>ENA-OFCE01001238-OFCE01001238.1-metagenomes-genome-assembly--contig:-NODE-1238-length-13519-cov-2.359254_pt1 | contig 13519 bp, 13 predicted proteins | sample MGYA00153388_OFCE01 | MGnify analysis MGYA00153388
GCCGGGGCAATGGCTATGCTGTTGGTGGTCATCGTGCTGATCATGACGTTGTACGGTATTCGGCACTTCATGTTCACCATGAACCGCTTGATGGGCCGACAGCGCCATCCCTACATCGACATCGCCGTAGCCCAATGGCCAGTACTCACCGTATTCATTGCTGCACACAATGAAGAGAAGGTCATTGCTGGCTGCATTGAGGCGTTGTTAAACACCGACTATCCGGCTGAGAGGCTGAAGATCATTCCGGTCAATGACCGCTCCAGCGACAGCACGGCGGCCATCATTGACCGATATGCGGCGCTGCACCCGGCTGTGATTTATCCGTTTCACCGCAGCAGCGGCAAGGCGGGTAAATCAGCGGCGCTAAAAGACGCATTGGTGCATGCCCAAGGCGACGTTGCCATCATTTTTGATGCGGACTACGTGCCTGGTAAAGGGTTGCTGAAACAACTCGTTGCGCCATTTTTTGATCCCGAAGTAGGCGCGGTTATGGGACGTGTGGTGCCGGTCAACAGCGGTGCCAACCTGTTGACACGCCTGCTCGACCTGGAACGCTCGGCTGGTTACCAGGTCGATCAACAGGCTCGCATGAACATGAATTTGCTGCCGCAGTACGGCGGTACGGTGGGCGGTATCCGCTTGTCGGCCGTTAAGGCAGTGGGTGGCTGGCACGATGACACGCTTGCTGAAGATACCGACATCACCTTCCGGTTGATGTTCAGCGGCTGGAAAACGGTTTACACCAACCGGTCTGAATGTTACGAAGAAGTGCCCGAAGACTGGGCAGTGCGCATCAAGCAGGTCTCACGCTGGGCCAAAGGGCACAACCAGGTGATGGCGCGCTATTGGTTGCAGTTCGCCAGGAGCAAATATTTGACGTCTGGCCAGCGGATTGACGGCCTGTTGCTGTTGTTCGTGTTCGTTATTCCGCTGGTCATGCTGACCGGTTGGGCCCTGGCACTGGGTCTTTATTTTCTGGACGCCAGTGATACCTGTGTTTGCGCTGATGGCTTACGGCACGCTCGGCAATTTCGCTGCATTCTTTGAAATTGTGGTTGCGGTGCTCATTGACGGTAACCGGCGGCGCCTGCGTTTGCTGCCGTTCAACATGCTGGGCTTCATGGTGAGTCTGTTTGCGATTTCTGGAGCGGTGTGGAGCCTTCTGATGGACAGCCTGTTCAAACGAGAGATGGTCTGGGACAAAACCGTGCGTTACCGGCAGGGAACTACCAAATGACGCCTGATAACTCGCTGACTTATCTTGCATTTGCGCTGGTGTGCCTGCTGTTGTTGACAGCGCCTTTTGTGCCAGCCCTTCGCGAGTGGCTACATCCCACCGACGTCGCGGCGCTTCGTGTGCTACCCGACTACAGCAACGACATTGACCACTTTGCACGACGACTGCATGCCGACGTGCAGGCCCGTCTGGGTACTGGAGTCGCTACCGGCTTTGAAGAATTTTCGATAGTCAGTGAGCCAGCGACCCAAATGGATTGGTCAAGTGCAACCATGCGATTACTTGCCGACGGTGATATTGATGTGTTGAATGCCATCAACTGCGTGCAACCCCTGTATGTCCAAGGCTCGGTACGCACAGGTCCCGGCTCGGCCTTTACGGCGCTGTACGCAACCGGCGATATTGAGTTAGGCGCTGACAGCATAGTTAAAAATTGGGCCCACGCCGATGGAATTGTGCGAATGCGAGGGCACAGCGCAGCGTTGCGGCGCGTGTCGGCAGGCGAGGCAATTGAGCTGGGGCATGAAACCTGGTTTGAGCGGTTGCAGGCGCCGTCATTGCGATTCGGCTCGTGCTCGCCGGTTCGTCGCCTCACGGAGCATTCACCCCGTATGTCTGCGAGCCTGGCCGATCTGCCAGGCGTCATTGTTCAAACGCCTGATCTGTATATGGTGCGGGGTGACTGCAATTTACCGGCGGACAGCTTTTATGAGGGCTCACTGGTCGTCACGGGTTTTCTGGTGATGGGTGAAAGAAGCGTTTTAAAGGGCGATATAAAAGCCCGAGAAGGCGTCAGCATCGGTCCCGGCTGCGAGGTGCATGGTGCGGTCACGTGCGAGAAACGAATTTACATTTTTGCGCGCGCAAATGTGGCGGGACCTGTGGTGTCGGAAAGTGACATTCTGGTTGGCGTAGCCGCTCAAATCGGTCGTGTGGATGCACCAACCACCGTCACTGCTGCCAATATCATTTTGGAAGACGACGTGGTAGTGCATGGTGCCGTTTGGGCGCACGAAATCGGTATGGTCAAGGCGGCATGAAAGTACTTATTCAGGCTGCGGCTTTACTTCTGGTGGGGTTTCTGACTGGTGGTAATGTTGTTGGTGCACAGGCCAGCAAACCCGCACTTGATCTGACCGGTTATGTGTCAGATGACGGTGCGATCACCATACTCCACAATGGTGAATTCGCCGATCCTTATTTCGCCATGCAGGCACTGCTGCTGGCGCACGAAAACGGTTGGGACGTGTCTGTTCCAGCCAGCCGCTTCGCACGCTGGCTGGTACCCCGACAAAAGCCCGATGGCACTTTTGGGCGGTTTTGTCGCAGCACCGGGCAGGCCGCGCACACCTGGACAGCCTGCCAACCGTCAGACGCAGATGATTCCTTGCTGGCCTTATGGCTCAAGCTGCTGGAAACCATGCCTGACGTGGTAGCGCAAGATGCCAGACTGCGTCAAAGCGAGGTCATCAGCCGCGCAGCGCTGGCTCATTTATTCCAGCCGTCTCGAGGTGTTTACATGGTGTCGCCTTTGGTTTTGCATGGCCTGTTCATGGACAATCTGGAGGTATGGTCATTCAAAGTACACCGAACCAGTGGTGAACGAATAGCCGAAGCTAACCGCCTGGCCCAGGCTATACGTGAGACGTTCTGGAATCCTGCCAGTCAACTTTTCAGGGTTTCGACACAACTTGAACAACAGGTACAAAAGCCCGCGTTTTATCCGGACTATGTTGCGCAGATATTTCCGTTACTGGTTGACTTTCCACAGGTACCAGGCGGTGCCAGACTGTATTACCAGCGCTGGATGCAGGCTCACCGCGCCGATTGGCTGAGCCAGGGCAAAACGGACTATCCGTGGGGCCTGCTTGCGGTGCTGGCCGTTCGCCATAACGACACCGTTAGCGCTCGCTGCTGGCTGCGCGAGGCCGCAGGTCTGCGTCACTCGGCCCGCTGGGCGGTGACCGACGAAGTGGCTTATCAAATCGTTACGGGGCGCAAGTTGATACCCGCCCCACGCCATATCAATTGTCTTTAACCCTGAGCCGCCATGAATATCTACATACTGATGATCCTTGCCACGCTTGCACTGCCACTTGGGGCATATGCACAGCAATCCCTTACCTCCTTGCCGGCTGCACCAGCTGTTACCAATGTGCGCAGTCTGGAGCTCAGCGTTGGAAATCAGATATTGACCAATGGTTTCGGTCGCTGGAATGACGTGACGCTGCGTGGTAACTACGGGCTGGGGCAGCACGTGCTGCAGGGTGAGCTGTCAACCCACCGCCGGTTTGGGCAAAACGGTGTCTTTGCCGCACTGGGAGACACGTATACCTTCGACCCTGATTGGTACGGATCGCTATCTGCAGGATTCGGCGACGGCGCGTTTTATCTGCCTAATTACCGTGTGGACGCCACCATCAATCGCAAGTGGTTGGCGGAGCGCAATCTGGTGACATCGCTCGGCCTGGGTTATTACGATGCGCCCGACGGCCACACCGACAGCAGTCTGTCTCTGAGCGTGATTTACTATTTTGCGACGCCCTGGATCGTAGAAACAGGTGTGCGCCTGAACAACAGTGATCCCGGTGGCATTGGTACTCGCCAGCAGTTTGTTGCATTGACCTGGGGTCAAACTCGACAGGATGTTGTTAGTGCCCGTTATGGCTGGGGCGGTGAGGGTTATCTTTCCATCGCTGTCAACAATCAAATGGTCAATTTTCGCAGCCGCGAAGCGTCCGTCATGTGGCGGCATTGGCTGACACCTTCGACAGGTGTACTGGTGGGCGTCAACCGCTACACCAACCCGTCGTACCGGCGCAGCGGTGTTCAGCTGGGTCTATTCCACGATTTTTAAGGCTCGCCATGCGTACCCATGCCATCACTGTTTCTGACGAGGCGCGCGTGCACGACCGTGTCTTTCACGAGTCGTTCCTGGCTGTGAAAGCGATGAAAAGTCGTCACGTCAAGCTACGGCCCCACCGGTCATTCACCACGATGAAAGTCACACCCTGGCTGCTGGTGCAGGCCATTTTGCTGCCCATTGTGCTGTGCGCATTGCTGTTGTGGGCGCGACCCTGGATACTGGATTTCTGGCGGTCGTGCATTTTGTTCTGGTCAGTTGGGCTGGACTTGCCGTTTCAATTGTCGGTTGCAACGGACGGCGCGGCAGGCCATGTGCCACGCTTGCTCGATGTTTCAGGAGACGCGCCACAGCCAGGACCCGTCACGCTTGCCATCACTGCTGCGGTAACCCTGGCTTTGCTCGCACTCTCGCTGGTAATGAAGGGCGCCGTGCTGCCACTGAAGTACCCGTTGCGCATCGCCTGCGTGGTGCAGGCCGTTGCGGTGGTGTATTTTTGGTGGATACCCGGCACCTTCCCGTACAGCGTGGCCCGGCACAGCGAGGAGTTGATGACTATTGGGTACGTGGTGATGCTCGCCACGCCTGTCATGCTGGCGGTGGGCTACTACATCCTGAATCAGGGTTTGGCCGTCAAATTGATGTACACGGCGCTCATCCTTTCGTTCCTGGCCATCATGGTGCCGCACCAGGTATTGGCGCAGGCTCTCATCATGCAGCACCTGTCGGTACTGTTCATGCCAGTGTTGTACATCTGCTTTGGTGCCGTGTTTGACGCCCTGGTATTTGTGGCGCTGTATTCATGGGCTGCCAGCAACGCACCGGTGAACGCGACGTTCTGACGCCAAGCGATGGGAAAACGGTGTGTGTCGCCCGCTCGACGCAGCTGCAGACAGGGGGAAACACAATGCTTCGATGTCTGATTTGCGTGCACCCATAGCTGGTGTGGCTGCGTCATGGCTCGTAGCCCTTGGCGACGGGTGCGTACCGGTCAGGTGGCGGTGAACATAGATGCCTTGATTGACCCGATTGCTATTGAATTAATAGCTGCTTGAGCAACATTGATAAGGGCGGGGGCCGTTTATGTCAACAACGCCACCGCCGCTGAAAACGTCAGAAACGCTGTCGCGGTCGACACCAGGATGATTCGCGCAATGCGCCCGGTGTTTGCCTCGAATTTCTCCGCCAGCAGCGACACGTTGCTGGCGCTTGGCAGCGCAGCCACCAGCACCATCACCGTGAGCGCGAATCTGTCCAACGGCAACCCCACGCGAATGACCAGCGCGCCGACCAACAGTACCAGCAGCGGGTGCACCAACAGCTTGAAAACCGCCACCGGCAGGTAATCAGCCAGCGGGGTGGGGGCTTCGTGGGCTTGAGCTTGCAGCATTTGGGAGCGAGCCAGCACCGCGCCGATGGTGAACAGCGCCACCGGAGAGGCTGCGTCGGCCAGCAGGCCCACGGTGTTATTCAGCGGCCCAGGCAAAGCAAAACTCGTGGCAGAGGCAAGGCCGCCCAACAAGATGGCCCAGGGCAGCGGATTGACCAACACGCCGCGCAGCGCGTTTTTGACGGCAGTGGCCGAGCCGTGCTTGTCGGCGCCGTCCAGACGAGACAGCGCAATGCACAGCGAGGTGGTGATCACCATGTCCACCAGAATTGTCACGATGGCGGGTCCCGCCGCGCGGGAACCCAACAGCGCCACCAGCAGCGGCACGCCCATGAAACCGGTGTTGGGAAACGCGGCCACCAGTGCGCCAAATGCTGCATCGTTCCAGCGTACCCGCTTGTTCAGGCTGGCGGCCACCACAAAGCCGACGGACAGGAGTGCGCACAGCAGCCAGGTGAGGCCTGTTGCGGCATCCAGTAGTTGCGCAATCGGCGTGCTGGCACCAAAGCGGTACAGCATGCAGGGCAGGGCAAAGTACAAAACAAAACTGTTCAGCCCGGGAATGGCGAGCAACGGCAACATACCGCGCCGGGCAGCCAGGTAGCCGCATAACACCAGTGCAAAAAAGGGCAGGGTGACCAACAAAACGGGCAGGATATTCATTTTCTGATTCCAGGATATTCAAGCAGGCGTGCTAAAGTACTTGCCTGTCAAAAATCAGACAGTATTAATTAATTCAACTAAGCTTGCTGTTCATTTAAATTCAATGTCTACCAATACCAGTGCCCTTACAAAAATCGGTGTTTTTTACGATGGAACGTATTTTAACAAAGCTTCTAACTACTATTTATTTCAGCACGAGCGAAATGCACGGCTCAATATCAGCGGTTTGCATGATTTGATTCGCAATGAGGTGGCGCAAAAAGAGGGGGTTGACAGCCGATACTGCCAGATCGTTGACGCGCATTATTTCAGGGGCCGTCTGTCGGCCAATGAAGCCAAAGAGCGCGATTCCCTGTTTTCAGACCGCATTGTGGACGACATCTTAATGCGGGAAGGCGTGGTCACGCATTATCTGCCGCTGCAAGGCGGGCATGAGAAAGGTGTGGATGTGTGGTTTGCACTGGAAGCGTATGAAATGGCTACACACAAGCGCTTTGACGTGATTGCTCTGGTGGCGGGCGACGGCGATTATGTGCCACTGGTGCGTAAACTCAACACCCTGGGCACGCGGGTGATGCTGATCGGATTTGATTATTCTTATATGTGGAATGGTGATACGCACATGTCGCGCACATCCACCAAACTGATTGAAGAATCAACCTACCCGGTATTGCTCAGCAGCGTGATTGACGATCGCACGCGGCGCAATGATTTGTATGTGACCAATCTGTTTGTGAGCAAATCAGAATCGGCGGCAACCCTGGCGAACCGGGTTGACCTGCCCCCCATGTCGCCCGGCGCCGAAGGCGATGGAACCATATTAAAAATTCTGGATGGCTATGGTTTTGTGCAAACCCACGCCGGCACCAGCCTGTTTTTTCATATGAGCAGTCTGGTTCCTGGAATTCATTTTGCAACCCTGCGCATGGGCCAGCGCGTGACATTTGAAGAATCGGTCAACGAAAAAGGGCCCTGCGCCATCAAGATTGCAACGGTTTAAATTTGGATCGTCATTCCCGCGAAGGTGGGAATCCATCTCACAAAACATTTATGCACGCTTTCGGGAACCGCTCGCGCCTGGATTCCCGCCTTCGCCGGGACGACGAACCGCTGCATTTAATTATTTGGAAAACGCTGGAATGTCGGCAAACAACACAGGCCTGAACCTCGCCCAGCAAGAGGCCGTGAATTACCTGCACGGCCCTTGCCTGGTATTGGCCGGGGCCGGGTCAGGCAAAACCCGCGTCATCACGCACAAAATTGCGCGCCTGATTCAAACCGGTGTACAGCCGCAGCGCATTGCGGCAATTACCTTCACCAACAAGGCTGCCGCCGAGATGCGCGAGCGCGCCAAGGGCCTGATTGGCAAGGCTGCTCGGCAAGTAGTGGTGTGCACCTTTCACGCCCTGGGTGTGCGCATGCTGCGTGAAGACGGGGCGGTGCTGGGGCTGAAACCCCAGTTCAGCATTCTGGATACTGACGATGTGACCAGCATCCTGAAAGACGCCGGTGGCAGCACCGACGCGGCTACAGCACGTCAGTGGCAGTGGGCCATCAGTGCCTGGAAAAGCGCGGGCTTGAACGCAAGCCAAGCCCTGGCCCAGGCCAAAGACGACAACGAACGCGTCACCGCCACCATCATGGCCCGCTACGAAGAACGGCTGACCGCTTACCAGAGCGTGGATTTTGACGACCTGATTGGCCTGCCTTTACAACTGCTTCAAAAAAATGAGCAGGTTCAACAGAAGTGGCAAGAGCTGCTGGCCCATGTGTTGGTGGATGAATATCAGGACACCAACGCCACGCAATACGAGGTGCTCAAGATGCTCGTCGGCGAAAAAGGCCGGTTCACGGCGGTGGGCGACGACGACCAGTCCATCTACGGCTGGCGCGGCGCCACGCTGGATAACCTGAAGCGCCTGCCGCAAGACTTTCCCCAGCTCAAAATTATCAAGCTGGAGCAAAACTACCGCTCTACCAGCGCCATCCTGCGCGCCGCCAACAACGTGATTGGTCCCAACCCCAAGCTCTACCCTAAAACTCTGTTCAGTGAGCTGGGCGAGGGCGAACCGGTGCGCGTGGTGGACTGTGATAACGAAGAACACGAAGCCCAGCGCACCGTGGCGCGCATTCAGTCGCTCAAGGAAACCTCGCAGCACAAAGAGCTGAAAAACTTTGCTGTTCTCTACCGCGCCAACCACCAGGCGCGGCTGTTTGAGCAGGCGCTGCGCAAGGCCGGCATTCCCTACAAAGTGTCGGGTGGCCAGAGCTTTTTTGACCGGGCCGAGATCAAGGATCTGTGTGCCTGGCTGCGCCTTTGGTCGAACAACGACGACGACCCGGCATTTCTGCGCGCCATCACCAGCCCCAAGCGCGGTGTGGGCCACACCACGTTGCAGGCACTCGGCGTGTTTGCTGGCAAATACAAGCTCAGCCTGTTCGAAGCCCTGTTTTCACCGTCATTGGGCAGCGCCTTGCCTGCCAAAGCGGTGGGCAGCCTGCACGAATTTGGCCGCTTCGTGAACGATCTGGAATATCGCGCCCGCCACACCCGTGGCGCGCAAGACGCAGGCGCTTTTCTGCTTGAGTGGCTGAAAGATATGGGCTACGAAAAGCATTTGTACGACGGTGAAGACAGTGAAAAACTGGCCGCTGCCCGCTGGACCAACGTGCGGGATTTTTGCGACTGGATGGCCAAGCGCTGCGGCGGCGAGGTGGACGCACACGACGAAGGCGTGGCCGGTGCCAGCATGGCGTCGCAAACCAGAAGCCTACTCGAAGTGGTGCAAACCATCGCCCTGCTGTCCACCCTGACTGAGCGCGATAAAGATCAGAACGTCGTCACCCTGTCGACCCTGCATGCCGCCAAGGGACTGGAGTGGCCGCATGTGATGCTGGTGGGCGTCACTGAGGGCATGCTGCCCTTCAAATTGGGTGATGACGACAACCCCTCGGGCAAAGCCGGAGGGCCAATGTCGGAAGGCATCCTCGCTCGCCTTCAGGAAGAGCGCCGCTTGATGTATGTGGGCATCACCCGCGCCCAGCGCACCCTGGCCGTGAGTTGGACGAAACGCCGCAAGAAAGGCCGCGACATGATTGCCGCCCAACCCAGCCGCTTCATCGCCGAGATGTCGCTGGACACTGCCACCGCCAAAGAAGACCCGCGCGAAAAGCTCAAGGCGCTGCGTGCGGAGTTTGCGAAGAAGGCGGCTGAGCAGGCCGCCGTGGTGGCGGCAACGCCTTGAGAGATGGTGTTCAGTTTGCTATTAATATAATAGCTGTTTGAGCAGTATTTATAAGGGCTACAGCACTAAAAAGCTTGTGAGCAAGGTATTGAATCTCGGACGCACGGCTGCCGGGCAGCACGGCTACCACCGTGTCTTTATCCTGGAAACCCAGCGTTTTTCGTGCGGCCAGACGGTCGGCCTGCATGGGAATGACGTTGGCCAGCGGATGCCCCACGTAGGTGGCGGCAATGCCGTGCCGCGACAACATCGCAGGCTCAAAGGGGAAGATGCACAGCACGTGGTCGGCAGCACGGCGGATTTTTTCAATTCGGTCAGCCCGCCAGGCCCAGATGGACGGGCAAACGAAATGCACGGTTTTGATGCCCGCGCTTTTCAAGCTGGTTTCCAGTTGCAGATTGAAATCGGGCGCGTCCACGCCGATGAAGACATCGGGCTTTTGCTTGAGCAAACGCTGGCGTAGCTGGTTGCGGATGCCGACGATCTCGCGGTAGTGGCGCAGTACTTCAACATAGCCACGCACCGCCAGTTTCTCGTGCGGCCACCAGGCGTCAAAGCCGTGGCTTGCCATTTGCGGGCCGCCGATACCTGCAGACTGCAAATCGGGCCAGTGGGTTTTCATGCCGTTCAAAAGGAGTCCTGCGAGCAAGTCGCCGGACGCCTCCCCAGCTACCATCGCAGCTTGCATGCGGCTAGCGAACAATGCCGCGCTGCGGCGAGGTTTGCTCTAAAAAGGAAAGCATCTCCAGCACATCCGGCTGGGCCTCTGGCTCGTTATTGCTTAAATCGGCAATCGCATCTCGCGCTTGCGACAAAGTCAACTCGTCGCGGTACAAGAGCTTGTGCATGGCTTTTACCGCGGCCAGCCTGGATGAAGAAAAGCCCCGACGGCGCAGGCCTTCAAAGTTCATTGAGCGGGCCTGCGCGGGCTGTCCCTGGCACATCACAAACGGCGGCAGGTCGGCAAACAACAGCGAACACATGGCGGTGAGGCTGTGGGCACCGATGCGCACAAACTGGTGAACCACCGTGAAACCACCCAGGATGACGTGGTCGCCCACCACCACATGCCCGGCCAATTGGGTGTTGTTGGCAAAAATCGTGTGGTTGCCTACCTGGCAGTCGTGCGCCAGATGCACATACGCCATCAGCCAGTTGTCGTCACCCACGCGGGTGATGCCGCCGCCGCCAGGCGAACCGATGTTAAAGGTGGTGAATTCGCGGATGGTATTGCCATTGCCTATTACCAACTGGCAGGGCTCACCTGCATATTTTTTATCTTGCGGTACCGCGCCCAGCGAGGCGAACTGGAAGATGCGGTTGTCGCAGCCTATCGTGGTGTGACCTTCAATGACGCAATGCGGGCCTACCGTGGTGCCCCCGCCGATGCATACATGCGGGCCTATGATGGTGTAGGGACCCACGGTGACGCTGGGGTTTATCTGTGCGGCAGGGTCAACAATGGCCGTCGGGTGGATGAGGCTCATGTTTTGACAGCTAACCCACCGAGCGCATGGTGCACATCAACTGCGCCTCGCAGGCCAGTTCCGTGCCCACGTGTGCCTGCGCGCTGAACTTGAAAATGCCGGACTTGGACCGGTCCAAAGCCACGGTCATCACCAACTGATCGCCGGGTTCGACCGGGCGCTTGAAACGCGCGCTGTCGATGCCGGCGAAGTAATACACCGTCTTGTCGTCGGGCGTTGTGCCTAAGGTGTCAAAAGCCAGCAGAGCGGCAGCTTGCGCCATGGCTTCCAACATCAACACGCCCGGCATCACGGGGCGGTGCGGAAAATGGCCCATGAAAAACGGCTCGTTGATGGTGACGTTTTTCAACGCCACGATGCGCTTGCCTTTTTCCAGTTCCAGCACCCGGTCGACCAGAATGAACGGATAGCGGTGAGGGAGTTGTTTGAGAATCTGGTGAATGTCCATCATGTTGGTTTTGTTCTTTCTGGCTGCGCTTCCAGCGCTTTGATTCGCTCGCGCAAGCTGTGCAGTTGCTTCAGCGTGGCGGCATTTTTTTCCCAGGCGGCATTGTCATCGATGGGAAACAGGCCGCTGTAATGGCCGGGTTTCAGGATCGACCGGGTGACCACCGAAGCGGCCGATATGTGCACGTGATCAGCCAGCGTCAAGTGCCCCAGCACCACCGCACCACCGCCCACCGTGCAGTACGCGCCAATGGTGGCGCTGCCTGCCACACCCGCGCAGCCAGCCATCGCCGTGTGCGCACCCACGCGCACGTTGTGACCGATCTGCACCAGGTTATCCAGCTTCACACCGTCTTCAATCACGGTATCGTCCAGTGCACCGCGGTCAATGCAAGTGTTGGCACCCATTTCGACATCGTTGCCAATGCGCACCGCACCCAACTGCTCAATTTTTTCCCAGCCTGGGCCAGCTGCATCATGGGCTGGGCGAGGCGCAAACCCAAAACCATCGGCACCGATCACCACGCCGCTGTGGATGATGCAGCGCTCGCCCACTGTGCAGTTTTCGCCCAGCGTGACACGTGCTTTCAAAACGCTGCGCGCACCCACCTGCGCGCCACGCTCCACCACGCATAGGGCACCAATGGAGGCTGTTTCGTGAATGTGTGCTTCGGCGTCGATCACCGCGCTGGGATGAATGAGCGGGCCGATCAGCGCGGCCTGTTGCCGCTTGAATAGCTGCGTGGCGCGGGCAAAATACAGGTAGGGCTCATCGGTCACGATGCACGCCCCACCACCCGCAACCCGGACCAACGCAGCCGCTTGCATGGCGGGCGAAACGACCACGCAGGCTGCCTGACTCGCTTCCAGCTGCGGCTGGTACTTGGGGTTGTCAAGAAAGCTTAAAGCATGCGCGTCCGCTGATTCCAGCGGTGCCAGCCGGTGAACTATCAGCGAACGGCTCGCGTTGTGCAGTCGCCCACCCAGTGCATCAAGAAAAACACTCAGAGGGATTGCCACCATCAGCGATCCCGCAAGCAGCTTACCGGGCCGCGTTCAGCGCCTTGATCACTTTTTCAGTGATGTCGTGCTTGGGGTTGATGTAGACGGCCTCTTGTAAAACAAGGTCGTACTTTTCGGCCTCAGCCACTTGCTTGACAGCGCGATTGGCACGCTCGAAGAACTGTTGCAGCTCTTCGTTTTTACGGGCATTGGCGTCTTCTTGCAGTTCGCGACGCTTGCGCTGGAAATCACGGTCCTGGTCAATCAACGATTTTTCACGTGCCGCGCGCTGGCTCTCAGGCAGGGTCGGCGCTTCGCGTTCAAACTTTTCCGATGCGGTGCGCAGGGTGGTGCCCGCATCGGCCAGGTCTTTCTCACGCTTGGCAAATTCGGCCTCCAGCTTGGCTTGGGCAGCTTTGGCGATATTGGCCTCGCGAAGAATGCGATCCTGGTTGACAAAACCAATCCGAAAACCTTCAGCTTGTGCGTAGGCAGGCAGGTGCACTGTCGCTGCCGCCATCACAAGCGCGGAAGCAGCCAAAAGGCGGGTAGAAACCGAGGTAAGAGTCTTCATCAAAACGAGGTACCAATCTGAAACTGAAAACGCTGGATTCTATCGCCAGCAAATTTGCGGACCGGCTGGGCATACGCGAAGCGCAAAGGTCCAATGGGAGAGATCCAGCTCAAACCAAGACCGGCAGATGCCCGCAGTTCGCTGGTTTTGAATTTTTCGTCTTCTCCGAACACATTGCCCACGTCGAAAAAGCCGAACACGCGCAAGGTGCGATCGTTGCCCGCACCGGGGAACGGGGCAATGATTTCGGCATTTAACGTGACTTTCCGTGGGCCGCCGATAGATGCGCCGGTCACATCACGTGGGCCCAGCGTACCCTGCTCGAAACCTCGAACCGAGCCCAAACCGCCTGAGTAGTAATTCTTGAAAACCGGGAAAGGACGGCCACCCAAGCCTTTGCCCCAGCCCAGCTCACCATTGAAAGCCAGAGTGAACTGCTTGCTCAACGGAATGTATTGCTGGTATTGGTAGTTGGCCCGCAAGTAGCGGGCGTCACCACCAATGCCCCACTCGGTAGCCACGCGCTGCAGGCGACCCCGATTGGGAACAATGGCGCTGTCGCGGTCGTCGCGCGACCAGCCAATCGTGAGCGGCAAGCCGGTGCTGGT
>ENA-OFCE01001240-OFCE01001240.1-metagenomes-genome-assembly--contig:-NODE-1240-length-13508-cov-24.499443_pt1 | contig 13508 bp, 15 predicted proteins | sample MGYA00153388_OFCE01 | MGnify analysis MGYA00153388
ACCGAAATGCAACCTTTGAGAATCCCCGTCGATTTATCGCGGGGAGTACGTCAATGTGCCATTTGTTTTCCAGCAATGTTAGAGCTATTTCATTCTGAATTTTACAGCCTGCCGTTTAATCGCAGGTTAAAGACAGATTAAGCGGGCAAATCGGCAAAACTGCTAATATTTACCAGCGCTAAATTGGGACAAGTCCGTTTGATCAAACCTGTGAGAACTTTGCCCGGGCCAATTTCCAATACCCGATCGATTCCTTGTTGTGGCAATTGCAGCGAAATTTCTCGCCAGCGCACGCCTTTAGTCATCTGCTGATTCAACCGCTGCTTTAAAGTAGCTGCGCTGGTAGTCGCTGTCGGTTCTGCGTTTGAGAGCACCAGCATTTTAGCATCAGAAAACCTTGCAGACTTTAAGGCTAGTTGAAACTCTGCCGCCACCCCGGCCATCAGGGGAGAGTGAAACGCGCCGGAAACATTCAATTTAACGGCGCGTTTGACTTTGATTTTGGCCAGCAATTCTTCTACTGCTGTCGGCGTTCCAGAAATCACGACTTGTGCTTCGCTGTTGTCGTTTGCCAGCACCACGTCTCGGCTGTATTGAATTTGCAGTTCTAGTTCCTGCCTGTCGAACCCGATCAAAGCCACCATTTGCCCGCCGGAGGCAGTGTCCATAAGTTCGGCGCGACGTTTGACTAAGCGCAATCCCGTTTCAAAGTCAAAGACGCCTGCTGCGTAGAGGGCAACATATTCTCCTAAACTATGACCCGCAACGACTGCTGGCCGATCGCTCTTTTCTCGCACTAAGTCAGCCAAAATGCTTTCTATCACGAACAAGCAAGGCTGAGTGTAGAGAGTCCTAGATAGTTTTGCTTCTTCTTTTTGGCAAACTTCCGCGACAGACCAGCCTAAAATTTCTTTGGCTAGCTCAAATTTGGCTTTGGCTGTTGGCAAGTTTAATAAGTCTGCACCCATCCCGATCGCCTGGGAACCTTGTCCGGGAAATACCCATGCTGTTTTAGTCATTTTTCCGGTAATCTGCTAATTGGTAGTTGCTAATTTGTGATTGCAAAAATTCTTTGTTTCCCGCTGCTTTCGTTCGGTGGCTGGTATCCGCTATCTTTCGGTTAACGAACTGTCTACTCGCGACTCATAAATATAACATATAACTGCTATTTTTACGAGGTTTATTTTTTCTTTGCTACTTTAATCAGATTAATAGCCGCAGCACAATTTTTAACCTTCAAGGCGGGGAAAGTCGAAAGCAGTATAACAGCTCATGTTTTGTGCAATTAAAAACGCCATAATTGTCGAGCGCGGCCACTAAATATTACCTTCCCCATTGAAAAATCGCTGCCCCCCAAGTCAAACCAGCACCAAAACCAGCCGCAGCAATAGTATTACCGGCTTTCACTTTACCCAGACGCACGGCTTCGTCTAAGGCAAGGGGAATTGAAGCTGCTGAGGTATTGCCATAATTTGCCAAATTGCTGATTACTTTTTCGGGTGGAATCTTTAGCCTTTGGGCTACTGCATCGAGAATCCGCTGATTAGCTTGGTGCAACAGTAGCCAGTCAATTTCTGCGACACCGATATTTGCCCGAAACATCGCTTTTTCGATCACTTCCGGCACTTTTTTTACGGCAAATCGATAGATTTCTTGACCGTTCATTGTGATGGGATGAAATCCACCAACTCCGACGCTAACGCCATCAATTAATTCTTTTGACTCGGCTTTGTAAGCCAAATTGAGAGACGAATTTTGGGTACCATCGCTGCGAATTTCAAATCCCAAAAAGCGATCGACTTCTGAAGCTTGCAATACCACCGCACCTGCACCATCTCCAAATAGAATGCAAGTACCGCGATCGGACCAATTCACCCAGCGAGATAAAATATCTGCTCCAATCAGCAAAACATTTTGATAAACCCCTGTCCGAATAAACTGTGAGGCTGTCACTAAACCAAAAACAAAGCCCGAACAAGCTGCTGTCAAATCAAATGCCACTGCTTTTGTCGCGCCCAACTGATATTGAATTTTACTGGCACTGCCAAACAAATCATCAGGACTTGAGGTTGCCAAAATAATCAAATCGATATCTGTCGGCGAAATTTCTGCCATTGCTAGAGCCTGTCGCGATGCCTCTGTCGCTAAATCGCACAAAGAAGTACGATCGTCCGCCAGCCTGCGTGAGCGAATGCCCGTTCGCGCCGCTATCCACTCGTCAGACGTTTCTACTATCTGACTTAAACCGTTATTATCTAGCGAAACCTGCGGTGTACAAGAACCGCTACCCGTGACGGCAATGCCGAACCCTGATTGCTGCAACATTCCTCTCCATTTATGCGCTATAAATCGAGAAATTAAAAATTAAAAACTATAAATTAAAATGGTTTTTTCAACTGCTGAAATTGCTTTTTTTCAAGCAAAACAGTTAGTTTAAACGGATATTTTAATTTTGACATTTTTAATTTTTAATTCCTACTTACTGCCTCTAATTTACAGCTTCTTGTTCCAGAGCACTTTCGCGATTGGACGATCGAATTCGCTCCAGCACTTGGTTGTCAATAGCCCCTTTTGCCAAACGAATGGCATTAAAAATTGAACCAGCTTGAGACGAACCGTGGCTGATAATGCAAACTCCAGCAACACCCAACAGCAAACCACCGCCGTGTTCAACGTGGTCTACCCGCTGCTTAAATCCTTGCAAGCTTTTTTGCAGCAGAGGATCGTTAATTTGATGTTGGAGTCCTTTGACTAATTCTTCCTTCAGCACTTGCACCACGACTTCGCCCACTGCTTCGGCAAACTTCAACAACACATTGCCGACAAACCCGTCGCAGACAATCACGTCGAACTTTCCCGACAGCACGTCGCGGCCTTCGGCATTTCCCACAAAAGGAATGTTCGGGTTGTCCACCAATAACTGGTGAGTTCGCACCGCCGCGTCGTTGCCTTTAGAAGGTTCTTCGCCAATGTTGAGCAGGCCGATTTTAGGTTCGGCGACGCCCAGTACGCACTGGCTGTAAATAGTTCCCATCAGAGCGAACTGCTCCAAAAATTTGGGGCGGCAGTCCACGTTAGCGCCGACATCGAGAATGAGTACAGAGGTACCAGCTACCATTGTCGGCAAAACTGCACCGATCGCAGGGCGATCGATGCCAGGGAGCCGCCCTAACCTCAGCAGGGCCGCAGCCATTGCCGCGCCGGAGTGACCGGCGGACACCACAGCATCAGCTTCCTGCTGCTTTACCAAATTCATCGCTACGTTAATCGAAGCCTTGGGCTTCCGTTTCAGAGCACTTAAAGGTTCTTCGTGCATTTCCACCGTTCCTTCAGAAGGAACGATTTCTAGCTGACCTTTGCAGACGCGGCCGATCGCGTCTTGAAGACGTAGCGAGTCTTCTATTTGCTGCGGGTCGCCCACCAGCAAAATCTCTACGCCTAATTCTTCCTGTGCCTTAAGCGCTCCAGCTACAACTTCGGCGGGGGCATGATCCCCACCCATAGCGTCTATTGCAATTCTTGCGCGTGTCGATCCCATTGACAAATGTTTGAGAAACACTAAAAATTCTACCAGGAACTCAGGAACCTACATCCAGAAGTCTGAATAAAGAATTACAATTGGCGATCGCCCGATCGGAAAATTGCCATAAACGGCTACTCTGATCAAGTTTGTCCTTACTTTACTATTTTTGACTGCAAATTGAAAAACTGAGTGAAGCATTATACATGACTTTAGGAGTAAAAAATGCTGGATTTATTTAGCTCGGGAATCATGTCTCTGTGGCTGGACACGGCTGGGGTAAGCAGTGCAGGGCCCAACGCTTTGTCGTTGCTGGCTTGGCGGGGAGGAATACCCGGGTTAGTGGTGGCCGAAGATTTGGCTTTTGGAGGAATAAATGCGGCAAATCCAGACTTGCCCGCAGAAGCGACGGTGCGGGAATATTTAAAAGATTTGAAGGACAAGAATCTGGTTAATGGGAATCAGGGAGTTTGGGTGCAGTCGGGAATGCTGCCACTGGTAAGTCAGCAAGGGACGGTGCTGATGCCTGGGGCTTCGCTAACCAAGATTGCGACTTCTCTGGCGTCGCTGGAAACTTGGGGCCCAGATTATCAGTTTGAAACGCGGTTCCTGGGAACGGGGCCGATTAGGAATGGGGTGTTGCAGGGGGATTTGGTGGTCAGCGGCGGGGGCGATCCGCTGTTTGTGTGGGAGGAGGCGATCGCCGTTGGGAATGCTCTTAATCAAATGGGTATCGATCGGGTGGCGGGCAATTTGGTCGTGACAGGCAATTTCCGCATGAATTACCAGTCCGATCCTGTGGTGGCGGGGGAGATACTGCGGCAGGCGATCGATAGCCGCAGGTGGCCTTCTGACGTGCAGGCAATGTATTCTAAGATGGCTCCAGGAACTAGAAAGCCAAAGGTAACGGTGATCGGCAGCGCGATCGCCGAAAAATTTGTAAGTTCGGGGCGTTTGCTGCTGAAGCGCCGATCGCTCCCTTTACCCGAAATTCTCAAGCAGATGAACGTCCACAGCGACAATGAAATTGCCCAAATGCTTGCCGACAATTTGGGCGGGGCAAAAATAGTTCAGCAGCAAGCGACTTGGGCGGCGGGAGTGCCGGAGGGGGAACTTCAATTAGTTAACGGTTCGGGATTGGGGGTGGAAAATCGGATGTCTCCGAGGGCGGCTTGTGGGATGATGCAGGCGATCGCGCGTAACCTTCAGACGACGGGGCTGACGATTGCTGACTTGTTTCCGGTGTCTGGGCGCGATAAAGGTACTGTGGAACATCGGCACATCCCGCGCTATGCTGTGGTGAAAACTGGTAGTTTGGACACGGTGATTGCTTTGGCTGGAGCGATACCCACGCGCGATCGGGGTTTAGTTTGGTTTGCAATTATTAATCGCGGCACCGATTGGGACTCTTTGAGAGCGCAGCAAGATATATTTTTGCAAAAATTGGTGCAGCAGTGGGGAACTGCATCGACTTTACCGCTAGCAATTACGCCGCACATTGACGGCGCTAGACCGGCTTTGGGCGCAGCAAATCGCAGCGATATTTTGCTCGGAGGTTGAGGGAAGAAGTCAGTTGACGGTGGTCAGTTGACGGTGGTCAGTTGACGGTTAACTGTGGTGAGCTTTCCAACGAACAGTCAACAATGCCCGATGCGCGATGCCCGATGCCCGATGCCCGATGCCAAATGCCCACAGCAACAGCATAATGTGAGATTTCGCGCATGGAGTATGTCACAATTGAGCCAGGACTATTCTGCAAGAAGATGATCAAACTGCGATTGAAGAGATACGGGAAGAAACGTGAGGCAAGCTACCGGATTGTAGCGATGAACAGCTCTACCCGCCGCGACGGCCGTCCCCTAGAAGAGCTCGGCTTTTACAACCCCAGAAATAACGAAACCAGGCTGGATGTTCCAGCGATTGTCAAGCGCCTCCAACAAGGCGCTCAGCCAACTGACACCGTGCGTGACATCCTGAGAAAAGCGAATGTATTTGAACAAGTCGGAGCCGGAGCCACCATTGAATCCAGCACAGCAGCAGTCAGCTAGCCCCAACTACGCTGGACTCGTAGAGTTCTTAATTGGGCCTTTTTTAGAATCACCCGGATCTTTGCGGGTTGATTGCGAACTTCACCCGCGTCAATCGCGGGTTTGGGTTCGGCTCGCTTTTGAAGATCCTGACAAAGGGCGGGTTTACGGTAGAGGTGGACGCAATATTCAGGCCATTAGAACTACCCTCGAAGCGATGGCGCAGACGGCGGGTCAGTCGCTCTACCTAGACATATATGATGAGGAAGCAGGCGACCGGAACTCCGGGTCACCCAGGGGCGATCACCCGGATCGTGGCCCCGATCGCGGACCCGATCGCGGTACGCGCGATCGTGGAGACTTCCGACCCCGGACGCCCCCTCCGTCGCCCACTCCCTTAGCTAGCAGAACTCCGAGAGAACAACCTCGCCGTACTAACACACCTACGTTTAGAACGAGCAGAAATACTCCCGGTTATTAACGGCTCTGCTAAAAAAAATTTTAGATTTTAGATTGCCTATTGTAGACTCTGTATTACAAGCCCTGTTTGATTTGATTGCAAATTCCCGATTTGGCGATCGGACAAAAATTTAAAATCTAAAATGTAACTGGGATAAGGTAAATCTAAAATCTAAAATCCCAAATCTAAAGTTGCCTGACTTCAAAGAAAGGAGATTTGATTTGTGCCGCAATCAACACTCATTTGCGGGTTAAAGATAGAAGACGCCTTAAATACTAGGTAAAATCTAGTAGTAGGCGTCTTTTTGTTCGTAAAAAGTGACTAATTTAACGGTTAATTGTTAACTTTTAATTGCTTATTTGGAGGGAGCTTATGCTGGCATGACTGAAAAACTAACAATAGAGTTACCGAATACTCAAAGCGCAATGTCGCTAGCAGGAAATCAAGAAGAAAACCTGAAAATTATCTCTAAGCAAACAGGCGCTAACCTGGTAATGCGAGGGCAAGAACTCCTGATTTCCGGCACAAAGACTCAAGTAGAATTGTGTCAGAAATTAGTGCGATCGCTCTCCGACTTCTGGAAAGCCGGCAAAACGATTACCGGAGTCGAAATCCAGACAGCGCGCCAAGCTTTGGATACCAACCGCCAAGAGGATTTGCAAGACTTGCAGCGAGACGTACTCGCCAAAACTCGTCGCGGCGAAGAAATCAGAGCCAAAACTTTCAAACAGCGGCAGTACGTCCAAGCAGTACGCACCCACGACCTGACATTTTGCATAGGCCCAGCGGGTACTGGTAAGACATTTCTAGCAGCTATTTTCGCCATCCAAGCCCTGTTAAGCAAGCAGTATGAAAAGCTAATTCTAACCAGACCAGCCGTAGAAGCTGGGGAAAAATTAGGATTTTTGCCGGGAGATTTGCAGCAAAAAGTCGATCCCTATTTGCGCCCGCTTTACGACGCCCTCCAAGAAATGATCGACCCCGAAAAAATGGCCGATTTAATGGAAAGAGGCCTGATCGAAGTAGCTCCTTTAGCTTATATGCGGGGTCGCACTCTCAGCAATGCTTTCATCATTTTAGACGAAGCTCAGAATACAACACCGGCTCAAATGAAAATGGTGTTAACTCGTCTGGGCTTTCGATCGAGAATGGTAGTAACGGGCGATATTACTCAAACAGATTTACCCTCGCATCAAAAGTCGGGATTGTCCGTGGCCCAAAAAATTCTGGGTAACGTTGAAGGGATTGCTTTTTGCGAATTCACTCAAGCAGATGTAGTGCGACACCCGTTAGTACAGCGGATTGTCGCTGCTTACGAACAGCACGAAAAATAGTCATTAGTCATTAGTTCATAGTTATTTGTTAGTTGTTGTTGGTTCTAATTCTCAATGCCCAATGCCCAATTCCCAATTCCCAATTCTCAAATTAAATTATGTCTAATCTGAAAGAATTCTTGGAAGCTTGTGAAAAATTGGGGACGCTGCGTTTAATTGTGACTAGCAGCGCGGCTGTGCTGGAAGTACGCGGTTCAATTCACAAGCTGTTTTATGCGGAGTTACCGAAGGGAAAATATGCCAATATGCACGCCGAAATATTTGAATTTCACCTGAATATGGACAAAATTAAACAGGTGAAGTTCGAGACAGGCGAGGCGAAAAGAGGCAATTTTACTACTTATGCAATCCGTTTTCTGGATGAACAAAATGAGCCTGCTTTGAGCGCATTTTTGCAGTGGGGAAAGCCGGGCGAATATGAACCGGGACAGGTGGAAAATTGGCAGGGATTGAAGGAAAAATACGGGGAAGTTTGGGAACCCGCGCCTGTAGAAATTCTGTAGCCCGTATATAAGCTGTAGGGTGCGCCATATGAGCACCAGTTGAGGCGATTTAAAGCTAAGAGGATTGCTGTAGGGTGCGCAATGCGCACCTTACTCGTAGATCTGGCCCGTCAAACCAAATTGTTGCGTAATTCTGGAATCAATGAAAGTAATTTGGGGTTTTTGTCTAGTTTTGGCGGTACTTCTGTGGAGTGGTGGTGCGAGTGCGGGGGTTTTGGTCGATCGCATATCTAGCTTCCCAAATTGGGAAAGCAAACCTCCTATCGCTGTAGCTAAGGGAGATTTGGTTTATCCAGACTGGATGGCGGGAAATTGGAATGTTGCCAGCACTTTGGTAGATTTAGCTGCGCCTTTAGCCCCAAATATTGTGACTCCTGGGTTTGAAGGCAACCGTCGCTATTTGCAGCAGCCGGTGTTGTTTAAAGTGCGATTTCAACCGGAAAACAATAGTGGTTCTATTTTAAATTATAGAAATAAACGAGTTCAGAAAATTGTAGCCGATCGCACTTTCAATGGTTTAAACATTGCCAAGGCTTATTTGGGCGATCGGGCTGTACTTTCGGTAAAAGTCGATCCGACCAATCCCAACCGCCAAATTACTGTTTTGAAAGGGGAAAAGCAATTAATTTCGATTGTGACAGCCAGGGGAACCGAGACGCTGAATCCTCGCGAGTTTGTGTCTACAGAAATTTCTCAGCAGGTGTTTCGGGGCGAGTCGGATATTTATTTAAACGAGGTGGAAACAACAACGGCTTATCGAGTTGTGGTTGGAGACACAGAAAATAGCGGTTCTGCGAGTAAAAAAATTGAAGCGGATCAGGTGACAGCGATTTATTTATCACCCCAAGACCCGGATTATTTTACTGCTGGGGGGCATCCTGTGGCTTTGTACCGATATCGCTTGGAGTTGGTGCCGGGAGAATAGGCTAAGAAGAACGGCAAAAATTCTTGAGATAGTTATAGAGTTCGCGAAATAACGGACATTTTTTCTGGACTTCATTTGGATCGATTTCTCTCAGTAGCAAAGGAGTATGCAATCCTTTAGAAAAGCGGGTATTATGGCGCTCGGCTTGATAAACGCTTGACTCAATTAATGCTTCTGATAGCTTTTCTCTACAGCAATCTTTTTCCCGATCGTATTCACTAAACGATTCTGGACTATCAAACGGAACATTTTTTTCTGCACTCAGCCACCAACGCATACGTTCTTGTCTGCCTCTAAAATCTGAATTTTTAGCTATTGAATTATTCCAATCAGCAATAATCCAAGCTTCGATTTCTGGCGCGGCAAACCCAACAAATTTGTTGAGAGCGGCACATTCTGGTATTTTTGATAACTCTGCCAATATTTTTGATTTTTGTGTCTGAGAATCGCGGCAATCCAAATCGTCAAAAACTAAAATCAAGTCGCATTTATTTGCTTCCGCTTTTAAGGCGAGTGGCAATTCTTGCTTGATTTGTTCGATTAAACTTTGACCTGTTCTTCCATAACTACCTGCTTTATTAGCTTTAGGGCCGGGTTTTTGACGAACTGGTGTTTTTCGTTCAAATCTACAGCCCGGAAAAGTTTTTTCTAAAAAAGGTAAGAATCCTCTAACCTCAGCCTCACCGCCACCAGAGAAAACCCACACTACCACGGCCATCCTCCAATACTTGGATCGCCAACACGGTATAAGTCGCCCAATTGCCATCCCTCTTCAAGTTTTGGCTCCAGCAGTTCTTTTGAAAGAGATTTGACTGAGAAATGCGTTCTATTTTCAGAATAAAAACAAAGAACATTTTCTAAACGATCGGTAAAGTGATCTAAAAGGTCGGGGCTATGGGTGGTAATAATTATCTGAGTTTTTGTCGCAGCTTTTTTAATCCACTCAGCTAAAATTGGCATCCACGATACGTGCAATCCTAATTCCGGTTCATCAATGACTATCAAAGAAGGAAGCAGTGGAGAATGTAAGATAGTTGCCCAACAAAGCATCCTTACTGTTCCATCTGACATTTCATTAAGGTAAAATGCTTCTTGGATACCTTCAAAATACCATTCTACAGTGAGCGATAGACGACCAGAACGTAAAGCTCTAAGGCGACGAGTTTTTGGTAATATCGACTTCATTGCCTCGTTAAGGCTATCTTCAAAGTCGATATTTTGGCTTAAATTATCCAAAACTAATGGCAGATTATCTCCCGATGCAGATAGGTAAATATCACTGCCACCTATTTTAGGCTCTACTGTTCTAATTAAATTTAAATTCATGTTATTGGCATTATAAAATTGCCATTTTGAAATAAATTCAATTAATTCTCTTCTGATTTTATAAACCGGTGTGTTTTCTGGGGGCGCTTGACTATTTTCAAGCAGTGTCGGAATTGTCAATAAACCCAAAGAATTTGTAGGAATGTTATCTAAAGGTTCAAAATGAGTTGACTCTTGACCGCGAGAATCTTGACCGCGAGAATTGTAAACAGATAAAACCCCTTGCCCTAATTCTCTTTCATGCAATTTATAGTAATAGAAAGGTTGCCTGCTGGAAGTTTCCTGCAAATCTTCTCCACCATACAGATATTCTTCAGAAATGGTGGCCCTTACTTTTTGTCGATCGGTATAAAGTTTGAAGTCAAGAATTGCGCTGTCTTTTTGAAGCTTACCAGTTTGGTTAATTTGCGAAAAACAGTAGGCAATACTGACTTTTGCTGGACTTTCAACATTTACATCTAAGATGCGATCGCCGCCAATTTTAGAAATAGCATCCTCAAAACTACTCACGCCCCGATTTTCGTCGGGCATAGCTATTAGGCAATCTTTTAAAAATTTTAAACAACTAATGAAATTGCTTTTGCCTGAACCGTTTGAGCCTATAAATATATTAAGATTATTTAAATTTACAGATGCATCTAAGTGCAGATTTTTATAATTCTTGGTTGTCAAAAATAGAATAATTGGTTGATTCATACGATCGCTCCGGTTATACTTCAGAAAGTTAGGGCAGGCAAGATGCCTACCCTACAAAGGTGAAAAATTAATTTTTCACCTTTTAACTCTCGACTTTCCAATTGTCCGTTACCGAACAAACTTTTTGAATGCCAGCGTCACGTTGTGGCCGCCGAATCCAAAGGAATTCGACAGGGCCACATCAACTTTCAGATCGCGACTCGTATGCGGAACATAATCTAAATCGCACTCTGGATCGGGATTTTCTAGATTGATTGTCGGCGGGATTTTGTCGTTGGCGATCGACATTACCGTCGCCACCGCTTCAATTCCCCCAGAACCACCCAAAAGATGACCGGTCATTGACTTGGTAGAACTAATTGCTACTTTGTAAGCATGATCTCCCAAAGTCTTTTTAATCGCCTTCGTTTCTGTAGAATCGTTGGGAAGCGTGCTCGTGCCGTGAGCATTGATATAGCTCACCATATCTGGTGTCAAACCCCCGTCCTTGAGCGCTAAAGCCATTGCGCGCGACGCACCGTTCCCCCCCGGTACTGGGGAAGTCATGTGGTAAGCATCGCAAGTTAAGCCGTAGCCGACGATTTCTGCGTAAATTCTTGCACCGCGGGCGATCGCATATTCCATTTCTTCGAGAATCAGAATGCCAGCACCTTCGCCAACCACAAAACCATCCCGATCGCGATCGAACGGACGGCAAGCATGAGTCGGGTCATCGTTGCGAGTCGAAAGCGCCCTCGCCGCAGCAAAACCAGCCACGCACAAAGGTGTCACCGCAGCTTCCGTACCGCCGCAAATCATGGCTTGGGCATAACCCCCCTGCACTAGGCGAAACGCATCGCCCACCGCATTTGACCCAGCAGCGCAAGCCGTCACTGTGCAAGAGTTCGGCCCCTTAGCGCCCGTTTGAATTGCCGTCAGGCCAGCAGCCATATTCGCAATCATCATGGGAATCATAAACGGGCTGCATCGATCGGGGCCGCGAGTCAGATAAATCTCTTGCTGGTCTTCCAAAACCTTCAGCCCGCCAATGCCAGTGCCAAGAATGACACCCACCTGTTCTGCGTTCAGGTCGTTAATCTCAAACTTCGCATCAGCCAGAGCTTGTTTGCTCGCTGACACCCCAAATTGAGCAAAGCGATCCATCCGCTTTGCTTCCTTCCGCTCTAAATAGTCGTGCGGGTCATAGCCCTTCACCTCGGCAGCAATGCGACAGTCGTGCCGCGACGGGTCGAATAAGGTGATCGGGCCGATGCCATTCTTCCCAGCAAGCAACCCGTCCCAATATTCGGACAAAGTATTGCCGATCGGTGTAATCGCGCCGAGACCCGTGATAACAACGCGCTTACGCTCTAAATTTGTCATGATTTCAGTTTCAAAAAATTAAACACCCAGAACGCAGAACAAAAGAGGAGTTTGCAGTTTTCTAACTTCTCTCCTCTTAGGGGAAAATACAGGTATTTTATGCTTTTGGAGCTGCAAGTTTGCTGCTGATGAAATCTACAGAAGCTTGAACCGTAGTAATTGCTTCGGCTGCTTCGTCGGGAATTTCAATATCAAACTCTTCTTCCAAGGCCATGACCAGCTCTACTGTATCTAGGGAATCGGCTCCTAAGTCGTTAGCAAAGTTGGCTTCGGGCTTGACTTCACCTGGATCGACTTCCAGTTGATCTGCCACAATTTTCTTGACTCTAGCAAAAATGTCGTCTTGACTCATAACATCGTGTCCTCATTGGTTGCTGCGTATCTAATCTTATCCGAAAGGGGGATCTGCAAGAGGAAGGCTTGCCGCTTTTCTAACTGACCCTCTGTGTAGCGAGTGGGCCGTGGGCATTGGTAGCAAATTCAGGACTGTTGCGGGCGTGCGATCTCTATTTTAATAGTCCTGGAGGCATAAACTCTATTTGGCGGTGCACACCGCACCTTACCGCAAGATACTGAGTCAGTCCGCTCCAACCGGGTTGTTAGGCTGCTGGCGCTGGGCAATTTGGAGTAATAACCGCAGTGCCTCGTTTACAGAAGCATTCGTCGGAAAAGCCTTGGCAACGTCAGGATCTAGGAGAACCACATTTGTTCCTGTCCGGTATCTTTCAACGTACTTGCCTCTGACACCCCCTGCCATCTTAGAGAAGTCGTATTCAGGGCGTAGTTCATCTTCTAGCTCGTCAACTTCCTTCTTCATAAAACCTCTTTTCTTGGCGATTGGCTGTTCGGGAACTGATGATGCGGATGCGGTTCTCTCGGTCAGTAGGGGAGACAATTAACACTTTCCCCAATTCAGACATTCCAATAATAACGTATCGTTCCTCGCCCATGGAACGATCGGGGTCAGGAAATGTCACAGATAACGAGTCATCAAATACGGTCGTAGCTTCATGGAAAGAGATATTGTGTTTTCTCAGATTGATATCAGCTTTATCTGGATTCCACTCGAACTCCATGCAGAAACTCTCATTGCCAACGACTCCTGTAGTTGATCAGGTTACTCAACCGTTAATCAGCCTAATCCAGTGTCTAGTTGAACGATCGGTAATCCAATTTTCCCAAAAGCATCTTAAGCAGACTAGCCCGATCGCCCCGCTACCAACCTAAAAACTGCGTCCTCATCGATAATAATCGTTTAAAACTGGGTAAGGATATGGAGAACGGAAACGAAGCAGGAAACATCCCAACTTCGTTAGCGCAGCCCTCGAAGAGGATCGCCCTCCTGTCTTGTCCCT
>ENA-OFCE01001241-OFCE01001241.1-metagenomes-genome-assembly--contig:-NODE-1241-length-13506-cov-3.661661_pt1 | contig 13506 bp, 13 predicted proteins | sample MGYA00153388_OFCE01 | MGnify analysis MGYA00153388
GGTTCCCCGGGATGCTCGTGAGCCTCTTCGGCTTCGACCCGGACGACCCGACCGGGCCCCACCGGGCCGAGAACCACACGCCAGACCGCTGGATCTACGTCTCAACCCACGACACGGACACCGCGGCGGGCTGGTACGCGCACGCGCCCACGGCCCAGCGCGCCGGGCTGGACGCCGCGCTTGAGGCCGCGCGGCAACACCACGGTGCCATAACGGATTCGAATCAGCCGGCTGACCGTCAGCCCGACGGCGTCAAACAGCTTGCGCACCTCGCGGTTGCGCCCTTCCGTGATGACGACCCGATACCAGTGGTTGACGCCCTCGCCGCCGCCGTCCTCGACGGATCGAAAGCTCGCTTCCTGCCCATCGACGTCGACCCCTTCGAGCAGATCGGCCTTGTCGTCGGGCATCAAGGTGCCGAGCACGCGCACCGCATATTCACGTTCGACGCCGAAGCGCGGGTGCATCAGCTGATTGGCCAGTTCACCGGAGTTGGTGAACAGCAGCAGACCTTCCGTGTTGATGTCGAGCCGGCCGACCGATTGCCACTTGCCCTGCTGCAGGCGCGGCAGGCGCCGGTACACGGTGGGCCGGTTCTGCGGATCGTCGTTCGTGACAATCTCGCCCACTGGCTTGTGGTAAGCAATGATGCGCGGCGGCGGCGGCATGATTCGGTATTTGACAGGCTTGCCACCGACCTTGATGCGGTCGCCGAAGGACACCCGCTGTCCGATGTGAGCGACCTCGTCATTGACCGTCACCCGCCCGTCAAGAATCATTTGCTCCAGATCTCGGCGCGAGCCGACACCGGCCTGCGCCAGCACCTTGTGCAGCTTCGGCGCCTCGGGCTCGGCTTGCAGGATGCGCTTCGGGGCGGCGGCCGGCGTTTCTGATTCCGGCTCCGGTTCCTCGACATCGAACTCACCCGACAGCACCTGCGCAAACAACTCACCGGCCAGTAACGGCGCCGGCCGCGCAATCGCCGCTGCGGCGGTTTGCGAAGTGGGGCCGGCGTCGGATTCGGTCACGCCGTCCGTCGCGCCTGGCGCACTGGGCTCGCCCCTCTTGCGGTCGCGCCGCCCGCGCCGGCGACCGCGTTCGAGACGCGCCCCATCGCTGTCCATCGTGCCGTCCATCCCGCCGCCCCCCACGCCGCTGGCAGTCGCGGGACCGGCATCCGTCTGCACGCCTTCCTCAGCCGCAGCGACTGCCGAACCGGCCTCGGCCGGGGTGGAAATCACCACAGTCGCAGCAGCCGCAAACGGCGCCGCGACCGAGGGCCCACCGGCCATGTCGCCGCGTCGAGAGTCGCCCATGGGCTCAGGGCCTGCCGCAAATGAACCGGAGTCGGACGCTCCTTCTGCAACCTCGGCGTCGACCGCCACCGCGCGCTTCCTGCGCGGCCTGGTGGGCGCATCGGCGGCAATCCGCTCGTCTGGCTCGGCTTGCGAAACGCCGGCAACGGCGACGGCGCCATCGTCGGACGACCCGGCGGCCAGAGCGTCCGCTGCCACATCCGCACCCGCCACATCCGCACCTGCTTTGGGCGCTCGGCGCCGGCGGACCGCCTTGGCCGGTGACTCGGCGTTGTCCGCGACGTCCTGCAGGGGCACTGGGTCGATTTGGTCGTTCATGCGTGGGGTTCCCTGGGCGCCACTGGCGCTGTTTGCTCGTGGAAAAAGGACGGGTCTGCGTTCTGCGTGGCCGACCGAGCGAGCGCTTGCACGATCGGTGCGGTGGCGCTGTCCCATTCATCGGGGTCGCGCAGCGACGCGCTTAGCGACAGCGGCAGTTGCAACTCGGACGTATCGGTCAGGTTGGACGCGATCAGGCCGCCCGCGGCCGACTTGGTCGGCACGCTGTCCGGCGTGGGCAATTGCTCAAGGCTGGCCAGGCCGAGGTCGTCGAGGAACTGGCGCGTGGTGGCCAGCAAGGCAGGCCGACCGGGAGACTCGCGATAACCAATCGCCTCGACCCAGCCGCGATCTTCCAACTGTTTGATGATTTGTGTTGCCACGGCCACACCCCGGATGTCTTCGATGTCGCCCCGCGTGACAGGTTGCCGGTAAGCCACGATGGCCAGCGTTTCCATCACGGCCCGCGAATACTTGGGCGGCTTTTCCGGATTCAGCCTGTCTAGATGGACGCGCATTTCCGGACGGCTCTGAAAGCGCCAGCCGCTTGCCAGCGATACCAGTTCGACCCCGCGCCCGTCCCAATCGCGGCACAGCTCGTCAAGCACGCTCGACAAAGCGTCGACAGCCAGCGTGTCGTCGAGCAATGCTCGCAGATCGCGCAGTTGCAGCGGCTGCTGCGCACAGAGCAGTGCAGTCTCGAGGACGCGCTTGGCATCCTGGGTGTTCATGTGCTGGATAGCTTCCTTGAATCTGGGGGTCCGGCATCCTGCACGGACTGTTGGGCGCGCCTGCCGCGTTCTGCTCGCTCAGCGAACCGAAATCGCACGACGACACCACATGTACCAACCTGAGCTTCGCGCTCCGCGCTGCTGCGGGGGTCCGGGTCCAAACATCAAGCGGGTTGCGCCACTGGCGCAAATCATCCGATCTGACTGTTTCCCTAAACGGTTTAAGTGTACTCGCATCCGCCTGAAGCTCAGCCTGGCAGGCGAGCCCAGGCGCTGGCCATGTCCGCGGGCAACGGCGACTCGAACGCGATCGCGTCGCCACTGGACGGATGCACAAACGCCAGGCGCGTGGCATGCAGTGCCTGCCGCACCAGACCGAGCGCCGGGCGGCCGCCATAGACCGCATCTGCCACCAGCGGGTGTCCACGCGAAGCCAAGTGCACCCGAATCTGGTGGGTTCGGCCCGTGTGCAGCGTGCAGCGCACTGCGGTGTGGCCATCGCCTCGCGCCAGCCGTTCGACATCGGTGCGCGCCGCCCTGCCTGCCGCGAGCACTGCCATTTTCACGCGCGACTGCGGGTCGCGGCCGATCGGCGCTTCGATCTGCATCCGCGCCATCAGCATTTCACCGTGCACGACGGCGAGGTATTGGCGGTGCACCTCGCGAGCGCCGATTGCACGAACCAGCGCCGTCACCGCCTGCAGCGTCTTGCCCACCACCATCAACCCCGAGGTGTCTTTGTCCAGCCGGTGCACGATGCCTGCCCGTGGCAGCGCGGCCGACGCCGGGTGATGGGCCAGCAAACCGTTCAACAGGGTTCCGGACCAGTTGCCGGCTGCGGGGTGCACGACCAGCCCGGCTGGCTTGTTGACGACCATCAGTTCGCTGTCTTCGTGGACAAGGTCAAGAGCCATCGCTTCCGGCCGAAAGGCCCGACTTTCCGCACTGGGTACCAGTTCGACCGCCACCAACTGGCCGGCACGCACCTTCCGCGACGCGTTGTCGATCGATCGACCATCGACCTGCACGTGGCCTTGCTCGATCAACCCTTGCAGATGGTTGCGCGAAAACTCCGGGACCATGTCGACCAGCGCGCGATCGATGCGCTGACCATGAAGCGACGCCTGCACAACTGCCTGACGCACCTCGGCAACGTCGTTCCAGGGCCCCTCCTTCCACCCCGGTTCATCGGCGTCCGACTCACTCTGCGCAACAGGCGCAGCACCGTCGGCCTGCAATGTCTCACTCATATACTTAGTTTCTATTTTCGACAGGAAGGCGCTCGCTGGACGACGCCGAGGGCCCCATGAATGTGACGCACTTGCTTCGAAGGCCACTGGCCTCCTGGTCGACGGCGCTGGTGATGTTGTCCGCTCTGACGGCCTGTGGCACGACCGCCAAGGATGAAACGGCAGGCTGGTCTCCTGAAAAATTGTACGCATCGGCGCGTGACGACGCTGCGGCCGGCAACTACGAACGAGCGGCCAAGCAATACGAACAACTTGAAGGTCGGGCCGCCGGATCCGTGCTGGCGCAGCAGGCGCAACTCGAACGCGCTTACGTGATGTACAAGTCGGGCGACCCGGCACAAGGCTTGTCGATCCTCGAACGATTCATCAAGCTGCACCCCACCAGCCCGGCGCTGGACTATGCGCTGTACCTGCAAGGCCTGTGCAACTTCAACGACAACCTGGGCATGCTCGGCAAACTGGCCCGCCAGGACCTGGCCGAGCGCGACCAGCAAGCTTCGCGCGACTCTTACCAGTCGTTCAAACAGTTGGTCGACCAGTTTCCGCGCTCACAGTACGCGGACGACGCGCAGGTGCGCATGAACTACATCGTCAACTCGCTGGCCACCTACGAAGTGCATGTGGCCCGCTACTACTACCGGCGCGGTGCTTATGTCGCGGCCGTCAACCGAGCTCAGAAGACGGTACAGGAATTCCAGACCTCACCCGCGGTCGAAGAGGCGCTCTACATCATGGTGCAAAGCTACGAGCGCCTCGGGCTCGACGAGTTGCGCGACGGCGCCGACCGGGTGTTGAAGAAGAATTTCCCAAATTCGTCATTCCAGGACGTCGGCGTGCCCAAACGCCAGAGCGCCTGGTGGCAGTTCTGGTGAAGCAGACTTTTGCGTCTGCCCGCCGCGCCGATGCGCGTCAATATGGCAGGTCCGCCGCGCCCAACAAGGACAACCACTCCAGAGCCTGCGCCTCCGTCGTGACCAACGACATGGGGGGCAGCGCCGCGCGCAGACGTTTGCCGTAGGACATCGTCGTCATGCGGGGGTCGCACACCACCAGCAGGCCGCGGTCGGTTTCTCGGCGGATCAGACGACCGGCACCCTGCTTCAACGACACCGCCGCCTCGGCCACGAAATATTCGGTGAACGCGTTGCGCCGCTGAGCCTCCAGCCGCTGTACCCGCGCCTGCACCAACGGATCGTTCGGCGGCGGAAACGGCAGCTTGTCGATCAGCACGCATTGCAGCGCGTCGCCCGGCACGTCGATGCCTTCCCAAAAACTTTGCGAGCCGACGAGCACTGACCGTGGTTGGGCCAGAAATTGCTGCAGCAACTGGCGCTTGGAACTCTGTCCCTGTTGCAGCACCTCGATCGAATCGCCATGACACCGGAAATCGGCGCGCAGCTGTTCGGCCACCGCCTGCAGTGCCCGCAACGTGGTGGTCAGCACGAAGGTGCGGCCGCCGAGCGCGCGCGCACACCGGCCCGCCAACGCCGCCACCGCGGCCGGGTGCCCGGGGTCGTTTGGCTTGGGAAAAGCGGCGGTCGGCACATAGAGTCGCGCGTTCCCGGCATAGTCGAACGGGCTGCCCACGCGCAACGTTCGCGCTTCTCCAAGCCCCGCCGGTTCGGTGAACCACGACAAACGCTCGTCGTCGCCCAGGGTTGCCGACGTGAACACCCAGGCCTTGGGCGCCGCGCTCATCTGCAGGCGCAGCGCGTCGCGGATGTCGAGCGGCGATTCGACCAGTCGAGCCTGGTGCGCTGACACGTCGATCCAGCGCACCTGGCCGTCGGCGGGCGGCGAGCCGAACAATTCCGCCAGCGCGGACAACTGCTGCGCGCGCTCGGACAGCTTGCTGAAATCGGGCGACAACTCGCTCACCGTGGCAAGGCCCCGGCGCGCCGCATCGCATGCCTGTGCGAAGGCCTGCAGCGCCGGCGCGAAGGACTCCTGCCCGGCGCGATCTCCCCAGGCCAGCTTGGCCGTGCCGCGCGTTTCGCGCAGCGGCCCGGCGCACACCAGCCGCAAGTCGCGCGCGGCGCGGTCGCAGCCGGCAGCCAGTTCCTGCCACGGCACCAGGCCGCGCGCATGCTGCAGCCCCGCGACCAGCATGTCCCGGGCGAAATCCAGGGCCTGCGCCGTCCCCAGCGTCGTACCCAGAAACTGCACGCCGGCCTCGGCCAGCTGGTGCGCCTCATCGAACACCGCCAGATCGACCGTCGGCAGCAGCTCGGCCACACCACTGTCGCGCAGCGTGACGTCGGCAAAAAAAAGGTGGTGATTGACCACCACCACGTCGGCCGCCATCGCCTCTCGCCGCGCCTTGACGACGTGGCAGCGCCGGTATTCGGGGCATTCCTGGCCGAGGCAGTTGTCGCGCGTTGAAGTCACCAGCGGGATCACACTGCTGCGCTCGTCAAGGCCATCCAGTTCAGCCAAGTCTCCGCTCGCGGTGACTTGCGACCACTGCTCGATCTTGGCCAGCGTGCGCAGCGCAAAACGGTCTGGCAGCGAGTCGGCCTGGCGCGCCTGCTGCATGCGGTGCAGGCACAGGTAGCTGCCACGTCCCTTCAGCAGCGCCACGCTGACTGGCAGCTGCAAGGCATCGCGCAGGCGCGGCAGATCGCGCAAGAACAGTTGATCCTGCAGGCTCTTGGTGGCCGTGCTGAGCAACGCCCGGGCGCCGCTGAGCAGGGTCGGCACCAAGTAGGCATAGGTCTTGCCAACACCGGTGCCAGCCTCGACCACCAGCGCGGCACGGTCGCTGATGGCGTCAGCAACGCCGAGCGCCATGCGCAACTGAGCTTCGCGTTCGACGTGGTTCGGATCGGCCCGGGCCAGCGCACCGCTGCTGCCGAGCGCGGCGGCGACCGCATCGCGCAACTCGCTCACGACGGCACGGTCGCGGCAGTGCGCACAAGCATGAAGGTGCAAAACATCAGGCAGGCTGCGGCGGGTCGATCTCGGCCTCGAGGCGTGCGATCCGGTCCCTCAACAGAAGCCGACGCTTTTTCAGCCGCTGGATCGACAGGTCATCCTTCGGCAGATCCGCTCCGGTCCGATCGATCAGGTCGTCCAGATCGGCATGTTCGATTCGAAGCTCGATCAATTGCCGCGGCGGAGAATGCAGGTTGGTGTCCATGGCCACGCGACTTAATCGCGCTTAATCGTTGCTTTGTATAAATGCGAAGCGATTATAGTTTTTGACCATGAGCACAGTGACAGCGGGCTACCGCCTGAGCGCGACCACCGGCATCCACCGGGGAGACCGCGCCTACCAGCAGGATCAGGTGCAGATCCTGGCGCACCCTCGCGTCCCCGGCTGCCTGCTGGCCATACTCGCAGACGGGATGGGCGGCAAGAGCGGCGGTCGCAAGGCCGCCGACCAGGTGCTGCTGACCGCGCAGCAGTTGTTCGAACGCTTCGCGCCCAGCCGCGACGACGCCGCCGAGATGCTGCGCCAGGTGGTGCTGGAATCCCACCTGATGATCAAGCTGACGGCAGTGACGGCCGAGGAGGAACCGCACAGCACGCTGGCCTGCTTCATCGTCGGGCCGTCACTCGAATGCGATCTGGTGCACGCGGGCGATTCACGCATCTACCACTTTCGGGCCGCCGAGATGCTCAGCCGCACGATGGATCACTCCTATGTGCAGCGGCTGGTCGATGATGGCCAGATCACCGAGGACGAGGCCAACACCCATCCTCAATCTAACCTGCTCACGGGTTGCCTCGGCACCCAGCAAGACCCGCCGATCACGTTCCAGCACATCGACAGGCTCGAGGTCGGCGACGTGATGCTTGCCTGCAGCGACGGCCTGTGGCACTACTTCACGCCGCGCGAACTCGGTGCGATCGTGCACGGACTTTCGCCGCGCGAGGCGAGCGAGATGTTGATCAATAAAGCCCGCCAGCGCGCACGCGGCGCGGGCGACAACCTGTCTCTGGCGCTGGTACGGGTCGAAGCATTGGCCTGAGCGTCGCGCTCCGGCCCGCATCACCCGATCAGGGGAGGTCAGTGCCCGCCCTTTAGCGCGCCGATGGTCGAGGCGCAGATGACGCCGACGGCACGGGGAGCGATGCCGCAGGCTTGTGTCGCCCGGCCCGCTCCTGGTTGCGCCGGCGTACAGATTCGGCGCGTTCACGGGCCTCACGCAACCTATCCCGGTACGCGACCTCGTTGCGGGCTTCCCGCGCGCGTCGTTCAGCAGCCGACTCGGCCACGGAGGCCGACGCGGCCTGACTCGGGGCTCGTGCGACAGCGGGGTCGGGACGGGTGCGAAATGCAGAATTGGTAGAACCGGACGAGCCTGCGCCCATCGGCGTTTGAGCGGGCGACTCTGGCGGTGTCGCGGACGCCGTCTCGGAGCCCGGCTGGTCCGACGGCTGCTGTGCCGCAGTGGCGGAGGCCGGTTTCGGTTGGCGCGGGGCCTCCCGCGCCTGCTCGATCTCGATCACCGCGTCGCGCTCACGGGTGCGCTCCAGCCGCTTGGCGGCGCGTTGTTCGCGGTCCGCCTGGTCGAGCGCGTGTTGCTCGTGGCGCAAGCGGTCGAGCACGGTTCGGCGTTCGGCGCGGGCTTCGTCGAGGCACGCGTAGACGGCGAACCGCGTCATGCATTCACGCTGGCGTGACTCGAAGCGCGATTGGGCCGCTGCCTGTTCGGCCGCGACGCGCGCGCGCGCCTGGACGTCGTTCGCCGGGTCGGCGGGGTGGACCGACCCGCCCCACAGGATGGCGCACCAAGCGGTCGCCCAAATGCGCAAAGCGTTCATGTCAATGTGGTGTCCACATCACGCCGGGCCAGCCCTAGAAAGGCCGCCGACTGCATTTCGCTCAGGCGCGATACGGTGCGCGGGAATTCGTGGGCCAGCGGCCCCTCGGTGTAAAGCTGCGAAGGCTCGACCTCGGCCGACATGATCAGCTTGACGCGCCGGTCGTAGAGCACGTCGACCAGCCACGTGAAGCGGCGCGCTTCCGATGCCAGACGTGGCGACATTTGCGGCACGTTCGACAGCAGCAGCGTGTGGAACTGCGACGCCAGTTCGAGGTAGTCGTTCTGCGAGCGCGGCCCGCCGCACAGCACCTTGAAGTCGAACCACACCACGCCGCCCGCGCGCCGCCGTGCATGCAGCTCGCGGTGCTCGATGCGCAGCGTCGGGCTGTCGTCACGCGCCTCGGCAAGGCGGTCGAACGCCTCTGTCATGCGGGCGTCGGCCTGTGCACCGCAGGGCGTGTTGTACAGCTCCACCTGCGCCAGCGTGGTCTGCCGGTAGTCGGTGCCGTTGTCGACACTGATGACCTCGAGCCGGCTCTTCAACAGTTCGATGGCGGGCAGAATGCGGTCGCGGTGCAGCCCGTGCGGATACAGGCCGTCAGGATGAAAATTCGAAGTCGTCACGATGCTCACCCGATGTTCGAACAGCGACTCCAGCAGCCGATGCAGGATCATCGCGTCGGTCACGTCGGCGACGTGGAATTCGTCGAAGCAGATCAGCCGATAGCGCTGGGCGATCCGCTTGCCCAGTTCATGCAATGGATTGACGGTGCCGTGCAATTCAGATAGTTCACGATGCACCTCGCGCATGAACTCGTGGAAATGCAAGCGGGTCTTTCGCTGCAGCGGCACCGATTGAAAAAAGCAGTCCATCAGGAAGCTCTTGCCGCGGCCCACGCCGCCGTGCATGTACACGCCGCGCGGAATCGGCGGTCGCGCCAACAACTTGGTGATCGCATTGCTGCGATGCGCTTTGTAATCGGTCCATTCGCGCTCGCACCGCTCCAGCGCGTCGATGGCACGCCATTGCGCGGGGTCGGCCGAGTAGCCACGCTCGCGCAGAGTTTGCAAGTAAAGCTCGCGGACAGACATCGGCGAGTTTCGGCCAGGCGCCGCGTCGACGCCGCGCGTTAGAAGTTCAGGGTGCGCTTGTCCACCGCGAGAGCCGCTTCCTTGGTCGCCTCGCTGAGCGACGGGTGCGCATGGCAGATGCGTGCAATGTCCTCGGCGCTGGCGCGAAACTCCATCGCCACCACCGCTTCAGCGATCAGTTCCGACGCCATCGGCCCGACGATGTGCACGCCCAGGATCTCGTCCGTTTTCGCATCGGCGAGAAACTTCACCATGCCTGTCGTGTCGCCCATGGCGCGCGCTCGTCCATTGGCCATGAACGGGAACGTGCCCGCCTTGTACGCGCGGCCTTCGGCCTTGAGCTGCTGCTCGTTTTGACCCACCCACGCAATCTCGGGGCTCGTGTAGATGACCCACGGCACGGTGTTGAAGTTGACATGGCCGTGTTGTCCCTTGATGCGCTCTGCCACCGCCACGCCTTCTTCTTCGGCCTTGTGCGCCAGCATCGGCCCGCGCACCACGTCTCCGACCGCCCAGACACCGGGCAGATTCGTCCGGCAGTCGCCGTCCACCGCGACGAAGCTGCGCTCGTCGAGCTTGAGGCCCACCGCGTCGGCATTCAAACCGGTGGTATTGGGCACGCGGCCGATCGAGACGATCAGCTTCTCGCACTCGAACTTGCAGGCGGTGCCTGCTGCATCGGTGTAGTCGACCGTCACGCCATCCTTCCCAGCCTTCACGCTGCTGATCGTGATGCCCAGCAAGATCTTCAGCCCTTGTTTGGTGAACGCCTTGTGCGCTTCCTTGGCGATCTGTTCGTCGACAGCGCCAAGGAACGTAGGCAGTGCCTCCAACACCGTCACGTCGGCTCCCAGCCGACGCCACACCGAACTCATTTCGAGCCCAATGACGCCTGACCCGATGACGCCCAGGGTGCGCGGCACCGCATCCATCGCCAGCGCGCCGGTGTTGGACAGGATCAGCCGCTCGTCGAAGTCCGCGCCGGGCAACGCGCGTGCGTTCGATCCGGTCGCCACGATCACCTGCGGCGCGCTCAGCGTGTCCGGCTTGTCGCCGCCGACCATCACTTCGTAGCCGCCGCCTTCGAGCGCCTTGCCGAAAGAGCCGCGACCATGGAAGAAATCCACCTTGTTTTTCTTGAACAGAAACAGGATGCCGTCGTTGTTCTGCTTCACGACCTGGTCTTTGCGACCGAGCATCTTCTTCACGTCAATGCTCAGGTTCGACAGACCGATGCCGTGGTCGGCGAAGCTGTGGCCGGCGTGCTCGAAGTGTTCCGACGATTGCAACAACGCTTTCGACGGGATGCAACCGACATTGGTGCAGGTGCCGCCCGGCGCGGGACCACCCTTGTCGTTCTTCCACTCGTCGATGCAGGCCACCTTCAGGCCCAGTTGCGCCGCACGAATGGCAGCGATGTAGCCGCCCGGGCCGGCGCCGATCACGATGACGTCGAATGCTTTGGTCATGAATTGAACTCAATTGAAGGACGCCGAGTGGGCCGGGCGCGGTGCGGCATCGGAGCCACCGCGCCCTCGAGCAACCGGCCGACATGCCTTTGCGCCGAGCCGCCGAATGTCATCAGATGTCGAACAGCAGGCGCGAAGGATCTTCCAGGGCTTCCTTCATCGCCACCAGCCCGAGCACGGCCTCGCGGCCGTCGATGATGCGGTGGTCGTACGACATCGCCAGGTAGTTGATCGGCCGCACCACCACTTGGCCGTTCTCGACCACAGCGCGATCCTTGGTCGCGTGCACGCCCAAGATGGCCGACTGGGGCGGGTTGATGATGGGGGTCGACAGCATCGAGCCGAACGTGCCGCCATTGGAGATCGAGAAGGTGCCGCCCGTCAGGTCGTCGAGCGACAGCTTGCCTTCCTTGGCCTTGACCGCGAGCGCTGCCATTTCGGTGGCGACTGCGGAAATCGACTTGCTGCCAGCATCGGTGATGATCGGGGTTATCAGGCCGTTCGGAATGCTGACGGCGACGCTTATGTCGGCACGGCTGTACTGCAGCATATTGTCACCCGCAAAGCTGACATTGCATTTCGGAACTGCCATTAACGCGGCACCAAGCGCCTTAATCAGCATGTCGTTGACCGACAACTTTACACCGCGCGCCTCAAGGGTGGCGTTGAGTTCGCCGCGCAACTTGAGCAGCGCGTCGAGGCGGATGTCCACCGTCAGATAGATGTGCGGAATCGTCTGCTTTGACTCGGTCAAACGCCGCGCGATCGTCTTGCGGATATTCGACAGCTTCACGCTCTCGTGCGGAATATCGGTGGTCAAGGTTGCCGGTGAGGCTGGCGGTTGGGCCGTCGCTGTGCCCGCGACGGGTGCCGGTTCGGCGACCGCGACCGGCACGTCGGGCTGCGCTGCCCTGGGCTTGGCGGCTTCCACGTCGGCCTTGACGATGCGCCCGTTCGGTCCCGATCCAGTGAGCGTGTCGAGCGCGATGCCCTGCGCCGCGGCAAGCCGCCGTGCCAGCGGCGAGGCCATGATGCGCTCGCTATCGGCGCGCGAAGGAGGAGGCGGGGTAGCGGCGCGCGCGGCCGCTTCGGCAGCCGCGATCGGCGCGTCCGCCACGGGATCGGCGCGGCGGGCGTCACGGCAGCGGAAGCGACGGCAGCGGGAGCGGGGGTCGGGGCCTCGCTCGCACTCTCGTCCTCGCCCGCGATCGTCGCGATCACGGTACCCACCTTCACGCCATCGGTGCCTGCGGGCACGACGATGCTTGCGATCGTGCCTTCGTCGATCGCTTCGAACTCCATCGTCGCCTTGTCGGTCTCGATCTCGGCAATGACGTCGCCCGACTTTACGGCGTCGCCGACCGCGACCAGCCATTTGGCCAGCGTCCCTTCCTCCATCGTCGGCGAGAGCGCGGGCATCTTCAGCTCGATCGGCATCGCGGATCCTTATGGCCGTAACCTTCGCTGAGCCTTCCCCGATTGCGGGGCTTGCGGTCAAGGCCCGGCTGTGTGCAGCTTGCGCCCGCTCGGGGGAGACACGCATGCGCACGTATCTGGTGGTGATCGACGAAACGCCCGAAGCCGGCGTAGCGCTGCGCTTCGCGGCACGGCGCGCCGCCAAGACGGGCGGTGCGGTGCAAATCCTCGCGATGGTCGCGCCGGTCGAGTTCGTCGGGTTGGGGGGCGTCCAGGCGACGATGGAGGAAGAGGCGCGCCAGCATGCCGAGGCGCTGGTGGCGAGTGCGGCGGGGCTTTTGTCCGAGGAAGCGGGGCTGCACCCGTCGATCGTCGTCGAGCACGGCGATCCGGTCGCGGCGATCCAGCGCACGATCGCGGCCAACCCCGAGGTCGGTGCGCTGGTGCTCGGTGCCGCCGCCAGCGGAGCGCCGGGCCCGCTCGTCAGCCATTTCGCCGGCGTCGCGGCCGGTCAGATGCCGTGCCCGGTCATGGTCGTACCAGGCGCGTTGAGCGAGGCGGCGCTCGATCGGCTGAGCTAGGCTCGTCCTAGCAGACGCAACGCGGCTTGGGACGGTAGACGCGCTTGACGTGGCGGACATGCCGACGGGGGGCAGCCACGTGGACGTAGTCGGTGACGTAGCTGACGCTGCGCGTCACGATCGGCGCGGAGGGTTGGACGACGACCGTCGTTACCGTCGTGCCACCGCCATAGCCGTAACCCGAATAGCCATAATCCGAGTAGCCGTAGCCCGACTGCTGCGCATAACCGTGGTGGCTGCCGTCATGGCCACCCTGCGTCCAATGCGTGCGCACATCGCCGTCGAAGCGACCGTCGAACGTGCGCACCGGGCCGCCGTCCCAGCTGCCCGTCCAGCGCCCGTCATAGCTGTAATTGCCCGACCGGCCACGCTGAGCGCTGCGTCCTTCGTAGCGATAGCCGTCGCCGCGACCGTTCTCGCGTCGATACCGCCGATCGGACGACGTGCCGATCGCGTTGCCGGCGACCGCGCCGATCGCACCGCCGACGAGGCCGCCGATCACGCGGTTGCCTGGGCCTGCAATCGCGCTGCCCGCGACGCCGCCGACGATGCCGCCGATCA
>ENA-OFCE01001243-OFCE01001243.1-metagenomes-genome-assembly--contig:-NODE-1243-length-13488-cov-2.357329_pt1 | contig 13488 bp, 11 predicted proteins | sample MGYA00153388_OFCE01 | MGnify analysis MGYA00153388
ACCCTAGATGAGTTTCAGCAAGCACGCAAAGATGTTGCCCGTATGGATGCTCGGTTGTTTCAAGAAAAAAATGCTCAAACCCAGTTCCAAAAGGCAGATACAGAAGTAAATGGTGCGAAGCGATCGTATCAAGCAGCGCCTAATCAAGCTGAAAAAGAGGGCGCGATCGCCCAATGGCAGCAAGGAATGGATCAGCTACAAGAAGTGCCGGATGAAACCTTAGCGGGGCGCACCGCTCAAACAAAACTCAAGGCTTACGAGCGCGACTTTCAGCAGGTGGTTGGCTTTAGTGTAGACAATGCGCGATCGGGTAACTTGGTGCAAGCGGCAACGTTTTCAGCAGACACCGCAGCGAAGTTCTCTATGGGCAAAGCTCAAGGCGTGGAAGTGTGGCAGGAAGCGGAAAAGCTGTGGGATGAGGCGATCGCAAGTCTGCAAACGATCAAATCGGAAGATCCTGATTATCTTCAAGCCCAAAAATTGCTGAGCCAATACCGACAAAAACACAGTTCTGTCCGAATCCGTTTGCAGCAGGAGCGCGAATCAGTTCAAGCATTTGAGCAGGCTCAGCAGTTGCAAATATCGTTGCTTGCCTCAGTTCAGGCAAGGGCAAAAACATTGCAACCTCAGCAAATCAGTCAACTTCGTGAAATTGAAAAGACTCTAAGACGGGTAACCCTGAATACGACCGTTTATCCAGAGGCTCAGACCCTATTGAAGGGTGCCCAAGAGCGACTTCAGCCTATTGGTGGATAATTAAAGGGCGATGCCTTCCCAATCCGCGATCGCGTCGGTGGACTTGACCAAGTGCATCCCCGCTGCGGCAAAGCGCTCGTAGGCAGCGTTGGCTTGCTCAGTAAAGTCAATCACACCGGGAACCACGACGGGCGAAGTGCAATCTTCCAGCAAATACACTTTGCTTGCTAGAGCCGGATCAAACACCTGAATTTCTGTGAGCAAATCGGCGATCGTCCAGGCAACGCAGTGACTTTTCGCCTGCCCTGCCACAATCACCGCATCAAACTCCAGCAAGGTTTGAATCAGGGAGGTATTTTTCTGCGCCAAAACGCCGCCCTCCACGCCCTCCATCACTTCTGGACGCAACACCGAATAATTTTCGGTTAACGGATGGCTGCCCTTCAGTTCAAATTGCGTTTGGCTGCTGCGAGCAATGCCATGAAAAAACATCGACTCTTCCACGGCTGACACGATCGCGTGTCCAATGCCACCCAGCATGGAATGATAGGGCCACACCGTCAGGGGATATTTGCCCGCCTCAGTTAGCTTTTTGGTGTAGTGCAGAGCATGACTGTGCAACGCTTCCAAGTTGCCGTTGGATAGACTGGGGGCGATCGCTGGATTCACCCTCCAAACGCCCTGCTGCACATCCTCAAAACTAATCATCGTTGCTGCCGGAACTGGATGTTCTCCGGCTGCATTCACCCAAAAAATCGGATGGAAAATTTGCATTGCCGTGTGAGTATCCATCGTCGGCGTGATTTGGGTAATCACGCCCAAGTTCCGATAAATAAACTCACACAGGCGCTTGCTGTCATCCACTGCACCCATGCCCGATTGCCCACCGACAAATAGCTCAAAACCGGGAATACAAAAGGTGTTTTGCACGTCGATCGCCAGCAGACAGATCCGCGTAGTATCCGCTGCCCCCGGCTGAAGGGTGTGCTGCTGTGCCCACTGTGTCGCCTGAACCGCGCGATCGCCATAGGGCACTCGCCAAACATCTTTCACAGTCTGCGGGTCAAAGTGCGGCGGCATCGGCAATTGAGCGTGAGTCATGGGCAACTCCAGTACACTAAATAGATTGATTACCAGTCATTGTACTCAATTTTAGTAAAATCTACCATAATTGATTGGGTGACGTTTTTTGTTGATTGGAATAATGTGCGATGTTGCCAAGTGATTTATTAATTCATCGCTATAGTGGCGAAAGTGTGGTGCCAAAGCGGTTGCCGATCAATGCTGAAAACAGGGCGATCGCGGCTGATTTGATCCACCAGTTTCAGGAGGCAAAAGGCGGCACCAGAGGTGAACTGAATCGCCAACTGCTAGAACTCGAAGGCGAAGATACTGATTATCGGATTAAGCGCGGCTTGGCGCATTTGTTGAATGCCGATGCCTTCAGCACCTTTGAAACCGTCAGTCCGCTTGATCCAGCCACGTTACGACAACGGGTATTTGCGATCGCGGCTCAGGCTTCGTGTAGTGCGATCGCCACTACTGCCACCCTGCAACGACTTGCCGATGCCCTCACCCAAGAACTGGGTCACGAGGTTTTGACCAGCCAAATCCAAGCGGGTCTATACGCCGATCTGTCTGACAACCAAATTCTGATCAGCTTTGAACCTCCGACCCCAGAAGCCTTACTGCATCGCTACAATCTATCGCAAGCGCAGGGGATCTTCTATCGCGCCAGCCACATCACCCTCAACGCTCATCGTAACGATCCGGGTGAATATAAACTACTGTTTCGCTACTTAAAATTATTTGGACTGATGACCTACATTGAGGGCGACGCAGACCACGGCTTCACCCTCACCATCGATGGTCCCACCAGCTTATTTAAACCCAGCACCCGCTACGGGTTGAAGCTGGCAATGATGCTGCCTGCTTTGCTGCATGTGACCAAGTGGAACCTGACCGCCACGTTACAACAGAAAGATACTTACTCTGGCAAAACCCGCCAAGGACGCTTCAGCCTGGATTCAACCTGTGGCTTGGTCACCCACTATCCCCCCGGCAAACCTTACGACAGTATGCTGGAGTCGGGATTTGTCGATCGCTGGACAAAAACAAAAACCGACTGGCAGCTAGAGCGCGAAGTGGATCTAATCCCAATTCCCGGCAGCGTCATGATTCCCGATTTTCGGCTGGTTCATCCCGATGGGCGCACCTTTTTGCTAGAAATCGTCGGCTACTGGCGACCCGAATACCTGCAAAAAAAGTTTTATCAAGTGCAGCAATCCGGGCGAGATGATTTGGTGCTGGCAATCTCAGAGCGACTCAACCTAGAAAAAGCCGGAGTCAACTTTAGCCAAACCCCGGCTCGATTAGTTTGGTTTAAGGATCAGTTGAGTCCAAAAGCGGTGCTAGAAGTCGTGGATAGAGAATGACGTTCGCGAAGCGTCTCCGCAGGAGATATGGCGAATGGCGAGTAGAAGCCGCGATCGCATGGCGAGTGCCGAGAGAGAATGCAACCGCTAAACTGGATCTGTCAGATGCATTGTTTCGTTTTCCTTCTTTAGCCAGTGCCTCATGCTTAAACATTCTCAGTCTCAGACGGTGCTGTTGGCTTTGGCTATTTTGATGGCGGGAGTTGGTGGATGTCGTGGCAATCAAACGAGCCAGTCGATCGCCCCTGTTTCATCACCAGCACCATCGCCGATCGCCACCCCAATTCCGCCCAATCCGGCAGCACTGCAAGCGACTTATAAACTGGCACTGGAAAAAGCAAGTAGTGCTAGAAATATTAGCAAAACTGCGCTAACAGAGGATGATTGGACGTTGGTCACTAGCCGTTTAGAAGCGGCGATCGCCCTGCTTAAGTCTTTGCCGTCCGCTCCGCCCTATCCAGCATTGGCAAAACCCAAGCTGAAGCAATTAGAGCAAGAATTTGCCACGGCTCAAAAGAAACTGGCGCAGGCAAAGCGCGAGGGTGATTCCACCACAACTTCAGGATTGGCAGCCGTCGATGCTGGGTCGCTCAAGGTATCCAGCGCGATCGCCACCAGTGGAGCCACTTCAGGCAAAGTATTACGTGCCTTAATTAAACGGCGAGAGGCGGGCACTCCGGTGATTGATGTGACGTTTAACGGCAATCAAACCTTTGAAATGATTGTGGATACGGGGGCAAGCAGCACGGTGATTACTCAGGCAATGGCGCAGGCGTTGGGTGCCCGGATTATTGGCAAAACGAAGGTGAATACGGCTAGCCAAACGGGTGTAGAAGTGCCGTTGGCGTATGTTGACTCGATCGCGGTGGGCAATGCGGTCGTCAAAGATGTGATTGTGGCGATCGCCAACGCCTCCTTAGATGTTGGCTTATTGGGGCATGATTTTTTTAGCGATTACGATGTCACCGTCAAGCAAGACGTGGTGGAATTTCGTAGACGATAAGTGTACAAATGTTGATTGACAACTGGCAAGTCGTTTCTGGGGTGGTGCAGCAAGGGCATCAAATTGCTTCGGGTTGGGCAAACGATAGTCCGTATCCCAAGGGCAGTATTGCGATGCAAATGCCTTACTTTCGGGCGTTGGGATTGGATCTATTCGCTCTCTTCAAAGGCACGTTGAATATTTCAATCTACCCAGCCACCTTTGTGATGCAGCAGCCGACTTACACGTTTCGCGAGGTTGATTGGACAGCCGCTCATCCACCAGAGACCTTTTCTTTTTCGCCCTGCCATATTACATTCCAGTCCCTTCAATATCAGGGTTTTGTCTATTATCCGCATCCCGAAACGAAGCAGCGCCATTTTCAAAATGCAGCCATTCTAGAAATTTTGGCACCGCCGATCGCCGGGATTGGATATGGCGATCGCGTTAAGCTTGCCTTGAATCCAACCGAAATTTTGATTGTGAATCCCCAGAAAAGCTAGGATAATAGGGCATTTGCAGGTTTGAAATCGATGAAATTTAGCGACGTTGTTCAACGGCTAGGGGTGTCGGTCGATCGCACCAGTCTTAGCTTAAATAGTGCCCACGATCCAGATATTATCGGAGCGGCGGCGGTAAACGAAGCGACGGCAGGGCAACTCAGCTATATCGATGGAGCGAAGTTTGCAGCCCAAATTGAAACCACTGGCGCGATCGCGCTAATTTTGCCGCGCAGTCAAGCTTTGCAATCCGCCGCTACAGAACGAAACATCGCCTGGATTGAAACTACAGAACCTCGGCTGATGTTTGCCCAAGCGATCGCGGTGTTCTATCAACCCTTTCAGCCAGAGCCAGAAATTCACCCCACTGCTGTGATTCACCCAACGGCAAAGATTGGGGCAGAAGTGGCGATCGGCGCGCATGTGGTGATTCAGGCAAATGTGACCGTTGGCAATCAAGCGTGTATTCATCCCAATGTGGTGATTTATCCCGATGCTCAGATTGGCGATCGCGTCATTCTTCACGCCAACTGCACGATTCATGAACGCACTCGCTTAGGAACCGACTGTGTAATCCAACCGGGAGCGGTGATTGGGGCAGAAGGGTTTGGTTTTGTGCCTACGGCGCAGGGCTGGTACAAGATGGAGCAGTCGGGCTGTGTGGTATTAGAAGACGGCGTGGAAGTGGGCTGCAACTCCACGATCGATCGTCCGGCGGTGGGCGAAACTCGAATTGCACGCCAAACCAAACTCGACAACCTGGTGCATATTGGGCATGGCTCTCAGATTGGCTTTGGCTGTGCGTTTGCCGCGCAGGTGGGTTTGGCTGGCGGCGTGGAAGTGGGCAATCGCGTGATTTTGGCGGGTCAGGTGGGCGTGGCGAATGATGCCAAGATTGGTGATGGCGCGATCGCGTCTTCTAAAACCGGCGTACATGGCACCGTTGCCGCCGGACAAGTGGTTTCCGGCTATCCCTGTGTCGAACACAAAATCTATCTCAAGTCGTCTGCCATTTATAGCCGCTTGCCCGATATGTATCAAACGCTCAGGCAACTGCAAAAACGAGTTGAAGAACTAGAGCGCGATCTCGTTAGCGAGTAGCTCACTTTGCAGCAATCCGATCCGGTAATTGAGTCGGCACGATTTTTTTCAGCCCGCGATCGCCTATCACCAGCACCAACCCCATCACCAAAAAGCCAATTGCCATGAAACAACTGTTGAGCAAAACCTGGGGATACCCTAATGCCGTCACCTTAATAAAGAGATAGGGATAAAACCCAAAAATTGCACCCCAAAACAGCGCCCACAACATTCTGAAGCATTAGATTTTGAGCGTTTCACCCCGTTAGGGCTGTAGGCTAGATGACTGCTTTAGCAAAGTGCCATGTCAATAGTCGTCAATTATCAATGTCAATTATCAATGTCAATGTCAATGTCAATGTCAACGGTATTGATGTCTGCATCCTTGGGGGGAGCAATTACAGAGTTTGGAAATACCTCTGGCGAGAACATGGCAGTAAGGATTGCATAGTAGGGTTCGCAGGTTTTGGCTTGCCCACGTGACAAGCACGTCCGCATTTCTTGGCTCAAAAGATAAGTCATCTGCCGAACGAGTTCCCAACTTACGTTTAGACGAGGATAAATCATGACGCAGAGCGGAAATAGCTCTTCTTGCAAAGCTTGAAGATTCCCTTCTAGCAGGCACACCCACATATAAACCTGAAACATTTCCACATCGCGTATGCTGGAAGTCTGGATAGGAGCATCGCGCAGCAGCCCTGAATAGCAGCGGTAGCGCGGATAAAGTCGATTGACTCGCTCGACAATCCGTTGGGCGATGCCATCGACATTGGACATCATCACCTGCACGGCTTGGAGTGTCACTGAGTCGGCTGAGTGCTTACCAGCAGCTTTATAGGCTCGTTGCAGCGGCATATATAGATGGTCATCAAGCACCTTTACATAGGTTGCGAAGTTTGGTTTCTCATCCTCTGGCAACATCTCCACTAATTGCATCCCGGTGTAGTGATATTGCATTGCCACATACCCAATTGCCCGTGCATCGATCGCAGTGATTTCCTGTCGAGTTTTGCCTAAAATTGGGCTGACCTGGGTAACAAGCTGGAGCGGTGAGTGCTGGGCTGCATAGGCTTCGATCGCATATTTGTATACTTTATGGATGCCGCCTGAAACTTGCCAAGGATCGATCAAATCTGCGTCGATGTCGTGAAGCAAGATTTCCTGAGCCAGCAGAGTTTCCGTCTTTGTCCATGATTTGGCACTCATAGACCGGAGGGATGAAAGCAATTCTTTAGCTATGCCTTGGCGACGACGAACCGTGAAGTCTACTTCAACAACTTTGGTTTTCGGTTTGCTCTCTTGTAAATCCTCTAGGTACTTCTTAGCAAAGGCAACTGAACAATCTGTATTGAATAACTGCATAGAATGTACCTCTAAGATGACAAGAGAACAGAGACCGTTATACTCAGTTGAATCTGAACTCTATTGAAACAACGGTGCGAATGATGCCACTTACTTTGTCACATTGAGGAGTTGCCTAATCCATAGACAAACAAAGAACTGTCACACAGGCATCTTGTTTAAGACAGTAGATCCAACCTGAATCTTTTTGAACCGTAGTCTTACTGACAAAGTGAAATCCAAAAATTTTTGAACCGCAATTTTACGGATAAGTCGCATCTAACCGTTTAAGTTCAGCCAAATGTGATGTTTAATTGCTAAAAATGCTAATTTTCTGTTACTTCAAGCAAAGATTTAGGATTATGTGATGTGACCACGGGTCTAGCTATCACGATTTCTGCTGAAATGTATGACGGTATTGCTTGCTTTACCTTCTTCCTTTAAATAAAGTAAAATCTTAATGATATTTAATCAGGCAAGCACATGGTGAGGCAGTGTTTTTTAACGTTATCGACCCTATCAGCTATTTTGATGACGACATCTGTTAGCGCGATCGCTCCCGCTGCCCAACAAATCGGAGTGTGTGGCAACTTCACCGCTGGCAAATATCAGGTTTCGCCTAGAGACGTGACTGTTAGAACTTCCCGGCAAACACCATTAGGTTTTTATTTAGATTGGTCGGTGCAATCGACTCGTTCCGCTGGCTACTGCTTTGTCACCAATCGCAACCTAACTACTCGATGGGTGGTTGAAAGAGGTCCTCGCCCTGAAGACGTTGCCGTTCGCCCTCCAGTAATCGGACCCAACGAACAACTCTTTAGAGCCTTGCCAGGATATGGCAATGTTGTTGTCAATCGCGGACAGATGGCAATCGGGGATAAGCAGTATTTTCTGGTGCGCCCAGTACGTACCGGTCAAAACTCTAAATGGTATGCCCGCTGTGGTAACAATAGCGATCAGGTTTATGAAGGAAACGGTAGATATGTAGGCAGTGACCCACGCATGACTGTGATGTTTCCCTATGTGTGCGAGGTCAGTCCGTTGTCGGCAAAACCGCAGCCGCAAATTCAGCCGCCAATCATGACTCCGCAACCTCGGTAAAGGAATGCTCACCCAGTCGGTTAAATGATGTGGAACAAATGACCGACTGGGTACGACAAGATTCGATACACCTGGTAATTTAGGGTGATGAATTGTTTTTGGGAGTGAGGAATTGTGATGAATCGATCGCGTGTGTTAGCCGCTGTGAGTGCAGGGTTGGGGCTGGTGAGTTTGGGTGGATTTGTGATGGCGCAGGCACAATCTGATGCGATCGCCCAAGCAAAGCCGCCATACAACTGCCTGACTCGTGAAGTGTGGAGCGCGGAGAAAAAAGCTTGGTGCGATCGCTATGGTCCCAAAACAAAACCAGCCGTGATGCCGCCCAAAACCAGCACGTCTAATCCTTGGCATAATTGCTTAACTCGTGAAGTGTGGACGGCGGACAAACAAACTTGGTGCAATTCCCTCCAGCAAATGCAAAATGCGACCTATCAAGTTCCCGATGTCGGTATGGTCAAACTGGCAAACGGTCGCTATGAAAATCGGCAAAAACAAATCACAGTGACGTTGGTTAATCCACCCGGCATGGTGATATTTGATGACCTGACGGGCGATGGCAAAAAAGATGGAGTGGCGCTGATGGTAGTGAATATGGGCGGCTCTGCCAAGTTTGTTTATTTGAGTACAGCCTGGAATGATAATGGCACCCTGAAGCCGCTTGTTCCGGTAATCTTGGGCGATCGCGTCAGGGTAAACTCCATGCAAACACAAAACAAACAGGTCAAGCTGGATATGCTCATTCCAGGTGAAAAAGATGCCGCCTGTTGCCCCACTCAAAAGAAAACTCAAAGTTACACCATGATGATGCAGCCTACTTTGGTGCCAGTCGAGCGGTGATGGGTGGATGGGTAGATGAGTCGCAAAATGCGCTATGGGTTTTGGGCGATCGCTGAGAGTATCCAGCCGCTCAGAACCTAACCCCTGTGGGTGATTTATTGCGTCCTAGCCGAAATGGATAGGGGGAAGCTTGATTCTTGAATTAAGCTCCCCACTATTCCTGTACTTTTCCAAAGGACGCTACCATGAAACCCAAATTTGCCCTTTTGACCGCGATCGCGACAATTTCTCTTTCCTTCGGCACAGCGTTGGCGGCTTTTGCCCAAGCTGCCACACTCACTTCTAACACGGCTGGCTCTCGGATTCGGGTTCGATCTGCGCCAACCACTCAAGCAAGTGCGCCTCACTATGGTTTTGCGGGCGATCGCGTGCAAGTGCTGTGGTCAACTCAAGGACGCGATAACTACACTTGGCGCTACGTAAGATTTAATCAATCGGGTGCAGAAGGCTGGATTCGCAGCGATTTTGTGAATGTGTCAGCCGCAAAGGCTCCTATCTCTGACATTGAAGCCCAACGATTGCAACTTCAGCGTCAATATTCTCGATATACGAATTGGGATATTCAAGCAGTGAAACAAGAGATGCGCCGCCAAGGATATCGCCCTTCGGAAACTCGTCAGACGCAGGTTGCTTACCTTGTCAAGTCTTACCGGGTGGCGTTTAACTATAACGATCGCACGGAGACGGTTACTGGCGTTCAGGTCAACGTCACAGGACAGACCAACTAAAGTTAGGGGGCGATCGCCAAGCCGGTGTTTGGATCAAACAGGTGAATTTTATCTTGAGCGATCGCCAACCACACATCATCCCCGACTTGAACGGAGTGATCGGGTTCAATCCGGGCTTGCAGTATCATCGGGCGGAGTGTTGGGGGGAGTGTTGGGGCATCTAGCCAGCGCACAGTCAGATAGGTTTCGCTGCCCAAGGCTTCCACCAATTCCACTCGCACCTGCAAGTTTTTGGGGGCTGGCATCCCCACGCTTAGATGCTCTGGGCGAATTCCTAGCAGAATTTCTTGCCCGTCGTAGCGCTTGAGTGCCGTTTCCCATAGGGCTGGCAGGGTGAGCCGAAACGGATCTTGACTAATCAACAGCGGCGCTTTGATCTGAATTGGCAAAAAGTTCATGGGCGGCGAACCGATAAATTCCGCCACAAATCGATTCGCGGGGTGATTATAGAGTTCCAGCGGGGACGCAATTTGCTGAATCTGTCCGGCATTCATCACGGCAATGCGATCGCCCATGGTCATTGCTTCGGTTTGGTCATGGGTCACATAAATGGTAGTCGTGCCCAGTTGCCGTTGAAGTTTAACAATTTGCGATCGCGTTTCTGCCCGCAATTTTGCATCTAAGTTGGATAGCGGCTCATCCATCAAAAACACTTGCGGATCTCGCGCCATCGCTCTGCCCAACGCCACCCGCTGCTTTTGCCCCCCCGATAGCTGCTTGGGCAACCGATTGAGCAACCCATCGATTTGCAAAATCTGGGCAATACTCCGCACCTGCTGATCAATCTCCTTCTCTCGCTGCGGCTGATAGCGCAACCCTTTCGGCAGTTTGCGGGTCGTTTCAATTAGCAAATTTTCAAGCCATAAGGGAAGTTGGGAGTTTTGCGTTTGAAGTGCCTCCCTCTTCCCTGCTCCCGCTCTTCGCAGCCCAAATGCCAGGTTGTCATACACCGTCATGTGCGGGTAGAGAGCATAGTTTTGAAACACCATGGCAATGTCGCGTTCTTTGGGAGGCAGATCGTTAATGAGGCGATCGCCGATGTAAATGTTGCCGCCAGTTAAATCTTCGAGTCCGGCAATCAGCCGCAGCAGGGTGCTCTTACCACAGCCCGATGGACCGACTAACACCATAAACTCGCGATCGTTGACCGTTAGATTAATGTTTCGCAAAACCGCCGTCGGATGGCGAGAAGCGTTGGGTTCCAAACCTCCTGCGTCCGCTTCTCGCACTCCTGGCTGAAAGCTTTTGTAAATAGTTTCTAAAACGACTTGTGCCACGATGCTTGACGTTATAACCCGCTATTGATCTTTCTCATCTTAGGGCAAGTTTAAGATGCGCTCACGTCTTGGGCTGAATCAATCACCCGCTTCACCCCAATTCGGGTATCAACGCCTGTCATCTCTTGCCCCAACTGCTAAACTCAAACAGAAGTACGCCGCATTATTGATAGACAAACCCATGGCAAAACGTCGTCCCCGTTCCGCTATAGACAATTACGAACGCGATCGCGAGTTTGAGCGTGAGTATGATGATTACCCCACTTCAGAGCCGAATAACCAGCCGCCGCGCAAGCCCGAAAAATCTATTATTCTTAACGCCACCTCTCTGGCTATATTGGCAGGAGTTTTGATCGTAGGCATTGGAATCGGCATGGGCTTTAGCTCGGTGAGTGGCAACAATAGCAGCACGGGCACCAAAATTGTCACCCAAAGCGATTTGGATGGAAAAGCGCCTAACCCAGAGATCTGTGTGCAGTTTGGTGCTAGCGCGATCGTCACCGATTTGAGAGTTTTTGTAACGCTAAACCCGCTGAACTTCTATGTTTCTCAGCCAACATCCCGCCCTGGTTGCGTCTTGCGAACCAACAACTGGTCAATTTTGGAACAACGCAATCTGATAAATTCTGAGCAAGTAAGAGATTGCAAACGGCGTATGAACACTTTTGGCTTTACCGGAGCATTGGAAAGCTCTCCTGACATTACCTGTATTTATCAGAACGATGTTGCCAAAAACCTGTTTTTAGATCAAAAAGGTCCCGATGGCAAACCTGTGGCTGAACCGGATAATAAACAGTTTTAGTCTGTTTCGATTTAGCGCACTTCACGGGTCATGCGAACCTGAATGATTTGCCCTGGCTGAATGGTAGCGGGTTTAGGTGAGGTGAAAAGGTTGGTCGCAGCCCCGGCAGCCCCACCTAACAAAACGCCTAACCCTGAGAATCGGCTGACTAATCCACCTGCCAATGCGCCTGCTCCCGAATACACCGCCAAGGATGAGCCTGAAACCTCTCGGTTGCCATTGATCGGGTCAGATTCGGCGGCAAAAGGAATCGCGCGATCGCTCTGGGAAATCGCCATCGCCATAAACCGACTGCCCTCGCGGCTTGTATCGAACTGCCCAGTGACATAACTGCCTCGCGGAAACACCACATTTCCCAGCGAATCGCGCACCTCGGTTTGCAGGATTAATACTTCTTGCCGGGGAGTTCCTGCATTCAAGCTAAGATTCACGGTTCCGGGATAGCTTAAAACCAGCATTGTGCCAGTGGGCAAAATCAAACCGGGCACCGATGATTGATACATCATGGATGTTGCTAGCGGCGATGTGACCGAGGGTGCCATTGTGGCTGAATAGTTGGTCATTGCGGGAGTGGTATTCAGCGCAGTTGTCCCGGCGATCGGTAAGGATTTGCCAAATTCAATCGTAGATGAAGCGGTTGCCGCACTTGCCGAAGTTACAATCGGAGCCATTTGAACAGGTGTTACGGTTGCCGATGTCGGGATGCTCATAGGCTGGAGTGGCGGCACAGAAACGGCTGAGGTTTGAGGCTGAGGGCTGGCGGTTTGCAGAGGCGGCACCGAAACCATAGCTGACTGCCCTGCACCCTCTGAAAAAGTCGCTTGGGGCAAGCTGAGCGTAGGTTGAGCCACGCCAAACGCGATCGCGGGGGCGCTAGACACAGGCGACACCGCAGGCATTGGCATCACACTAGTTTGCATCACACTGGTTTGCATCACACTAGAAACAGGCGGTTGACTCACCGCAGATGGCAGCGTCACCATGGGAGGACCGGACTGCATCACGCTAGAAATGGGGGGCTGCATGGCGCGGACTGGCTGCTGCATTTTGGGTTGCTGCAATTGGAGCGGCTGCAATTGGGGTTGTTGCAATTGAATCGGCGCGACTGACTGCATTACGCTAGAGCTTGGCGGCTGCAAGATAGGTAGAGCGGCTGGCTGAAGGGTTGGTAGTTGAGGTTGCACTCTAGGCATTGTTTGCATGACGCTGGATGGCGGCTGCATGGGCACCACAACTGGAGCCGCAATAGGCGGGTTGAGCGGCGGCATGGCAGTCTGCGGCGGCGCAGAAAATGTGATAGTTGGGGGGACGGCTGCTAGTTGGGTTGGGGGTGAGGCGTTAATAGCGGGGACGGTCACCTGTACAGGGAGATTGGTTGCTACCCGCAGCGTGGATGGAATTTCGATCGCTTCTCCAAATTTGCTGACTTCCATCGCCGTCGATAAATTGACAGGCGCGATCGCGGGAATTTGCAACGGTTGGGTTTGAATCGGCGCTGGCAGATTGCGAGTCACTGATCTAGATGCCGGCATTACTACAATAGAACCACTTGCAGGTAGCGAAACAGGCGGCGGCACTTCCAGTTTGACGGCTTTCGTGAGATCGACCAACAGATCAGCAGCCGATTGAGTCGTGCTGGGTGGCAAGGGCGTGGTTTTCTCCGTGGGAGAGACTTGCGCGATTCGTGAAACGTTAGCGAAGCTTTCCAC
>ENA-OFCE01001244-OFCE01001244.1-metagenomes-genome-assembly--contig:-NODE-1244-length-13485-cov-27.637677_pt1 | contig 13485 bp, 11 predicted proteins | sample MGYA00153388_OFCE01 | MGnify analysis MGYA00153388
TGCGATCGACTTGACGGGGAGTTGCGACAGTTTATTGAAGTCTCCTCAGACTATTAATGGCTTTTTGATAACTATCTTTATCTCCTTGCTTCTGAAATAAGTCTGCTGCTTTCTGAAAGTCTTGCATCGCCCCGGGCTTTTCTCCTAATTTAGCGCGGGTAATTCCCCGGCTTAAGTAAGCACCAGCTAAGTTAGGATCGATTCGCAAAGCTGCGTTGTAATCAGCTAAAGCACTTTGCTCGTCTCCTAAACGAGAGCGGGTAACGCCCCGGTTTAAGTAAGCTAAGGCATACTTAGGATTAATTTGCAAAGCTCGATCGTAATCGGCTATGGCGCCCTTGCTATCTCCTAAATCATCGCGGGCATTCCCTCGGTTGCCGTAAGCTGCGGCAAAGTTAGGATTGATTCGTACAGCTTCGTTGTAATCGGCGAGTGCACCCTGATTATCTCCTGAAACATAACGGAGGTTCCCCCGTTGGTAGTAGGCAAGAGCATCGTTAGGATTAATTCGTAAAACTTGGTTAAAATCAGCCAGCGCACCTTCCTTATCTCCTAAAGTCAAGCGGGCAAGTCCGCGGTTTTCGTAAGCTTGCAATAAGTTAGGATTATTTTGCAAAGCTGCGTCGAAATCGGCTATAGCACCCTTGTTGTCTCCTAATTCAGAGCGCAACATTCCCCGGTTGTTGTATGCAGAAGCATACTTAGGATTAATTCGCAAAGCTTCGGTGTAATCGGCGAGTGCACCCTTGCTGTCTTTCAAGCGATAGCGGGTAACTCCGCGGTTGTAGTAGGCTCCGGCATCATTGGGATTGAGTCGCAAAGCTGCGCTGTAATCGGCGAGTGCACCCTGGCTGTCTCCTGAATCATCGCGAGCATTCCCCCGATTGGTGTAAGCTTCGGTATAGTTAGGATTGATTCGCAAAGCTTCGTTGAAATCGGCGATCGCACCTTTATGATCTCCTAAACGATAGCGGGCATTTCCCCGAGCGTCGTAGGCTTGGGCATAATTAGGATCGATCGCAATTGCTTGGCTGAAAGCGGCTATAGCGCCTTGATAATCTCCTTTTTCATATTTTTGCTCACCCTGAATCAATAAATCCTCAGCTTTTGTTTTAGCTACCACAGACGCATTCGGAATCTGAGCAGAGATCGCAAAAACTGCCGTTGGTTGTACGATCGCCATTATGGCAACAGCACCCATTAAGGCGATCGTCCGTTTGTTAAAAAAAATCATTGATTTTCCCTGCGAATAAAATAGCTTTCAAGTTAAACATACTCGCCTTTCTGCACTAATGGCAACTGATTGACCTGCACGAACTTCAAAGCTATGCTGAAGAAAGAAAACTAACACTGGCGTCAATCTCAAAATGCTACTTGTTCCGACGGCTGAACCAATTCCGCTTGTGGCTGATGCAAACGGTGTTATCCGCATTAGTAAAACCCGGATCACTCTAGATATAGTCATTACAGCTTTTCTTGAAGGAGGCACAGCAGAAGAAATCCGGGAACAGTACCCGTCTCTTCAACTTTCCGATATTTATTTGGCGATCGGCTACTACTTGCGACACCAATCCGAAGTTGACGCTTACCTGATGGAACGTCAAGGTATTGTCGCAGAAGTTCAGCAGGAAGCAGAAAAGCGTTTTAACCCAGTTGGAATACGCGATCGCCTATTAGCCAGACGCAACCAAGAAGGGTAGTTTTATATGCTGTTATTATTGGCTAATGAAAATTTTAACAATATTTTGTAAAGGTAAGCACCGTCAACATAGATATGATTAATCGTATTGTTTATGAGCATTTTTCCTGAAAATTTGAAATGCGAATCTTGTTGTAACTGGCGCCATCCCTTAATTTAGTTCGTGTTTCGGACATACTGCAACCAGCTCTGTCAAATTTATCTCCAATAAAGCTTACGAGTTGTCGATCGATCGCACTTCACAAACAGCTATTTCTCACTGCACAGTACCCTTGACAAATGACATAAATTATGATAAAGTTTGGCACTAATAGATTAAAATCTAAAACAAATTTTTCAACAACAACTTATCAAATTTGAAAATGCCAGCGCGAACATATGAGCGAATTATCCACACGTCCGGCCCTAATCAGCAAAGTCATTCCCGACAGCATCGCCGCCGAAATCGGATTTGATGCTGGCGATGCGATCATTGCTGTCAACGGTGAAAAACCCAGAGATTTAATCGACTATCAATTCCTGTGCGCCGATGAATTTTTGGAACTAGAAGTTTTAGACAGTAAAGGCAAAACCCACAAGTTAGAAATCGAAAAAGAGTACGACGAAGACTTGGGTTTAGAATTTGAAACTGCTCTCTTTGACGGACTAATTCAGTGCAACAATCGCTGTCCTTTTTGCTTCATTGACCAGCAGCCACTGGGAAAGCGCGAAACTCTCTATCTCAAGGATGATGACTACCGACTTAGTTTTCTTTATGGTAGCTATCTGACTCTCACAAATTTGTCTCAAAAAGAGTGGGACAGAATCGAACAAATGCGGCTTTCGCCTCTCTATGTTTCCGTGCACGCTACGGAACCGGAAGTGCGAATTCGGTTGCTAAAAAATCTGCGGGCTGGGAAGATTTTAGAACAAATCAAATGGTTTCAAGAACGCCGCTTGCAAATTCACGCTCAAGTTGTTGTGTGTCCCGGGATTAATGATGGCGAACATTTAGAACGCACTTTGTTAGATTTGGCTAAGTTTCATACGGGAAATATCCCCGCTGTCGCATCGGTGGCTGTGGTGCCGGTTGGTTTGACTCGCTTTCGTCCAGCGGAAGATGAATTGATCGCGGTAACACCGGAAAAAGCTCGGGAAGTTATCGCGCAGGTGCAGAAAATTCAAGCTATTTTGAGTCAAGGCAAAAAAGGCGCAGCGGCGAAGAAGCAGAATTCAAAATCGCGCTGTATTTGGCTGGCTGATGAGTGGTTTTTAATTGCGGGTTTGGATTTGCCGATCGCCTCTGACTATGAAGATTATCCGCAAATTGGTAACGGTGTTGGTTCGATTCGCCAATTTATCCAACAGTTTGAGACTGCTTTTGCTAAACTGCAACCGCTGCAAGTTGAATCGCCGAGAAAATTGATTTGGGTGGTGGGAAATGCTGTGGAAAAAGCTTTTGAGCCGATCGTACAACAACTAAACCAAATTCCCGGCTTGTCCGTCAACATGGCAGCACTGTCAAGCCACTACTGGGGGCAAAGCATCACTGTCACGGGTTTGCTCACGGGACAAGATTTGCTGGAAGCTTTGCAGGGACGAGACTTGGGAGATGGCATCCTCCTGCCGTCGGTGATGCTAAAACAGGGGGAACCGCGTTTTCTTGACGATATGACCCTAGATCAGCTTGCTAGATCGCTGAAAACCCGGATTTTGCCGATTAGCGGAGTAGAGGAACTAATCTGGGGGGCAATCGGTCGAGCAACTGCTGAAGTTGAATTATAAATGTTGAATCAAGCATTCAAAAGTAGAATGAGTAGGGTAATTGTCACTTGTAACTGTTGAGTTTAGGCAGAATACTAGAAACTTCAAAGCCAAATCTTGTTTTAGAATCGTCTGTAGATTGCAGAGTAATTAAAAAATTATGCGTGTTTTTCGTCAAATCATCGTAGTGGGAGTGGGCGCTGCAATTACTTTGGGCAACGCGGGACAGAGTGTTTCAGCACAGCCGGCTCAGTCTCAGGAAAGCTCGACCCGATTCAATCAGATCCAATTAGGGCAGAATGTTCGATCGACCTCGAACACAGTTCCAGAACCAGCATCAGAGGCCTCCGAGTCTCAGCAGCCAGGGTTCGCTAATATCGCATCAAATCTCCCAACCGAGTCCGAGCAAGCATCAAAGCCTCAACAGGCTGCTCCGGCTTCTGCACAGAAGGAGAATTTGGCGCAGTCCCCAACAACCGCACCCAGAGGCGTTCAGCAGAAACCTGTCCCGAGCCGCCCCAACAATGTTCCGGTGCCGAGTTCCCCGGTACCAATTCTCCGGGGCACTCCGAACGAAAGTTTCCCCCCTGTTACCCAGAAGGGTATTTTAGACACCAAGCCCCCGAGTTCCCTGGAACCCAACCCGAATCCGCTGCTGTTTCCGACAAAGCCCGAGGATGTCAGAATTGAGCAAACTGAGTCAATTACTTTGCAGCAGGCGATCGACCTCGCGCGGCGCAATAGCCAAGTTTTGCAAATCGCTGACCTGCAATTGCAACAAAGTCGATCGATAGTCCGCGAACAGCAAGCTGCTCTGTATCCCGACCTGAATTTGCAAATGGGCGCCAACCGCTCTGTGAGTGCTGGCGGAGAACTCGGAGTCCGGGCGCAGCAGCGCCGCCTCGACACTTTACCTACTAGACCTGCCAACACTCCTAACCCCCAAAATTTCGGCAACAACAGTCTCAACAGCACTTTGGAGTTGAGCTACGACATCGATTTGTTCGGGCGTCGCAACGCTAACATCCGGGCGGCCCAGGAACAGTTGCGAATTCGGGAACTGGATGTGGAACGCCAAGCCGAGCAACTCCGCTTCGACACTGCTGAGGGTTACTACAATTTGCAAAACTCGGACGGACAAGTTGCCATCCGCCAAGCTTCGGTCAGAAATGCCCAGCAAAGTTTGCGGGATGCCGAAGCCTTGGAACGGGCAGGGGTGGGAACCCGGTTTGCGGTGTTGCAGGCTCAGTCAAATGTGGCTAACGAACAGCAGCAACTATCAGTCGCTCGCCGTGACCAGCGAGTGGCCCAGCGCCGTCTGGCTGAGATTTTGAATATCAGTCAGTCGGCGAATTTGACGGCGGCTGACCCGGTGGAGCAAGCGGGCTCCTGGAGGCTGTCTTTGGAAGAGAGTATCGTCCAAGCTTTTAAGAATCGCCCTGAGTTGGAACAGCAGTTGGTACAGAGGGATGTCAGCAAGCAGCAAAGGCGATCGATTCAGGCGGGACGTTTGCCTCAACTGAGTGTGGCGGCTGCCTACAACGTGCTGGGACAAGACCCTGATGACCCAAACCCGTTTGCGGCTCGCGGCTGGGCCGACGGGTATTCGATCCGGGCGAACCTGACTTGGAGTATCTTCGACGGTGGCGCGGCCAGAGCGAGGGTGAAACAACGGGATGCTGATATTGCGATCGCCGAAACTCGATTTGACCAACTCCGCAATCAGGTGCGCCGGGAAGTGGAACAAGCTTATTTTGGCTTGGAGTCGAGCTTTGAGAATATCGAAACTTCTGAGGCGGGGGTTTTGCAGTCGAGGGAAGCTCTGCGTTTGGCCCGACTGCGGTTTCAAGCTGGTGTGGGTACTCAGACAGATGTGATTCAGGCGGAAACTGATTTGACTAGGGCTGAGAGAAACCGATTGTCAGCAATTATCACTTACAACCTGGGGCTTTCGTCTCTTCAGCGGGCTGTGAGCAATCTTCCGACTAATAACCTGTCGGACGCTCCTTGAGATTGGGTTGGGGCGAGCCTTAACTTGACAGATCGATCGGACATCGTGTATGAAATGTCCGATACAATAGTTAATACTTTGTAATAAAGAACCAAGTCACTGGGTTAAGGAATCGGCAATGGCCAATATCAAGTTTGTGAAGGAAGATCAGGAAGTCATCGCAGCAGACGGAGCCAATTTGAGGCTCAAAGCTCTAGAAAACCGCATCGACTTGTACACGTTTTCGGGAAAGATGATGAATTGTGGGGGCATCGGTCAGTGCGGCACCTGCATTGTGGAAATTGTCGAGGGCGGTGACAATTTGTCGCCCCGCACTGACTTTGAGAACCGCAAGCTCAAGAAAAAGCCCGAAAACTATCGGTTGGCTTGCCAAGCTATGGTCAACGGCCCGGTGAGCGTCAAGACTAAGCCGTAGCTGGGGGAAGTTCGGCAACGGATTCGTAAGGACGGATGTAACGGATGTCATATTCTCCCAATTCTCCCCCTCTCCAATTCTCCCAATTCTCCCATTCCCACTCTCCCACTCTCCAATTCCCTGCCTTCTGCCTTTGAGTGGTATCCTAGTTGTAGTGTCTATTTTCATATTTTTAGATAGAGGCGGGGGTCTTCATGGAAGTTAATCAGCTAGGGTTTGTGGCAACCATTCTGTTTGTTTTGGTTCCCAGTGTTTTTCTAATCATTTTGTACATTCAAACAGCTAGTCGCGAAGGCAGAAAAGATTAGTAATTTTTGCTATTTTTGTCTAGCTTTGTGCATTGTCAAAAAAAACCGCCAACAGCTTTTTGCTGGGGCGCTTTTTTATTGAATGTTGATCGTGCCGATTTTGGATTCATATCAAATCCGGTAGCATCGGAGTTAATATTAGCCGAAATTAGGAGACTGCACGTGCCGTGTCCCTACTGTATTATTTTGGGGTATGGGGTAGGGAAACGGCACGTGCAGTCTCCTCGCTTATCATTCCGGCGCAGCCGGAATTGATATCATTGGTGGGAAAAATCCCAAATCCCAAACTTGTACTGAGCAAAATCGAAGTATCTCAAATCGAAAATTGTTGCAGTTTAGCCGATCGTCCTTGCTAACAATACGGGACAATTGGCGTAGACTCGCACGTAGTCTGATAGGGAACTTCCCAGGAGTCGATCGAGATCCACAAAGTTTTTAGCAACACTCGGCCGCCGATCCGGGGAACCGATGACCAACAAATCGGCATTCATCTCCTCTGCAATCCGACAAATTGCTTCCCCTGGCTTGCCTGCGGCACTCACGCAGCGGTAGCCAACTCCCATTTGTTTGGCGAGTGCTACTGCTGGGGCCAATACAGGGTCTTTTTCAGCATTTCCTGTTAAATCTTCCGTGGATTTTCCCGTCAAATCTTTGGTGACGTGTACTAGAATTATTTCCCCGCCGCTGACTTCTTTGACTAAAGATAGAGCTAGTTTTAAGGATTGTTTGGCGGATTCCGATTTATCTAGCGCCACCATGACGCGCCTAATTTTTTTGACGTAGATGTCGTCTTTTACTAACAACATCGGTCGGGATGTTAGCTGGAAAACGTACTGGCTGACTGAGTTTTCCAAAATCGATTGCAGCCGTCCGAGTCCCCGGGAACCCATAATTACTAAGTCGGATTGTTCTTCTTCTGCGACTTGGCAAACTGTTGTTTTGGGGTCTCCCTGTTTGAGTAGGGGATTGACTCTGCTAGGATCTATTTTCAAAGACTGGACTGCTTGTGCTAAGATTTTACCTCCTTCTTCCAACTTGGCGGCCATGTCATTGGATGTTACTTGGGGCGTTACGACGTGCAAGACGGTGACAGAGGTTTTTTGCAAGGAAGGGATGTCCATCAACATATTAAACATCTCTTCGCACAAGCCGCGACCGGCGACGGCTACTAAAATTTTTTCGATCATGGTTTTGGCAGTTAAAACAGTTGAGTTTTCTTGTGCGACGTTAAACTAGACCGTTGGTACTCTAGTTTGTTAATGTTAAGCATAGGCCTGAAGTTGGTCTTATAATTTGTAGAAATGTAGCGTTTTGGAACAATTTGTAACGTGTTAGAGAACGATCGAACTCAACCAAAACTGACATCGACTGATGCCATTCAAAATCGGGCTGGAATCGACTCTGAAGGCTGGTTTGAATATGTGGTGCGAGTCTACCCCCACCATACTGACTACAACGGTGCGGTTTGGCACGGGACTTATCTGGCTTGGATGGAGGAGGCGCGGGTGGAAAGTTTGCGCTCTCTGGGCATTGAGTATGCTGATTGGGTAGCTCAAGGTTTGGAACTGCCGGTGGTGGAACTTTCGCTGCGCTACCACCGGGCTGTAAAAATGGGGCAAGCTGTGGCTGTGAGAACGCGGATGACTGCTGGTGATGGTGTGCGCCTGGTTTGTGATTACGAAATTCGATCGCCCGATGCTCAAGAATTATATGTCACAGCACAGGTGACTTTGGTTGGTGTCGATCGGGAAAAGGGCAAGATTATCCGCCAATTGCCGCCGGCGCTAAAGGAAGCTTTGACAAGGCTTTCTTTTAAACCTTCAACCTAAGCTGCTATTAATTATTAATTCTGCCTTCTACTTGCTGTTTTCTGCTTTTTTGAAAATTTTTAATTATGTCAAATAAACTGGGATTGTCAGAGCAAAATCTTGAACAACAGCGAAATAGTTTGGAGAGTAATCAATTAAATTCTGATTTAAAAACTGAACAGGCAACAAGTATTGTTTCTGCAAGCCTAGATGATTTGAAATCCGGTGAATTAGTTGAGAACAAAGCTACTTTTTGGGCGATCGTCTGGCTGTCGGCGGCGCTGTTGGCCGTGTCCCTGGCGGCCATTTTTATTCGGTTGAGCGAACGGGAAATCGGCCCGAATGCTACTGTTTTCAACCGTTTGTGGATCGCAACTGTGGTGTTTGCAGTGTGGAATGGTGCGGGGGAAGTGCGCCGCCGAATGTCTGCGGATGATGTTGAAGATGTTGAAGGGCGATCGACCTACACCGTCCGCGATTTCCTGCTGTTAACAGCCGTAGGCGTCGTTTCTTCTGCTTCCTTGGGCTTCTGGGCTTGGTCGCTAACTCAGACTAATGTCGCGAATTCTACTGTACTGCGAAACTTAACTCCTTTATTTACTACTTTGGGGGGATGGCTGCTGTTAGGCCGCCGTTTTGATAATAGGTTTTTGCTGGGACTGGCGGTGGCTGTCTTAGGCGCAATTGCGATCGGCATAGACGACTTGCAAACAGCCGGAGACAATCTAGCTGGTGATATTACTGCTCTTTTATCAGCGATGTTTTATGCAGCAAATCTGCTGATTGCCGAACATTTACGCACCAAATTTCCGGCGACAACTATCTTGATGTGGCGCTGTTTTATTGGGAGTGTGTTGATTTTGCCGCTGGTGCTACTTGCGGGCGATCGAGTTTTCCCTTATTCTTGGCAGGGATGGCTATCTGTAATTGCTTTGGCCGTGATTTGCCAAGCTTTCGGCCAAGGACTTCTCATCCACAGTCTCGGTCGTTTGTCATCCGGCTTTGTTGCTCTTTTCCTGCTGCTAGAACCAGTGATTACCGCCATCTTAGCTTGGATACTATTTTCCGAAAAGTTAAGTTTGTTTAATTGGTTGGCTTTTTCTGTAGTTTTAGTAGGGATTTATCTAGGAAAATCTAGCGGTTCAGCCGAGAAAAAATAAAAGAAAGGAAAATCAACTTAAATGATTGCCACATCAATTGACATGAATCACTTAGATTACAACTTTAGTTTACTGCCTGAATATTTAGAAGTGCTGTTTGCTAAACTGCGCATTGCTGTGGTATTTGGTGGCGACTGCGATCGCGCCGGATCTGTGATTTACAAAACTCACAATCCCCGCTCTTGGAAAAGTTACAAAATTGTCGCCCGCGAGATTGGTCAAGCATTAGTAGAAATTGGCTTCAAACACGTCTTTGTCATCCCTGACGACATGAACTTGCCGGAACAACTGAAACAAAAAAATATCCATTTAGTCTGGCTGAATACTGGCGGAGTCCAAGGCTACAATCCTGTTTGTCACACTCCCGCTTTGTTGGAAATGCTGGGAATGCCCTATGTCGGCCATAATCCTTTAAATAGTTCAACTTTAGATAACAAACACGCTTTTAAACGAGAACTCCAATCACTAGGCATACAAACCGCTCCGTTTATGACTTGGCATCCTTCTCAGGGGATTTTGCAGCCTCATTTGCACGATCGTTTTGCCATTGCTTTCGGCGAATATCAAGGGCCATTTGTTGTCAAACCAGTATCCGGGCGAGCTTCGCTGCACGTTCATTTTGTAGACAAGATCGAGGGTTTATCTCAGGCAGTTTCGGAAGTTCACCGAGCAACTGACAATACTACTTTAATTGAAAAGTATTTGCCTGGACGAGAATTTTGTGTAGCGGTTTGTGGCTATGTTACTTATGCTAATAGCGCTTTTTCTAAAGACACCAAGCCCTTTACTTTTTCCACAATTGAACGAGTTTTAGAATCGGAGGAACGCATCTTTACTTCTATGGACAAAAAGGCAATTACGGCCGATCGAGGACGGTTGATGGGCGCTGAGGAACCTGAACTAAAACAAGAGTTGATTGAGTTAGCTCGGAAAATTTATTGGGAGTTTAGTTTGAACAGTTTAGTGCGAATTGATGTCCGAAGCGATGCTGATGGGTCGCTTTTTGTTTTGGAAGCAAACCCCAAACCCGATCTGAAACACCCAGGAGAAAATGTGACGAGTTTGGTAGCTTTAGGTTTAGCGGAATATGAGATGAGTTATAACGATTTAATTTTGAGTTTACTGGCGGATAGGTTGGATTATTTGCTGACTCAACATATCGGAATTATTCCTCATATTGTGAATTTGCTTTCTTGATCCGACTTGCAACATCTTAATGTCGGGTGCGCAATGGGCACCTTACCCACTGGGTTTGTGTAAATAAATATAAATTGTCGAGCCAAGTGAACACAGGCGCGAAAATTGTGATAGCGTTGAGTAACATCAGGATTTCTGGATATCCCTTTCGGGACAACCATTTCCGGTAAATTAATTTATATCAATTAGATAAAACAAATGCAAGCATTACTTTTATTAATAGGATTTGGAGGCGGGGCATTAGTCTGCTGGCTAATTTTGAATAAGCGAAATTCCCGAAGCTTGTTGCGGATGCAGGGTTCGCAGGAGGCTATATCAAAATTGGCGTCGCAGTTGGATGCGAGAAATTCGGAATTGCGACAAAAAGTTCAGAATGAAAGTCAGCTAAATTCTGAACTTTCCCAGTTGCAAAGTCGGTTGGAAAATGTGACTGATGAGCAAGCTTTTCTAAATAATCAAGTGTCGGAATTGGAAGGAATATTGGCAGGAATTTCCCAGGAGCGATCGCAAGTTAATTCTCTGATTGCTGATTTGCAGTTTCAGCTAGAAAATGCTCAACAAGCTGAGTCGCAGTTAGCGGAAGTCGCAGAACTTCAATCTCAGTTGGAAGCGGAGGATCAGGAGCGATCGCAACTTAACGCTCAAATACTTGAAATGCAAGCAGAGTTAGAGACGGTTGATGCAGAACGTTCTCAATTTCACGATTTGCTTTCTGAATTTGACAGTCAGTTGGAAACTGTCAATCAAAGCAGATTGCAAATACAGTACCAGTTGTCGGAAACTGAGCTCAAGTTCGATCGCTCAATTCAAGATCGGAAGGAACTTCAGTCGCAATTATCTGCTTTGCAAGCTCAACTAGAGAGTACACAACCACAAATAGTCAACTCTCAATTGTATCAACCTCAATCTGAATTATTAGAGCTGGAAAAACAGTTAGAAGCTGCTAATTCCGATAAAATGCAGTTAAACTCTCAACTTTCGGAGCTGCAAAGTCAATCAGAAACGGTCGATAGAGAGCGAGAAGAACTGCAATCTGATTTAGAAACGGCTAACACAGAGCGATCGCAACTTTATACTCAACTATCCCAATTGCAAACTCAAATCGAGACAGCCCATCAAAATCAAACTCAAATTCAATCTCAAACATCCGAGTTAGAAGAGCAGTTAGAAAGTGCAAGTCAAATTCGCTCCGAATTAGAATCTGGGTTAGAAACTGCTAACACAGAGCGATCGCAACTTTATACTCAACTTTCCCAATTGCAAACTCAAATCGAGACAGCCAACCAGAATCAAAATCAACTCCAATCTCAAACATCAGAGTTAGAACAGCAGTTAGAAAGTGCGTATCAAACTCGATCGCAATTGGAATCTCAACTGTCGCAATTGCAAACTCAAATCGAGACAGCTCATCAAAATCAAACTCAACTGCAATCTCAAGTATCCGAATTAGAACAGCAGCTAGAAAGTGCAGGTCAAATCCGCTCAGAATTGGCATCGCAACTGAACTCTGAACTATTGAAATTGCAAAATCAAATTGAGACAGCCCGTCAAAATCAGACTCAACTGCAATCTCAAATATCTGAGTTAGAAAATCATTTAGAAAATGAGCATCAAACTCGATCGGAATTACAATCTCAGCTACGAAACACTGACATAGAACGCTCAGATATCAATTTTCAACTGTCGCAATTGCAAACTCAAATTGAGACAGCCAATCAAAATCAAAATCAACTGCAATCTCAAGTATCCGAATTAGAACAGCAGTTAGAAAGTGCAGGTCAAACTCGATCGCAATTAGAATCTGTGCTTTCTACTCAACAGTCAGAATTGCAAAATCAGATCGAGACAGCAAATCAAAATCAAACTCAACTGCAATCTCAAATATCCGACTTAGAAAATCAGTTAGAAAGTGGGATTCAAACTCGATCGCAATTAGAATCTGTGCTTTCTACTCAACAGTCAGAATTGCAAAATCAGATCGAGACAGCAAATCAAAATCAAACTCAACTGCAATCTCAAATATCCGACTTAGAAAATCAGTTAGAAAGTGGGATTCAAACTCGATCGCAATTGGAATCTGGGCTAGAAACGGCTAACGAAGAGCGATCGCACCTTTATGCTCAACTCTCGGAAATTCAATGTCAAATCGAGACAACCAACCAGAATCAAACTCAACTGCAATCTCAAGTATCCGAGTTAGAAAATCAGCTAGAGACAGTGTATGAAGAACGCTCCCAGTTAACCTCGCAACTTGTCGAAATGGGCAATTCAGAATCACCCAAGGAAGCGTCAAGCTCAGAAACAGCAGTTTTGAAAAATCAAGAATTTGTGGTTTCTCAACAGGGTCAAGGCGATTATACTACTATTAGCGAAGCAGTGAGAAATGCGGTTCCAGGTACGCGGATTTATGTAAGTCCCGGTTTATATCAGGAAACTGTAATTATCGACAAATTCGTCGAAATTATCGGTAACACAGAAGGGGAAAGTGTCACTCTTGAAAGCACAGATTCAAACTGCATTTTAATGCAAGCAGATAGTGCTTTGGTACGAGGTTTGAGAATGAATGCAACGGGCAAATATTATGCTGTAGATATTCGCAAAGGCGAGTTAATCGTAGAAGATAGTGATATCACTTCGGCGGACTATTCTGTGGTGGGAGTTTGCGGGCCTGATGCTGATTCTGTGCTTCGCCGCTGTCAAATTCACGATGGGGTATGGAACGGAATTTTTATATCGGATAATGGGAGAGCAACGGTGGAAGATTGCAATATTTATGATAATGGCAGTCTGGGAATTGGTGTCGGATTGGGCGGAAAATTGATCGCGCGCCGATGTCGAATTAGCGGTAATCAAGGTGAGGCGATCGCAGTTTATAGAGATAGCATTGCTACGGTGGATGATTGCGATTTAACGGGTAATGCCGGCGGTGCTTGGCGGATTGCAGATAACGGATATGTGCGCGGAAAAGGTAATCAGGAATAGAAGAAGTTCGGCAACGGATTTAACGGATGGATGAAAGTAATGTAGGGGGCGCATTGCGCACATTATATCAATTCCGGCTACGCCGAAATGATATAGAGGAGACGGCAGTGCCGTGTCCCTACCGCGATTAATTGTAGGGACACGGCACTGCCGTCTCCTCCG
>ENA-OFCE01001245-OFCE01001245.1-metagenomes-genome-assembly--contig:-NODE-1245-length-13480-cov-3.709870_pt1 | contig 13480 bp, 14 predicted proteins | sample MGYA00153388_OFCE01 | MGnify analysis MGYA00153388
CCATCTACGAGCGGTTGACCGGCGGGCTTCTTCAGGTTGGGCAGACTTGCGCCGCTACTTTGTCTCGTCGGGTTCTTCCTGGATTACCTTCAGAATGGCGATGAACCCTATGGCACCCATCAGCAACATAGTCAGAAAACGCGCTTCCAATAAGTTACGTAACTGAAATCCGGCGTTGTGAAATACGACGAAGAATACGGCCGCCATGTAAAGTACGGCACTAAATCGGGCTATGTTTTTCTTCATGACTACAAGGTTCGTGCAGGGAATTACAGCCCGATTGATAATAGCGTAACCGTTTTTGCCAGCTACTTGTTTCCTGACGTCTTGTGCCTACACGTGCCGGTTGACTTCCTGGCTGGGTGCTACCCCAACGCCGGGCTATGCCGGTTGATACTCCAGCCCACGAAAAAGCCCTGCCAAACACCTTATCGGTGCGTGGCAGGGCTTTTATACTTATCCTAACTACTTCTAATACAATGGATTCTGGGTGATTTTGCTGTTGGCCTGCACTTCCTTAATCGGGATAGGCAGCCAATAGTGCTTCTCCATAAACTTACGTTCCTGAATGGTTTGGTAGGTGTAGGTCAGCTTGCCCGACGCGTCTTTCCGAATGTCGGCACCCCGGATGGGCTTATTATCCGTGACCATTGCAATTTTCCAGCGGCGAACATCGTAGAACCGGTGCTCTTCGTAGGCCAGTTCAATCTGCCGTTCGTGCCGGAGTTTCTCGCGCATCTGGGTCTGCGACAAACCGGCGGGCAGAACGGGCATTTTGGCGCGGACACGTACCTGATTCGCCGGTGCATACGCCTCGGCCGTTTTGCCGCTTTCGTTCAGGGCTTCGGCATAATTGAGCAGTACCTCGCCGTAGCGCATAAATACCCAGTGGTTGTTGCCGTAATTGTCGCCGTCGCTGATACTGGCATCTTCATACATAAACTTCCGCAGGTAGTAGCCCGTCAGGCTTGTATTCCAGGGTTCGATACCGTCTTTGGTGTCTTTTCCGCCGGGCACAAACGTTTCCAAAGCCCGGCTCCGATACATGGTGCCGTTGTACAAAATAGTGGCCGCTAGGCGGGGGTCGCGGTTTTTGTAGGGTTCCTGCGCGTTGTAGGTCGAGCCGGTCTCCGTAATGAGCTTTCCATCAGCGGTTTCATACTCATCAATCAGCGTTTGGCTGGGCATATTGCCCGCCCAGCCGCCAAACCCGTTGGGGCCGTTGAACCGCTCCATCCACTGCCACCCCGACTTGCGAATGCGGGCTTCGTCGAGAATGACTTCCTGGTTGCGAATGGCGGTAAACACCTGGGCATAGTTGGGGTAAAGCGAGTACTGCCCCAGGTCGACCACTGCTTTGGCCGCTTCGGCGGCTTTTGTGTACTTGGCCACATCGCCGGTTGCCGTGTTGGTGTAGAGCGGGCTGGCACCATAGAGCAACGTTCTGGCTTTCAGGGCCATACAGGCTCCTTTTGTAGCTCGCCCCACATCGGGGCCGCTGTGTTTCATGGGTAGCAGGGCGGCGGCGGCATCCAGTTCTTTCACGATATAATCAACCGTTTGCTCGATGGTCGCACGGGCTACACCCGTGGTGAAATCGTCGGAAAGGTTATACACCTTTGTGATGATGGGTACCCCGCCGTAGTTGCGCAGCAGGCCGATGTTGATGCCCTCGCCCAGCGACACCGTGCCGGCAGCTGCGCCGGCCTGCAAACTGATGATGTTGCCGGCGCCGCCGGCCGGCGTGAAATTGGTGCCGCCCACCAGGCCGGTCTTGTCGCCCGACTTGCCGATCAGGCCCTGCCACTGGAAGCCGAAGTCGGCGGCGTTGTCGCCCGACACCTCGACGATCATGCTTTCGATGTAGACCTGAGCGCGCCTCGAATCGAGCTGGTCGATCATCATGCGCAGCTGCCGGTACATCGGCTCGGGCGCGCTGATGATCAGCGAGTTGGTCGACGGATCGGCCTGCACGAAGCCGCCGGTGGACGGGCCGGCCGAGGCGCTGATCGGCGTCGACGACGCGGTCGACATGCCCGCCGCGCCGCCGGTACCAGCGGGCGCTTGCGTGGGATTCAGAAGGGACGTCGCAGCGCCGCCACCAGCCCCGCCAGCGCTCGCGCCGGAACTGCTGAAGGCTGCCCGGAGCACCGCCGCCAGCTTGGTCGCATCGGCATTCTTCAGGTGCACCACCCAGGTGTTGCCGGTGGTGGCACTGCCCTGGGGCGGCTGGTCGAGCTTGTTGATCAGGCTGCGGATGCCGGCCATGCGCGACGGATTCGGTGCCCGCACCACCAGTGAGTTGCTGCGTGCGTCGACCAGGATCGCCGGCGGGGCACTGCCCGGCACAGACGGCAGCCCGGGCGCGCCGGCGGTCTCGGTCAGCCGCTGCACGAGTGCGGCGATGTCGGAGGCCACCGCGTTCTTGAGCGGGATCACCTCGATGTCACCGCCGGCCGGCGTGTCCATCGCAGCGATGATCTTGGCGATGCGCTGCAGGTTGTCGGCGTAGTCGGTGATGACCAGCGAGTTGTTGCCGGGATTGGCATTGATCGTGTTGTTCGGACTGATCAACGGCCGCAGGATCGGTACCAGGTTGTTGGCATTCTCGAAGCCGAGCCGAAAGATCTGCGTGATGACCTGGTCGCCGCGGCGCGACACCTCGCCCACCGACACCGTGCCGGTCTGCAGCTTGGCATCGGCCTCGGGCACGACCTTGAACAGCCCGCCGACTTCGACCACCGTGAAGCCCAGGCCGCGCAGCGCCGCCAGGAAGCTCAGGTAGGCCTCGCGCGGCGTCAGCGCCTCGTCGCTGTACAGCGTGATGTTGCCCTTGACGCGCGGGTCGACCAAAAATTGCTGCTTCAGGATGACCGCCATCGCGCGCGCTACGCCCTCGATGTCGGCATTGACGAAATTCAACGTGACCGGTGCGCCGCGGAAGCGGGCGCCGGCCGACTGCGCCAGGACGGGTGGCAACAGCGCCACCGACAACATCGCCGCGGCGAGTGCGGCCGGGAGCGTTCGCCCGCGGAAGGGGGAGGGTGCGTGACGCTTCATGCTCATCCGATCGAAATGACAGAACGGTCGCCGTCGCGCCGTCCGATGATGTTCAGCAGGTTCGACAGCGCCGCCTCGTTGCCGGCCGCGGCGCGCGCCTCGCCTCGCAGGCGCACGCCGCCGGTGCCCCACTGCCCGCTGCCTGACAGCTGCAGCGCGCCTTCGCGGGTCGACAGTTGCAACTGCGCGGCGCCGGGATCGGCCGGATCGGCCACCAGGTTGATCCGGTAGGTGCCCAGGGTCGGCAGGGTCGACAAGCGCGACGAGACGCCGACCAGTTCGACTTCGGCGCGGCCGGCCAGGCGCCAGCGGTTTTGCACCGACTCGACCGCCAAGCCTGGCGACATCAGCCGCAACATGCCGCCGGGCTGCAGGGTGTTCCAGGGTGTGCCCAGGCCGCTCAGCCACGCGGCCGGCCATTGGCCGACCCAGCCCGCCACCGGCTGCAGGGTGGCGCGCAGGCGGCCGATGCCCGGCGCCAGGTGCATCGACACGGCGCCGTTCAGGCAGCACGCGTGCCGCGCCTGCAGCTGCAAGCCGAGGCCGCCCGGTCGCAGGGTCCATTCGACGCGGCCCGGCAGAGCGCTCGCGTCGCGGCTGTCCGGGCCGCCGGTCAGCACCATCACGGCGCTGCCGTTCCACACCGTGCCGCGCGCCTGCGCGAGCAGCAGCCGCTGCCCAGTAGCACGGGCGACGGCTTCGGCCAGCCAGGCGGCCGGCGCGAACAGCAGCAGCGCTGCGATCGCGCCCACCGCCACGCCGCCGATCGCCCATCGCCAGGCGGCGTTGCGTGACCGTTCCCAGGCCGATTCGACCAAGGTCGATTCGCCCCAAACCGATGCCGATGCGGCGCCGCCGCGTGCACGCCGCAGCCCGGTCACGGCGTGCCCGCCAACTGCACCACCAGCGTTCCGCTGTAACCCTGCGGCGAGCGTGTCAGCTGCGCCTCGATCGGGCGCGCCCGCGCCGCGCTGCGCGCCTCGGTCAGCCAGCCTTGCAAGTCGTTGCTGTCGATGCCGTTCAGCGTCAGCGTGGCGCGGTCGCCCTGCAGCACGATCCTGGCCTGGTCGCCGAGCTGCGCGGTGGCGGCCTGCAACGCCAGGCTGGACTGGGCCACCGACACCGGCGTCGCGTCGGCGAAGTTGCGGCTTTCGGCGGCCACGCGCTGCATCTGCTGCAGCTGGGCGTCGAGCTGGTCGAGCGTGGCGGGCGCCGCCCGCACCGCGCGCCAAGCCGGCTGGATCAGCACCAGCCAAAGCACCGCCAGCCCGACCACGGCGAGCATCGCGCCGAGCATGCGGCGCTCGCGCAACGCGAGTCCGCGCCACCAGGTTGCGCCTCGTTGCCGGCCTCCGGCCAGCGTGGTGGGTGTCGTTCGGGCCGAGTTCGTCATGCGGAGATCCGTGCGGCGTGGATCGTCGCCGACGCTGTCGGTGCCGCAGCCCGGACGAGGTTCATGGCTGTCGGGCTCGTCACGAGACGCCCGCGGCCCGGCTGCGGGTCAGGATCAGCCGGTCGTCGGCTGCATCGACCTGCCAGCCGCCGGCACGCAGCAGGTCGCGAAAACGCGCCACCTGCGGCTCGGTCCATCCGGCAGCGGCCAGACTCAGCTTGCCGGGTTCGAACTTCACGCCATTGACCGGGCCCCGCTCGGCCGGCCACGCCGTGGCGGCGGCTTCGAGCATCGTTTCGAGATCGTCGTCGCCGGGCTGCCCGGCGCGGCTGCGCAGTGCCTGCGATTCACGTTTCATCACGGCGGCGGCGTCGCGCTGGATGTCGAGCTCGCCGGCCTTTGGATAGGTGGCCTTCACGAGGCCGGCGATCGCTGTGCGCTTGGATTCGATGGCGCGCTTTTGCTGCCAAGCCCACAGGTTCAGGCCGGCGACCTGCACCAGCAACAGGGCCAGCAGGCCGTACCGCACCGGCCGCCAGGCCGCACTGAAAAACTGGCGCAGCGAATCGCCGAGCGCGCGCGCGCCTCGGTTGCGGCGCGCCAGATCGAATTGGCGCAGGTTCCACAAACTGCGCGCCGCCTGCAGCAGGCGCGGGCCGGCAGCGGTGACGCTGACCGGTGCGCCGAGCCAGCCGTCGGCCACGGCGGCCGCGCCCGGCGTGGCGCTCCAGCGCGTGCCCGGTGGCGGCGGGCTGGAAATCATGGCGCGGGCCAGCCCGCCCTGCAGCCGCAGCTGCGCCACGCCGCCCGCGTGCGACCAGGTCAACGTGGCCGTGGCGGGATCGTTGGCATCGGCCAACGCGAAATGGCCTGATGGCGGGTCGTCGGGCCAGGCCATCGGCACCACCCGGTCGGGAAAGATCTGCGCCAGTTCCAGTGCGGCCAGTTCGACGCGCAGCCAGCCGCGGTCGACTGCGGCGACCCAGGTCGGCTGCCCGGCCACGGCATCGGGTGCCAGCGCCAGGTGCACCGTGTCGGTGTCGGCCAGCAGGGCGTCTTCGAGCACGCCCACCAGCGCGGCGCGCAGGCGTGCGGTCGGCGCCTTCGGGCAGGTGATGCGGTGCCAGCTGACGTCGGTCTCGGACAATGCGGCCACCACCTGCCCGGCCTTCGGCCACAGCGCCGGCGCGCTGCGCCCTTCGGCCAGCGGCGTCATGACGTCGTCGCTCAGCACGTAGTCGTACTCCTGCCCCGGCGCGCGCCCTGCCGGTTCAACAGCGCCCGGGCTGCGCGCGCGCAGCCGCTGGCGCGGCGGAATCTGGATCACGAGGATGGACATGGGCAGTAAGTCACAGCTGAACTTGATTCTAGGCAGGCCGGGAGACGGCGGAAGTCACAAGCAGCACCGGAAGGCGGGCCGATTTCAACCCGCGGGGTCGCGGCTGCTGATGCGCCGGCGCTGCAACGGCACGATCTCGAGGCCGCGTGTCTCCACCAGAGACTGCTCTTCGAGCACGCGGTCTTCCAGACGGATGCGGGTCTGCACGAAGAAAAAATTGGACGACACGCCGACCCGCCGTGCATCCAGCGTCGTCACGCCCGGCAGCAGGCTCTTGGCCTCCTGCAGGTTGGCCAGCGCTGCACCGCGGCTGGTGCGGGCCTCGACCAAGCGCTCGGCGCCTCCCACCGTCAGGCCGTCGATGGCGGCCGCCAGCACTTCGCGCGGGGCGGTGTTCAGGTTGACCGGAGTCGCCCGGGGCAACAACACCACGAATGGCTGCATCAGGCGCAGGCTGGCGGCGGGCAGACCGAACCAGGCGAGTTGCGCGACGTTCTGGGGCATCAGCGGCGCATTCTCTGGAAGTCCGGGACTGCCGGGCCGCGCCGTCGCGTCGCGCATGCCGGTGGCGACCGTGGCGGCCAGATCGGGCGCGACGCCGATGCTGTCGAACAGCTTGCCCAGCGCGCTCACCTCGGCGGCGACGATCTTGCCGTCGGCATCGACCAGATTGCGCAGGTTGTAGCGGGCCTGCGCGTCGGTGATGCTGCCGGCCAGAAAAACCTCGGGCGCATCGTCCACGTTGCTCTTGTCGACCGCCAGAAAGCTCGACAGCTTGGCTTCCTGCAGCGGCGTGGCCCAGGCGCCCTTCAGGCTGACCGGTCCGCCGTTGCGAGCGGTGCGGTCCTCGCGCAGAAAAAAGCGCGCGAAATCGAGGCCGCCCGACAGCAGCCAGGCCGACTGCGTGCGCGCCCGCTCCACGGCCTCGATTTGCACGGCGCGCCACTGCTGCCACACCATCGTGGCAGACATCGTCGCAATCAACGTCACGATGATCATCGCCGTGAGCAGCGCCGCGCCGCGCTGGGCGCTTCGTTCGCCAGCCGGGTGGGTCATGGCGCCTGCGGCCCCAACGCCACGTCGCGGGTCAGGCTGCCGTTCTGGCCGCTGCCGTCGGCAAAGTCGAGCACGAGCCGCACCCCGGTCGGCAAGGTCTGGCGCGCCGGTGCGCTGCCGGCTCCTTCGGGCGGCTGCACGTCGGCGCTCGATTGCGCGTTGCTCCAGGCGTTGCCGCGAAAGAAATAGACCTGCCATTGAGACAAGCCTTCCAGCGTGCGCAACTGGCCCGGCTCGCGGCCTTGCAGCTGCTGGCTGGTGAGCCACTGGTCCTGCAGGTCCTGGTTGCGCGTCACCACCGGCGAGGACCAGCGCAACCAGGCGTTGCCGCCCGCGACGGCCGCGGCATCGGGCTCAGCCGCAGCCGCAGCCACAGCCGCAGCCGTCTGCGGGCGCAGCGACCACGCCACCACCTGCATGCCGGCCTCGGTGCGGCGCGTCAGGCGCAGCGTCGCGCCGTCGAACAATAACGCCGGCACCGCCTGCGTCTCCTGCACCGAGGCCAGGTCTTGTTCCCACTGCGCGATCACGGTGTTCAGCCGCAGCGTGCGTTCCAGTCGCTCCTGGCTGTTCAGGCGCGCGCGGCTGATGCCGTCCACGCCCTGCCAGCCCATGACGGCCATCACCGCCATCACCAGCATCGCCACCAGCACTTCGACGAGTGTGAATCCGACGCTGCGGCGCCTTGTCTGAAGCCTGGTCCGAAGCCTCATCCGAACCGCCACAGCACGGTCGACAGCGTCAGCACCGGCAATCCGCCTTCGTCGCTGATCTGGGCCTCCACACGACGGAAGTTGGGGTTCGGCGTGGCGCGCACGATCAGCTTGCCGCGGTAACTGCGGCCAAGCTGCACGCAGGCGAAATCGACATCGCCGATGCCAGGGTACTGGCGCTCCAGCTTGAGCGCAGTGAGCTGGTTGTCGGCGCACCACTGCGCCGCGCTGACATCGCTCAGGCGCTGCGCATTGCTGCTCAGCGCGCCGGCTGCGCGGATGCCGGCGCCGAGCGTCACGGCCACGATCGTCAGCGCCACCAGCACCTCGATCAAGGTGAAGCCGCGCGCCGGTGGTTGGCCGGCTTTGTTCAACGAGCGGGCTCCGGTTCGTTGTCGACCACATCGAACGGGCCGAGGCCGTCGGTCGCCAGGGTCAGGCGGCGTCCGTCCAGCCGCAGCAGGATGCGCTGCGCACCGATCACGGGTTCGGGCCCCAGCACCACGGCACCGCCGGGCACTTCGGCAGTGACCTCGGCATCGAGCCAGCGCGTGGCCCGCTCGGCAGACGCCGGCAGCCCGACGAACTGGAAGCCGCTGCTGCCGTCTTGCAACGCTCGTGGTTCCCACCGTGCCGCCAGGCCCGAGGCGCGCGCTTCGGCGCGGGCCCCTTCGAGCAACGCCGCCAGCCGCGCCGCCTCTTGCTCAAGCCGTGAACTGGCCGGATCACGCAGCGCCAGGCTGACCAGCGCGCTGGCGGCAGCGATCAACACCAGCACGACCAGCAGTTCGATCAGCGTGAAGCCGACCTGGCACCGCGCGGGCGCCCGACGGGGCGTCACTGCCGAAGTCACTGCCGCATCTACTGCCAGGATCCGACCTCGGCGTTGTTGGCTTCTCCGCCGATCACGCCGTCGGCTCCGAAGCTGTAAACGTCGATCTCGCCCTTCAAACCGGGATTCGAATACAGGTACGGGCGGCCCCAGGGGTCGTTCGGCAGCTTGTCGAGGTACGGCTTCCAGTTGGGCGGCACGGCCCCCGCGGAGGGCTTGGCGACCAGCGCCTGAAGGCCCTGTTCGGCGCTCGGAAAGCGCTGGTTGTCGAGCTTGTAGAGCTTGAGCGCTTGCAGCAGGTTGTTGACGTCGGTCCGGGCCGCGGTGACGCGCGCGTCATCGGCCCGATTCAACACGTTCGGCACGATCAGCGCGGCCAAAACGCCGATGATCACGAGCACCACCATCAGTTCGATCAGCGTGAAACCGCGCGGGCTGCGGAAGCTGTGGAGCGCGTGGCCGCGCCAGCGGAAAAACGAGGCACTCATGCAAGGTTCCTTACGGCTCGGTCGCCGGAGCGACAAGACCGGTGAATCATAATCAAACGATGATGGTTCGAGTCTTCGCGTTCGCCGTGTGGGCGCTGGTGGCAGGCACGCTGGGCTTTTGGGGCCTGCGCAGTTTCGTGCACCCGATCGAGGCGCCGGGCAATGTGACGGTCGTCGGCGACGTTGCCGCGATGCGTGGCGATCTGTCGGCGCTGCTCGGAGCCCCTGCAGCGGCAGACATCGAACCGCTGGCCACCGCGCCGGCCCAGAGTGCCCGTTTCCGGCTGGTCGGTGTGATGGCGCCGAAGGTCGGCCTTCCGGCGGGGCGCACTTCGCCGGGGCTGGCGCTGATCGCCGTAGACGGCAAGCCGCCAAAGCCGTATCCGGTGGGTACACGGGTCGATGGCGAATTGCTGCTGAGGTCGGTCAGTTTGCGCACGGCTGTCCTCGGTCCTGCGGAAGGCGGCGCGCCGTTCACGCTCGAGCTTCCGGTGGCCGTGGCGCCCGCCCGGGGCAACCTGCCACCGTTGATGCCTGCCAACGCCGGCTTTGCGCCGGTGCCGACTGCGCCGCCGCCGCAAATGGCCGTGCCCCAGGAGGGTCAGGATGGCGAGTCCGAACGACCGCCGCAGGTCGCGCCCACGGAGCCGCGCGCAGGCCAGGTCGATCGCGGGGCGCTGACGCGGTGATGGATCGATCCCGGTCGCTCTGAGTGCCCCAGGCCGGCAAGCGCCGGCCCTCCCCCGAGAGCATCGAGGTGAAAGGACACATTTCACAAGCGTGTTCGACTGCGGCCACCGGGCTCAATGTTCGACGGTGGCGGTGGTATTGCCCGGCAGCGTGCCCGGCAGCGTGCCCGACAATATTCCCGGCTGCGACGGGCCAGGATCGGCGCCATCGGCCACTTCGGTCAGCAAGGCCGCGGCGCAGCGCACCAGCGGCCACGCCAGGGCCGACCCGGTGCCGTCGGTGCCGTCGATGCCCAGTTCCAGCAGCGCGGTCGCGTTGAACAGTTCGAGCGCCGTGTCGAGCCCGTCGTTGCGCGTGCTGCGGCAGTGGATGCAATAGTCGATCACGGCGGGTGCGATGCGGGCGGCGACCATCAGTGCGGCGCAAGCGGCCAGGCCGTCGACGAGGACGAGCTGCCGCTTGCTCGCGGCCGCCAGCATCACGCCCACCATCATGGCCGTCTCGTAGCCGCCGAAGGCTGCCAGCACATCGATGGCATCCACCACGTTCTTGTGGCGCGCCTGTGCAGCCTGCAGCACCTGCAGATAATGCGACCTGCTCGGATGCGGCACCCCGGCGTCGAAATTCAGCAGGTCCGCCAGCGGCACATCACCCAGACGCGACAACACCAACGCCGCGCTTTCGTTCGACCCGACACCGATGCCGGCGCAGGCGACCGCGTTGCCAGGCAATGCGTCGGCGATTTCCTGGCCGGCGCGGATGGCGGCATGGGCTTGTTCCGGCACCATCGCCGACGTGACGCGCGCATTGCGGGTTCCATGGGCAATCTTGCGCGCCTGCAACCGGGCGTGCGGCGGGGCGGCCTCGGCCATGCCGCAATCGACCACGGTCAGTTCGAGTCCCTGCAGCCGCGCGTAAACGGCCACCGGCAGTTGCGAGTTCAGCAGGCGCGCGACCAGCGTCGATGTCGATGCATGCCGCGCACCGATGCCATCGACAGCCAAGCCGTGGTCGGCGGCAAACAGCGTGATCTGAGGTGCCCGAAACCGCGGCCGCAGCGTGTTCTGTATCAATCCGAGGCGCAACGCCAGCGGCTCGAGCAGTCCGAGGCCGCCGTCCAGTTCGGCACGCTGCTGCAGCTTGAAGCGCAGCGCCTGCTCGAGTTGCAAATTCGCGGTCGGCGTGATCACGGCGAACGTCACCTGCCGCTACCGGCAGAGTCGGTTGCGGCCCGGCCACCGGACTTGTCGCCCCAAGTGCGTGTCGCGGCGGTGCGCGGGTTCATCGAAGGAACAGCCGGTAGACGGGATTGTCGGTTTCGTCCTCGCACGGGTAAGCCAGGCCCTCCAGGAACTCGCGGAATGCCTGCTTGTCGCCGCGCGGCACCTGGATGCCGACCAGGATGCGGCCGTAGTCGGCGCCCTGGTTGCGGTAGTGGAACAAGCTGATGTTCCAGCCCGGGTGCATGCTCGACAGGAATCGCATCAGCGCGCCCGGCCGCTCGGGAAAGGTGAATCGGTACAAGCGCTCGTCGTGCGCCAGGGTGCTGCGCCCGCCCACCATGTGGCGCAGGTGCTCCTTCGCCAGTTCATCGTTGCTGAGGTCGAGCGTGTCGAAACCATGGCGCTGGAAACTGCGCCGCAGGCGCTGCGACTCGAGTCGGTTCGTGGTGGCCACACCGACGAACACATGCGCTTGGGCGGCGTCCGAGATGCGGTAGTTGAACTCCGTCACTGCGCGCGGCCCGACCAGTTCGCAAAAGCGCTTGAAGCTGCCGCGCTCCTCGGGAATCGTGACGGCATAGAGCGCTTCGCGAGCCTCGCCCACCTCGGCGCGCTCGGCAACGAAGCGCAACCGGTCGAAATTCATGTTGGCGCCACAGGTGATCGCGACGAAGGTGCGTCCTTTGCAACGATGGGTCTGCACGTACTGCTTGACCGCCGCCACGCCCAGTGCCCCCGCCGGCTCGAGCACGCTGCGGGTGTCTTGGAAGACGTCCTTGATGGCCGCGCACACGGCATCGGTGTCGACCACCAGGTATTCATCCACCAACTCGCGCGCGAGCCGAAATGTCTCGACGCCGACCAGCTTGACCGCCGTGCCGTCTGAGAACAGTCCGACATCCGGCAACTCGACGCGTTTGCCCGCGCGCACCGAGCGGATCATGGCGTCGGAGTCGTTCATCTGCACGCCGATCACTTTGATCTCGGGCCGCACCGCCTTGATGTACGCCGCCACGCCGGAGACGAGGCCGCCGCCGCCGATGGCGACGAACACCGCGTCGATCGGTCCCTGGTGCTGACGCAGGATCTCCATCGCGATGGTGCCCTGGCCGGCAATCACGTCGGGGTCGTCGAACGGATGCACGAAGGTCAGCCCGTGCTGCGCCATCAGTTCCATGGCGTGACCGTGCGCGTCGCTGTAGCTTTCGCCGTGCAAAATGATTTCGCCCCCGAGCGCCCGCACCGCGTCCGTCTTCAGTTTGGGCGTCGTCATTGGCATCACGATGAGGGCCTTGCAGCCCAGCTTGCGGGCCGCCAGCGAGACACCCTGGGCATGGTTGCCCGCCGACGCGCAGATCACGCCGCGTTGCAGTTCATCCCGGGACAGGCGCGCCATCTTGTTGTAGGCGCCGCGCAACTTGAAGCTGAACACCTTCTGCGTGTCTTCACGCTTGAGCAGCACCTGGTTGCCGACGCGCCGCGACAGGCTTCGTGCGATTTCGAGCGGTGTTTCCACTGCCACATCGTAGACACGTGCCGTCAGGATTTTCTGGAGGTAGTCTGCCAGCGACAGCGGCGAGTGGGGCGCAATGGCAAGCGGCGAAGTGGGAGCGGGTCGGCGGCCGGCCATGAAGGTTCCTGGGGTCTTGAGGCGCCGCATCATACGTTGACCATCGACACGCTTCGCCGAAGCCGCCAGTCTCACAACCAGCCGTAAAAAAGCCCAAGGCATTGCTGCCTTGGGCTGAATCCACCAATCGAGGAGGTGGAGGAGACAAACGGTGCGAAGACCTAAGCAATAACTTTGCCAAGCACCTTCCAATCGGTCGCTCTTCGCATGGTTTCGAGTCTAGACCGATTGCTGCTGCGCTGCAATGCGAGCGCCGCCGGCCACGCGCCTCGTTCGGGCGGGCTGCGGTGGGCGATGCACAATCGCGCCGAGCTGCCCCGAACAGGTGCGCTTTTGCGATGAGGAAGTCCATGGAATGCACGATCAACTGGCTGCCAGAGACCGGCATGGCCTTCGCTGCCGAAACCGGCAGCGGGCACATGCTGATGATGGACGGTGCAACTGACGGTGGCGGTCGAAATCTGGCGCCTCGGCCCATGGAAACGGTGCTTGCCGGCACCGGCGGATGCACCGCCTACGACGTGGTCTTGATCCTGCGCCGGGGGCGCCACGATGTGCGTGGCTGCCAGGTTTCGATGAAAGCGGAGCGAGCGGTCAGCGATCCCAAAGTGTTCACGAAAATCCACATGCACTTCGTCGTCACCGGTCCGGCTTTGAACGACGCCGTTGTGGGGCGGGCGGTTCAGATGTCGCATGAAAAATACTGCTCGGCAAGCATCATGCTGGCCAGCACCGCAGCGATCAGCACCAGTTTCGAGGTCCGCTCGGCCTGACGCGCTGCGCCGGCCGCAGTCGTTAGATGCGGTGAGCCGTGGTGGTCATCAGCAAGGAGCTGGCCATCATCAGCCACCGAAATGGCAACGGCAAGAGAGCGGCACCGGCCTCCAGCGCCGCCGCGGCATGGCGCGACTCGTCGTCCTTCATTTGCGACACGATGGACAGCGATTTGGTGTCGTTCGCCGGCAAACGGTCGATGTGCCCGTCGAGGTGCTTTTCGACTTGGCGTTCCGTCTCGACCACGAAGCCGAGGCTGACGGCGTCGCCGACCCGGGCAGC
>ENA-OFCE01001246-OFCE01001246.1-metagenomes-genome-assembly--contig:-NODE-1246-length-13478-cov-5.332042_pt1 | contig 13478 bp, 15 predicted proteins | sample MGYA00153388_OFCE01 | MGnify analysis MGYA00153388
ACCAATACTAAAATAGGCAAGAAAGGAGCGACGTTTGAGCATAATTTTTGGGAGTGAAGATGGCGAGGCGTAGCTATCAATTTTCTTGAGTTTTCATTATTACAATGCAGAATTAACTTACTTTGGCATCCGGTGCTGTTGCTAATTTACCATCCTCCATATAGACGATTGAATCGGCAATATCCAGAATCCGATTGTCATGAGTTACTAATAAGATCGTACAACCTTGTTCTTTAGCTAATTTCTGCATTAAGTCCACCACATCGCGTCCAGATTGTTTATCCAGTGCCGCAGTCGGTTCGTCTGCTAGCAGGATTTTCGGTTGGCTCACAAGAGCGCGCGCGATTGCGACTCGTTGCTTTTGCCCGCCAGATAAGTTGTCTGGATAATAATTTACTCTTTCGCCCAATCCTACTAATTCTAACATCTCAATCGAGCGATCGTTCATTTCCTGGATTGAATATTCAGAATGCAATTCCAGACCCATTTTAACGTTTTGCAGAGCAGTTAGACTCTCATGTAAATTGTGGGCTTGAAAGATATAACCATGATGGCGGCGTTCGAGCGTCAGTTGTTTTGATGAAGCACCACACATCTCCGTTCCCAACACTTTGAGACTACCAGATTGTGCCGATCGCAGTCCACCACACAGGGTTAATAATGTGGTTTTACCAGAACCAGATGGCCCAGTCATAATAATAATTTCACCCGTATTTATTTCTAGATTTATATCAAATAATACCTGCTTGCGAAGTCGATCTATCCCAAAATAGTGGTCGAGATGAGAAATAGAAATTACTGGTTCAATCATAATGTTTAACGATCGATTATCGATTAACTCAGAACATATCAGCAGGATCGGCAGCTTGAACTTTACTTGTTGCAACTGCGCCGGAAAACATACACATAACTAGCGTCGCGCCTACTACCTTGGTTGCTGTTAATACCGTCATTGCGATCGGTAAATTAGTACCAAGATAGACAATTTGATAAAGTCCGGTTGCTATTGCTAAACCTGGTATGAAACCTAGTAATGCAAGAATTAATGCTTCTTCAAATACGATTCCCAGCACATAACCATTGCTATAGCCCATTGCTTTAAAAGTCGCATATTCTTTCAGATGTGAATTTACATCCGTAGATAGCACCTGATAGACAATAATTATCCCAACAATAAATCCCATTCCCGCACCAATATTAAAAATAAAACCAATCGGAGAAGCACTCGACCAATAAGATTTTTCAAAGTCAATGAACTCCTCTTTTGTCATTATTCTGGTATCAGGCTTAGGTAAATAAGCTACTAGCATAGCTGCTACTTGCTTGGAATCGTAGCCTATTTTTACTTTCAACAAACCAATATTAACATTACTTTGTGATTGACGAGGTAACAGCCGTAGATAATTATCTTGGCTAGTCATCAGATGACCATCAGCCCCAAATGAAGAACCAAGGTGAAATAACCCGCCAACAGAGATCGTGCGTCGTTCGATTTCTGTAGTTACTGTTTTGCCAGCTTTAAGATCAGCAATAACTTTGTCATAAGTACCTCTAGCTTTAGAGTCAAATAACAAGGTATCTGGTTGTTTAATTCGATCTACCTGTCGATTGACTTCAGGAAAATTAAATGCCGATCGAGCGGGATTAAATCCAATGATTAATAAACTCTTTTTTTCGTGAGTTTGGGGGTTTTTCCAAGTAATCGGACTAACATACATGGCATCTGCTGATTGTACTCCTGTTACGTCCATCGCCTGATAGAGTCTGCGACGGGGAAATGTAGACATTGATGTAAAATTTAATGCTTGGGGACTGAAGATAATTACATCAGCATTTAACATCACATGTAATCGAGTCGCACTATTAAATAAAGCACCTTGAAAACCTAATTGTAATAAGATTAAAATGTCTGCAAATGCTACGCCTGCGATCGCTACTGCAAATCGGCTTTTGTGGTGTGTTAGTTGCAACCAGCCTAGCGGTGTTCTCCGTTTGATGGTTTGGATAAATTTTAGCATCAGATCCGATGTGGTTAATATATTATTTATTAGTCAGCCCTTACTCACTGAGAGTCTAGTCCGATTACTGCTTGAATTTGTAAATTTGTAAACTTGGCAGCTTTGTGACTAGATTCTGGAGCCAAAGCTACATGGACTTCGACAATGCGATCGTCAATATTACTGCTAGGATCGGCATTAATTACATTTTGACGCTTGACTCGAATACCAACTCGATCGATTTTGCCTTGTAGTTCGTCAGGTAGAGAATTACTGGTGATTTTTACTTTCTGCCCAACTCGAATTTTATTAACGTCACTTTGGTAAACTTCTACCACTCCATACATTTGACTAGTTTTACCAATGTCAGCGATCCCATTAGTGCCAACTACTTCCCCAGGACGAGCAAAAATTTCTAAGATTTGACCATCTTGCGGTGACTTAATATAAGCTTGAGTGAGATTTTCCTCGGCGCGTTTTTGAGATGCGATCGCACTTTTGATATCTACTTCTGCGGACATCACATCTACCGGACGCACTTCAGCAATTTTATTGAGCGTGAATTGACTTTCTTTAATCTGTTGCTGCGTCGATGTGGCGATCTTTCGCAAATTAGCTTTTGCTTCATTGATTTGCTGCTGTCCCGATGTCTGAATCCGGCGCAAATTGGCTTGAGCTTCGGCTAGTTGTTGCTTTCCAGAAGATTCAATTCTTCTTAAATTCGCTTGCGCCTGATTTACTTTCTGCTGCACTGTTTGTAGAGTTAACCGCTTACTATCGCCGCTAGATGCCGACACCGCGCCCTGTTGAGCCAGAGTAGCATAACGTCTATCCTCAGATTGAGCGTTGATAAGTCCGGCTTGGGCTTCGGCAATGGCTCCAGTTTGGGCTTCGATTTGGGTGGCTGTTTCGGCTACTACTCTGGCAATTGTCGCTTTCTGGGCTTCGATTTGGGTGGTTGTTTCGGCTACTACTCTAGCGAGTGTCGCCTGCTGGGCTTCGATGCCCGTTCCCTGTTCGGCTTGCAATCTGCCAATTGTGGCTTGCTGGGCATTGATTTCGCCCTGCTTGGCTCCAGCTTTGACTTTTACCAGACTTGCTTGGGCAACGCTGACTTTTGCTCTAGCTTCATTTACTGCCGCTTGCAAGCGTCCCTGACTATCCAAAATCGCGATTAACTGTCCCGCTTTGACTGTGGCTCCTTCTTCTACCAGCAATTTTGCGATTTTGACACCTTCATTCGATGTCGGCGCAGACAGCTTGATGATTTCCCCTTGAGGTGCCAATTTCCCCAGGGCTGTCACGGTTTTGGGTTTGACTACTGCTGTCAGTTGAGCTTGTTTGGCAGCAGTAGTCGCTTGCTGTTGTTGGTTGAGATAATTCATCCCTACCACTGATAGCCCGATTAACGGAAAAATTAGTGGAATTGGGAAGGGTACATACCAAGGTCGGTTTGCAAATTTTTTGAGCATTCTCCTCTCCTCCACCTACTTGACTAAACGGTTTAGTACGATCGATAATTAAAATATAGCTTTACTGAACGGTTTAGTCAAGTAGGCAGAGGAGATCCTTGCAAGCCGCTCCCATCCAAATTTAAACAGCCTTAGAATAGGACATAGCCAGACACAAGTAACAATGAAGTTGAAACAAGCTAGCGAGTTAAAGCCAGAAAGTAACAAAGAAAAATTCGAGCAGATTCTCCAAGGAGCGATGCAGGAATTTTTAGCGCGAGGTTATGCGGGGACGAGCATGGAAAAAGTTGCAGCGGCGGCTGGCGTATCGAAACCGACAGTTTACAGCTATTTTAAAGATAAAGAAGTACTATTTCAATTCTTAATTGAAAACTTAGTAAAAAAGAAGTTTAATTCAGCATTTGGGAACCAGCCACTTGAGGGAAAACCTGAAATTGTGTTACGAAATATAGCTGATACAGCTTCCACAAATTTTGCTGAAGATGAAGAGTTTAGCTGCTTTATGCGAACTATTATTGGTGAGTCTGGACGTTTTCCAGAATTAGCAAAGATATGTGTTAAAAATCTTTTAGAACCTGAAATTGAGGCGATCGGTCAATATTTAGCCGCCCATCCAGAATTACAAATATCCGATCCTCAAGCCGCAGCCTTATTATTTATCAGCACATTAGCTCATTATCATATAGTGCAAGAGATTTTACATGGAAAAGATATTATTCAGATCGAGCGATCGCGAATGGTAGATAATTTGATGGAGTTTATGCTCAAATCGATCGAGGAATAAATATAATAGTTCCGATCTCGGCTTAACCTGCTGATTCTGGGTCGAATATAATGTTTTCAAGTACTTGCTCGATTGGAAAAGTCAAATCGATGCTTTATAGCTCGAAAGCATCGCCTCCTACATAGCTCAATATCTCCTATCTGCCGCGTTCGTTAATAGAGTGACTAACTTAAAATATCCGATCGAGTGCGATCGATAGTTCGGGAAAAAGATCGGCTATAATTACGCCATCGCCGATATAAGTTACAGGAGCACGATCGGGATAAAATACCGTGATACTTTTTGCGATTGGATCTACTATCCATACTTGCAATACACCACCAGTTAAATAATTACTGGCTTTTTGGCTCATTTGTCCGAAAGTTTGTCCGAGAGAGATAATTTCGATTGCGAGTTCGGGTGGAACAGGGCAAGCCGCATTTTCATTCCAACTTTCGGGTAGTCGCTCGAACGAAACGTAGATTAAATCCGGTACTGGTGTAAAATTATCACTGAGATCGAATGCCCATTCCATTTCTGCACGACCGCGATTTTTAGACCATTCTTCGAGAATATTTAGAATCCTTCGAGCAGATCGAGCGTGAAAATATTTAGGGGAGATTTTAGGTACTGCGATGCCGTCGATTAATTCATAGGTGATATCAGCAGCATCTGCCAATGCCCAAAATTCTGCTGTGGTGAGTTTTTTAGTTGCGGTATCGACCATAGTAATATCGCTCGATCGAGATCGAATCAGATCTATACCTAACTATAACAAGTTCTAACTTCCGATCGACATTAGATCGACCTACACCCAATTCTATCGATCCCAATATACTGTTCTAGCTCTCCAGATGACTAATTGTTCTTGAGCATATTCCCGCAACCGATCGTCAGGATCGTTTTGAGATCGATCGAGTAATAAATCTAGTACTTCAGATCGATCTCGATATTTTTCACCGATAGCTCTTAATGCAGTTAGACGAGGATTATATTCTTTAAGATTCTGCCATCGAAAAAGATCGTCAAGTACAATAGAGTACAAGAAATCAAAGATGTTCATTCGATATTTCTGACATTCGGCTAAGGCTTTTAACGCTGCCGTTCTGACAATCCAATGATTATCTAGAGCACAGTTTTTGAAGATGGATAAAAAATCTGAATCGTTTTCATAAAATTCTTGTAATTGATTCAGCGCGCTAAGTAGTCTATTATTAAATCTTGAAAACGACTTTTGATGGGGAAAGCCTGTTGAGCTAGACTTTTAAACCAGGGTAAAACATCTGGATGGTCTTTCCAACTTAGAATAATTTCATCTATGGCGCGGACTCGGTAGATATCATCCTCGACTAGCTCTTGAAGCCAAGGCAAAATATCTGGATCGTCTTTCCAACCTAGAATAATTTCATCTATGGCGAGATCTTTGTCGATATCATCCTCGACTAGCTCTTGAAGCCAAGGCAAAGTATCTGGATCGTCTTTCCAACCTTGAGCTATGTCTTTTACTACTTCACATCGATCGGATCGAGAATATTCATTCCGATCGAATCGAACGCGGTATTTGAGGATGGGTAATGTGTCTGGATCGTTTTTCCAGCCTTGAAGCAGGATTTGTACTGCGGATCCTCGAACATCCCAATCATCGGCATTTTTAGCTATGTCCTTGAGCCAGGGTAAGGTATCTAGATTGTCTTTCCAAGCTCGTGAGATGGACTCTACTATCCAACATTGAAGATATGGATGTGGAGCGCAATCGGATCGAGCGCGATCTTTGAGAATAGCTAATATATCTAGATCGTTTTTCCAAAGTTGCGCGATGGTTTGCGCCACTGCATGTATGATATTTGGATCGCTACTGTTGTGAGCTAGGTGCTTGAGCCAAAGCAGAGCCTTTCGCTCTTTTTGCCACTTTTTGGCGATCGTTTTTGAAACTGCATCTTTAACATCCCTTCCATCATCATAGGTTTGAATGAGATATTTTAAATGTGGCAAAGTTTTCGGTTCGCCTTTTACACTTCTAATTATGGCTATTTCTGCTTTTTCTACAGTCCAATACATCGAGGAAGCAAGTGCCATACCAAAATTATATTGTAATTAACCCACTATCATTCTAATCGTAGTTCGGACATTACTCATGAAAATATCCGATCTATCTCTGCTTTAAACCCAGGTAATAATGGCGAAGTGAGCGTATCACCCATGAAAAGTGTCGCCACTAATTGCAACTGTGCATCCGTGCGCCGATAGATTTCTAGAGTTTGTAATTGCCAATTGACAATCCAATATTCCTGCACACCATGACGGGAATATAACTTTAGTTTGATGCTTTTATCTCGCTGTTCGTTTTGTGCACCAGAAGAGAGAATTTCGACTACCAACTCTGGCGCGACGGTAAAATGTCCTGCGTCATCGATACCCTGCTCTAGACGCGATTGGCTTGCCCACACTAGATCGGGAATGACTGCATCTGTGATGGTGAAAACCAATCCAGGTGCCTCAAAACTCCTGCCTAGCCCAGTTTCTTCCGACCAAATTTCGAGGCGAACATGAATTTTACTGGCTGCACCTTGATGACGAATATGTGGAGCGCGAGTCACAAATAGTTCTCCTTCAATAATTTCATGACGCAACCAGCCACCATCATCGGGCATGGCATCGAGATCGGCGGTTGTCCAGTAGAGAGCATGAGCGACCATCGGTTTTACCTGATAAGCTTATGTTCTATTATATTGAACAAAATGCTAAGGGGCGCAGAAGGTAGCTAGGGTTAGCAATCTTAGGCATCATCACTACTAATTACCTCGATCTTTGGCTAGCTCAGAACACGTATGATAGATAGTATCAACTCCAGACGATCGACTACGTGCCCCAAACTACAACTCCCACCGATATTAACTCCACTTCATTGGTGGGGATCGTTATTGCCGTCCAAGCCAATTTCTGTCAGGTGCAGATCGATCCAGATACGCCAATGGTGGGCGGAAAACTAATCTTGTGTACCCGCCGCGCACGGCTCCAAAAAATTGGTATTAGTGCCATTGTCGGCGATCGCGTGACGATCGATGAAATCGATTGGCACGGTTTAAAGGGTGTCGTAATTGATGTATTTCCTCGTCATAGTTTACTCGATCGACCGCCTGTCGCCAATGCCGATCGGATACTACTAGTATTCGCTCTTGCCGAGCCAGCCCTCGATCCGTTTCTGATGAGCAAATTTCTCGTCAAAGCTGAATCGACGGGCTTACAGGTCAGTCTGTGCCTGAATAAGAGCGATTTAGTTACCGATGTTGAGAGACAGGATTGGTGCGATCGGTTGAGTGAGTGGGGTTATCAACCGATCGTGATTAGTGTCGAAACTGGGCTGGGCGTGAAGGAATTGCAAATCGAACTCGATCGACAGATTACGGTATTTGCCGGACATTCTGGGGTGGGTAAATCGAGTCTGACTAATGCTTTAATTCCCGATTCAAATATCCGCGTGGCGACTGTTTCAGGCAAGCTCAGTCGCGGAAGACATACTACCCGCCACGTTCAATTATTTACGATGCCCACAGGCGGTTTAATTGCCGATACCCCAGGGTTCAATCAACCAGATCTGAGCTGTAGTCCCACGGAGTTACCTGGATATTTTCCCGAAATCCGGCAGCGATTAGCTACAGCTCATTGTCAGTTTAGCGATTGCACCCACCGCGACGAACCCAATTGTGTCGTGCGGGGAGATTGGGAACGGTATCCTCATTATCTAGATTTTCTAGCAGACTCGATCGCTTGGGAACAGCAATTACAATCTCAACCCAAACTTGAAAATAGTTTAAAACAAAAAAGTGGGACGGGGACAAAAAAATACGAGCCAAAATTAGAGTCAAAATACCGCCAAATCTCTCGGCATACCATCCTCCAATCTCTCGATGAGCTATCCGAAGAACTAGACGATCGTTAAATTAATTGATAATTGATACTTCGACTACGCTCAGTACAAGTAATTGATAATTGATAATGGATAATTGATGATTGATACAGTGGTTTTCAAGCATTTGAGGGACACTTTTAATTCGGAAATGCTCGATCGCTAATATTCTTGCAGATCGAGCCAAAGGTTTCAACCGCCGATCGCGAGCCGATCTAGAATCCCTAAAATCTGCTGATAAATCTTGCTATCACCACGATCGAGATAGAGATTGGCAGCATGATGATAATCAGTAATCGCTCCAGTCCGATCGCCAATTCGCTCGTAAATTTTGCCCCGTTGGTAATAAGCGGGTGCATAATTGGGATCGATATCGATACTGTGACTAAAATCGGCTAGTGCAGCCGACAAATCACCCATGCTTTGATGACTGCATCCCTTTTGATAATAGGCATCGAGATAATCTGGATTTAAGTCGATCGCTCGTTGATAGTCGGCGATCGCATATTGATGTTTGTGATTCATCGATAATACCCGACCGCGTTGATAATAAGCCATTGTAAATGTTGGGTTCAACTCGATCGCTCGTTCGAGATCTTCGATTGCCCCTTGGATATCGCCAATTTCACTACGAGTGATGGCACGATTGTAATGAGCGTGAAGATGGTGGGGATCGAAGTAAATTGTCTGGGTAAAATCAGCGATCGCCCCACGCCGATCTCCCAGATATTGACGAGCATTTCCACGATGGTAATAGGCGTAGAAATATAGAGAATCGAGCGCAAGAGTTTGGGTATAGTTATCGATTGCTGCTTGATGATTGCCAATTTGACGATGGCAAATGCCGCGATTGTAGTAGGCACTAACTAAGTTGGGATCGAGACTAATGGCTCGATCGTAGTCCACTAAAGCTGTAATGAAATCGCTCTCAAGGCGGTGAACATTTGCCCGATTACTGTAGGCGACAGCAAACTCTGGCTGCAATTCAATCGCTTTACTGTATTCGACGAGCGCGGCTGCATAATTACCCATTTGACAGTAATTATTACCGAGATTGTTATAGACGCTGACAAAATCTGGCTGGATTTCGATCGCCTTAGTATAGTCATCAATTGCGGCTGAAAACTGACCGATTTGGGTATAGACGATCGCGCGGTTATTATAAGCGATCGCCGAGTGGGAATCGATCTTCAATACCAGACTAAAATCTAACAGCGCACCATCCAAATCTCCCAACTGCTGTCGTAAATTGCCGCGATTATTGTAAGCGAGTACTAGTCGCGGATCGATCCCAATTGCAGTATTATAATCCTCGATCGCGCCTTCACTATCGTGCAACTGCGCCTTGGCTGTACCCCGCATCACGTAATCAATCGCCTGTGAGGGATGAGCGAGGAGATTTTTACCATGCTCGAAATCAGCACTTGGATTAGCCTGAGGATTGTGCCCAAAACTTGCTGCTAGTGCGCGTCCGATGTAAGCAATTCCCCGATCCGGATCGAGTTGCACTGCTGTCTCAAAATCATTCCCTGAACCAACATAATCACCCAAATAACGCCGCGCATTTCCCCTACCACAATAGGCATCAACACAGCGAGGATCGAGGGATAGAGCCAAATCGAAAGCCTCGATCGCGGTACGACAATCCCCAACTTCATAAAATTTCGTACCGCGTTCGACCGCTAGTCGAACGTGTCTGGTAATCTTGGTGCGAGTATCAGCACGAGCATGTTGACGAACCAGCAGTTGAGGGATAAAGCCTACTACAGCTTGCCAAGCGGCAGCTATCGACGGATAGCGATATTCTGGATTAGTTGTTACTAATCGATCGAGGATCGCGACTAATTCAGGATGGTTGACTTGAGGTGCTAGCTTTGGCCATTGGGCTGGCTGGCTGGCTGTTAGTGCTAGCTCTGAGCCAGTTCCGGTAGCGGCAGCAATCGTAATTTCCCCCACGGTTCGCAGATCGCGCCAAGGTGGGAGCAGTTCCTCCCAATTTGGCGGTTGGGGAGATCTGCTCCCGATTGGCAAATTAATCAGCACTAATTGGCGATCGGGATGCCGCCGGACGATCTGAGACAATGATATCGGTGCGGCGGTATGATTGTCTTGCTCGACATCGCGCAAGAGTTCCAATAATTCTTTTAATAACATCACCACTTGTGATTGAGTCCACGCTCGATCTGGTGATAATTCTTGCGCTAGCGGGACTCCTTCTACAAACTCTCTGACGATGTAAAATGCCTGCTCATGGGTAAAATATCCATACACCATCGGCAGTCTTTGGCATCGTGGCTGTCTTGTCTGGCTGTCACAATCGGGATCGAGCTGCTGGAGAGAATTGTCTTGACGACTCAATAAATAGAGACTTTGTGCGGAAAGTACCGATCGATCCCAGTCATAACTATTTAGATCGAGCTGCGGTAGCTCATAACGGTGAATTACACATTTGAGTTGGAGATCGCCAGGAACTTGAAGATCGATCGCCAGATAAGTAGTGACATCTCCATCTTGCCCTAATTGCTCCAGGATTTGGTAACGCTGCTGTAGAGTAGATCCGATCGGATTCGCTATCTGGATACTCTCGCGACTCACTTGCAAATTATTCAAAGTTTACTACTTACCGATCGCAACTACCATCTATTTTACTCATTAATTAGTAAATACATCCCCCACAATACTTGACAAACTGCTGGAATAATTTCAGCCATTTGTTGCTTGATAATAAGCAGTTTATTCTATTTTATACAAGCTCCAAGGAACTCGATTTTTAGCAATAATCCAGCAGTTTCCGCCAGCAGTAAGTGTTTAGAGGTTAGCGTGGAAACCTGCTACTACCTACCGATTCTTTACCAATTACTAACTCAACCTCCTTATTTATTTTGGAGATTGATAATTTCGGCTGGAGCAAACGCTCCAAATTCAGTAATAATTGCCTGAATCAAATGGGCGGGAGTTACGTCAAAAGCCGGATTATAAAACTCAACGCCAGGGGGACAAATAATAGTTTCACCGATTTGATACAGCTCCGAGGGATGACGTTCCTCGATCGGAATCAGACTGCCATCACTGCGGCTAAAGTCAATCGTCGAAAGCGGTGCAGCCACAAAGAAGGGAACCTGATGGGCTTTGGCTACCAGAGCTAAACTATATGTGCCAATTTTATTGGCTGTATCGCCATTAGCGGTAATTCGATCGGCACCAACGACAACCGCATCTATTAATCCTTGTTTCATACAGTGCGCCGCCATACTGTCACCGATGACTGTCACGGGAATACCTTCTTGGACACACTCCCAACTAGTGAGTTTTGCCCCTTGTAGTCGGGGGCGAGTCTCATCTGCGTACAGACGAGCCAGCCGCCCCTGTGTCCAAGCAGAACGTACCACCCCAAGCGCGGTACCATAACCCGCTGTTGCTAGGGCACCAGCATTGCAATGGGTGAGTAAACACAACTTATCTGGACTGCTGGGTAATACCGCTAAACCATGAGCACCGATCGCTCGACAAGTTTCGATATCTTCAGCATTAATCTTTTGAGCAGCAATCAGTAATTGCCCACTCATCTCTGGCACACTTCCCGAATAGGTACGTGCGGTATCTTCCATCCGATCGATCGCCCAAAACAAATTCACCGCTGTTGGGCGTGTAGCTCTAAGCATTTTGCCAATCTCAGTTAGCTGTGCCAAAAACTCATCCCGATCCGTTGTGGCAATATCTCTCGCACCCAAATACATCCCATAAGCAGCAGCCACCCCAATCGCTGGCGCACCTCTGACAATCATCGTCGAAATAGCTTCTGCCATATCTTCCACGCGACTGATTTCTACATGTGTATACTCATTTGGCAACCGATTTTGATCGATCAGCAGGACGCGATTATCTTGCCAGCGGACGGGATAAACTGGGGTATTCATGGCTGAGGTAGATCGAGATCGATCGATTAGTTCAAGCTCAAATTTTATCATCGAAATTGGGGTCACGATCGAGCCAATCGTTGGCGGAGCCTACCGTAGATCGTCGCTGACTCGATCGAATAGATTAAATTACCACAATATTGACTTATAAGTTAGACCTTCGATCGCCAACTCAAAGTACCAAATTCTTGTTTAGGATCGATCTATCTCGAATCTTGCTCGCTAATAGGGCAAGTCTTCCGTTTAGCAATAGCTTGTTCTGTGTAACTCAGTCTAGGTATAGTCAATCTGAGCTAGTTTTATTTTAATCGCTCGAATAAAGCTATGATAATTAGTACACTGCATTAGTCGTGGTAATTCTTATGCTGTCAGGAAATTTGCTCAAGTCATTACGAGACTTAAATCGTGCGGATAAACTTTATGCTGTCCAAGTTCTAGTTTCAGATCTAGCACAAGAAGAAGCTAATTTGCTCCAACCTGGAGTACCATATAAGGTTTCTTCTCCTTATAATTCTTTTGGTGCAGCCCAAACAATGCTGGAATTTTTGGAACAGTCTAAACAGCAACAGCAAACATGACTCAGCCGATTAGATTTCCATTCACTTCTGTAAATCCAGAAGCGATGGGTATTCCCCTATTATTGGGGCAGGTTAATTTCTTTATCGAGTTTGATATTTGCTTTCACAGATCGCAATTAAATTTTGAAATCAATCCTAAAAATTCAGATTAGTAAGCTATTCGATCGTTGGCGTAGCCGCGCTTCGGCAGAGCCGACGCTTCGCGAACGAAGCAGGTAATCGACCACTCAAATTCTCATTTAGGATCGATCGCAAGTTCTAAAAGTTATCGAGTAACAAATCGTATTCTGCATGAGAACCAACCCAAAACCAAACGATCGTGTCTTCATCCAATTGACCGACTGCTCGATAGTCTTTGTTGATGCGGACAGAGTAAATCGGTAATTTGGGATGAACTTTCTTAAATTGCAAGCTGGGATAATTGGGATCTTGCTGGAATTTGCGATATGCTCTGCGAGTGCGATCCTGAATCTGCGCTGGTAAATCGGCGAACATCTGACGAAACTGAGGGGTGGTAATAGATTTCACAGTGTTCCTGGATCTAACTCCTGCGTTTTGCCAGCGCGATTTTCTGCCATTGCTTCAGCAGCAAGTTTAGTCAACAGATCTGGAGAACGGGCAAATGATTCGTCCCACCGATTATCGTCTTCAAGTTCTTCCAAAATCAGGGCTGCAATCGCATCTTGCTCGCTAATAGGGCGAGTCTTCAGTTTGGCAATAGCTTGTTCGAGCAACTCAGTCATACAAATCAGTCTAGGTATAGTTAATCTGAACTAGTGTTGTTTTAATTACTTTACAGTATCAGTTCGCTTACCACAATCGAGCGAATCTCTGTCACCTTGCT
>ENA-OFCE01001247-OFCE01001247.1-metagenomes-genome-assembly--contig:-NODE-1247-length-13477-cov-3.917598_pt1 | contig 13477 bp, 13 predicted proteins | sample MGYA00153388_OFCE01 | MGnify analysis MGYA00153388
TCGTCGAGCACGAAGAGCCGATCGTGCTCGGACGCATGGTGATCGGTGAAGGCGCCGGTCGCGGCGGCGTCCGGCACCATGCCGGTGGTGGCCGCCCGGGGGGCGGTAACAACGGCGGTGGTGGCGGTGGCGGTGGCGGCAATGGCGGTGGCCGCGGCCGCAACGACGCACGGCCGGCGTCGGCGAACCGCGGTGGCGGTGGTGGCGGTGGTGCCAATGCGGCGCGCCCGGCCGGTCCGCGCCCTGAGGGCCAGGGACGGCCGCCGATCCGGTTGAGCGGCAAACGCTGAGAGCCGCGGTAGCTGGTGCGCCAGCGCGGCGCGCCGGGGCTGGGTGTTGATTAAAGTGGCCTCCATGCCATCCGACACCCGCTCATCCGGCTCATCCGGCTCACCCCGCTCACCCCGCACGGCCTGGCTGGCCGGAGCCACCGGACTGGTCGGCCACGCGCTGTTGCTGACGCTGCTGCGCAGCCCTGCTTATCAGCGCGTGCACGTGCTGCTGCGCCGCCCCGTGGCCGATCTGCCCGGCGATCAAAAGCTCCGGCAGCGGATCGTCGACTTCGCCCGGTTGCCGGACGACCTGCCGCGCTGTGACGACGTCTACATCGCGCTGGGCACGACGATCAAGGCGGCCGGTTCGAAGACCGCGTTCCGGCAAGTCGACTTCGACCTCGTGCTGAACGCGGCACGCGCCGGCCGGGCGGCGGGCGCGACGCGCCTGGCGGTCGTCTCAGCGCTGGGTGCCGATGCGAACTCACGCGTTTTCTACAACCGGGTCAAAGGCGAAATGCAGGACGCGGTCGCGCGCCTCGGCTTCAATGCCGTGACCGTGGCACAACCCTCGCTGCTGCTGGGCGACCGCGCGGCGCTCGGCCAGCCGGTGCGGCCCGGTGAGCGATGGGCGGCGCGGCTGCTGCGCCCGGTGCTGGGTGTGCTGCCTGCATCGGTGCGACCGATCGAGGCCGGCACCGTGGCGGCGGCGCTGCTGGCCGGCACGCTGGAGGGGCGACCCGGCCTGCGGGTGCTGGGTTCCGCCGAGATGCAGACCCTTGGGCGGAGCGAGCATTGACGTCGCCGCATCCGCCTTCCTCCGCCGCGGCTGCCGCGGCCAGCCTCGCCGTCCCGGGACCAGACACAGCGGAGGCCCCGCTGCGCGGCTTCCAGGCCTACATGCGCTTTTGGTACGCGCGGCTGGCGGGCACCGCGGCAAACCAGATGTTGCTGGTGGCGGTCGGCTGGCAGATGTACGACCTGACCGGCAGCGCCTGGGACCTCGGGCTGGTCGGCCTGCTGCAGTTCACGCCCGCGCTGGCGCTCGTGCTGGTGGCCGGGCACGTCGTCGACCGCTACCACCGCGCCCGCGTGGTGTCGCTGTGCATGGCGGCGCAGGCGCTGCTCGCGCTGGCGCTGGCGGCAGCGGCAGCGCGCGGCTGGGCCAGCCGGGAACTGCTGCTGGGCCTGTCGGTGCTGCTCGGCGCGTTGAAGGCCTTTCAAATGCCCGCCCAGCAGGCGCTGGTGCCGCTGCTGGTGCCGGCGCATGTGCTGCCGCGGGCGCTGGCGTTCAGTTCGGCCGGCATGCAGGGTGCGGTGATCGCGGGCCCGGCACTGGGCGGCTTTTTGTTCATCGCCGGCGCGCCGACCGTCTACGCCACCTGCGCGGCGCTGTTCGGCGTCGCCGGCGTGTTGCTGGCGCGCGTGCACTACGAACATCGGCCGCGGCACGGGCTGACGATCAGCGCCGATTCCCTGCTCGCCGGCGTGCGTTTCATCCGGCAGCGCCCGGTGGTGCTGGGCGCCATCTCGCTGGACTTTTTCGCGGTGATGCTGGGCGGCGCCACCGCGCTGTTGCCAATCTATGCCAGGGACATTCTGCACAGCGGCCCGTGGGGCCTGGGGCTGCTGCGCGCGGCGCCGGCGGCGGGGGCACTGGGGATGTCGATCGCGCTGACGCGCTGGCCCGTGATGCGCCGCGCCGGCCGCGTGCTGCTGGTGGCGGTGGCGATCTACGGCGGCAGCACCGTCGTGTTCGGCCTGTCGACCGTGTTCGCGCTGTCATGGCTGGCGCTGTGCGTCGGCGGCGCGGCCGACATGGTCAGCGTCGTGATCCGCCAGTCGCTGGTGCAACTCGACACGCCGGACGACATGCGTGGCCGCGTCAGCGCCGTCAACTCCGTCTTCATTGGCGGCTCGAACCAGCTCGGCGAGTTCGAGTCGGGTGCCACGGACGCGGTGCTCGGGCCGGTTGGCGCCGTGGTGCTGGGCGGCCTGGGCACGCTGGCGGTGGCAGCACTCTGGGTGCGCCGGTTTCCGGCACTGGCCCGACGCGACCGGTTGTCGGACGGGCGCTGAGACCGGCCAACGTGCAAGCCGCCGACACCGTGGCGAATTCGGCTTTCGCAGCACCCGCTGGCGAACTGCAATGGCTGCATGTCGACGATGCGTGCATCGTCGTCGTCAAACCTGCCGGTTTGCTGTCGGTGCCGGGGCGCGGCGCCGACCGCGCGGATTGCGCGTGGTCGCGGGTGCGCGCCGTGCACGCTGACGCGCTCGTCGTGCACCGGCTGGACATGGCCACCTCGGGCCTGCTGCTGCTGGCGCGAGGGGCGTCTGCGCAGCGCTTCTTCAGCGTGCTGTTTGCGCAGCGCCGGGTTTACAAGCGCTATGTCGCGGTCGTGCATGGCCTGGTGGATCCCGCTGCTGGCGTGATCGACCTGCCGCTGTCGGCCGACTGGCCGAACCGGCCGCGTCAGCAGGTCGACCCACTGCACGGCAAGCCTTCGCTGACACGCTGGCGGGTGCTGCGCCACGACGAGCCGCGCGCCGTGACGCACCTCGAACTCGAGCCGGTGACCGGCCGATCGCACCAGTTGCGCGTGCACCTGCAGGCGATCGGGCACACGGTCGTCGGCGACCGGCTCTACGCGCCGGGCGCGCTGCCGCAACCGACGACAACCGACTCGAATCGCCTGATGCTGCATGCACAGGCGTTGACTTTCGAGCATCCGCAAGGGGCGCAGCCGATGGCGTTTGAAACGGCGAATCCGTTCGATGACGGAACCAATCGACCCGGGACCGATCAGTCACTGGGCACCTCGTCAACCAGGCCAGTCCGCGGAGCGCTTTAAGGCTCAAACGCGAGGCCGGCACCCGACCTGCTGACTCCTTGAATGGGGCGACCGCAGCCCCACATTCATCGAGGCTATTTCGGTGTTTCATATGATTCAATCAGAACAGCAATTAATGGGCAGCTTGCCCCGACAGGACACACGATGAAGAGCTTGATCCTCGCACTGTCATTGGCAGTCTGCGCTGCCTCGTTGGTACCCACCGCGGCGGACGCCAAGCGTCTCGGCGGCGGTGGCTTGTCCGGCATGCAGCGACAAATGCCGGCACGCACAGCGCCCGACGCATTGCCTGCCCGTCCGGCCCAGGCGGCCCCGGCAGCGACACCAGCGATGGCTGGCGCAGCGGCACCGAAACGCTCGTGGATGGGTCCGATTGCCGGCCTGGCCGCCGGCCTGGGTCTGGCCGCTTTGATGAGCCACCTCGGCATGGGCGCCGAATTCGCCAACATGATCATGCTGGCGCTGTTGGCCGTCGCCGCCGTGTTCGCGGTGCGGTTCCTGATGCGCCGCTTCGGGCCGCAGGCATCGATGGCGTCGAATCCGATGCGGCTCGCCGGGGCAAGCGCCTCGGGCGACATCGACCCGCTGCGCCGGGTCGACCCACCGTTGAACGCGGCACCGACGCCGCTCGCGTCCGGCACGGGCGGGTCGGGCTGGGGACCTGGCGCCGTGGCGGCGCCACTGTCGGCTGCCGCCTCTTTCGGTACCGGTGCAACGTCGACAGTGCCCGCTGACTTCGACAGTGCCGGGTTCGAGCGCATCGCCAAGATGATTTTCATTCGCATGCAGACTGCCAACGACAGCGGCGATCTGGTCGATCTGCGCGCGTTCACGACGCCCGAGATGTACGCATCGGTTCGGCTCGAACTGCAGGAACGCGGACCCTCGAGCCAGCACACCGACGTGGCGAAGCTCGACGCCGAGGTGATTGACGTGGCCGCCGAGCCGACTCGCCAGATCGTCAGCGTGCGGTTCCACGGCTTGATCCAGGAAGCCAAAGACGCGCCGGTCGAACCGTTCGACGAAATCTGGCATTTGGTCAAGCCTGCCGACGGCAGCCGCGAATGGGCAATCGCGGGCATTCAGCAGGCTCAGACCAGCTGAGCCGACCCGATCCGAAATTGACGGCCTTCAGGGGCAACCCTGAAGGCCGTTTTTTATACTTGCGCTCCGGCCCCGCTTCGATGGGCCATCCCGGAGACGCCACATGAGCAAGCATCTTTACATCATCACCGGCACGTCGCGCGGGCTGGGCGCCGCGCTCGCCGAGTTGCTCGTCAGTCCGGACCACCACTTGCTGTGCCTGTCACGGCGTTCCAACGACAGCCTCGCCGAGCGGGCCCGACTTCAGGCCGTGGAGTGCGAGCAGTGGTCGCAGGATCTGACCGATGCACCGAAGGCCGCCGTTCGACTGGCGTTGTGGCTCGAGCAGCAGGCCGGCAGCCATTTCGCGTCGGCCACGCTCATCAACAACGCTGCGCTGCTGGCGCCGCCCGGACCCATTTCGTCCAACAGCAACGAACAGCTGGCGGCAACGCTGCGCGTCGGACTGGAAGCCCCGGTGCTGCTGACTGCTGCCTTTCTGCGTGCCACTCGGCACTGGCCCGCGGCACGGCGCGTGCTCAATATCTCGTCCGGCCTCGGTCGCCGGGCAATGGCCGGCGCGGCCAGCTACTGCGCGGTCAAGGCCGGCCTCGATCACTTCTCTCGCGCGCTCGCGCTCGACGAAGCCCGGCAAACCAACGGCGCGCGCATCGTGTCGCTGGCACCCGGTGTGATCGACACCGACATGCAGGTGCAATTGCGCGGCGCGGACCCCGGCGTGTTCAGCGAGCAGTCGACGTTTCAGCAGCTGCGGGACAGCGGCCAACTGAGCTCCAGCGCGAACACCGCAACTGGCGTGCTCGCCTACCTGCAGCGGGCCGATTTCGGCACGCAGCCGGTGGCCGACGTGCGCGACGCCTGAGCGTCGGCCGGGCGGCCTTTTCAAGGCCCCTGGAAAGCGCCGGCGCGGTACGTCAGGACCAGCGTGTCACGGTGGCCTCCGCCGGACGCCACGGGCTGGATCGGCGTGGTCTCGTGGATCACGCGGGCGTCGTCGAGCAGCAACAAGGTCCAGGGCTCGAGCATCGTGAAGCGCAGTCCGTGCGGCCCGTCGGCCTCGAACACGCGGGTCTCGCCGCCCTTGACGCCGACCCGGTCGACCATCATCACCACGACGAAGTCGACACCGTCGCGGTGCGCGCCTTCCGGCGTCGGCCGGCCGATGCCGTCGGTGGTGTCGATGCGGAACTGGTGCGCCTCGACGAACCACTGCCGAGTCGTCGTCAGCGCCGAGCACACTGCGCCGATGCCGGCCAGCAGCCGCGACCACGCCGGTCGCGCCACCACGGCCGCGTCGATTGGTTCGAACCAGCGTTGGAAGCCGCCGTGCAGGGCGTTGTATTCCAGCGGCTGCCAGTGCGCGCGATGTGACACCGGCAACAGAACCGATCCGTCGACGGTGAAACACGAGTGGCGCCGCCGCCGGTAGCGGCCGCCATCGCGCAGGTACGCGTCGGGCGGCAAATCGTTCCAGGAAGGGCGCAACGGGTCGAGATCGGCCGTCGACACGCCGAGTCTTTCCTGCAGGTCCGCCGGGGCGAGCACGGCATGACCATCGCCCCGCAGCGCTGATTCGAGCCGTGACGGCGCGGTGACGGGCGGCGCGAACAATGAGGTCATGGCGCACCGCGGCGCTGGCAAGCGGGCACCGTGGTCGAGCGCAGCCCGGCATCGCGATCGACGGTGTCGAGCGCCTGCCCGGTGGCCGGCCGCTGCGGACGACACGGGCCGACTTCGGCCGACGGTGCGGGTTGCGACAGGCGGCCGGTGAGCGCGGTTGGGTGCATCGTGAGTCTGCTGTGGTGGTGGTGACTGGCCCGAGGCGGTTGAATGGTCAACCGCGTGGCGGTCGGCTGCATGACCCGACTTCGCCGAGCCGCGGAAGCCTGTTCAAAGAAACAGGCCCTGCAAATCGCTCAGCAAATCGTAGCCACGTTCGGTCGGCACCACGCGTTGCAGGTCCCGCGTGACCAGCCCGCGGCGCTCGGCCTCAATGAGCGGTTTCTGGATGGCGCCCAACGCCAGCCCAGTGCGCTCGCTGAATCGTGACAGCTCGAAACCGTCGCGCAGGCGCAGCGCGTTGAGCATGAACTCGAACGGCAGTTGGCTGCGCGCGACTTCCTCGTCCTGCGCCACGGCCCGGCCGGCCAGCGACTGCGTCATGTAGACATTCGGGTCACGGTGACGCACCTGCCGCATGACGCGGTGTGGGAACGACAGCTTGCTGTGCGCCCCGGCACCGATGCCGAGGTAATCGCCGAACTCCCAGTAATTCAGGTTGTGACGGCAGGCGTGGCCCGGCCGTGCGAAGGCCGACACCTCGTAGCGCCGCAGGCCGGCCTGCGCGCTGCGCTGCGTGATGAGGTCGAGCATGTCAAAGGCCAGCTCGTCGTCAGGCAAACCAGGCGGCGGCTGGTGCGCGAACAGCGTGTTCGGCTCGATCGTCAGGTGATAGATCGACAAATGCGGCGGGTCAAACGCGAGCGCGTGGTCCAGGTCGTGCTCGAACGCGGCCAGCGTCTGCCCCGGCAGCGCGTACATCAGGTCGAGGTTGTAAGTCTCGAAAACCTCGGCGGCCTCGCTCACCGCGGCGTGCGCCATCGCCGCGTCGTGCACGCGGCCGAGCGCGTGCAGCTTCGCATCGTCGAAACTTTGCACACCCACCGACAGGCGCGTGATGCCGGCAGCATGGTAAGCGCGGAAGCGATCGCGTTCGAACGTGCCGGGGTTGGCCTCGAGCGTGATCTCGATGCCGGGCTCGAGCGGCAAGCGTGCCCGCAGGTCGGCCACCAATCGCTCGATGCGGTCCGGCTCGAACAGGCTCGGTGTGCCGCCACCGATAAAGATGCTATGGATGCGCCGGCCCCAGATGAACGGCAGCGCGGCCTCGACGTCGGTCATCAGCGCGTCGACGTAACGTTGCTGCGGCAAGTCACCGCCAGCCCGCCACTCGTGCGAATTGAAATCGCAATAAGGACACTTCTTCAGGCACCACGGCAGGTGCACGTAAAGCGACAGTGGCGGAAGCGCCGCCAGCGACAGCGTGCCCGGGCGCATGTAGCGCTGCAATTGCGCGGCGGGGTCTTCCGTCGTCAGCGCCCCGGGCTGCGCCACGATGCGCATTCAATACCTGCCCGGCCGTCCGAAACGCACTGGCGCACCCTCTGTGGGCAGTGAGCGAAGCGAGCGTGGGGGCCTCATCTCAGTGCGCGCCCGGCCGACCGAAACGCACTGGCGCCCCCTCGGGGGGCAGTGAGCGAAGCGAGCGTGTGGGCCTCATCTCAGCCAAGGTGCCATGCTTCCCTCATCAACGCCTGCATCTGCAGGGCCGCCAGGCCGCGATGGCTGTGCGCGTTCTTGGTTTCGCGCGGCAACTGCGCAGCACTCATGCCGAGCGCCGGGATGTAGAGCAACGGGTCGTAGCCGAAACCGTGGTCGCCGCTGGCCGCCTGCATGATTTCGCCGTGCCAGCGGCCCACCGCCACCAGCGGCTCAGGGTCGTCGGCGCGGCGCAGCGCGACCAGCGTGCTGACGAAGCGCGCACGGCGGTCGGGCACGCCCCTCAGGCGTTGCAGCAGCAGGCGGTTGTTGGCGGTGTCCTGGCTGCGCCGCCGTTCTTCGCGTCCGGGCAAGTCGCCATCCTGCACAGCGGGCAATTCGGCAAAATGGGCCGACGTCACACCCGGCGCGCCGCCGAGCGCATCGACGCACAGACCCGAGTCGTCGGCGATCGCCGGGCCGCTGGTTCGATGCGCCGCGTGGCGCGCCTTGGCCAGCGCGTTTTCGATAAAGGTGTGGTGAGGCTCTTCGGCCTCTTCAACCCCCAGGCTGCCCTGCGTCACCAGCTCGAACCCAAGCGGCGCGAACAAAGCGTGCAGCTCGGCCAGCTTGGCTGAGTTGTTGGACGCCAACACCAGTCGCATGTTCAGGCCACCGGCAACCCGAGCGCGCGCCGCTGCAGCGCCACCAATTCGCGGATGCCCTTGTCGCCCAACGCGATCAGGCTGGCCAGCTCAGCGTGGCTGAAGGCAGCTCCTTCCGCGGTGCCTTGCAGCTCGACGAAGCCACCGGCATCCGTCATCACGATGTTCATGTCGGTGTCGCAGGCAGCGTCTTCGACGTATTCCAGGTCGAGCATCGGCGTGCCGTGCACGACCCCGACCGAGATGGCCGCCACGAAGCGTCGGATCGGCGACACCTGCAGCTTGCCGCTGGACAGCAGTCCCGAGACCGCGTCGTGCGCGGCCACGAAGGCGCCGGTGATGGCGGCCGTGCGCGTGCCGCCATCGGCCTGGATGACGTCGCAGTCGAGCGAAATAGTGCGCTCACCGAGCCCCTTCAGGTCGAACACGCAGCGCATCGATCGGCCGATCAGGCGCTGAATCTCCTGGGTGCGCCCGCTTTGCTTGCCGCGCGCGGCCTCGCGGTCGCTGCGCGTGTGGGTGGCGCGCGGCAGCATGCCGTATTCGGCCGTGACCCACCCTTCACCACTGCCGCGCTTGTGCGGCGGCACTTTATCTTCGACCGACGCGGTGCACAGCACGCGCGTGTCGCCGAACTCGATGAGCACCGATCCCTCCGCATGGCGCGTGTAGCCGCGCGTGATGGTCACGGGGCGCAGAGCGTCTGCCGCGCGCGAGTGGGTACGCAGTGGGTTCATTCCATGATTGTCGTCGGCCGGGCGGCGTGGCGTTCTTGCTCAGCGACGCGGCCTCAGGATGCAAGGGTCACAGCGCGCAAGTGCATGTCCCGGGGGCGTGGTCAGAGCGCGCTGACCACGCCTTGACAGGTCAGGACTTGTTCAGCTGCGACGCGCGCCGGATGGCCTCGTTGATCTCGCGGATCGAGCGCTCGATCTCGGCGTCGTCGAGCTCTTCGGGCGCGTCTTTGCCGAGCACGCTGGCTTGGATGGTGGACGCGAACACATCGTCACCCAGCGTCTGGGTCGACACGCCCCCGGCGCGGTCCACGTCCTCGGCCGATTCCCACTCGACCGCCAGCACCGAGACGTTGTCGCACTTCGCACCGCCGAGGCGCAGCGCGGTCTCGACCAAGGCGGGCACCGATCTCGAAATCGCGCTGACGGCGAGCTGCTCGGTGATCTCGGCGTCGCTGACGTTGCCCCACAGCCCGTCGGAACACAGCAGCAGGCGGTCGCCTGGCTGCAGCAGCATGGGCCCGGCGGTGTCCACCACCGGCTTGCCCGGGCTGCCGAGACAGGTAAACAGCACATTTCGGTTGAATTTCTCCTTCATCGGCACGACCTGATTCAGCGTCTGCTGCAACTCGGCGTACGAATGGTCGCGCGTGCGGGCGATCAGCCTTTCGCCGCGCACCAGGTACAGCCGCGAATCGCCGCAATGCGCCCAATAGGCCGAGTTGCCCTGCAGCAGACAGGCGACGAGCGTCGTGCGCGGTGTGTCGATCAGTGCCTTCTGGGTCGCGTAATGCAGCAACTGGTGGTGCCCCGCCATGACTGCCTGCTGCAGGAAAGCCAGCGGGTCGGACAGCGTGGGCTTGGCGTCGCGCTGAAACATCGACGCCAACGCCTGGAGCGACAGCTGCGACGCCACCTCGCCCTCGGGGTGGCCTCCCATGCCATCGGCGAGCGCGAACAGACCCGAGTCCCGCGTGTAGCAGTAGCCCATGCGGTCTTCGTTTTTTTCACGGCCGCCCTTGCGGCTGACCTGGTAGACCGAGAAGCGCACGTTTCAAGCCCGGCGCAGACAGCTGTCGCAACAATGCGCGCGCGCCGCATTGAGAAAGACTGGTGAGAAGCAGCCTTTGCTGATGACTGCTCTCGCGCCTTCTCTCATGCCTTCTCCTATGCCTTCTCTCATGCGTTCACTCAGGCAAGCGATCAGGCCTTGGCGCCGGTGGTCAGGTTCTCGAGCTGCAGCTTGAGCCGCTCGCTGAAGCTGAGCTTGGTGTAGCGGCGCTCGGTCTCGCGCGCCAGTTCCTTCTGCAACGCGAACACGCTTTGCGGCCGCGACAGAGGGTCCAGCGACATGCACCACTCCGTCACCTCGATCAGATTGTCTGAATAGACATTGCGCAGGCGCGAAAGGCTCAGCGCCAGCCGGTCTTTTTCGATGCGCTGCGGCGCATCGTTCGGCGGGTAGCCCTGCATGCAGGCATAGATGCAGGCGCCGATCGCGTAGATGTCGGTCCAGGGCCCCAGCGTGCCGTCGCGGCGGTACATCTCGGGCGCGGCGAAGCCCGGCGTGTACATCGGACGGATGAAGTTGCCCTCTTTGCTCAGCACCTCGCGCGCAGCGCCGAAGTCGAGCATCACGGCTTTGTTTTCGTTCGTGATGAAGACATTCGCCGGCTTGATGTCCAGGTGCAGCATCTTGTGCTGATGCACGATGCGTAGGCCGCGCAAGATCTCGTCAAACAAGCTGCGGATGGTCGATTCACGAAACACCTTGTCGCGCTTGAGATCGCGCGCCGTGACGATGAAATCCTGCAGCGTGTCGCCCTGCAGGTAATTCATCACCATGTAGACGGTTTCGTTCTCGCGAAAGAAGTTCAACACCGACACCACGCTTGGGTGGCTGATCTGAGCCAGCGAACGGCCCTCTTCGAAAAAGCTCTTCAGACCGAGCCGGTAGAGCGGCTGTTTGTCGGGCTTGACGCGAGGTGTCAATTCACCCGGCGAGCGCTCGGCCAGCGACGACGGCAGGTATTCCTTGACCGCCACCATGCGGTGTTCGACGTCTTCGGCCAGGTAGACCACGCCAAAGCCGCCGGCCGCCAGACGCTTGATGATCTGATAGCCACCGACGACGGTGCCGGAGGGCAGCGGCGCAGGTTTCAGCTTTGACATAATCTGATTTTCTCGGGCAAGAACTCAATGTCAGTCTACAGCATGACCGGCTACGCCACGGCCACCACAAGTGCCGTCGATGCGATCGAAACAGCATCCTCGGCCGAGTTGATCCAGCCCTCTGCTGCACAGGTAACGACCGCCTCCATCAGCGTCGAATTGCGCTCGGTGAACGGGCGTTTTCTGGACCTCAGTTTCCGGCTGCCGGACGAAATGCGCGGATTGGAGCCGCCCCTGCGCGAACTGCTGACGGCGGCCTTTCGGCGCGGCAAGATCGAGCTCAGGCTGACCAGCCGCAGCCACGCCGAACAGGCCGGTCCGCAGGCCCAGCCGGCCCAGCTGAACCAGCTGGTGAGGATCGAAAGCATGGTGCAAAGCTGGTTGCCAAAAGCGGCCAGCCTGTCGGTCCACGAAGTATTGCAATGGTGCAAGGGCGGCGGCCCGGCCGAAGCCCTGGACGAGGTGGCGCTGAACGCAGCCCGCCGCTGCATCATCGGCCTGCGCGAAGCCCGCGAGCGCGAAGGTGAGCGCCTCGTGTCGGTGCTGCTGGAGCGAGTGCAGACGCTGCGTGCGCTGGCGTTGCGGGCCGAGCCGCTGGTGCCGGTCGTGATCAAGCGACAGCAACAGCGCTTCCTCGATCGCTGGCGTGAGGCGCTCGACAGCACTGGCGCGGCTCAGACGATCTCGCTTGAGGCGTTGCAAGAACGCGCCATCAACGAAGCGGCAGCCTACGCGATACGCATCGACGTCGCCGAAGAACTGGCCCGCCTGCGTGCGCACCTCGACGAAGTGACGCGACTGCTCGAGGCCGGCGGCGAAGTCGGCAAGCGGCTTGATTTCCTCATTCAAGAACTGCTGCGCGAGGCCAACACACTGGCCTCGAAGGCGGCTTCACTCGAGTTGACGAATATCTCGGTCGAGATGAAAGTGGCGATCGAACAGCTGCGCGAGCAGGTGCAAAACCTGGAGTGAGGTTTCGGGGGTGCGACCCAAGAGATCCCCTCAAATGAGCCGACCGAAGCTCAAGTCCCTCTCGGGCCGTCCCAGGATGTTGCAGCGAAGCGCCAGCAACCTGTGAGGCCTAACGCGGAGTTTTTTGGGAAGGTTGCGGCGCGTCTGCCGTCCCCATCCGAACAAGAACCCCGAAGTTGCAGTTGAGGCCTTAAGCAGGAACATGCCTGCCTGACGGCAAACTCGACCGCGTGATCGACATGCCGGTCGAGGAGAAGCAAGACCGTTTCGCCTGCGAACGGAAGGCTCGCGTACCCGTCGATTTCTTGCAGGGTGACCTCGGCCACCATTTGTCGGCCACGATGACGACACCGCGTCGGTCGCCGGCCATCGGCGTCGGTCATCGACTGCGCTTGCTGCGTGCCAGCTTGATCACGATGTCGGTCGGGTCTGCAACGATGCCGCGTCGCTCGTACAAATGGCACGCCACAGCTTGGCGCAGTTAAATGAGGCCCTGCATGGGCGAGTAGCCCAAGCTGGTGTGTGTCGCGGCGCGCGCCAGCTCTCGGCGCCACAGGTCGGGCACCAACGGGTCGGTCACCGGCTCGCCGTATCGCAGGTTGAAGCGCAAGCCGATGTGTACTGGGCTGCGCAAGACGGGCGGTAAATCGCTCATCGTCCAAGAGCACTATTCGGTCCCGACAAAGGAAGAACGGTTCATCGGCCCGAACTGAACGAATCGACATGCTGACCGACGAATCAAACCAATCGCAGAAACGGGCAAAGCGCGCCACTCGCTCCCAGCAGTCCTTGAATGACTCAGACGCGCAGACCGACGGCCAAACATCGGGCACTTCGATGACTGGCGGGTAATTGGTTGACGCAAGGAAGGATTCGGGCTCCCAGCGATCTGCCGCTTCCGAGATGCGCGCGATCAACCGGTGCGGCTTCTTTATGTTGCACAAGGTAAACGCGCTGACCAGCAGCAGGGTGTGACAGTCGATCGAAGTGATCGGCTGCGACGCCGAGCAAGGCTGTCATGTCAGTCGCGCCTGTAACGACCGGGGATGCAGCGACAAACTTCCGGCCCACCTGGAAAAAACGCGCTTGGACGGTTGACGGGTCAAAGGTTCGTTTTAAAGATGCATTTGACGCAAATGGTTCGGTTCTCGCAGGAACCGGGCAGTTACGCAGCGATCCCGGGAAATCGAGACCGTGGATGGAGATCGAATTGCGAAAGGTGATGTGAACGGCTTTACGAACAAGACGTGCTGGTGGGTCGTGGGCGGACCATTCTGGATGGCGTGCTCGTCACTGAATTTGCCGGTGCGGTCTCCCAGCCCACATTAAAAAGTCCCTATGGTGACTGCTGCCTGACTCGACATTGAACCTCAACGGAGATGACATGACCAACGCCAAGATTCTCAAGCCCGCCGCCGAGATGGTGAAGGCGAACGATGCCCATG
>ENA-OFCE01001248-OFCE01001248.1-metagenomes-genome-assembly--contig:-NODE-1248-length-13472-cov-3.137139_pt1 | contig 13472 bp, 14 predicted proteins | sample MGYA00153388_OFCE01 | MGnify analysis MGYA00153388
TCTATGAAATTAATTATAAAAACCAAATAATTATACTTGATATACTATCTTTAAGAGGACATTATAATTAAAATACCCACTCATTAGTAACTTATAACGCAGGTTCCTTTGTGAGAGACCCTGCTTGGCAAAATATGACGTTTAGATTCGATAAGTAATTACGTCAATCAAGCCAAAGTAGAAACCCTCCGTTTACTTTATTTCCGCCTTGGCTATTGCGGCAGTGATGAAGAAGTAAAAGCACTAACTTCAGTAGCAATAGGCGCAGCGGGGAGTTTATTCAATTTATTTATTGTTTTTTTAAGGCCTTCATGCTTTCGTTTCTCTCAAGTTTTGTTTACTTTTTTGCGGAAAAAAAGTAAAAGCCAATGCCCGGCTCGAGGGCAGAAATAATTGTTAAAAACTAGTATGATAAAAATTTCTGCCGTAAGTTATACCAATACACTGCCCTTTATTTATGGTTTAACACATTCGGACATCAAAAATGAAATAGAATTAAGTTTGGACGTGCCTGCCGCTTGTGCAAAAAAATTGATTGAGGGCGTAGTTGATATCGGCTTAATTCCGGTTGCAGCTATTTTGGATTTGCCCGAAACGCATATCATTTCTGATTTTTGTATCGGTGCTGATGGAGCTGTAAACTCTGTGTTTATTTTCAGCAACTGCGCCGTAGAAGAAATAGAATTTCTGCAACTAGATCCAGAATCTAAAACATCCAATCAATTGGCTTGGGTTTTATTGAAAAATTATTGGAAAATCAATCCCGAAAAGGTAAACAACGCAACAGACTACTCAGCATCGGCGCAAGCCAAAACCGCCTTTGTGCAAATTGGAGATCGTACTTTTGGTAAAAAAAACAATTACCCTTTTTCTTATGATTTAGCTGAGGAGTGGAAAAACTTTACGGGTTTACCCTTCGTATTTGCCGTTTGGGTAAGCAACAAAAAAATAGAATCGGCTTTTATAGCAAAACTGAATTTAGCGTTGAAGTTTGGTTTGGATAATAGGGCTGAGGTAATTAAGAAAGCAATTAAAATTCCCGATTTTGATTTAGATGATTATTTGTACCTTAAGATAGATTATAAATTTGATGATGCAAAAAGAGAAGCATTGAGGCGATTTTATGAATATCTTTAAAACTTAATTAAACAAAAACCTTACGCTTAATTGTATTAAATGATACTTCCAATCCTCGATAACACCGAAACCCGTGTACTGGGTGCATTAATGGAAAAGTGCAAAACAACGCCCGATTATTATCCGATGACGTTAAATGCTTTGACGGCTGCCTGCAATCAAAAATCGTCTCGGAAACCTGTTGTTCAGTTTGATGAGAACGAAATAATTAACGCTTTAGATAAGTTAAAAAGAAAAGGTTTTATTTCCACGGCAACCGGTGGCAGCAGTCGGACTACCAAATACAAGCACAATTTTGCCATAGTTTTTCCGGTAGTGCCTGCGGAAGTTGCCATAATTTGTTTGTTGTTGTTGCGTGGGCCGCAAACCCCAGGCGAATTGAACACCAACTCGGGCAGGTTATACGAGTTTGATAGTTTGGAAGAAGTGAATGAAGTGCTAATGAAACTAGCCGAAGGCGATATGCCTTTTATTGTACAAGTCCCACGTAAACCCGGGCAAAAAGAAATTAGATACACCCACCTTTTAAATGGTATGCCCGATTTTGAAAGCGCAGATTTTACCGAAAATACCGATCATTCATCTAGCGGATTAGAAGCCAGGATTGAGGTTTTAGAACAAGAACTCGCCCAGCTAAAATCTTCATTCGAAAGTTTGGTTAAAGAGTTGAAAGGTTAATATGGAGCAGAAATCCATATTTTTGATAACCCCTCCGTTTACGCAACTCAACACGCCGTATCCGGCCACGGCTTACTTGAAAGGATTTCTCAACACCAGAAACATTGATGCGCAACAAGCTGATATGGGGATTGAAGTAATTTTAAAACTGTTTTCCAAATCGGGTTTAACGAATTTATTTGAAGCGGTATATGAAACAAATTTATCAGAAAACGCCAAACGAATAATTAATTTAAAGGTATTCTATATTCGCACTATAGATGCGGTAATCCAATTTTTACAAGGCAAAAATCCAACGCTGGCACTCCAAATTTGTCAAGAAGGTTTTTTGCCACAAGCATCGCGTTTTGCTCAAATTGATAAGTTGGATTGGGCTTTTGGAAAGATGGGAACACAAGACAAAGCCAAGCATTTGGCCACCTTATACCTTGAAGACATTTCTGATTTGATTGTTGAATGTGTAGATCCACATTTTGGCTTTAGCCGATACGCCGAACGCTTGGGCAGATCGGCCAATAGTTTTGATGAAATGTATGGTGCACTAAATCAGGATTATACCTACATAGATAAATTGTTGATATCTATTTTAGCCGAACACATTGACGAAGTTCATCCCAAAATTGTGGCACTTTCTGTACCCTTTCCGGGGAATTTGTACGCAGCATTTCGCATCGCCCAATGGCTCAAAATAAACTGTCCGGCAATCAAGGTTGCAATGGGCGGGGGCTTTGCCAATACAGAACTTCGCTCCGTTTCTGATCCTCGGGTCTTTGAGTTTTTCGATTTTATCACATTGGATGATGGCGAAGCACCGATAGAAAATTTGATAGGTTACGTAAATCAAGATTTGCCCATTACGGCATTAAAGCGCACGTTTATGTTACTGAACGGGGTGGTTACTTACTTTGATAATTCATCCTGTAAAGAGTATAAGCAATTTGAAGTGGGCACACCAGATTACAACGATTTATTGCTGGATAAATATATATCCGTAATAGAAATTGCCAACCCAATGCACCGATTATGGAGCGATGGTAGATGGAACAAATTAACTATGGCTCACGGTTGCTATTGGGGCAAATGCACCTTTTGCGATATATCGTTAGATTATATTAAAAATTACGAACCAGTTGCCGCTGGTTTATTGTGCGATAGGATGGAGGAGTTGATTTTGCAAACTGGCCAAAATGGTTTTCATTTTGTGGATGAGGCTGCACCGCCGGCTTTGATGCGAGATTTGGCACTGGAAATACTTCGACGCAAATTAACCGTAACCTGGTGGACAAACATTCGTTTCGAGAGAAGCTTCACCAAAGATTTGTGCGTGCTATTAAAAGCATCGGGTTGTATTGCCATTTCTGGCGGATTGGAAGTTGCTTCTGATCGCTTATTGGCCTTAATTCAGAAAGGAGTTACGGTGGCGCAAGTAGCAAGAGTAACGCAAAACTTTACAGATGCTGGCATTATGGTGCACGCCTATTTAATGTATGGTTTCCCTACTCAAACAACCCAAGAAACTATAGATTCTTTGGAAATGGTACGTCAGATGTTTTTGGCGGGTATTTTGCAATCTGCTTTCTGGCATCAATTTGCAATGACAGCCCACAGTCCTGTAGGCTTATATCCAGAACAATTTAAGGTAAAAAATAAAACCGAAATCGGAACTTTTGCAAATAACGATTTAGTGCATACAGATAATACTGGAACCGATCATGAACTTTTTAGTTATGGTTTAAAAAAATCCTTATATAATTTTATGCATAACATTTGCTTGGATAATCCTTTGCAATCTTGGTTCGAATTTAAAGTACCGAAAACCACAGTTGAAAGAGATTTTATTTACAAGGCGCTTAACGCGGACGACTTATTTATGGCTAAACCCAGTGCAAAAATTGTTTGGTTGGGAAACACGCCCGAAATTAGTTTTTTCACCAAACATAAAAAAGGGAGCCAATGGGAAATGGCGACTTTAAAATTCCATTCCAATACCCAAACCAAGGAAATAATCTTTACCAAATCTTATGGCGAATGGTTAGTACAAACATTGGGAACTCTTCATCCTTCTCACGAAATAAAAACTTGGCAAACCCTCAAACAAGATTTTGAAGAAAATATGGGGCAAGATTTCGAGCCGTTTTGGTACAGCAAGCCAGTTAACGCGTTGAAAGAGTTAGGCTTATTGGTATTGTAAATTTTAAGTTTATTTTGCTACATTTGCAAACGGAAAATTGATGAACAAATCTTTTATCAATTCCCTTCAGTTTATTTAGTAGAACAGGAAACAAACCTACGGCACTCGCCGTTAACGCCCACCATTTTCTGTTTTGTTTTAGAAAACGATTGATTTCTTACAGGTTAGGCAGTATAAGGTAAACCCGGAGATTTTAATCTAAAATTAGAAATTATGGCAAAGTCGCAGGCAACCTTCATGAAGAAGCAATTAGAAAAAAATAGGCAAAAGAAAAAGGAAGATAAAATGATGCGCAAACAAGAGCGTCAGGAAAATGCTGGTGGTAGCGATTTGGAAAGTATGATGGCATACGTGAACGAGTTTGGTGAAATTGTATCAACCCCGCCCGAGAAAAGAATTACAGAGTAATATTTGGTTTTAGTTTATATAGAAATCCCTTAGAAAATGTTTCAAGGGATTTTTTTTGGACTGTGTTTTGGCTTCACATAAAAACGCTATAAATTTAATCCTAACCTTTCTCCAACTCCAAATTAATTTGCTGGCCAATTAGTTCTACTTCAATATCATATATAAATAAAGGTATTTCAGATTCAGCATCTAATTTTAACCAATGAGAATCATTGTCTTTCTGTATTTTCATCAATTCTATACCTTCTTTAAAAATTGCAAATACATCTTCCTCTTCAGGGAAAACCGAATAAACTATATCTTCTATTTCAATATCAAATGGCTCAATCATAATTAAAGGTAGGTTAGTAAAGGTTAATTATATAAGACCATTTTTTGCTCTTTGACTACGTCGCTGCTTATATACTCATCGTAACCCATTAATTTATCTAATGCACCTTTTGGTGTAATTTCTATAATTCTGGTGGCTACGGTTTCTGTGAGTTCGTGATCTCTTGATGTAAATAAAATAACGCCTTTAAAATCTTTTAAACCATTGTTCAAAGCTGTGATAGATTCCAAATCTAAATGATTGGTAGGTTCATCTACGGTTAATAAGTTTGGGCCTTCCAACATCATCTTAGAAAACATACAACGCATTTTTTCTCCTCCAGAAAGTACGCTACATTTTTTGAAAACCTCTTCGCCGGAGAAAAGCATTCTGCCTAAAAAGCTGCGTATAAAAGTTTCGTCTTTGTCGGCAATTGAATATTCACGTAACCAATCAATTAAATTATCATCCTTACCCACAAAATACGATGAATTATCAATTGGTAAATTAGAAGGAATAATGGTTACGCCCCATTTAAATTCGCCAGTAAAGTCGGTGTCACGTCCAGAAAGTATTTCATACAATGCGGTAGTAGCCAATGAGTTTTGCGATAAGAAAGCTACCTTATCTCCTTTGTTGATGGTAAAATTCAAGTTTTTGAACATCACCTCGCCATTGGCTATTTTGGTTAGATTTTCTACCTGTAAGATTTGATCGCCTGGGTCACGCAACATTTGGTTAAACATGATCGCCGGATATTTACGGCTAGATGCTTTAATTTCATCAATGTTTATCTTATCCAGTGCTTTTTTACGGCTGGTAGCTTGTTTTGATTTGGAGGCATTTGCAGAAAACCTGCGGATAAAATCCTGTAATTCTTTTATCTTTTCTTCAGTCTTTTTGTTTTGATCGCCACGTTGCCTTAATGCCAATTGAGACGTCTCGTACCAAAATGTATAATTACCCGTGTAGATATTCATCTTCCCGAAATCAATATCTACGATATGGGTACAAACGGTATCCAGAAAGTGCCTATCGTGGGAAACCACCAAAACTATACTTTCGTAATCGGCCAGAAAATTTTCTAGCCAAGCAATGGTTTCAATATCCAAATCATTGGTGGGCTCATCCAATATCAAAATATCGGGATTTCCGAAAAGTGCCTGCGCCAGTAAAGCTCTCACTTTTTCGTTTCCATCCAGTTCCTTTATCAATTTATAGTGTTTATCTTCTTTAATGCCCAAATTGCTCAGCAAGGTTGCTGCGTCGTTTTCGGCATTCCAACCATCCATCTCTGCAAAAAGGTTTTCCAGTTCTCCGGCACGTTCGCCATCTGCATCTGTAAAATCTTCCTTCAAATAAATGGCGTCCTTTTCTTTCATAATGCTGTACAATTCTTTCCAACCCATCATTACGGTTTCTAAAACTGTAAAATCGTCAAACTCATAATGATTCTGATTTAGAACTGCCATACGTTCGCCGGGAGAAAAACTGACGGAACCACCAGTAGGGTCTATTTCTCCAGCTAAAATCTTCATAAAAGTTGATTTTCCTGCACCGTTTGCACCAATTACACCATAGCAATTTCCTTGCGTAAATTTTAGGTTAACATCTTCGAAAAGGGTACGTTTACCAAAACGTAGGGATAAATTGGATACCGTAATCATAATTGTAGAATTTTGGCAAAAATAGCAATTAATTTTGCATTGATTAGGAATAAGGATTTATGGATAAATGTTTGCTGTTATTACATTGTGAAGATATTTTGTTGGTTAGATTAGAGGAGCTTAAACAAACCATTAAAGGCTTAAGGGCATCATCCAGTGATGATACAAAAAGTAGCATGGGCGATAAATACGAAACCAGTAGAGAAATGATGCAGCAAGATATCAATAGACTGGATAAACAATTAGCCGATAATAATTTTCTGTTGTTTAACTTGAGGGCAATAAAATTAAAATTTGACAGTAAAACTGTATCATTTGGAAGCATTGCAAGAACAACTTTAGGTAATTTTTTTATTGCTGTTAGCTTGGGCGAGATTAATTTTTCAAATCAACAAATTATTGTGATTTCTATAGCATCGCCGCTAGGCAAACAATTGAATGGTAAAAAAGAAGGAGATATTTTTAGTTTGAATGGCAAGGAGGAGCGAATTTTGGAAATTATTTGATTATAAGGATAATAAAATTAGTCTATTTAATTTATGCTTAATGGGCCTATTCATTGGTTACATTACTTTAATTATCATTTTAAGCCTGGAAACCGCCTTATAAAATTTGTATATTAGTGCTATGAAAACACTGACACTTCATTTACCAGACAGTTTGGATGTAGATAACAAAGATATTACTATGCTTATCTCAACCCAACTTTACGAGCAAGGTAAGCTTTCTCTTGGCCAAGCAGCTGAAGTAGCCGGATTAACTAAAAGAACTTTTGCGGAATTATTGGGTAGCTACAATGTTTCTGTATTTAATTTTCCGGCTGCAGAAATAGCCAGAGACGTAGCAAATGCCTAAAGTTATCATTTCTGATACTAGTTGTTTCATCATTTTAACTAAAATAGACGAGCTGGAACTTTTACACAACCTTTATGGACAAATAATTACAACAGTAGATATTGCAATAGAATATGGAGAAGTTTTACCTGAATGGGTTGAAATTGTTGATGTGACAGATAAGTGTAAACAACAACTTTTAGAATTGCAAATTGACAAGGGAGAATCAAGCGCAATTACATTAGCGTTAGAAATACCTGAAAGCACCCTGATTTTAGATGACTTTAAAGCAAGGAAAGTTGCAGAACGTTTAGGATTAGTTTATACAGGTACAATAGGAATAATAGTTAAAGCAAAATTAAAAGGCATAATTCCTTCTGTTAAACCCTTAATAGAAAAGATCAAGAAAACAAATTTCCGCATTTCTAATGAAATAGAATTACAAGCGTTAAAAGAGGCAAATGAATAGAATGCCATCTTGCTGCGTGCTTCTATTTCCAATATTTACTGCATCCTAACCTCTCATATTAATATACTGCAACGGCTGTCCAAAATTTTCGGCTCGGCAAAGTGCTATAACATCTTGCAAATCATCTAGTTTTTTGCCTTGCACACGTACTTGGTCTTCCATAATGGAAGCCTGTACTTTTAAGTTAGAATCTTTTATTTTCTTGACGATTTTTTTTGCCACTTCCTTGTCGATACCTTCTTTTACCGTAATTTCTTTTTTGATCATATTGCCCGTTATACTGTAGAAAGGCTTTTCAAAATCTAATGCATTTGGGTCTAAATTTTGCTTAACAAAACGAGAAATGATAGAATCTGTGATTGCTTTTAAACGCATATCATCTTCTGTAATAATTTCTAAATTATTGCTTTTTTTGTCTAATTCTATGGATGATTTAGACGTGCTGAAATCATATCGGTTTAAGATTTCTTTTTTTGCGTTGTTGATGGCATTGTCTAAAGTTTGAGCATCAATTTTGCTTACAATATCGAAAGATGGCATAATGGAAAAAAAATTTGACGGTTTGAATTATATAATATAGATTTAATGATATTTTACTAAATAAATTGACATGAAAGATGCTAATAAATCATCAATAAAGAAAGCGAAAAAAAACAAAAATCAAGAATTAGAAAAAGACTTGTCAGAAAAGCTACATTACTTTTTTACGAGTTTAGGTCATGACGTTGAAGATATAGGAGAAGAGTTGAAAAAAACCAGTAAGTTACTGGCAAAAAAATTGTCTAAAAAATTCGAGAAAGTTAAATCTGTTATGGGCGATAAATTACAATACGCCAATGAAAAGATTGACAAGAATATTGATGTAGCTAAAAAAGAAATTTCAAAAGATAAAGCTTTGCTTAAAAAAGCCATCAAAAAGATTTCAAAAGATACCACATTAATTAAAAAAGCCACTCATAAGATTTCAGAAGAAATAAAGCAAGACACCCAACAAAAGAAGGCAGTTGCCAATAAATCCATCAAGAATGTAAAGAAAGATATTTTGAGTGGCGTGGGTAAAATAACGAAAGTAATAACACCCAAAAAAACTATTTCTAAAACAGCCGTAAAACCTGTGGTTGATAAAAAACCGATTGTAATTGCTCCAAAAAAAGTTGCAGATAAATCGGTTTCAACAATCAAACCTAAAACCACCAGAGGACCCAAGCCGAAAGTAAGCTTATAGAACATTAGGTCAAGCTAATAATAACTGCTTAATTTAATATTTAATTAATATGTAATGTGCAATTTTAAATCCCAGACATCCGTTCGGGATTTTTTTTAAATTATTAAATGACTGTAATCAAAACCCCCCTTATAAACCGAGAAATAAGCTGGCTATATTTTAACGAAAGGGTTTTACAAGAAGCTGCCGATCATACCGTTCCATTAATAGAACGGATAAGATTTTTAGCAATATTCTCTTCAAATCTCGATGAATTTTATCGTGTAAGGGTGGCCACTCTAAATCGTTTGGCTACCGTGGTAAACAAGGTTAAGGAAGAATTAGGCTACAATCCCAAAAAAACGTTAAACCAGATAAAGAATATCGTTGTTAAGCAAGAAAAGAAATTTAACTTATTATACACCGATATAATTAAGGAGCTTGCCGATAACAAGATATTCATAATCAATGATATACAGTTGAATGTAACCCGTGGAAAATTTGTAAAACAATATTTCCGAGATTATATTTTACCTACAATTGTCCCCATTATTGTTGATGAAAAAGCTCCGTTCCCTGAACTGAGAGACCGTGTAATTTATCTGCTGGTTAAACTTATTAAAACCGAGGAAGACCAATCTAAACCTAAAATAAAGCACGCATTAATAGAAATACCCAAAAGCTTGAATCGTTTTTTGGTTTTGCCAGAAACCAATAACCTTAAGTTCATTATTCTTTTGGATGATATCATCCGCTACTCTTTAGACGAGATATTCTTCATATTCGATTACAACCATATCGAAGCACACTCATTACAAATAACGCGTGATGCAGAACTAGATTTGGACAAAACCGTAAGCGATAAATTTGTGGAATTGCTTACCAAAAGTATTCAAAAAAGAAAAAAAGGTAAACCCATGCGGCTTTTGTACGATAGCGAAATGCCTATGGATATGCTTTCGTTGGTGGTAAATAAACTGAGTTTGAATTCTGAAAGTTTAATTCCGGGCAACCGTTACCATAAATTTAAAGATTTTATTGCTTTCCCCAATATGGGCGATGATACCCTCGAGTATGAAAAAATACTTCCCTTGCCAGTCAAGGATTTGAGTATTCAAAAAGGCATGTTTGCCTTAATCAAAAGAAGGGATTATTTGGTAAATCTACCTTACCAATCTTTTGACTACGTCATACATTTCATGCGGGAAGCAGCCATTGACCCCAAGGTTATCGAAATTAACATTACACTTTACCGCTTGGCCGAAAATTCAAAAATCATCAATGCATTGATAAATGCCAGGCGAAACGGAAAAAAAGTAAATTGCTTGGTTGAACTTAAAGCCCGTTTTGACGAACAGGCCAATATTTTTTGGACTAATCGCTTACAAGAAGAAGGGGTGACCGTTAATTATGGCATTACTGGGTATAAGGTTCATACCAAAATATGTTTGATTACTCGTTTAGAAAAAGGTGAAGAAGTATTTTATGCCAACCTGGCAACAGGAAATTATAACGAAAAAACTGCTCGCATTTATTGCGACCACAGTTTATTTACCGCAGATAAACGCTTAACTACAGAACTGCGCAAAGTTTTTGATGCCATTAACAAAAAGGTGATTTCTAAGGGGTACAAGCATTTAATCGTATCGCCTTTGGAAACAAGAAGCAAATTGTTTACATTAATTAATACCGAAATTAAAAATGCCAAGGCTGGGAAAACGGCTTACATCATTTTAAAAATGAATTCGCTTGCCGATGAACAAACCATCATTAAATTATATGAAGCAAGTAATGCAGGTGTAAAAATCAAGCTCATTATTCGTGGTATGTGTTGTTTGATTCCTGGTAAAAAAGGTTTCAGCGAAAATATCGAAGTGCTATCCATAATAGATAAATTTCTGGAGCATGCCCGTATATGGATTTTCGCCAATGGCGATAAAGAAAAAATCTTCTTGCTTTCCGCAGATTTAATGACCCGTAATTTAGATCATAGGGTTGAGGTGGGTTTCCCAATTTATGACAGCAATATAAAGGAAGAGATCAGGCAGATGGTGGACATTCAATTAATGGACAATACGAAAGCCCGAGAAATTAACCAATTGAACAACAATAAATACCGCAAGAACAAAATAAAAATCAAGTACCGCACACAAATTGATACGTACAATTATTTAAAAAATAAAAATCTAACCTCTTGAGATACGCAGCCATAGACATAGGTTCAAACGCTATACGACTTTTGATAGCCGACCTAACAAACAACAACGGGACAAAATCATTCAAAAAAAACACCCTTCTTCGGGTGCCCTTGCGCTTGGGCGATGATGCTTTTATTGATCATGAAATATCCGATAAAAAAGCTGCCGATTTGGTTAAAACTATGCAGGCTTTTAGAAACCTGATGGATGTTTACAAGGTTACCCGTTATATGGCTTGTGCAACCTCTGCCATGCGTGAAGCCAATAATGGACCGAGCTTGGTATTGAAGGTTAAGAAACAGGCCAACATAGATTTAGAAATTGTAGAGGGACACCGCGAAGCCGCTATTATTTATAGCAGCCACATAGAGCAAACTATGGATAAGAATAAAACCTATTTATATATTGATGTTGGTGGTGGCAGTACAGAACTTTCTGTTTTTTTCGAAGCTAAAATGTTGGCATCTAAATCGTTTAATTTAGGAACCATACGCATTTTGGATAATCAAGACAAAGACGAAACTTGGCAGGAAATGATGCAATGGATTAAAAACCACCTCAAAAATCATAAGGGAGTGGTAGGTATTGGCACCGGGGGAAACATCAATAAATTGCACAAGCTATCAGAAGAAAAAGAAGGTGACCCAATCAGTTATATCCGTTTGAAAGCTTTGCAAAGCTACCTCAATTCTTTTTCACTAAAAGACCGTATAAACGTACTCAGTTTAAATCATGACAGGGCAGATGTAATTATTCCGGCTGCCGATATTTTTTTATGCGTGATGAAATGCGCCAACATCAAAAACATATTTGTGCCCAAGGTGGGGATGGTAGATGGAATTATACAGTTGTTGATAGAAGAAAACGATGGCGATTTCACTTAAAAAGTAGCAATTCCCCACAGCCCAAAGCTTATTATACCTTCTTAACTAAACCGGATTGAAGCGGTTACCGCCGAATTGGGTTGGGTTTGTGGTTGGGCAATGAGGAGTATGAGCGTAAAGCCGGGCTATCGCAAGCTATGAAATACCAGCCCTTGCTTTTCAAAAAAAATCAAACCAGATTTTTTAGGTACGCACTTAATTTGTCGTTTATCAGTTCATGTCCTTCGTCGAAGATATGCACATTAGGTTGAGTGAGTAACTTGCCGAAACGTGTGGCAATGCCTGCGGGGAAAAGTTTATCTTTTTTGCCAAAGAAAAAATGCGTTTCGATATGATTTTGGTTAATGAGATTGGCTAAATGCTGCCTATCGAATTTTAATCTCGAATAATAGGTGATGGTTTTATAGGATATCATTCGGTATTCTTGGGTGCTAAACTCAAATGTGAGGATACGATGCAGCGTATGATCTATGTAATGTGTTTTGTATAAAGTATTTAAAATGTAGTTCAATATTTTTGGATTGTACACCAACTTTAATAACCAATTGTTGATGTGCTTGCCCGAGCAAATTTTTAAAACTATATTGTTTTCTAATCCGTCTGCCGCAATAAAATAAGCCTTGTTTATTTTGGACGGATATTCTTGTAAAATGGCCAACGCGAATTTTGCTCCTATACTGTAGGACAGTAGTGAAAACATACTTTCCTTTTTACCAATAGAGGTTAAAAATGCGTGTATGGTATCGGCAATTTCATGGGTATTTAAACCTTTGCGAATGGTGTTTACACTATCGTCTTTCAATCTGGTTTCACCGTGGAAAAAAAGATCAAAGCTGTAAATCTTAAATTTATTGCCCAAAGATTTCTCGAATTTGTTGAACTGGCTGCCACGCATTCCGAAACCGTGGAAAGCAATCAATATATCTTCACCAGAACCATATTCGTAATAATGTAAACGGGCAAAATCGTTCTCGAAATAGGGCATTTACTATATTTAAGACAGTTCGTCGGCCAATTGATGCATAGCCAAACGTGGCGATTTTCTTTCGTACAATATACTGTAAACAGCTTCGGCAATGGGCAAATGCACTTGTTTGTTTTTATTGATTTGATGAACCGAATTAACCGCATAATAGCCTTCGGCAATCATATTCATCTCCAATTGAGCGGATCTTACAGTATATCCTTTACCAATCATATTACCAAAAGTTCTGTTGCGGCTAAAGAGTGAATAACAGGTAACCAACAAATCGCCCAAGTACACAGATGCTGCATAATTAATTTCATTGGTTGGTGGGGTTGCGTCAGTATCTTCCACCATTTTTTTTAAGAAGGCAACCATTTCATCTGCAGCATTAGCAATGTATACACTTTGAAAATTATCGCCATACTCTAAGCCATGCACAATACCTGCACCTAAGGCATAAATATTTTTTAAGATAGCTGCATACTGTACACCCACAATATCTTTATTGGTAACTGTATTTAAATA
>ENA-OFCE01001250-OFCE01001250.1-metagenomes-genome-assembly--contig:-NODE-1250-length-13450-cov-6.473236_pt1 | contig 13450 bp, 10 predicted proteins | sample MGYA00153388_OFCE01 | MGnify analysis MGYA00153388
TGGCCGAGGCCGCCGTGGTGGGCCGCCCCGACGACACCACGGGCGAGGCCATCTGCGCCTTCGTGGTGCTCAAGCGCAGCCGGCCCACCGGTGACGAGGCCAAGAAGATCGCGGCCGAACTGCGTGCCTGGGTGGCCAAGGAGATCGGCCCCATCGCCAAGCCCAAGGACATCCGCTTTGGCGACAACCTGCCCAAGACGCGCAGCGGCAAGATCATGCGCCGCCTGTTGCGCAGCATCGCCAAAGGCGAGGCCATCACGCAGGACACCAGCACGCTGGAGAACCCGGCCATCCTGGATCAGTTGACACAAGCCAATTGATATGGGCCGCCGCGCCTATCCGCCACAGCCGGCGGTGCATCGGCTACATTGATCCGCATGGTGGCCACCCGGCCACCGGCGGGGAGTCGATCTTGGCCTTTCTCATCATCGGTGTGCTTTTGCTGGCGGGCAAGCTGGCCGACATCGGCCCCATGGGCGGCTGGTCGTGGTGGATCGTGCTGGCCCCCTTCGGCCTGGCCTCGGTGTGGTGGGCTATTTCCGACAAGTTCGGCCTCACCCAGCGCAAGGCCATGAAGCGCATGGACGACCGCAAGGAAAAGCGGCGCGCCGAAGCGATGGAGGCGCTTGGCCTGAACAAGCGGCGGGTCAATCAGGTGACACGTGCCGAAGAAGATGTGCGCCGCGGTGACGGCGCCTCGGCCGACCCGACCCACAGGAACTGAGGCGCCTGCGCCAGGCAGGCGTCGCCGTACTCAGTCGGCCCTAGCCCTCGCTCAGGCTCAGTCCGCATCCAGCACCGCGCCCAAGCTGGCGCTGGCCGCATGGCGGGCGAACTTGGCCATCACGCCGCGGGTGTAGCGCGGCGCAGGTTGCACCCAGCCGGCGCGGCGCCGTGCGATTTCTGCGTCGTCCACCTCCAGCTGCAGCAGCAGGCGGTGCGAGTCGATGGTGATGCGGTCGCCCTCGTGCACCAACGCGATCACGCCGCCGGCATAAGCCTCGGGCGCCACGTGGCCCACCACCATGCCCCAGGTGCCGCCTGAAAAGCGGCCGTCGGTGACGAGCCCCACGGATTCGCCCAGCCCCTGGCCGATGAGTGCGCCGGTGGGCGCCAGCATCTCGGGCATGCCCGGGCCGCCCTTGGGGCCCAGGTAGCGCAGCACCATCACGTCGCCAGCGACGATCTTGCCGGCCATGATGGCCGCCAGTGCGCTCTGCTCGTCGTCGAAGACACGCGCCGGCCCGGTCATCACTGGGCTCTTCAGCCCGGTGATCTTGGCCACGCAGCCCTCGGGGCTCAGGTTGCCCTTCAGGATGGCCAGGTGGCCCTGGGCGTAAATCGGCTGGTCGACGGGGCGAATCACGTCCTGGTCGGCGCGCAGCGACGGCTCGCCCTCGAGGTTCTGCGCCAGCGTCTTGCCGGTGATGGTGATGCAGTCGCCGTGCAGCAGGCCCGCATCCAGCAGCACCTTCATCACGGCCGGGATGCCGCCGGCCCGGTGCAGATCGATGGCCAGGTACTTGCCGCTGGGCTTCATGTCGCACAGCACGGGGGTGCGCTGGCGCACGCGTTCGAAGTCGTCGATCGTCCAGGCCACGCCGGCGGTGTGCGCAATGGCCAGGAAGTGCAGCACGGCGTTGGTCGACCCGCCGGTGGCCATGATCACCGCCACGGCGTTCTCGATGCTCTTCTTCGTGACGATGTCGCGTGGTTTCAGGTCGGCCTTGACGGCATCGAACAGCGCCCGCGCCGCGGCCTGGGTGTGCGCGAGGATGGGCTCTTCGACGTTGGCCATGGTCGACGAGAACGGCAAGCTCATGCCGAGTGCCTCAAAGGCCGAACTCATGGTGTTGGCCGTGTACATGCCGCCGCAGCTGCCGCTGCCGGGGATGGCGCGGCGTTCGATCTGGCAGAAGTCTTCCTCGCTCATCTTGCCGGCGCTGAACTGGCCCACGGCCTCGAAGACGCTGACGATGTTGAGGTCCTGCCCCTTGTACTTGCCGGGCAGGATGGTGCCGCCGTAAACGTAAATGGCCGGCACGTTGGCGCGCAGCATGCCCATCATGCCGCCGGGCATGTTCTTGTCGCAGCCGCCGATGACCAGCACGCCGTCCAGCCACTGGCCGCCCACACAGGTCTCGACACAGTCGGCGATCACCTCGCGCGAGACCAGGCTGTACTTCATGCCCTCGGTGCCCATCGCCATGCCGTCGCTGATGGTCGGCGTGCCGAAGACCTGCGGGTTCGCGCCGGCTTCCTTCAATGCCGCCACGGCCGCGTCGGCCAGTTTCTGCAGGCCCGAGTTGCAGGGCGTGATGGTGCTGTGTCCGTTGGCCACGCCAATCATCGGCTTGCCGAAGTCACTCTCTTGATAGCCCATGCCGTAGTACATGGAGCGGTTGGGCGCGCGCGCGACGCCTTCGGTGATGTTCTTCGAGCGGCGGTTGAAACTCATGTCCGAACTCCATGTGTCGTTGGATGGCGGGGACGCCAAGATACCAGCGGCGCAGTGTATCGACCGGCCACGGGTTGGCTGTGGGATGGCTGTGAGCTGGCGTTGTTTGCCGGGCCACAATCAGTTATCGCAATTTGTTCCCAGGACCCCGACGATGCTCGTGCATCCACAGTTCGACCCCGTTGCCTTGTCGCTGGGCCCAGTGCAGATCCATTGGTACGGCCTGACCTACCTGGTCGCCTTTGCGCTGTTCCTTTTTCTGGGCATGCGCCGCGTGCAGCGCCCGCATTACGTGGCCGCCGGCTGGACCCGGCGCGACATCGAGGACATGCTGTTTTACGGCGTGCTGGGCGTCATCGTGGGCGGGCGGCTGGGGTACGCGCTGTTCTACAAGCCCGGGTACTACCTGAGCCATCCGCTGGAGATGTTCATGGTCTGGAAGGGCGGCATGTCCTTCCACGGCGGTTTGCTGGGCGTGATGCTGGCCATGGCTTTGTTCGCGGTCACCCGCAAACGGCCCTTCCTGCAGGTGATGGACGTGGTGGCGCCCTGCGTGCCCACGGGCTATGCAGCCGGCCGCATCGGCAACTTCATCAACGGCGAACTGTGGGGACGCGCTGCCGACCCGTCGCTGCCCTGGGCCATGGTCTATCCGCAAAGCGGCAGCCTGGTGCCGCGCCATCCGTCGCCGCTGTACCAGATGGCGGCCGAGGGTCTGCTGCTGTTCGTGCTCTTGTGGATCTACGCCCGGCGCGAGCGCGCCACCGGGCAGGTCGCAGCGGCCTTCGTCTTCGGCTACGGCGTGCTGCGGTTCGTCACCGAGTATTTCCGCGAGCCTGACAGTTTCCTGGGCCTGCTGGCACTGAACATGAGCATGGGCCAGTGGCTGTGCGTGCCGATGATCCTGGGCGGTGCGGGCCTGTGGTGGTGGTGCGGGCAGCAAGCCGGCAGGGCAGCGGGGCGCGCATGAGACAGGTCTTTCTGGACACCGAAACCACCGGCCTGTACGCCGCCCAGGGCGACCGCATCATCGAGATCGGTTGCATCGAGATGATCGATCGCCGGCACACCGGCCGCAAGTTGCACCACTACCTGAACCCGCAGCGGTCCAGCCACCCCGAGGCCGTGCGCGTGCACGGCATCACAGACGACTTCCTGGTCGACAAGCCGTTGTTCGCCTCAGTCGCTGGCGAACTGCTGTCTTTCCTGGCCGGGGCCGAGGTGCTAATACACAACGCCAGTTTCGACCTGGCGTTCCTCGACGCCGAACTGGACCGCCTGGGCCTCCCGCCCACGGTGCAGCAGGTCGGCGCCGTCACCGACACCTTGCTGCTGGCGCGCGAGATGTTTCCGGGCAAGGGCAACTCGCTGGACGCCTTGTGCAAGCGGCTGGAGGTCGACAACGCCCATCGCGAATTGCACGGTGCGCTGCTCGACGCAAACCTGCTGGCCGAGGTCTATGGCCGCATGACGCGCGGTCAGGAGTCGCTGGTCATCGACGCCGCCGACGACGGCCCCACCCACGCCTCCGCCACGGCCATCGACTTGACAACCTACGCGCTGCCGGTGCTGGTCGCGACCGACGAAGAAGCCGCCGCCCACGACCGCCTGCTGCGCGAAGTAGACGAAGCCAGCTTCGGCAAGACCGTCTGGCGAGCAGTCTTGCCAACGGCTCCCATGGCATAATTTCCAGCTTACTGAGGACACTACCACCAGTTTTCGGGCGGTTAGCTCAGCGGTAGAGCACTGCCTTCACACGGCAGGGGTCGCAGGTTCAAGCCCTGCACCGCCCACCAAGCATGCAGGCCCCGTAAGTCTTTGATTTACGGGGCTTTATTGTTTTCCCGGTCGTTCCCGATGTGACCTTTGTTGGCCCGTTTGGACTACGCAGTCGCGACACTGCGCCAAATCTGCGCCACTGAACTCCGATCCCGCCGCAAGGCATCAACCGGAGTTCATCCAATGCCCAGTATTCACAAGCGCTCACAGTGGCGCGTCGTCGTCGACAAGGACACCGCCAACGCGGCCGTCTTCGACACCCTCAAGCAGGCGGTCGCCGCCGCCCATGCACTGGTGGCTCAGGGCACCGTGCTCGGCTTCGTCAAGGAACCCAAGAAGGGCCTGGCCATCGGCACCGAGACGGCCCTGGTCGAGCGGGTTCCCGGCGGCAGTTGGTCGGTTCGCATCCGCAGCAAGTCCGCCCCCGAGCTCAACAAGTCCTTCGAGCGCAAGAGCGATGCCGAAGAGTGGACGGCGCAGCGCGAGGGCGAGATCGCCAAGCGCGAGTTCGTGGACTACCGCGAGGCCGACAGGAACACCCTGGGCGACCTCCTGGCGCGCTTCGCACGCGATCGCCTGGGGGGTCGGCCCAAGGCCGACCCGGACGTCGTCCGGACCGCCAAGCTGCGCGACCACGCCATCGCCCGGATCCGGATGTCGATCCTGCAGGCCTCGGACATCGTCACGTACCGCGACGAGCGCGTGAAGGTCGTGAAGGGCGCGACGGTCAAGAAGGAGCTGGAACTGATCGCCCGCGTCATTGCCATCGCCAAACGCGAGTGGGGCATCCACATGGCGACCAACCCCGCGTCGGGGCGGCTGGTGACGCGTCCCGCACCGCAGGACGGTGACGTGCGCGACCGGCGGCTGGCCGAAGTGCACGTGGGCGTGAAGGGGAACCCTCCGCCGGCACCGGACCCGGCGGATGGGGGCGCGCCGCCCGCCCCGCCCGGACCGTCATCCCGTCGGGTCCGCCCGGACGACGCTTACGAGGACGACCCGGAGATCACCGCCTTGCTGGCGATGCCGCATTCCGAGCAGCAGGCCCTGCTGCGCGCCTGCCGCTATCCGGGCTGGTTCACGCAGCGCAAGCGCGAGGTGACAGCCGCGACACTCAAGGCGCGTCTGAAGCGCAAGGCCAAGGCGCCGCCCAAGGCGCGGTTGCAGAAGGGCTGCAGGCTCTGGGCGGTCGTCAGTTTTGCGATCGAGACCGCGACGCGCCGCGGCGAAATGGTCAATCTGCGCTGGAAGCACGTTCGGCTCCAGCAGGGTTACCTGGAACTGCCGGCGTCGATCACCAAGAACCGCAAACCCCGCATCGTGCCGCTGACGACCCGGGCCCTACGGATCCTGACCACCCAGCCCCATTGCGGCGAGTTCGTCTTCAACACCAACGCCAACACCGTCAAGTTGGCGTTCAAGCGGGCGAGGGCGCGTGTGGGGTCCGAGGACCTGCGCGTGCACGACCTGCGGCACGAGGGCACCAGCCGGCTGTTCGAGAAGACCGACCTGCGCGCGAACGAGATCGGCCACGTCACGGGCCACACGGACCCCCGGATGCTCGAGCGTTACTACAACAAGCGCCCGGGTGAGTTCGTCGAGCGGTTCCGGAGGTCGTTCAAATGACCCCGCACCACGCTCAGGATGTCAGGCCGAGTGGCCGCGCCCCGGCGAACCGCACCGGCGGACATCGGCCTCAGTGTCGACCGGCTGGGTGCGTGCGGCGTCTGCAGTGGGTGGGGTTTGCGCCGCCGCATTCGACGGTGATGCGTCGACGCTCGCGCTGCCTTCGGAGGCGGACATGAAGCCGCCGCGGGACAAGCGCCCGGTGCCCGCTCGACCGCCGGGTTTCAGCCCCGAGTGGGCGGGCGGCCCGACGAGGACGCGGCGGGCCGCGCCGGCCTGGGGGGGCAGTCTGCCGGCCCCGCACCCTGTGGCGTCCACCGAAGGGCAGGAACTCGACACCTTGCGCGAGCGGCTCACGGCCTTCGAAGGGGCCAAGCCGGCCGTGCAACTCGACCCTGCCCAAGTCCGCCCTTCGGGGTGGAGCAATCGCCACGACTCGGCCTACACGTCGCCGGCCTTCCAGCGGCTCAAGGACAACCTCGACCTGGCCGGCGGCAACGAGCAACCCATCGTCGTGCATCGGGTCGACGCCGGGTACGAGATCGTGTCCGGGCACCGCCGACACCGGGCTTGCAGCGAGCTCGGCCTGCCAGTCTTCGCCGTGGTCTGCGACGAGCCCCTCTCCGGCCTCGACCTGTTTCTGGCGATGGAACGGGAAAACCGCGAGCGGGAGGACCCGTCACCTTACTACCAGGGGCGCATGTACCTCCAGGCGCTCGACAGCGGCCTGTTGCGGTCGCAGCGCCGTCTGACCGTGGCCATCGGCGTGAGCCACACGTGGGTCCGCAAGGTGGTCCAGATCGCCATGTTGCCGGCCGCGGTGATCGACGCCTTCCTGGATCCGGCGGCGATCCAGCCCGCGCACGCCGAGAACATCGTTGCCGCACTCGCCGCGGACACCGCTACCGTGATCAGCCGGGCCACCGAACTCGCCGCGACGAAGCGCACCGCGAAGCGGTCGGCGACCGAGGTCGTCCGTCGGCTGGTGGGGCTCGAGACCCCGCACGAGGCAACAATCCTGATCCGGTGCGGGTCCATGACCGCGGGGCACTGGCGGCGGGACGGCAAGGGGCGTGCCGTTGTGACGCTGGACATCGGCGTCAGCGACGATGGGGCCATGGTGCGAGTTGTGGCGGCGATCGAGGATGCGCTGGGCGGCGGGGTGGAAACTTAGTTTCCAGATTTCCGGGGGCAATGGCCTTGGCGGGCGGGGGATCTGTTGACCCGAGGGACATCCTCCTCTGTGGATTCCGGCAACGGCTGGCATCGCGGTGCCAGAGATCCCGATTCAGTTCCTGTGAGGTCTGCCGCAACGCGATCGCCGCGGCGCCTTGCGCAGACAACGGTTCGCGCGCCCTTCGTTACCGACGCGCCCCGTTCCCAAGAACGAGTTCGGGGGGGGGGGCTATTCGTGTGCCACTCATCGAAGGCGGACGCAGACCGTCCATGCGTTGGCGATGGTCACTGTCCCGCGGGTGTCTGACTATTTCATGCGCGTCGTCCGTGGCATCCCGCATCACGCATCGCGACCGGTTACCGCGCGGCAGGCCTGAGGGCTCCCCCGTCGATGAAGCGTTCGAGCCTTACCAGCACGAGCAACTCCGGCTCCGATCGCTGAGATCTGCGGGGTCCGGGTGGCACACGCGCGGCGCGAGGCTCTCCGTTACCGCAACCGAGAATTCGACGCAGCAGTCTTTGGCCAGCACATGCGGGTTTTCACTTGCATTTCGTTGAGAAGTGTGTTTTCATACAGTCAGGGTGTACAGCGGCAAGACATTGACTTAGGCGCATAAAACCAGCGCCACGCTTCCGGTGATGCGTGAGATCCGGCAGCCCCCAACACCCTGATCAAAAACCTGACGGCTCTGGGCTCCGTCCTTCTCCCCCTTTCGGGGGGGATGGATGGCGTTCGTTTGCGAGCCGCTTCGGTGAAGCGGTCAGGGCTCCGAATTTGATTCGGCGCTGTCGTTGAGCGAGCGACTTCCATTCAATCACATTGAACAAGGAAGCGCTGATGAGTTCGAACCCCCACTTGGTCTCCGCATGTCCCGCCTCGGCGGAGCCGTGCACTTCCCATCGTCCCGTTCCGAGCGAGGATGTGCCCGGCGCCTTGCGCCCGGTCGAAGCCGTCCGCGAGGGGCAGGAGGGACGGCTGGAGGACGTGCATGAGGCCGCCGATGGCCTCGCGGTCTTCTTCGATCCCGACCTGGACGTCCGGAGTGGCGATGCCGACACCCGCTGGGTGAAGTCACCGTTCGGTCGCCACGTCATCGTCAATGCAGAGTCGATCGAGTTCGTCATCTGCACCTTCGACGAGGCGACGGCGGAGCAGATTCCACTGGACTTCGAAGTGCGCCTGCTGTCGACAGCTGAACCGGCGCTCGCCGCCGAGTTCATGGTCCGCCGCGGGCGCCTCGAAGACCTGATCGAACTGCTCGAACGGACGAAGCACGCCTGCGAACACATCCTGGCGTCCGAGTACCCCTTGGCAACGGATTTCCTGGCCCGGGTGAAGCGCCTGGCCCAAGCGGCGAATGTGAAGCACGCGGCCAACGCGGTGCTCGCGGAAATCAACGCCGAGGCTGCCCGGTCCTGACCGGTAGTCGGAGGGGCGCCGCGGTCAGTCCGCGGAGTTGCCCCGAATCCTCATCTTCGTTCGGCAACGCGCGCCCCAATCAAGGAGCAGCGTGCCGATCGTCGCGCCAAACACCTTGAATCGAACTGTTGGCGCCGACCGAAAACTGAGCCACTTTTGCGGGTAGTGCCGACCCAAAACTGAGCCAGGTGAACAACCTACCCTGCTGCATTTTTGTGCAGCAGAGGATGAGGAGTGATTACCATGGACATGATTGGCAGGATCCGGCGTTTGCATAGCCGGAAGAACAAGTCGGCGCGCGAGATTTCGCGCATCACGGGGCTGTCGCGCAACACGGTTGCCAAGTGGCTGCAGGGCCAGGTTGATGGCCCGCCGAAGTACCGGCGTGGCGAGCAACCGAACAAGCTGACCGTATTCCACGAGGCGCTCCAGCAGGCGCTCAAGGCTGACGCGCGGCGGCCCAAGCACGAGCGGCGCACGGCCAAGGCGCTGTTCGTTGAGATCAGAGCAGCGGGCTACGACGGCGGCTACACCCGGGTGACCGACTACGTCCGGGCGTGGCGCCAGGCCGAGGGCCAGGGGGCTGCGGTCAATGCCTTCGTCCCAGTGGCCTTCGAGCTCGGCGAGGCGTACCAGTTCGACTGGAGCGAGGAAGGCCTGGTGGTGGGCGGCATCTACTACCGGGCGCAGGTCTCGCACATGAAGCTGTGCGCGTCGCGGGCGTTCTGGCTGGTGGCCTACCCCAGCCAGGGCCACGAGATGCTGTTCGATGCCCACACCCGCTCGTTCAAGGCGCTCGGCGGTGTGGCCCGTCGGGGTATCTACGACAACATGAAGACGGCCGTGGACAAGGTCAAGAAGGGCAAGGGCCGCGTCGTCAACGAGCGCTTCGCGACCATGTGCGCGCACTATCTGGTCGACCCCGACTTCTGCAACGTCGCCAGCGGCTGGGAGAAGGGTGTCGTCGAGAAGAACGTGCAGGACAGCCGCCGGCGCATCTGGATCGACGCGGCCAAGGTCAAGTTCGGCAGCTTCACCGAACTCAACGCCTGGCTGGCTGACCGGTGCCGGGCCTTGTGGGAGGAAGTCCGCCACCCCGAGCACGAGCAGTTCAGCGTGGCCGAGATGCTCGAACACGAGCGCGCGCACCTGATGCCCATGCCCACGCCGTTCGACGGCTACGTCGAGAAGCCGGCGCGGGTGTCCAGCACCTGCCTGGTGTCGGTGGCGCGCAACCGCTACTCGGTGCCGTGCGAGCTGCACGGCCAGATGGTCAGCACCCGGCTGTACACGGCCAGCGTGGTGGTGGTGGCCGACGACCAGGTCGTGGCCCGGCACGACCGGCTGAGCAACGCTGGCGAGACCCGCTACGACTGGCAGCACTACATCCCGTTGCTGCAGCGCAAGCCCGGTGCGCTGAGGAACGGGGCGCCGTTCGCCGACATGCCTGAGCCGCTGCAGCGGTTGCGCCGAGGGCTGCTGCGCAACCCGGACGGCGACCGCGTGATGGCGCAGGTGCTGGCCATCGTGCTGACGGCCGGTCTGGACGCGGTGTTGGTGGCGGTGGAACTGGCGCTGGAGGCCGGACCGCCGGGCAAGGTCAGTGTGGAGCATGTGGTCAACGTGCTGAGCAGGCTGAACGCGGCGCCGGCGCCACCGACGGCGGCCACGCACCTGAAGGCCACCACGCCACCGCTGGCGGACACGGCGCGCTATGACCGCCTGCGTGGCGATGGTGGTGCTGGCGACGACACCACCGAGGAGGCCAGCCATGAAGCCTGACGTGCTGGTCGAACTCAAGGCGCTGCGCCTGCACGGCATGGCCGGTGCGTGGGCCGATCTGATCGAGCAAGGTGGCAACACCGGCATCGAGTCCTCGCGTTGGTTGCTCGAGCATCTGCTGCAGGCCGAAGGCACAGATCGCGCAATGCGCTCGGTCAGTCACCAGATGAAGGCCGCGAAGTTCCCGGTGCATCGCGACCTGGCGGGCTTCGACTTCGAGGTCTCTCCAGTGGACCGCAAGCTGGTTACGACACTGGCGACGACGGCCTTCACCGACGGCGCGCACAACGTCGTGCTGGTGGGCGGGCCGGGCACGGGCAAGACGCACCTGGCCACGGCCATTGGCGTGGCCGGCATCACCCGGCAGGGCAAGCGTGTGCGCTTCTACTCCACGGTCGATCTGGTCAATGCGCTGGAGCAGGAGAAGGCGCAAGGCAAGGCGGGCCGCATCGCCACCAGCTTGCTGCGCCTGGACCTCGTGGTGCTCGATGAGCTGGGCTACTTGCCCTTCAGCCAGGCTGGCGGGGCGCTGCTGTTCCACCTGCTCAGCCGTTTGTACGAGCACACCAGCGTGATGATCACGACCAACCTGGACTTCGCCGAATGGTCCAGCGTCTTCGGCGACGCGAAGATGACCACCGCTCTGTTGGACCGCTTGACGCACCACTGCCACATCGTGGAGACCGGCAACGAGTCGATCCGCTTCAGCCGCAGCACGGCCGAGGCCAAGAAGCGGATCAAGGCGCGCGAGCAGACGCGCAAGGGCCCCAAGACCGAGACCGAGGCGGAACCGTTCTGATCGAGCGCCGCGCGGGGGAAGCCGCTACGGGCTACGCCCTGCGCGTCTTCCCCCGCGCGATCAACACAGCACCAAGGAGGTCAACGAAACAGCCCAGGACCTAAACTTATCCACAGCCGACCCACTCAAAGTCGGCTTCCACCCCTGGCTCAATATTCAGTCGGCGCGGTGGCTCAGATTTGGATCGGCGCGGACACTGCTGGTCAGTACAACCAGCTCCCAACGACGGCACCAGGCTTTCAAACGGCGGTTCAGCGCGACGTCGGCTTGCGTTTCCAGAACGAAGCGTTGGGCATTCAGAACTACGGCTGGATGTTGATCAATAGCGGGGCCACCAGCGGTTTCCCGGCCAGCATCGTGTCCTATGCTTACGAGAACGACGGCGGCCAGATTCTTGCCGGCGCCGTGCCGGAACCCAGCACCTACGCCATGTTCGGCCTGGCACTGGCGGCGGGATTTGCCGTGCGTGGCTGGAGAAATCGCCGCTCGGCTTGACTTGCAGCAAAGCACGGTTCAAAACAAGGCCCCGCGATGCGGGGCTTTTTTCTATGCTGCCCCGTGACGCCATGCCGACCTGAAAAAAGGCCCCGCATGGCGGGGCCTCGGGTCGGGCTGCCGGTGGGGCCGCGGGTTCAACCCGCCCGTTGGTCAAAGGGCAGCTTCAGCTGGGAGAGGTCCTTTTTGGTCTCGACCAGCACCAGCGGCCCGTCTTCCACCACCACCGCCGGCCGTGCTGCGCGTGGCATCCGCGCGGGTTGGGGTTCGGCGGCCATGGCCGCTTGCACCGCCGTGAACTTGCCAGCGTCGGAGTTCACCCATTCCAGCCCTGCACCCTGTGCAATGGAGATGAGCGACGAGGTCGGCAGCACGTAAGGCTCGGCATGCCCGGGCGTTGCCGTGGCGGGTGCCGCAGGCGCTGCGGTGATCGAGACGGGCTGCGCTGGTACCGGTGGCCGCTGTGATGCGTCAGGTGCGGCAAGTGCGGCAAGTGCAGCTGATGCGGGTTGTGCCGCACCGCCGTCCTGGACGTCGTCAACGGCGGGTGTGGCTGACCCGTGCTCGACATACGCGGCGTGGGTCTCGACTGGGAACTCAGGTCGACTATTTTCAGTCGCTCCCGGTTCGCGGCTTTCGCCGCCATCTCGCCTTCCACGCCCGCGCCCGCCACGGTTGCGGCCGCCTTCGCGTTCGCCGCCTTCGCGCTCCCCGCGTTCGCGGGGCGATTGGATGTCGCCTTGTACCTTCAGGGTGTCCGCCCCTGCGGGGATGTCGGCGTTGGCCGGCAAGTCGACTTCGTTGTCGGTATCTGCCGGTTCGCCTGCGGTGTCCGCGCGGCTCTCACCACGGTCGCGTCCACCACGCCGACGCCGGCGCCGCGCCGGGTCACGGTCGCTGTCCGCCGGGGCCGGGGCTGCAATGCTTGCTGTGTCCGCTGGCGCTTGCGCCACCGCATCCAGGGCAAGTGTGACCGGCACGTCGATCGCGGCGCGTTCGCTGCGTGGGCCTCGGCGGCTGACTTCCGGGCGGTCACCACGTTCGGAGCGGGGCCCGCGGGTGTCGCGCTCGGCAGTGTTGGCCATGCCTTCGGCAGGCGCGGCGTCGCGGCGGCCCGACGGGCTGTCACGGCCGTCACGACTTTCGCGAGGCGCACGCGGCTCGCGCGGCTCGCGTCCTTCTCGGCCTTCTCGGCCATCGCGGTCGCCACCACTGCGGGGGCCGCGGTCGGCGCCGCGAACGCCGCCGCGTTCACCGCGCCGGCCGTCGCGCTTGTCAGGCGAACCAGGGGTGGGTGTGGCTGGCGTGACGGCGGGCGCAGCGGCAGTTTGCACCGCGGCCACAGCCGGCGTAGGCGCCGCCGGCGCACCACCGAACAATCGCTTCACCCATCCAAAGAAGCTCTCGCCGTCGGGCGCAGTGGCCACGGGGGCGGGCGCGGCGCGTGGCACAGCCAACGGGGCGGCTGCCACGGATGCCGGCCTTGGCGGCGGCGGCGGAGGCGCGGGTGGGGCTGGCACGTCGGGCAGCACGCCCTTGATGAGTGGTTCCTGCTTGACCTTGGGTTTTTCGCGACGCGTGATGCCCACCTCGTCGCTCGGCTCCTCGATCATCGTGTAGCTGGCCTGCAGACCTTCCAGCCGCGGGTCGTCGTGGCGCAGGCGTTCGAGCTTGTAGTTCGGCGTTTCCAGGTGCTTGTTCGGCACCAGCAGCACGGTCACGCGCTGCTTGAGCTCAATCTTGGTGATCTCGGTGCGCTTCTCGTTCAGCAGGAAGCTCGTCACCTCCACCGGCACCTGCACGTGCACCGCGGCGGTGTTGTCCTTCATCGACTCTTCCTGGACCATGCGCAGGATCTGCAAGGCGCTGGACTCGGTGTCACGGATGTGGCCGGTGCCGTTGCAGCGCGGGCAGG
>ENA-OFCE01001251-OFCE01001251.1-metagenomes-genome-assembly--contig:-NODE-1251-length-13447-cov-8.870669_pt1 | contig 13447 bp, 10 predicted proteins | sample MGYA00153388_OFCE01 | MGnify analysis MGYA00153388
ATGACCTCCTGGATTTTATGATTTTTGTGCGTTTGCTAGGCACACATTTATCATAGCAGGAGGTTTTTTATTTTTCAAAGTTCATTTCATGTATTACAGGAATGCTTGACATACTGATTATCTGGATTACCTTGACTCACCGGACTATGCAAACAATAACCTGAGTCCGGCCACTTCTCCCGAAACAGCCTCTCACGAGGCAGAGATTTGCGGGAACCTACAATTGAATATTTTTTCAGGTAGAAGTTATGAATGGTGGGAAGCCGGCAACTCTACAAATCAAAGAAAAGCCAACACTTCTCACAACTCTGGCTGTGAATACCAAAACCCGTACGAGGATGAATTCTCACAAGAAGTCTTTTACAACGAATGATAGCCGGTCTTCTTTGAAAAATGATAGGCTGTCTTCTTTGTCATGCAAAAATTATCCCACTCAAATAATTTTTGTCTCTCCACCCTGAGTTTCATTATCTGTTTTGAGGTATAAATGCATAAATCTATTGAATTGCGATAAAATTTCTGCTATTTTTATCCAAAATTCCTCTTGTCTCAGCGCAAAATCTCTGATGTAACGAAAACCAAGTTCCTATCCACTTGTTGGCAAGATTAAAAAACTTTATAGAACTTAACTGATTCTTGATTAACTATAAACCAAGTAAAATCAATGTTTGAGAGCTTGTACATTTTTTATTTGATTTATAAATTCCATGTGTTATATAGCTACGAACCAGTTGGTCGGGGGGGCGAATCCTCTCCGTCGCACCATAAAGCCCTGAAAGCAGTGCTTTCCAGGGCTTTTTTATGCAGCAAGGAATCAATATACTTATTACAAATGAACTTGGGGGAACAGTATGTTTACTGCTCCTCCAATACAATTCATACTTATTCATATGCACCACAAGACCAATTTCCCTTATGTATATTACATTCTAAGTATTTTGAAACCCTATATTTCTATTACTGCTGATACCGGATAGTGGTCTGACGGATATTTTCCATTTACCTTATTTCGATTTATGAATAGCTCTTTAATTTTAATATCTGAAGAAACATAAATATAATCAATGGGTTCACCGATGTCTCCGCCTTTAAAGTCATGAAAGGTAAGTCCCGGACGTGTATTTGAACCTGCCAAACCTTCATTATATGCATTCTTCATGGTTCTGCCACCAATTTTAAAGTTTCTTAAATACTCAACAACAGAACTGTCAGGTTCAATATTAAAATCTCCGGTTAGCATTACCGGTAATTTTTCCTTGGAGTCATTTAATGAAATCCTTTCTGTAATTAACTTAATGCCATTTAGTCTTGCGTCATCGCTTATATTATCCAAGTGAGTATTGTAAAAATAAATCTCAATTCCTTCTATATGTTTTAATTTTGTCCAGGTACAAATTCTAGGATACGCAGAATTCCAGCTTTGGCTTGCCGGTACTTCTGGGGTTTCAGACAGCCAGAAGGTACCGGTATCTATAACATCAAATATATCTTTCTTATAAAATATAGCTGTTAGCTCATCATTCATTCCGCCTCTTCGGCCTTCCCCCACCCAATCATATTCAGTAAGTTTTTCTTCCAAATCTCTAATCATTGATGGGGACCCCTCTTGAACTCCTATTATGACAGCTTCTGATTTTTTAATTGTCTCAATTACAGCACCAACTCTATTAGGCCATGCATTTTCACCGTCTGAAGGAACATTTATCCTTAAATTAAAAGTCATAACAATTAAATTCATTTCCAAAAACCCCCTAATAAATTTAAGTAACCACTTTAAAATAGATAATGAAAAGCCATTATAAAAAACAACTATATTCTATATAATTTAAGCACTCACGCGTTATATATAGGGAACCAAGACGAAAACTTAGTTTATACATGTTTGAAAATTGCGGCATCAAGCGATTTTCAAACATGTATAAACTAGTAGTTGGTCCCTATAAGTTAGGTTAAAATAATGTGAATTTCACTGTATTCTTTCAGAAAATCTTCTTTACTTATAAGAATACCGCTGTTCCGGTATGAATTGAACTGGCTTATTCCTTTAACTTTTGCACCATTTCTCATGATCTCAGTAGAACCATTTCTATTTTCTCTTATATGATAAACAAAGATGGTTCTCTGACCGAAACAGGTAAAGGAAAAACGGAGACCATCCATATAATGAGGCAGTACAGGGTCTATTACCAGCCCATCTTTCAAAAATCTGATTCCCAGAACATTTGCAATCAATTGATGCAGATAAATTCCAGGGCCGCTAGAATAGAGCCTCCAGCCACCTTTAACGGCGATAGAGCCATCCAGTAGTCTTTCGAAGTTTTCATAATAATCGTAACGATCCGTGAAGAGACCGTCTGAACTACTGAAATACATATTACTTTGACGGAGAAGAGCATTGGGAACCGCTTCCCTGATATTAATGGGATTAATCTGAAATAAAGCTTCCCACACGCGGTCACTGCAGCCCAGTTTTGTCATCGCTTCAATGTAGCGGATGTGAGCATGGGTATATTGAAGGCTGATTTCACGTCCCACGTTGGCTGCCTGTTCGGCACATTTGAATATATGGCTGATACCACCATCATAATGGGTAAGTCTATTCATCAGCCGAACGCCATCAGGGCAGTTCATGTTTTCATCGATCAACTTCACATTTTTTTAGCCTGAATTTTGTCAACCAATTCGGCAAAGTTATAATGAAAGACATAGTATTTATTTGATACTTGTGCATGAACCTCTTTTTAGTAACGATGCCTCGTATACTAAATGACTCGTTTCCCCACCTTGTAACATTTCAAATAATGCGTCGATTGCACCCAATGACATCTGTTCTGCCGGCTGACATATGGTATCTAGTGATGGATTGTAATATTCTGCCACTTCAATACCATCAAATCCTATAATCGATATATCCTCCGGAATACGAAGTCCTATAGATAAAGCAGCTTTTGCTGCACCAATTGCCATTGTATCTGCCATTGTTACAACTGCTGTCATATCTTTATTACGACTTATCAGGTTTTTCATCATATTAAAACCGAATTCATAACCGGATTCTGATACATTGATGGAGGATACCAATACCGGATCAAATGGAATTCCATTAGCTTCGAGTGCTTTTTTATACCCGCCAAAGCGTAAACGGTTTGGTGTTACAATATTACCAACTGTACTATAGATACATCCAATTCTTTTGTGTCCCAGATTAATGAGATACTCTGTGGCTTTATAGCTTTCAGCCTCGTCATTAATAATTACACTTGAATATAAATTTTTATCAACATCTTCTCCTGCAGAAATAGTTAGTAATACACATGGAACACCAAGTCTTTTAAAATCTTCGTTGGTATATTCAAATTTACCACCCATAAGAATTATACCATTAAGGTTTCGATCCTGTACTTCCTTGATAGCCATTGACATTTCATGATCTGAATAATTTACATTGCGAATCTCCAAATGGTATCCTCTTAGGAATACCTTTTGTTCTATTGTGTGAATCATCTTTTGAAAAAATGGATTTGTAATACCTTTTACTAATAGAGCTATTGTTTTAGACTGCACCATTCTCAGACTTCTTGCGTTATTATTTGGCACATAATTAAGTTCTCGTACAGCGGCCATTACCTTTTCCTTAGTCTCATTACTCGAGATACCACTGTTATTTAATACTCTGGAAACTGTAGCAATTCCAACTCCAGACAATTTAGCCACATCTTTAATTGTTACACCCATAACTAATTTGTACCCTCCATATGACACAAAAATCTAACTTTACATGTATTCTACCATTTTTTCAAATTCAAAACTATAAAATATTATTTATATTTTTAAATAAAACAGGCAGAGAGAGCCCTAATCATATAAGAATGTTAGATACTCTCTATTATCCCAGCCTTTTTATTTAACTATTTATTTTCAGAGAATTTACTATATTGTGATTTAACAGCATTAACTACTTCATCAACTCCGGCTGCTTTTAATTGCTTTCTATATTCAGCAACTGCTTTTTTAGGTTCTTGTGAGGTTTTACCTAAGAGAATCTGGATACCAAGCTGTGAATCAACATTTGCAATGGCTGACAATTGAGAAGAAACACTTTTACTATCAAAACTAAATCCAATATATGGACTTTCAATTGCCACCTTAGACCAAGCTTCGTTTAAAGTATATCTGCGAGGGTCTTCACTTTTTTGAGGGATGTTAAGTTTGTCTGTACGGAATGCCCATCCGGAAAATCCGCCGCCATCTATTTTTGCATCAAAGTTTGCAGGTTTTGCAATTTTTCCATCCGTAATCTCATATTGCTTGCCTTGGATACCATATTGGAATAGATTATAACATTCTTTATCAGTCATTAGTTTTTCAATTACCATTAAACATCTTTCAGGATTTTTTGAATTTTTGCTAATACCTGTTGCCGCTCCAACTCCGGTTGCCTTTATGAATTTACCGTTAGCTTCCGCGAAAGCGTAGAATTCAGTATCAACACCCGGTAATTTCTTTAACTGATTACCATAGTTACCGGTCCAGTCCGGTTGGTGGCTAATATAAGCAGCAGATAAACCATTGTAGAAGTTATCTTTATCATTTTGTTTAGAAGATAAAACATCTTTTGGCCAGTAACCTTTTTGTGCCCATTCATACATTTTTACAGCAAAGTTTTCAAACTCATCTGTAAACGCCGGGTGGAATATATTCCCCGGCTTATTCTTATTTGCTGCCAAATACATTTCAGAAAATGGAATACCGGGTGCATCAATCCAATCACTCGTTGTTCCAAGAAGCGTTCTGTAAAGGTTCATTGCTAGGCCTGAGCTTCCATTTAATGGCACCATCCCGCTTTTTAATGCAGCATCCATGTATGTTTCCATATCAGAGATAGAGGAAATTTTTTTAATATTGTTTTTATCCATGATATCTTTTCTTGTTACAAACCCGTATGCTGTGTACTCGCTATAATTGTTTGGAACAGCAAAGATTTTGCCATTTACCTTTACATTATTCCATTTATTGCTTAATTCTGTTTTAAGCTTCGGAGCATATGTATCTATCATGCCAGTAATGTCAACAAGTGCGTCCTGCTTTGCTAAAGTAGCATATGGAACAGCAGCTCCAGGTGATACATATGACATGTCAAATTGTTCCCCGGACGTCCATAATAATGGATATTTGGTATTGGTATCTCCCCAGTCAATGTATTTCACTTCAAGAGTCGTATTGATGCTTGCTTTTAAATTCTTGTTCAATTCGGCTAAGATACTTTTATTTGCCACATCTTCGCCTCCGTATAGATACAAAGAAATATTTACTTCTTTTGAAGTATCTACTTTTTTTGAAGCATCTACCTTGCCATCTGTTGTTTTTGGGCCAGATACTGCTCCTTTGCTGCTACATCCGGCCAGAAAGCTTCCGCACATTACTATTCCCAATATTGCCGCAATTATTTTTTTACCTTTCATGACATCCTCTCCTTAATTTTATTTGCGATTGTATATGGATTTCTTTTATAATCAGCTGCATTAACAGCAAATTATCAGCCTTTTACTGCGCCAATCGTCATCCCGCTTACAAAATACTTCTGTACAAAAGGATAAACAAGAATAATTGGTCCAACTGCCGCTACCGCTGTTGCCATCTTAATAGATTCGGAAGGCAGCTCTGAGGTATTAAAAGTAATTCCCTGCTGTACTAATAATTGCACGTTAGCTTGGCTAACAATTCTCTGTAAGAAATATTGCAATGGATATTTATCGGTTGATTGAATGTACAGCATAGCGTTATACCATTCATTCCAATATCCAAGAGTTAAGAATAGCCCAATGGTTGCAAGCGAAGGTTTTGAAAGCGGCAAAAATATCCTCCAATAAATATAAAAATCTCCTGCGCCATCGATTGCCGCAGATTCATATAGCGAATCCGGGATTGCCTTCATAAAATTTCTCATCAGGAAGATGGACCATGGACTTATCATCCCGGGTAAAATCATCGCCCAAATGTTATCCTTTAATCCGAGTCCACTTACCATAAGAACATAGGATGGAATTAATCCTCCGCCAAATAAAGTGGTGAAATAGATAAAGAAAGAAATCTTATTTCTATACTTGAAATCCTTTCTGCATAATACATAACCGGCCATTGACATAAAAAATACCCCAAGGACAGTTCCTGTTACAGCAATTGTTATTGTCACACGATAAGCGGAAATTAATTTAGCTGAATTATTGAATAAAAATTCATATGCGTTAAAGCTGATTTCTTTGGGAATTAACTTATAGCCTTCTGTTAATATTTCCTTCTCGTTCATAAATGATGAGGAAATCATAAGCAGGAAAGGAATTAAACATACTAAAGTAAATATGCTTATAATAAAATAGAATGTAGTCCGCATTGCTAACTCATCTTTTCCCATAGGTTTTTTCATATTCATTATTTTTTGCATGCTTCTTTTTCCTTTCTATTAAAATAATGCAATGTCCGGCTCAATTCTTTTAACAATAGCATTAACTGTCAATACAAGGACAAGGCCGAAAACAGACTGATAAAAGCCGACAGCCGCACCCTGTGAGAAGTTAAATTGACCAACCAGGCTTCGGAACACGAAGGTAGAAATAATATCTGTCTGCTTATATAATACAGAGTTATCACCAATCAAATTGTAGAAAAGGTCAAATGAACCTTTTAAGATTCCACCTAAACCAAATAAGAATAATAATACAAAGGTTGGTCTTAATAAGGGTATTATAATGCGGTAAATTTTCTGCAAAGCTGTGGCGCCATCAAGCTCTGCCGCTTCGTATATCTCACTGCTGATTCCTGTAATAACAGCCAGATATACAATCATACCATAACCTGTGCTTGCCCAGATTTTAAAGAATACAATTATGTACTTCCATATTCCCTGATCAGAATAAAAATCATGCTTTTCAAGTCCAAGGCTTGTTAATATGGTGTTAATAAAACCATAATTATAGTTGAACAGGTTATACGCAAAAAATCCTACAATAACCATTGAAATAAAATGCGGCAATAAGATAATGGACTGCGTCAACTTTTTAAACCATCTGCTCCCAATCTCTGAAATCATAATCGCAAAAGTCACTTCAGATAGGTTTGTTAGTGTTAAAAAAGTAAAATTATAAAGCAGTGTATTTTTTGTAATTCTCCAAAGATCTCCTGACTTAATCAAAAATTCAAAATTCTTAAAACCAACAAATTCACTTCCGAAAATCCCTTTTCCAATGTTAAAGTCAACAAAAGCAATATAAGCCCCCGGCATTGGTATGTAGCAAAATATGATAAAATAAATAATTACCGGTGAAATCATTAGGAATAAAACTTTCTTTCGTTTAAATTCTTGAACAAAACTTTTTATATTGCTATTTGCTTTTGCCATAACTTAAACCTCCTCGTTTATGTTTGTTGTGGAAATGTTTCCGTAATCAAGCGGAAACATTTCCACTTGATGCTAAGCTGAGCTTTACAAACAAATTATATTCGCTATTAATATGTTTGTCAATCTGTTTTTTTGTATAAATTAATAAGTTTTTGTTATATTATTGCTGCATTTATTATTACATTTTACCTATGCATATTGACAAAAAAATCGTGTCCTTATATACTTTAATTGTTTTTTGAAATATTTTCATGGTGTTTCCATTATTAAACAAAAACGTTTCCACTAATTAAAAATTATTTATTTTCTAGAAAGGATTGCAGATAATATGAATAAAATGAATTGCTTTATAGATATTAAGCATGACAAAATGACGTATCGTTTTCTTCCAAGCGGGGATATCTTTACATTTACCTATGATAAGTTTCTAGTTAATCAATTTCGCGGCAATGTAAAAGATGGGTCTGCAAATAATATTTATCTACGTATCTATGATGGAGATACGATAAAGGCTTATCCCCTTCTTGGAATTAAGTCGAAAAGCCTGCTTTCAGCAACTCACGATTCGCTAATATATGAAGGCGCTATAGAAGAAATACACTATAAGGTTGCTTTCCGTCCGGTGAATAATATCTGGTTTTGGAATATAACTCTACAAGGCTCAAACAAAAATGTTGACTTAATATACGGTCAGGATATTGGTATCGCTGAAGAAAACAGCGTCTACACCAATGAACTTTATATTTCCGAGTATCTGGGGCATTCTGTTTTTGAAGGGGAAAATGGATATGTTGTATGTTCAAGACAAAATATGACAAGTTCCGGCTGTAACCCGTATATCCAGCAAGGTGTAATTGGCGCTAAGGCAGTACATTACTCTACCGACGGATTACAATTTTTTGGGCTGTCATACAAAGAAACCAATATACCTGGGGTTTTAACCTCTGATTTATTAGACTATAATTTTCAATATGAATTCGCTTATACTGCTTTACAAACAGAAAGAATCAATATTAACGGGGAATATTCCTTCGCATTTTATGGACTCTTCCTCCAAACGCATCCAGAAGCAGTAAAGGAAATAGAATTCCGGAAGCAAATTCAGGAAGCATACATAGAATCACAAAACGAATCCGATAAAATAACCTTAATAAATCCGATATACATTAAAAAGGAGTTTTGTACACCTTTCTCTTCTCCGTCTTTCACGCAGGATGAAATCAACATGCTGTATCCAGACAGAATTTTAGAAGAAACAAAGGATGGGAAATTACTCTCCTTTTTCACTGCCGAGCACTCTCATATTGTGACAAAAGATAAGGAAATCTTAACCGAAAGACCTCATGGCACTATTATTATTACACCTCCAAATACCAAAAATGTGGATAGTCGCATTATATCCTCAACACAATATATGTATGGTATTTTTAACAGCCATGTTGTTATAGGTAACACTGACCTTCATAAACTGCTTTCGACCCCAAGAGGTTTCCTAAATGTCATGAAAAGCAGTGGACAACGTATCTACTTGCGTATTGGCGGGAAATATCGTCTGCTAACGCTGCCTGGTCTTTTTGAAATGGGGATGAATTATTCAAAATGGTATTATAAATTACCAGATGATATTCTTACTATAATCGCTTACACTGCTGCTGATAGGCCTGATTTAATATTAGAAGTTTCAAGCAAAAATGGTAAAAATTATGATTATATAATAACCAACCAGTTAGTTATGGGTAATAATGAGAATACCCGAGATATTACTTATACAGAAATTAAAGATGGTCTTCGTTTTAATCTTGATACAAAAAACTACCCGGGACTCCATTATGAGGTTACTATTCCCGGACAAAATTTTACTTTATCCGATGACCGTATATTCTTTGAAGATGAAAAAGCCTTTGATGAAACTTTCTTAACGGTTTCTTTAAAGGATAATAGCAACTTTCAACTGATAATCAAAGGTTATTTAACAGAAAATGATATTTCTCATGATGCAAACTACACCTTAACGGAAGAGAAGAAAAAGGCTTACGCTTTTTATCAGAAATTAATTAATAATTTTCATTTAGATATTGACAGCACAGTCAACAAGGAAAGAATACAAATACTCAATGAAACAATATGGTGGTATTCACATAATGCCATGATTCATTTTTCAATGCCGCATGGTTTGGAACAACCCGGAGGAGCCGCATGGGGTACTCGTGATGTCTGCCAAGGTCCAATGGAATTCTTTTTAGCTACTCAGAATTACACTATCATGAGAAGCGTATTGTTAATTATCTTCTCACACCAGAATATTGATACAAAGGAATGGCCTCAATGGTTTATGTTTGACAAATACCAAATTAATGCGGGAGAGTGCCACGGAGATATTGTTTTCTGGCCGCTAAAGAGTGTTTCAGACTATATTATAGCGTCCGGTGATAAGGAGATACTAAATGAACTACTACCTTACGACAGTGCTCCGGAGAAGAAGGAAACATTACTACAGCATATATGTTATGCATTAGAAAACATTAAAGAAACAAGATTTATTAAGGATACCGGCTTAATAACCTACGCAGGCGGCGACTGGGACGATACTCTTCAGCCTGCAAGCGAAGAGCTGAAAACAAAACTAGTAAGTTCTTGGACTGTTGCTCTTGCTTATCAGACCTTTACCTCTCTTAGCGAAGCGCTTGCAGTTGTTCATGGTGGATTGTCTATAGAATGTGCTTCACTGGCTGATTTGGTAAAAAAATCCTTCCACGATATTTTGATTAAAGATGGGGTTATAGCCGGATTTCTAGAGTGTGATGATACATATTGTCATATGCTGCATCCTGTTGATGAATCTACAGGTATTCATCACCGTCTGCTTCCTATGACAAGAAGTATTATTGCGGAACTAGTGGATCAGGATCAGGCAAGAAAAAATGTAGCTACCATTCAAAATAATTTAAAATATCCGGATGGTGTGCGTCTAATGGATTGCCCTGCTCACTACGATGGGGGAGTCAGTTATCTATTCAAACGTGCTGAACAGGCTGCAAATGTCGGACGTGAAATAAGCCTGCAATATACACACGCTCATATTCGTTATATTGAAGCAATGGCAAAGATGGGTTATGGTGAAGAGGCATGGAATTCACTTTTCACGATTAATCCAATACTAATTCAACATAGTGTTAAGAATGCTAATATCCGTCAAAGCAATCTATACTTTAGCAGTTCTGATGGAGATTATAACGATCGTTATGAGTATGAAAGAAACTTCGGATTATTAAAAACAGGAGACATTAAGGTAAAAGGCGGATGGAGACTCTATTCCAGCGGTCCGGGAATCTATATAAGACAATTAGTCAGCAATGTACTAGGTATTCGTTTTAATAAAGAAGGTCTTATTATTGACCCTGTGTTACCAGCTGAATTGGATGGTTTAGAATTTACTTATCAATGTTTTGGAAGAAAACTACATTTTCAATTCCGAATTGATGAAGTTAACATCACAAAAGCATTTAATGACAGAAAAGAAATACCATCTACTTCTTTAGTAAATCCATATCGAAACAGCGGTATTTTAGTTTCTAAAGAAGAGCTTACAAAATGTGGCGATCATATTACAATATATACTGGAGCACTTAGGAATCGCTAAAATATGAATAATCAAATAAATTTTCCGGAATGGTAACGGTCTACCGCTTTATAGATATAATAGTAGTGGATATATAAATACGGGGTTGAAGAGTATGCATGCAATGTCTTTTGCCATTCCACTGAAACCACCAACAGGACTTACCGCTGCCCTTTTATGACAAAGGAACGGGGTTGTTGACACCATCTCGAGTGTATATTATTCTATACAAGAGGTGAATTTTATGCCAAGAGTACCAAGAAGTAGAAGCAAGAGTGGAATATATCATATAATCATGAGAGGAATAAACCGGCAAAGTATATTCGAGGATGAGGAAGACTGTGTTAGATTTATCGAAACTCTGCAAAAGTATAAGGAAATCTGTGAATATAAGTTATATGCGTACTGCCTAATGGGAAATCACCTGCATTTGTTATTAATGGAAGGGAAGGAACCGCTAGAGCAGGTCATGAGGAGGATCTGTGGAAGCTATGTATTTTGGTATAACCGTAAAAGTATGCCCGGGTAGGGTATTTATTTCAGGATCGATATAAAAGTGAGCCGATAGAGGATGATGTGTATTTTCTTGCAGTATTAAGATACATATATCAAAACCCTGTAAAGGCTGGTCTGGTTACAAATGTTGAAAAATACATCTGGAGTAACTACAAAGAGTATGTGGAAAGAAGCGGAATCGCTGATACAGGATTTGTTCTTGGAATGTTTAATATGGACAGAGAAAAAGCGGTTAGGAACTTTATTAAGTATATTAGTGAAGCGAATGATGATGTTTGCCTGGAAATATCGGAAAAACGGCAAGTGACGGACGAAGATGCCAGAAATATTATTAAGAGGCTGTGCAAAGTAAATCATGCTACTGACTTGCAAAAGTTTGAGATAAATGTGCATGCTGAATTTATCCAGAAACTCACCCTATCATAGCTCGCTGGGTCATGCCCTTACATTCCTTCGTTCTGTTTTATGGATAAAAGCGGAGATAGCATTTAAGCTTGACTACAGCCTCATTGGGCTAATGGGGACAGCCTACTTATCTCCGCTTTTACAGCATGTTTGGACTTTCATTCTACGCTGCTTGGTTTATTTGGTTCTTTCTGAACTCTCCAAGTACTAATTCTGCCTTGTATTCTGCTTGCTTTTTCACTAAATTATATATCACGGTTATTATCTTCTTTGAGATAACAATTAAGGCTTGCTTTTTCTTAAGAGGATTGTTTTTACGTGTTTTTAGGTATCTGTATAGTTCTTTCATTTCTCTGTTTACCGCAACCATAGTCATCGCCATCCGATATAAAACATTCCTCAGATTCCTTCTCCCTCGTTTGGAGATCGCTGTTCCACTCTTATTCTTACCTGAGCTGTCTTCAATTAGGTTGTATCCAGCCATTTTATTTATCTGCCGTGGGCTATCAAATCTCAATGGATCTCCTATCTCACCCAAAAAGCCTGCTCCAGTTACAACTCCTATTCCAGGAATTCCAAGAATAATTTCTCCAACCCCTGTGCCTGCTAATGCCTTTTCCATTTCGGTTTCTATCTGCTCTAGCTGCCTTGTTAGTAGCTCCAGTTCTTCAAGCATTAATCCCAATTTCAGTTTTGCTGAGGTCAGAGCATAATCTACCCCTATAGAGTTTTGAGCTATTTCTACAAGTTGTTGTGCCTTTTTTATACCTACTGTTTTTTTGACTGCCTTTTTTATCTCACAAAGGACTCCTTCTACTCCCAATTCAAGTATCAGTGATGGAAAGGGACATGATTTCAGTATTTGTATTGAAGCCTTGCTATTTAAAGGTTTTTTGAATACCGTCACTATTTCAGGAAAATATTCATCTATAACTGCTGTAATAGTGTTTTTTAAAGCGTTATACCGTTTCATCAGGCTTATTCTTGAATTTGACAATACCCTTAACTCAGCAAATTGATCTTTCGGCATATATACCTCATAATACCTGCCATCCCGTATAAGCTTTGCAATAGTTAAAGCATCTTTTTTATCACTTTTCGTTTGGCTGTTGTCGTCAAGTTCTTTTGCTCGTTTTGTGTGATATGGATTTACCATAACTACAGTTATATCGTGCATTATCAGATAGTTTGCAAGAGCTTTCCAGTAGTGCCCTGTTGGTTCCATTCCCACGATAACATCATTAAAGCTTTTGTTCTTGCAAATTGCCTCAATGCTTGTTAAAATACTTTCAAAGCCATTTTTATTGTTAGTAAATTTAAGGGCTTTTCCTAATTCAAAACCACGATAGTCAACAAACCGTGCCCACTGTGTTTCTTTTGCAATATCTACCCCAACAACAAGTGTGTTTACGGTTATTGCTTCTAACTTTTGAATGTTACGGTTTTTCATTTGCTAATGACCTCCTGGATTTTATGATTTTTGTGCGTTTGCTAGGCACACATTTATCATA
>ENA-OFCE01001254-OFCE01001254.1-metagenomes-genome-assembly--contig:-NODE-1254-length-13443-cov-22.731102_pt1 | contig 13443 bp, 4 predicted proteins | sample MGYA00153388_OFCE01 | MGnify analysis MGYA00153388
GAGTTTAGTCAGAATTAGCCAGCCGGGAAATCTGTTGAGTTTGGAGATTCAGCCGCAATCGGTAGCTGGGAGTTTGCCGCAAAATTGGGTGTTACCAGTTGCATCTTTGCCGCAGTTGTTGACTGGTGCTGGCGGAAGTGCAACGGGAGTGAGAGTCAATGCTCAAGGGCAAGTTGAATTAACGGGTTCTGGTTTACAGGTAAAGAATGGAGATGTGGTTGCAAGAGGAACTATTAATACCTCATCTACAACTGATGGAGTCAATTCTGGCTCGGTAATTTTACAAGCTGTCGGTAACATTGTATCGAGAGATATTAATGCTAGGTGGGAGGGTATATTAGGTAGGGCAAATGCAGGCCATATCACTATCACTAGCACAGCCGGAGGTATCGACACTACTGCTGGCAAGTTATCTACTTTTTCAGATAATGGTAATGGGGGTAATATAGCACTTAATGCTAAGCAAAATATTTTTACTGCTGCGTTAGACTCTACACTAGATCAAACTGTAAATGGTTACATAAAAACAGGAAACTCTGGTAATATTTCGATTACTAGCACGGGAGGTTCTATTGATACCAGTGCTGGAAGTTTAGACAGCAGAGGGAATAATGGTACTGCTGGTTCGATTAGTCTACAAGCTAAAAATAACATTACCACTGCTGAGATAATAACTCTTCTTTTGGGTAGTACACGTGGTAGGAGTGGTAATATCTCTATCACCAGTACAGAAGGAAGTATCAATCTCAATTCTGGTCGATTAGACAATGGAATTCCTCAAGCAGATAATGTTGCTGATAAATTGGATACTGGAATTACATTTGGAAATGGAGGTTCTATTTCCGTAGAAGCTAAAAATGATATTACAACTGGCAATATCTATACTCGCGTCACTAATAATGGGGTTGGAACGAGCGGCAATATTTCTCTTACAAGTAGAGCTGGAAATATTAATGTCAGCGGTGTCATTGTATCAACTAATGCTGACAATGATAAAGGTGGTGACATTAGATTTAATGCTGCTGGCAATATTAATGCCCATCAGATTTCTGCCACTGGCAAGCAAGAAGGTGGCACAATAAATCTCAATAGTGGTGGCTCGATAAATTTGGAATCTCTCAATGCTGATGGTGAAAATAAGCAAGGTGGAAATATCACTGTTCAAGCTCAAAACGGTATTCAAGTAGCACCTGCTAATCCAATTTTTGCTCGTTCTTCGGGCGGTAATGGTGGCGATATTACCTTATTTACTATTAATAGAAATATTAATATTGGTAGCGTGAGAACTGAGTCTAAATTTCAGGGTGGAAATATTAATATTACAACTACGAATGGTAGCGTTAATACAGATCAGTTAGTTGGAGGATCTGAGATTACTGGAGGAGCTACGCCAGTCACAACTGTCCTGGGTGGTAATATTAATGTGATGGCTGGCAGCAATATTACTACTACTATCGTGGGTTCGCAAGGACAGCAACAAGGTGGTGCGATAACCTTTAAAAGTGGTGGGTCTATAAATACTGCAACTATTCTGACATCAGGAAATAATAATGGTGGTAATATCACTCTCAAAGCGGGCGGCTCCATTGATACTACGGCAGGAATCATCAATGCAATGGGTGGCAACAACGGCGGCAATATTTCCCTCGAAGCCGCAACCAACATCAGTACCGCAGGAATTGGCAGCGCTTTATTGTTAAGCGGGTTCAATGCTAATAGCGGCAATCTTCGCATTCAAAGCGGCGGTAACATCAACACAACGGCCGGCCCAATTATTACGGCAGCGGCGAATGGTAAGGGCGGAGATATTACCATAAATGCTCAAGGAACTGTTTCGACATCGGATATTAATGCCCGCACTTTCGCTCCCAGCATCACTGTGACTGGTGGTAATATTGATCTAAAAGGAAGTAGTATTACTGCTAGTGGTAAGATCGAAACTAACCGCAATAACATTACTTTTAACAATCCGGTAATATTAGGTAATGACCTATCGGTCAAAATTTTAGAGACTGGCGATATTACTTTTAAGTCTACTATTGATGGGCCTCACAGTCTTACTGTTCAACCCAAGGCGGGAATTATTGATTTTGGTGGCGATGTTGGCAAAGCGACTCCCCTCAACAGCGTCAATATTGAAGATGATATCACTAAAAGTTCCGCCCAAATTAACATTATTACTACGAATAATATTACTGCCCAAAATATTGTCTCCCCAGCCGGAATTTCTTTATTTAGTGAAAACGGAGAAATCAAAACAGGCAATCTTGGTGCAACTTCCCCTAACAATGGCGGTAATATCACTGTAAACGCTGGTACTAATATTTTGGCGGGCGATATCAATACTTCTGCTGCTGGTAATGGCGGCAGCATCTTCCTCGATGCTACGGGAAGTATTACTGTTGGTAAGATTGACTCTTCGGCGCAGGGAAATGCGGGGAATGTCACGGCATATAACCGTAACACTTCGGGTGATATTACTGTAAGTCAAATTAATGCTCAAAGTTTCGGTAGCGGTACTGGCGGAAATGTCGAGATTGAGACGGGAAGGTTTTTTCGATCGCTAAATTCGTTCACAGACAGAAACAGCATTGATGCTAGCATTTCTACGGCTGGAAATCCTGGAGATATCAACGGCGGTAAGATCGTAATTCGCCACGGAGGCGCCGGATTGAGACCGTTTATTGTGGGTGATTCTACGACAAATGGAACGACGGGTGCAATTACTAGGGGAAATTCTAATTCTATTCAAACAATTTTGCGGGGTAACTCCTATCTTTATACTCACAAACAGGATGCCGATCGCCTTCAAATTATCTCGGTTCCAGCACCCGCAACCGCAACACCCGCACCAGCAGCGATTCCATCCCCAGCGCCCGCAACCGCAACACCCGCACCAGCAGCGACTCCATCCCCAGCGCCCGCAACACCAACACCCGCACCAGTAGCGACTCCATCTCCAGCGCCCGCAGCAACCCCAGTAACGAGGGTGACTCCATCCCCAACACCCGCAGCAACCCCAGTAACGAGGGTGACTCCATCCCCAACGCCCGTAACACCAACACCCACAACCGCAGCGACTCCATCCCCAACACCCGCAACTGAAACTCCGACAACCGCAGCGATTCCATCCCCAACAACCGCAACACCAACACTCTCACCAATTCCCGAACCCGCGCCCATACCCGATTTTCCCATCGACATCCGACTACCGCTAACCGCCGATCCATCCACAATACCAGCCCGATCGCGCCCGACACAGCCTTCAACGCCAACAACACCGGGGGCGATCGATCGCATACCTGCCGCGTCGCAAATTCCCGCAATTTCTGTACTCACCGAGCAGAGCGCCACTCAACCTGCGATCGCGACTCCAAGCTCGATCGCTCCCCAACCTTTAAACGCGCCAAATCCCGCTTTCACGGCTCCTCAAGCCCCACAAACCCTGCTTGCAGAACCAATTCAGCCATCACCCGCACCTCCGATTTCACCCGTTCCCGCACCCGCAGCAAGTCAAAATCCGCAACAGGAATTAGCTTTTTTAATTGGCGATTTATTGGGTGCTAAAACCACGATTACCCTAAATCCTGAAAGCCAAAGTAACACTTTTGGGTGGGCATTTCCCGATTCAAAAAGAGATTTTTGGATCCAAGTACCAGTCATTGAAAAAGAACCGAATCTTGCTTTCATACCGTTTTCGGAAAACCCGCCGGAAAACGCGCCTTTGCGGGGTTCTTCTATTTCGGAAAAACCGGACGGATGGATTGTTGAAATTCCGAAGCCTGCGCCTGCGCCTGTTGAAATACCAGTTGCGGCGATCGAGCCTAATTGGTTGGCAAACATCCGCCAAATCGCTCCGCCAACAACAGATTCACCCGCACCAATTCCAGCCCCTGCGCCTGCACCAATTCCTGCACCGATTCCAGCGCCTGCGCCCGCACCTGCGCCTGCGCCCGCTCCAAATCCCGCACCAAGTCCGATCGTCCAAAATCCCGTACCCGCCAATATCCCGAATCTGTTTCCCTCAGAAATTAGCAGGTTTAGCGTCGAACAAACTCTCAATCAAAACAATGCCGATGATGCTGTTTCCCAAATTGATAAACTGTTTGAACAAGACTACGAAAATGCTTATGGGGAAAACTTTACGGATCAAAAAGTTGACGTTCAATATCTGAGAGAAACTCTGAAAACAATTAAGGAGGAAACCGGGAAGCAAGCTGTAATTGTTTACGCGATCGTCCGTCTCGACGAATTGTCGCTAGTGTTAGTAGTTCCCGACGGCCCTCCGATTCTCAAAAATATCCCTGTCACTAGCAAAGATTTACTGGAAAAAGTAGCAGAGTTTCAGCGCTCGTTAGCCAAACCAGATAATGCGGAAGATCGAGAATATTTGTCAAGTGCTCAGCAACTTTACCAGTGGCTGATTGCACCGCTTTCTAAAGATTTAGAAGCATTAAATGTGGATACGCTGGTATTTTCCTTCGATGCCGGTTTGCGCCAATTGCCCCTAGCAGCGTTGCACGACGGCAATCAATTTCTAGTAGAAAAGTACAGCCTCGGCTCAATTCCCAGTGTCAGTTTGACTAATACAAAATATCAAAGTTTGCAAAACGCTCAAGTTTTAGCAATGGGTGCTTCGGAATTTCACCACACCGATAAAGATCCTTTGCCGGGAGTGCCGATCGAATTATCTGCGATCGCTGGTAGCAGAACCAAATCTCAAAACACAGCAGCTTTTCCCTTGTGGCAAGGCCGCTCTTTTTTGAATGAAAACTTTACCCTAGAAAACCTAAAAAAACAGCGGCAGCAACAAGCATTTGAGATTGTTCACTTAGCTAGTCACGCGAGTTTTCCGCAAACTCTAAATGGGCGCAAGGAAGCTGAAATTCACCTATGGAATCGCTCTTTGTCCTTAAATGAATTCCGGTTGGTGAAGTGGTACGATCGCCGACAAGTAGAGTTATTGGTGCTGAGTGCGTGCGAAAGTGCGATCGGCGACGATATAGCAGCAGAAATGGGATTTGCTGGACTGGCAGTCCGCAGCGGTGTAAAATCAGCTTTAGCGAGTTTGTGGAAAGTTAAAGATGTTGGAACTTTGACCTTAATGACGGAGTTTTACGACCATTTGCGATCGGAAAATATCAAAGCTGAAGCCCTTAGAAAAGCTCAAATAGCAATGATCCGCAAACAGATTGTAATTAAAAATGGTCAATTGCAGGGAGCCCAAAGGTCGATCGACCTTCCTGATGGTTTAAAAGACTCAGCCAACTCAGATTTATCTCACCCACATTTTTGGGCTGGATTTACAATAATCGGTAGTCCTTGGTAAGTAACGGAGGACACTGCACTCCCGTGGTTTCCCTAACCCAAAATAATCGTAGCTTCCAGGGTTCAATGTCATCATACTTGCGAAAGAGATAATATCAATTCCGGCTAGGCCGGAATCAGATAGAGGACACGGCAGTGCTGTTTCCCTACCATAATTAATCGTAGGGAAACGGCACGTGCAGTGTCCTGATTTCGGGTAATATTAATTCTGATTCTACCGGAATTGATATCAGTTAGATCAATGTATCCCAGACTACTATCTTTTGATGTCATAAATTTGCTATGAATAGCAAAACTAAATACTAACGGAGCAAAACCTGTGGGCAAGTTTGATAAAATATTCAATTCACAAGACAAATCCGAAGCAACCTTGACTTTAGAGGAATCCGTAGCGGCGGTAGCACTTGTCGCAGCCGAAGCAAATTCCCCTGACACGGATGCTGATATCTTAGAAAGCATACTTTGGGAATCAGAAATATTTGCTGAATATTCGGAAGATGATATGTCAGCAATGTTTCAAATACTCGCAGGTATTATCGCCAAAGATGGTTTAGGAGCATTATTTAATACTGCTTGGGCATCAATACCAGATGAGTTAGTGTTGGATACTTTTGCAATAACCACAGCAATGTTTGTCGCAGATGGCGAAGTGTCTGACAAGCACAAGGGTTTTCTTCAGGAATTCCAGCAAGCATTGGGTGTGGAAGACGAGGAAGCTGCGGAAATTATCGAGGATGTAATTGCTGCTTACTCGGAGGAAGCTGAGGAAGAAGAGTCTGATTTAGATGGGCCATTATACGTATCTCCTGAAGGCAATTTTAGCGTCCCTCTTCCCGTTGACGAGCAACGAGGCGGTAAAATTGACGAGGAAGAAGGCTGTGTCACATTTTCTGACGACTTTGGCGTTTTGGTGAAAATTGATTATTTCTCGATTGCTGGTGAAGAGGAAGCAGAAATCGAGTCGGTTGGTGAGGAAGCTTATCTCAAGTCTTTTCTGGACAATTTTATTTCTCCGGCAATTCTTGATAATGTTCCCAACTCTAAGTTACTTCACGCGGAATATTTAGAAGATGAGGAAGCTTATTTCTCGGTTTTCGATTTGCCTGCGGGTGCAACTCTCAAAGTGCAAGAAAATGATGGCCCTCTGACTCGAATGGATTCCTACCGAGGACTTATGGCTTTTATCGCTGACGATTTTTGCTACACGGTAAGCTGTCAGCGAATTTATCAAGAGGGTAATGAATTGGGTTCTCTTGAGTCGGAAGCTGAGGCAATTATGAACAATATTTTCGCGTTTATTGAGACTATTGAGTTTTCGGCAGTCGCATAAACAGGACTTATTTAGGAGGGCTAAAAACCTGGTTTCTTTCTAGATGTCTGGCTGCTAAACCGGATATTTTCAGAGAAGCCGGTTTTTTTTTGTTCCGCATCCTCAGAATATTAGATTGTGTTTGGTCGATCGACCAAATTACTATTGGTTTGTAGCAAGTAGGGTGCGTCGCCACCCGCACGACCGCAAGTTATATCCAATATCTGGCAGCGACGCACCCTACAGACTACAGACTACAAAACTATATTGATGATTTCGATAATAAAATAGTGAGATCGAGAACTGGCTAAAAAACCGATTCTCGATCGCACTTCCACATACATTCAGTCAACCACAGTCGAAAAACAGCAGCAATTAGCCACCATTTTTGACTAATTAGTAGTCTGAGCTTCCACCAATCTTTGCTTGAGTTCTTCCAGGGCACTCGCCCAGCGCGGATCTGGCTGCACCGAGCCGGAATCAGCGTTTGGTACTGTTGTTGTTGACTGATTGCGACGAGACTTGTTGTTGTCACCCCGACGGCGGTTGCTTTTGCTGGAACCTCCTCCACCTGGGGTAGGAGGAGCCGAGCGCTGCTGTTGCTGCGGCTGCGGCACAGGTGCTGGCACTGACGGCGACGCTGCTGACGACGACGCGGACACCAACTGCGGTGACGGCGTTGACGACTGCTGCTGCTGCTGATCTTCTTCGCCCTTCTCCGATTTACCCTTAGAGCGGGGCAGTGCCTTCTCTATTTTCAGCGGGTTTTCTTTGAACATCAAGCCATTGTATTTCTCAATAACTTGATCGGCTTGTTCATCGGTGAGCACCGTTACAAAACCGAATCCTCTGCATTTACCAGTTTTGCGATCGGTAATTACCTTTGTGGTGACAGATTCACCCTCCGGTGCAAAAACTTCTTGCAATTCTAGGCGATCGAGTTCCTTCGGTAGATTACCAACATAAAGACGAATAGACATGAAAAATTCCTCCAGACTTGGATTTTAATTAATTTGCTCGAACAGGATCATCCGAAGTCAACTGAATGTTGACTTCAGGTAAACACCAGATAACCGGAGAATTTGCGCATTCCTCCCACCAACCTTGACAGCTCCCCCCACCTTTTAGAACAAAAAGATGATTTACTCTGATGAGGCCGGAAATAAACCGCCGATGCAGAGAGCTTTTAAATCTCAGGTTGTTGTGTAAACTTTTAGTCATCACTCAAATGTTTAGGCTATTGGCTCTTCTGTATTACTTGCTTCCGGTTTTGATTCAGAATGTTTATAGCCAGTGCCGTGTAGAAATTTATGTTCAAGGATGTCAATTGAAAGCGATCGGAATGCCAGTATTCAGTTTAATACAGTGATGGATAAAATAGCTAACATTTTTTCAGCCAGTAATCTTACCTCACTCCTAATCTCGCTCCTAATGCTGAGAACTACTCACTTACCTGGTATCCCTTAAATCGAGCCTGGCTGCGTCCGACCATTCATTTAAAGGTATCACAGCCTTGGTAACAGAGCTAGTTATTTAGGAAGATTTCAGGTTGAATCTAACGAAAACCACATCTGAATCACTTTTTTGAATTCATCCTGCACAGCGAATTTTGCTGTCACAAAAAAACAGCCGACAAGCGGCTGACTTAACTTGCTGTGTTGGGAGGTTGACAATTTTTACGCAATGCCTTAGCTATTTTAGGCAACTTAAGTTGTTGCAATATTTGGTTTAATCTAATTTAGATAAATAAATGTAACAGGATATCGGCAAAAAAGCAACTTTTATTTATGAAGGAAGTTCGGCAACGGAAGGAAGAAGGAAGAAGGAAGAAGGAAGAAGGAAGAAGAGTGTAGGGTGCGCCACCAGCACCAATATCGAGTAGGCTGCGCCACTAGCACCGATAACATGGCTCATCGGCTATTTAACTCAAAACCTAACTCAAAATCCGTTAGCGAAGCCCTCGAAGAGGATCGCCATTCCTCACCTTGCGCCCTGGATAATGATGTATGCGCCCCAAAAAGCAGCAGCAAAAGCCAAAACCGCAGACCAAATCGGATGTCCGCTGTCACTAACCCTCCCTCCTTGACTGCGGAGACTTTCGAGGTCGATCGCCACAGTAGCACCCCGACGCAGCCAACCAGTCGCCACAACAGACTTGCCGATCAAATCGCTAGGGCGAGTCGGTTTCGCCCATAAAGAACCAAGGTAGCCAAACCTCGAAACATAATGCAGCCTTACCAAACCCGTCGCTGTTTGCAAAATCAAATCTTGTCCCAGCCAATTACCAATACCAGACCTACCCAAAAGTTGCCCGGAAAGCCGCACAGCTTGAGCATCCAGAGGCAAACTCTCGGGATTTGACAAAATTTCCGGCACACTCGGCTCCGTAGTTTCTCGCGGCGTAATGTCGGGGAAAAAATAATTGATTCGCATCAAAGTACCGAGACAAAATCCGATCGGCAAACAGCCCCAAAAAATCGATCGATCGCCCCAAAGCCAATCCAACTGCCAAAAACTCGTCCTCGAAAAAATCCACCCAATCAGCCAAAGCACCCCGACTATCGCCAAACTCATCGGAATCCCAAAAAACGGCGCACCTTGTAAAAATAGTTTTGAGTCTTTAAATTGGAGTATTGATTTAAACAGAGACAATTTTCCTTTCCTGGGTTGCTCTTCCACTCCCGCGTCTACCAGATCCAACTCTGTCTCCAGTTTCCAGAATTGAGCATAGAGAGCCAACAGCTTCAAACGCTCTCCCAGCAAAGGATGTGCGCTATTAACAGTCAACCAATTGCGATCGGGATTGCTGACATCCCACAGCAAAATCTGTTCCAGCGGCGCGTGTAATGCAGCAGAACCAAGGGTTACAGCTTGCCTAACGCCTACAGGTAACAATAGATCGAAACTTTCGAGGAAAAAGCTAGTTTGTTTTTCCCGATCGACATTAGCAGCAATCCCGATCGCCATTTTAGCCAGAGCCCGCGTCAAACCGTTAGGATTCCCGGTAATTTCCGCAGCAGTTCGATCGCTAAAATACACCCGGCGGCGCGACAGCCAAAACATCGGCCAGCGCAACAACTTATAAATCCCGTAACTAATAGCAGAAATTGCAGCCGCCACAACTTTGACAGTCGATCGCAAAAAGTCGATCGTCATTAAACCACACAACCGTTCTCCCCAGTGCGCCACCTGCCAATAAATCAGGTAAGGAATCTGCAATACCAGCATCGCCAGCGACATCGGCGCAAAATCCCAGTGAGCAATATGTGCCAATTCCCGTGCAAAAACAGCAGCAATTTCATCATCCGTCAACTGTTCCAACAGCCCCCGACTCACAGCAATCCGAGCAAAACGGGGCAAACAGCCGTAACTGAAAGCTACAGGAACATCGATCGGCAAAAGTTTCAGCACCGGCACCGGTAGATTTTGCTTGGTACAAAAACTTCGCAGTACCCGGCTGGCTTCCTTGCTGTGCTTCGACAAAACCGACGCGCGCAGCGTTTCGATGCCGCAAAACAGTTTCAGCAGCGCGTCTGTCAGCCAGGGAGACGAGGCCAAAAGCAATCCGAACACAAGTTGGAGAAACGGAGTCGGATCTCGATAAAAAAGCTGAATCGGCGCAAAAATAGGCAGTCGAGTGAATATGTAAAGCTGAACTAACAGAGAATTAGTGTTTGTCAGCAAGAATTGCAGCACAAACCGGGCTAAGAAAAATAGGGCGATCGCACTTGCAGCGGCCTCGATCCGAAAACCCAGCAATTTCAGCGGTTTTAGCGGGCGCGGGCTTTTCGCGGCGCGCCCTGCTTCGCGCCAACTGAGTTCGTAAATATCTAAGCTGGCGAATTCGGGAATATCTGTTTCGGAACCGGAACTATTTTCTGGATCTGGTTCTGTTGATTTTTCCCGTTTGGGGGATGGAGGCGGCGGAGAAATATGTTGCGAGTTGACGTTTACCGCCGCCGCAGTCGGCTTTGAATATGAAAATCTTGTTTTTTTATCTGCGGTTGGTCGGTCGCCCCCAAGCGATTTTGGCTGCGATTTAGTTCCGGCATCGAAGGCAACAAAGCCTGTTTCGGGGGGAGTGTCTACGGATTTTGGTTGATTTTCCGATGGTTTTGGGGGGCGAGAGTGGGTTAATTCAGTTAAAGTGCGATCGGCCCAAGTTTTGATTTGAGTGTTGGGGTTTTGGGCGAGGGAAGCGCACAGGGCGATCGCGCCTTTGACATTCCCGGTTGCTTTGTATGCAGCGACTAACCCCATCTGCGCGCGGATTCCCGACGGTTGATTAGCTGCGGTTTGGGTAACGGATTCTAAAAGGGCGATCGCCCGATCGTAATCCCGCCCTTTCAAAGCAGCTAACCCAGCCTCTAGAGACTGTTTTGCAGATGAACCCGATTGATTTTGATTAGGTGGAGATACCATGACATTGCCCGCGATCGCGACTTGTCCAAGATAGCCTAGACCTGAAAATATGTAGTAGACATCGACCATATTTATTGTGGAACAGGCATCCTGCCTGTTCAAGACTGGCAATTCTTGCGATGTCTAATAGACATCTATAAATCAGGTTCAATTCCAGCCGATCGCAATTGCTCAGCCAACCTTTCAGCTTTTAATTGAGCTTGTTCTAATTTTGCACGTTCATAAGGCCGCACAAAGGTATTAGCTTATTATCGCCTAACAAATACCTGAATTTTCTGCCCTGAAGCTCCTGAATCCCACCCTCTCATATAGATATTCCCTGCGGTAGCAATCTCCTCAATTTGCACAGAACCCACAGAAATAATAGTACAAGGAATGAAATTATTGTATGGAGAAAATCTGTATTTTACGCTTGATATATTCTTGACATTAATGTGTTCAAGGCGCACCACTTGGTGATATTTTTCCAAAAGAATCCACCAAGGATACTCCATACTTGATAAAGATAGTCCAATATTTTTACATTCCGTTTTAGCCACAAATTTAGCTGCATTTATATAATTATTTTTGTCGTTTCTAACAGGTCTCAAGTATTGATTTATTCTGTTATTGTTGAATATATTTTGCTCTCCTAATATCGGCCTAAACTCGTTTAATAAAACATAGACTAATGATATTTGTAGAAGAATTATCATAATAACATTTCCTACATTTTTATGATAATTTTTTGATAAAACTATACCCATAAATGGGGAAATCAGCACAAAAATAGGTAAGTGGAGGCGACTGTGCCACATTTGCCATTTTACCAGCAAGCAAAATAACAAAAAAGAGCATAATATAGTTGTTAGATAGCTGACAAGATATTTATTTTTTCTCAAATTCCGACTGCTTAGACACACCACCGCAGCAATCAATAATAGCCAGAAGTGAATTGGGTTGCCCGCTGTGTCTTCAAAAGTTGGAACGAGGGCTTGGAAATTAAAATCTGTACCAAATGTATTGCGCGGATCGTTAATGTCCACGCCTAGTATTTCGTGGAGTTTATGTATTGCTTTCTCCAGCGAATCGGTACTAATAAAATCCAATGGTATAACCATGTGCAAGCTGGCATTTTTCACTAGACTTGAAATGAAAATAGGAATTCCATAGGCATCAGGACTCCATTTGTATGGATATGTAGAAGTGGGCGCGCCAAATAATTCTATATTCCGGAGATAATGACCGGAGTTAATCAGCGCAATCACCGCAGCGATTGCCAAAATATGCTTAAAGACTTGTCTGCGATCGCGCTGAACATCCATCAATACAAACCAGATCAAAAATGGTAATCCATATATATATCCTGTGCCTTTACTAAAAATAGCAAGTCCCAAACTGGCACTCATTTTAAATATATGATTCCAAGTTATTTTCTCGTTTATTGTCGAGACAACATAGTAAACAAAACAAACTAACCAAAAAGCAACTACATAGGTATCTTTAGCATTAGATGCGTGGAGAATTCCCACAGGAATAGTTGCACACAAGACAACAGAGAAAACTTGAGCGCGCAAATCGCCTCCCAGTTGTTTAGTAATCAGCGATACTCCAATTAGACTACCAACCATACTGAACCACTGCACGAGATTTGCGAAGCGATCGCCTCCGCTTAAAATGTGCAAGTGCATCACAACAAATCCCGACCAAGGAGCACTGTATAACTGTGGCGTGTAGCTTGTCGGATAGTGTTCAACACTGCGGTTTTGTATCCAGTGAACTACGCGCGGCAAATGATAATCCAAAGAGTCCCAGTTGTTAGAGGGTGCTACTACAGCAATTAAACCTACTGTCAAAGTTGTGAAAGCTACACCAGTTAAAAGCAGAGTCAAGAAAGGAGATATCTTTATATTCTGAAAATTGAAACTAATTTTTTTTAATCTTACTTTTTTAACTACAATAAATCCTAAGATTAAATCCAGCCACAACCAAAAAGCAAATATTCCACTAAAATTAAGGAACCTTATTGAACTCAAAAACTCCGTAATTCCAGCTACTAAAACTCCCCATACTATTGCCGCTTCCAAGATGGCAACCCGCCAGCACCTATGGAAATTATAAAAAGTTATAAATATCAAAATTCCGCAAATACTGGGAAGAAAAATAAACATATCAAAACTGTTAATTTGTTGAGTTATAAAGTTTATTAGTAGCAGTAAAGTACCGCACACTTTCCCGCTACTAATAGTAATAAATGCTATGTTTACCTCAATCCTCGCTCATTTCCAAACCCGAAACCACAGGGGCGATCGCATTTAACTTCAACACAGGATGTTCGCCTTCCACCTGTCGGCAATTCCACTCATTTCTAAACAGCAAAACGGGCCGGCCCCAACTATCCTTCA
>ENA-OFCE01001255-OFCE01001255.1-metagenomes-genome-assembly--contig:-NODE-1255-length-13440-cov-6.749645_pt1 | contig 13440 bp, 13 predicted proteins | sample MGYA00153388_OFCE01 | MGnify analysis MGYA00153388
GCGCGCATGTCCGACTGCCCTTTGCGCGACCTCATCGTGTCCGGCCCGCAGATGGACGCCGCAGTGCTGGGCCGCGCCCTGACGGTGCTGCAGGCAGCGCAGGCGCGCCACCGCGAGGTCATCGATCCGGTGGAAGTGCTGGCGGCCTTTGGCGGCCACGAGGTGGCGGTGATGACCGGCGTGATGCTGATGGCCGCCAGCAAACGGCATCTGCTGGTCGTGGACGGGCTGCCGGCATGTGCCGCATTGATGCTGGCCGCGCGTATCGCGCAACCGGTCACCGATTACTGCGTCTTCACCCGCAGCCACGGCCACCGCGGGCTTGATCAGGCCCTGAACCTGTTCCGCGCCTCGGCGCTGATGGAGCTCGGCATGGAAAGCACCGACGGCACCGGCGCCACGCTGGCCTGGCCGCTGCTGCGCTGCGCCGCGGGGTTGCTGACCGAGGTGGCCGACGGCGAAGACGCCGGCCCTTCGCAGCCTGGCGGCTTGTTCAGCCCGCCGGCCGCCGAGCCGTCGCCCCTGAATACGCCGCTGTACTGAAGCACCCGACGCGGCCAGGTCGCCGGTGTCAGCGCAATTCCGGCGTCCTCGAGCCGGAGGGCTGCGCCGGTTCAGGCTCCGGCGCCTGAAATTGCGGCGCGGCCGGCTGCCGCATCGGCATGCCGGGCGGCGGCGGTCGGGTCTGCGAAGGCGGCCGCGCGGGCGCCACGGGCAGCGCAGCGGCAGCGGCGTCCAACAGGCTGCCCGTGGCCGCAGCGACCGGAGCCGCGATGTCCAGCGACACCTGCACGGCGCCTCCGCGCGGGCCCAGGGCCGCACCCCGGGCCCGCACCGACTGCAGCACGGTCTCGCCGTCGACCACGCTGCCCACGCGGTAAGCCCTGGCCGGCTTGCCGTCGACCGCGATCAGGGCCAGCCCCTGGGTGCTCGCGCCGTTGCCGCGCGGGCTGACCACGCCGATGAGCTGGAAGCGGGCATCGGCCACGGGTTCGGGGTCGGCGGCCTGCACCGCGGCCACCGGGTCGGGTCCGAAGACCCGGGTCAGGTCGCCACGAGCGCCTGCGCCGAGCTCGGCCACCGTCGTCTGCGGGGGCGCCTGGGGTGCCTCGACGACGAGCCTGAGCCCCCAGAACAGCGCGCTGCCGGCCACCAGGGCCCAGACCGCGAATGACCACCAGCGTGCCCACATGCCCCGATTATGATTCCAGCAATCTTGCACCTTTGCCATCGGGCCCTACTCGGGCCAGCCACCGCACCATGACAGCTCCTGATTTCGGCCTGATTTCGCCCACTGTCGCGCGCTGCCGCCGCGGCTTCACGCTGATCGAGCTGATGGTGGTGCTGGTCATCATCGGCGTGCTCGGGGCCCTGATCGTGCCCAACCTCATCGACCGGGCCGATGACGCACGGGTGACTGCCGCGCGCACCGACATCAACAACCTCATGCAGGCGATGAAGCTGTACAAGCTCGACAACCAGCGCTTCCCCAGCGTCGAACAAGGGCTCGAAGCCCTGGTGAAAAAGCCCACGGTGGGGCTGGTGCCGCCCAACTGGAAGCTCAATCTCGACAAGCTGCCCGCCGACCCCTGGGGCCGGCCCTACCAGTACCTGAACCCGGGCGTGAAGGGCGAGATCGATGTCTTCAGTTTCGGGGCCGACGGCCAGCCCGGAGGCGAAGGCAAGAATGCCGATCTCGGTTCCTGGCAATAGGGCCCGGCATCGGCCCGCGTCGGGCGGCGGGCGCGCGGCGCGCGGCTTCACGCTGCTGGAGCTGCTGGTGGTGCTGGTCATCGTGGCCATGATCAGCAGCGTCGCAGTGCTGTCCATGCGCGACGGCCTGACGGCTCAGCTCGAGCGCGAAGGCGAGCGGCTGAGCACCCTGCTGGAAGGTGCGCGCGCCCAGGCCCGGGCCAGCGGTGCGGCGGTAAGCTGGGTCCCGGCCTCATCGCCCGACGAGTCGCCGTTTCGCTTCATCGGCCTGGGCGCCAACCCCGCAGCGCCGACACGCTGGCTCGACGACCGCGTGACTGCGCAGGTGGTGGGCCGCCCGGCATTGGCGCTGGGCCCCGACGCCATCCTGGCGGCGCAACGGGTGGTGTTGCGCCTGGCCGACCGTCGCCTGGACATCGCCACCGACGGACTGGGCCCGTTCATGGCCGTCGCGCCGCTGGCGGCACCGGCGCGGCCGTGACGCGCGGCTTTCTGCTCGTCGAAACGCTGGTGGCACTGGCGATCACGGCCATCGCGCTGGCCGCCGGTCTGCGCGCTGCCGGTGCGCTCACCGACAACGCCCGCCGCCTGGGCGATGTGATCGCCGCGCAGTGGTGCGCCGACAACCAGCTCACCGCGCTGCGGCTCAGCCGCAGCTTTCCCGGCGTGGGCGACGCCGACTTCAGCTGCGAACAGCTGGGCCGCAAATACACCGGCAAGCTGGTCACCCGGGCGACACCCAACCCCGGCTTTCGGCGGGTGGAAGCGGCCGTCAGCGACGACGCCGGGCAGCCCCTGTTGACGCTGTCCACCGTGCTGGCGCGCAATTGACGACCGGCGTGGACCGTCGCTGCAATCGCGCCTCGCGTGGGTGTCCGCCCCCTGCGATCCGTGGCTTTACCCTTGTCGAGGTGCTGGTGGCGCTGGTGGTCATGGCCATCGGCGCCGGGCTGGCCTGGCAGGGGCTGGACGGCATGCTGCGGGCGCGCGAGGGCAGCAAGGCGGTTCTGGACCGCACGTTGCGCGTCAACACCATCGTCGTGCAGTGGGAGCAGGACCTGGCCGCCCTGCGCGACGTGGGCGGCAGCGTGCCCGCGCTCAGTTTCGACGGCCAGACGCTGCGCCTGGTGCGCCAGGCCGAGGGCGGCGTGGCGTTGGTGGCCTGGGCCGTGCGTGGCGGGCAATGGCAGCGCTGGGCCGGGCCCGCGGTGACGCGCGTGGGCGACTTGCGCCAGTCCTTCGAACGCAGCCAGCAGTTGCTGGGCAATGAACCGGGTCAGTTGAACCTGGTCCCCGCCAGCGAGTTCAACGTGTTCTTCTTCCGCGGCAATGCCTGGACCAACGCACAGTCCACCGGCGACCTGGTGCAGGCGCCAGCCGCCCCGGCCGGCAGCGCCAGCGCGCCGCGGTTGGCGGTGTCGCGAGAACAATTGCCCAGCGCCGTGCGCCTGGTCATCACCCTGGACGGCGGCGTGCTCACGCGAGACGTCGCGCTCGGGCCGAGCGGCGGATGAAGACGTTTCGTGCGCGCGCGCCGACCCGCGGCGCGGCCCTGCTGATGGCGATGCTGCTGATGGTGATGGTGGTCACCATCACCGCCGGGATGGTCTGGCAGCAGGCCCGTGCCATCGAGGTCGAGTCGGCCGAACGGGCGCGATCGCAATCGGGCTGGATCATCACCGGGGCCCTGGACTGGGCGCGGCTGATCCTGCGCGAGGACGGCCGCACCCAGCAGCGCGGCGGGCGCATCCTGGATTCCCTGGACGAACCCTGGGCCACGCCGCTGGCCGAGGCCCGGCTGTCGACCTTTCTGGCGGCTGACCGGGACAACAACGTCGACACCGGACCCGAGGCCTTCCTGTCCGGGCGCATCGAAGACGCGCAGTCACGCTGGAACCTGCGCAACCTGGTCGACGGCGCCGGCAAAGAAGTGCCCGCCGAGAAGGCGGCGCTGGTGCGGCTGTGCCAGCAGGCCGCGTTGCCGGGCGATATGGCGGACCTCATCAGCGCCGGCCTGCGTCAGGCCTGGGCGCCGGCCGCGGACGATGGCAATGGCGCCGCGCCACTGGCGCCGCAGCGCCTGTCGGAGCTGGAATGGCTGGGGCTGGCACCGGCCACGCTGCGTCGGTTGGCGCCCTGGGTCGATCTGTTGCCGCGGGCCACGCCCGTGAATGCCAACACCGCCTCGCGGGAAGTCCTGGTGGCCGCCATCGACGGGCTCGACCTGGGCAGCGCCGAGCGGCTGGTGCAGGCGCGTCAACGCAAACCCTTCGAGGGCATGGACGACATCAAGGCGCAGCTGCCGCCCACTTTGGTGCTCGACCCGGCTCGGGTGAATGTGTCGTCCTCGTATTTCCTGGTCGAGGGCCGGCTGCGGCTGGACGACCGGATGCTGGAAGAACGTTCCCTGCTCGAACGCCGCGGCGCCGACCGCGACTTCGAGGTCGTGGTGTTGCGCCGCGAGCGCATTCCTGCCGGACCATCGCCGCGATGACGGCAGCGGCACGACCGAGGCGAGCCGTCCGGCCCGCCACAATACTTGTTGCCGGCTAAAGCCTGCGGCCACCTGCCTCACGACCGACCGCCACGTCCATGTCTGTTCTAGTCATCCTGCTGCCTCCGCGAGAACGTCTTTCGTCACGCTCGGCCGACGCCACGCCGGGCATGAAGCTGCCGCCGGAGTTCGAGTTCGTGTTCAGTGCCGACGGTCGCAGCGCGACGCGCAACGGGTATGCCGCGCCGCTCGCGCTGCCCAAGGCCGACGAGGTGGTGCTGGTGCTGGCCGATGGCGACGTCAGCTGGCACCGCATCAACATCCCCAAGGCGCCGCCGGCCCGGCTGCGCGCGGCCCTGGCCGGGGCGATGGAGGAACTGCTGCTCGACGACGACGATGTCCAGCATCTGGCGCTGGCGGCAGACGCCGCGCCCGGGCAGCGGGGCTGGGTGGCGGTGGTGCACAAGCCGTGGTTGACGTCGGCCCTGGCGCTGCTGGACGGTGCCGGCCGGCCTGTCGACCGCGTGCTGCCCTCGCTCAGCCCGGCGCCGGCCACAAGGGGCCACTTTTTCGTGACGCATGCCGGCGTGGACGGCGGCGTGGCATTGGCGCTGGGCGGCGCCGATGGCGTGGCCTGCCTGCGCCTGGGCGGTCTGGCGCGGGCGCTGCTGCCGGCGGCGTCCGACGCCGCGCATGACGCCACGGAGTACACCGCCACGCCCGCTGCCGCGGCGGCGGCGGAACGATGGTTGGGTGCCCCGGTGCAGATGCTGGGCGCCGCGGAACGCGCGCTGCAGGCCGCGCGCGCTCCGGGCAATCTGCGCCAATTCGACCTGGCCCGGCGCAACCGCGGCCTGCGCGCCCTGCTGGACGCATTGCGTGGCCTGCGCAGCCCCGAGTGGCGCCCGGTGCGCTGGGGCCTGACTGCGCTGGTGGCCGTGCAACTGGTGGGGCTCAACGCCTGGGCCTGGCAGCAGCGACAGGCACTGGACGAACGCAAGCTGGCCATGAACGCCCTGCTGCGCGACAGTTTCCCCGGCGTGCGCGCGGTGCTGGACGCGCCGGTGCAGATGCAGCGCGAAACCGACCGCCTGCGCGCCGCCGCGGGCCGGCCCGGTGACGCCGACCTGGAAGTGCTGCTGGCCGCCGCCGCGGCCGCCTGGCCGGACAACCAGGGCCCCGTGCAGGCGCTGCAATTCGAGGCCGGCCGGCTGGTCCTGTCGGCGCCGGGTTGGGGTGAAGCCGAACTGGCGCAACTCCGCGCGCGACTGCGCAGCGCGGGCTTTGGCGCCGAATTGGTCGACGGGCGCATCACGGTGGCCCGGCTGACCGCGCCGGGTGCGGCATGAAGGCGGTGTTGCAGGCCGTGGCACCCGCCGCCCAATGGTGGGCGGTGCGGTCGGCGCGAGACCGCCGGCTGCTGGGCCTGGCCGGCATTGTGCTGGGGCTGTTCATCACCTGGTCGCTGGCGGTGCAACCGGCCTGGCACACGCTGCAAGTGGCACCTGCCCAGCGCGACGCGCTGGACGGGCAATGGCAGGCCATGCAGCGCCTGGCGGTCGAGGCCAAGGACTTGCGCGCCGCGCCGCCGGTCAGCATCGAACAATCTTCGGCGGCCCTGCGGGCGGCCACCGAACGCCTGGGCGACCAGGGCCGGCTGGCCATGCAGGGCGAGCGCGCCGTGCTCACCTTGCAAGGGGTCAGCACCTCGCAGCTGCGCGACTGGCTGGCCGAAGCCCGTTCCGGTGCGCGCGCCCGCCCGGTGGAAGCTCGGCTGACACGGGCAGCCCAGGGATACAGCGGCACCGTGGTGGTGGCCCTGGGCGGCGCGCTGTGAAGCCTGGCGGCTGGACGTTGCTGGGGGCGGCGATGGGCGGCCTGGCTGCATTGGCCGCCTTTGCGCCGGCGGCCTGGCTGGCGGCCGGCGTGGCATCGGCCACCGGGCAGCGCCTGTTGCTGGCCGATGCGCGTGGCACCGTGTGGTCGGGCAGTGCCGTGGCCGTGCTGACGGGTGGCCAGGGCAGCCGCGACGCCAGCGCGCTGCCCGGGCGGCTGAATTGGTCGCTGTCATTGCAGGGTTTGGGCTTGTCCGTCGGGCTGCGCCAGGCTTGCTGCATCAATGGCGAACTCAGGCTGGCGGTGCACCCCGGGTGGTCGCGCCTGCGCCTGGAACTGCCGCCGACCCAGGGCGCAGTGGGGCAGTGGCCGGCCGCCTGGCTGAGCGGTCTGGGCACGCCCTGGAACACGCTGCAACCCACCGGGTCGATGCAGTTGTCCAGCCCCGGGCTGCGCCTGGAATCGGTGCAGGGGCGCTGGCGCTTCGACGGCCGCGCCGAGCTTGAGCTCCAAGGCATGGCCTCGCGCGTGTCGACGCTGGACGTGCTGGGCAGCTACCGCCTCAGCCTGGCCCACGCCCCCGGCAGTGCCGACGGGGCCACGCTGTCGCTGTCGACCCTGAGCGGCGCCTTGCTGCTCAGCGGCAACGGCCAATGGGTGGCCTCGCGCTGGCGTTTCCTGGGCCAGGCCAGTGCCGCGCCGGGCTCGGAAACCGTGTTGAACAATTTGCTGAACATCATTGGTCGGCGCCAGGGCGCGCTGTCCGTCATTTCGATCGGATGAGCATGAACCCACCCCGCACCACCGCCAAGTGCAGCACCGGAAAGCCGGGTCGCCACCGGGCCCCGGTCTGGCTCCTGGCCTCTACGGCCACAGCCCTGGCCCTGGCGCTGGGCATGCCGCCGGCCTGGGCACAGAAATCGACCTCGCGGCAGCGCGCGCCGGTGATCGTGAACTTCGTCAATGCCGACCTCGAGGCCGTGACGCGCGCCATCGCCGCGATGATCGAGCGCCCGATCCTGGTCGATCCGCGGGTGCGCGGCTCGATCACCGTGTACAGCGAACAGCCGCAGAGCGTGAACGACGCCTGGCAGACGTACATCGCGGCGCTGCGCGGACTCGGTTTTGCCGTGGTCGAAAGCGCGGGCATCTACAAGGTCGTGCCCGAGGCCGATGCGAAGTTGCAGACCGGCACGGTGTCGGTGGGCAATGTCGGCGTCAGGGGCGACCAGGTCATCACGCAGATCTTCCCGCTGCGCTTCGAGAACCCGAACAACCTGGTGGCCGTGCTGCGGCCCTTGATCAGCGCCAACAACACCATCAACGCCAGCGTCGGCAACAACGCGCTGGTGATCACCGATTACGCCGACAACCTGCAGCGCATCGCACGCATCATTGCGGCACTCGACCAGCCCGCCAGCACCGACGTGGATGTGGTGCCGTTGCAGCACGCCGTGGCCGCCGACCTGGCGCCCTTGGTGCAGCGCCTGACGGAGGGCGGCGGCGCCGCGGCGCCGGGGTTGCCGGGCGGCGGCGGCGGCGTCACGGTGCTGGCCGAGTCACGCAGCAACGCGCTCATCGTGCGGGCACCGAATGCCGCGCGCCTGGCTGCCGTGCGCGCCACCATCGCCCGGCTCGACCGGCCCGGCAATCTCGGCGGCACCGGTGGCGCGGGCATGTACGTGGTGCACCTGAAGAACGCCGATGCCGTCAAGCTGGCCACGGTGGTGCGGGCGGCTTTCGGGGCGGTCGGTGGCGGCACGTCGCCGTCGGCCGGTGGCGCGCCGGCACCTCAATCGCCTACCGCGCCAGGCGGGCAGGGCGGCCTTGGCGGTATCGGCGGCGGCGGCAGCGGAGTCGCAGCGTCGGGGCAGCCGTCCACCGGCGGCTTCATCCAGGCCGACCCGTCGACCAACTCGCTCGTCATCACCGCGCCCGAGCCTTTGTACCGCCAGGTGCGTGCCTTGATCGACCAGCTCGATTCACGCCGTGCCCAGGTCTACATCGAGAGCCTGATCGTCGAGGTCTCGGGCGGTGACGCCGCCGACTTCGGCATCCAGTGGCAGGGCCTGGGGACGGTGGGCAACAGCGCGCAGGTGATCGGCGCCGGCACCAACTTCAGCACCGGTTCGGGAGGCGCCATCATCGGGCCGGATGCCGACGCGGTGTTCGGCCAGTTGGCCGGTGCCAAGGGCCTGACGCTGGGTGTGTTGCGCCGCGCCGGTGCAGGCATCTCGCTGGCCGCCATCGCCAAGGCCCTGCAGTCGCAGGCCAAGACCAATATCGTCTCCACCCCCACCATCATCACGCTGGACAACGAAGAGGCCAAGATTGTGGTCGGCGAGAACGTGCCCTTCATCACCGGGCAGTTCACGCAGACCGCCACCGCGGCCACCAACCCGTTCCAGACCATCGAGCGCAAGGACGTCGGCATCACGCTGCGCATCAAGCCGCAGATCGGCGAGGGCGGCGCGGTGCGCATGACCATCTTCCAGGAACAGAGCAGCGTCAAGAGCGACGTCGCCGCGGGCACCAGCAACGCCGGGCCGTCGACCACCAAGCGCTCGATCGAGAGCACGGTGGTCGTCGACGACGGCAGCATCCTCGTGCTGGGGGGCTTGATCGAGGACCGCTTCGTCACCAACCGCAGTCAGGTGCCGCTGCTGGGAGACATCCCGTTCATCGGCCAGTTCTTCCGCACCGAGAACCGCGAGCGCCGTCGCAGCAACCTGATGGTCTTCCTGCGGCCCATCGTGATGCGCGACGCCGACAGTGCCAACCGCTTGTCGACGGACCGTTACGACCAGATCCGCGGCCAGCAGCAGAGCGCCCAGCCCCAAAGCAGCTTGATGCTGCCGATCAACGAGGCGCCCGTGTTGCCCGAGACGGGCGGCAATGCCCGTGTGCCCATCGTGGCCCCCGCGCCGGCGGTGCTGCCCCCGCCTCCGCCGAGCTGACGCGCCGACGCGCCGACTCGCCGACCGCCCATACGCCTACACGCCTACACGCCAGGACACCGCCCATGGGATCACGCCACCCGCTGCCGTACGCCTTCGCCAAGGCGCACAACCTGCTGCTCGAAGACGACGGCCAGCAGCTGATGCTGTGGGCGGCAGAAACCACGCCGGCCTCGGCGCTGTCCGAAGTGACGCGGCTGTTCGACGTGGCGCAGTTCGAGCGTGAATCCAGCGCTACGCTGGGCCAGCGCATCGCCGTGGCCTACGCCGGCGGCGAGAGCAGCGCCGCGGCGGTGATCGGCGAGGTGGAAAGTGGCGTCGACCTGTCGCGCATGATGCAGGAGCTGCCGGCCGTCGAAGACCTGCTGGAGGCGGCCAACGACGCGCCGATCATCCGCATGCTCAACGCGCTGCTCACGCAGGCGGCCAAGGACGGCGCCAGCGACATTCACATCGAGCCCTACGAGCGCAGCAGCGCGGTGCGCTTTCGCGTCGACGGCACGCTGCGCGAGGTGGTGCAGCCCAACAAGGCGCTGCATGCCGCGCTGATCAGCCGGCTGAAGATCATGGCCGAGCTGGATATTTCCGAAAAGCGCCTGCCGCAGGACGGCCGGATCAGCCTGCGCATCGGCGGGCGGGCGATCGACGTGCGCGTGTCCACGCTGCCTTCGTCGCATGGCGAACGCGCGGTGCTGCGCCTGCTGGACAAGTCGGAATCGAAGTTCACGCTCGAGGGCCTGGGCATGGACGGCGACGTGCTGTCGTCCTACAACAAACTCATCCAGCAACCGCACGGCATCGTGCTCGTCACCGGGCCCACGGGCTCGGGCAAGACGACCACCCTGTACGCCAGCCTGGGACGGGTGGACACCGCCACCACCAACGTGCTGACGGTGGAAGACCCGGTCGAATACGAACTGGCCGGCATCGGCCAGACCCAGGTGAATCCGAAGATCGACCTGACGTTCGCCAAGGCGCTGCGGGCCATCCTGCGCCAGGACCCGGACGTCATCATGATCGGTGAGATCCGCGACTTCGAGACCGCGCAGATCGCGATCCAGGCCAGCCTCACCGGCCACCTCGTGCTGGCCACCGTGCACACCAACGACGCCCCCAGCAGCGTCACGCGGCTCATCGACATGGGTGTCGAACCCTTCTTGCTCAGCAGCAGCCTGCTGGGCGTGCTGGCCCAGCGTCTGGTGCGCAAGCTGTGCCCCGTGTGCAAGCGCGAGGGCGAGGACGGCGCCTGGCACCCCGTGGGCTGCGAACACTGCGCACACACCGGCTACAAGGGCCGCACCGGCGTGTACGAGCTGATGGTGGCCGACACGCCGGTGCAGGCGTTGATCCACAACCGCGCGCCCGAATCGGAACTGGTGGCTGCTGCACAGGCCGGCGGGCTGCGCTCGATGCGCGAGGACGGCGAGCGACTGGTGCGCCAGGGGCTCACATCGCGCGAAGAAGTCGTTCGCGTCACCAGAGATTGAACATGGCCCCGCAGCTTGTCGCTTTGCGCCTTCGCAGCCGCCCAAAGGGGACGCTGTCCGCCTTGGGGCGGTCCGGTGGCGGACTGATTTCGCACCATGCCCGCCTATAAGTTCGAAGCGCTCGACGCCGCCGGCAAGTCACGAAGTGGCTTGCTCGAGGCCGACAACGCCAAGGCGGCGCGCTCGCAATTGCGGGCACGTCAGCTGGTGCCGCTGGGGGTGGTGCCGGTCACGGTGGCCAACGTCGACGGCAGAGCGCCGCGCTTCACGCGCCGCGTGTTCAACGCCATGGGGCTGACGGTGTGGACGCGCCAGCTGGCCGGCCTGGTGGGCTCGGGCCTGCCGCTGGAACGTGCGTTGACGGCGCTGGCCGACGAGGCCGAGGACCCGCGCCAGCGCGAGCTGGTGTCGCACCTGAAAAGCGAGGTCAACGCCGGCAGCGCCTTCGCCCGCGCGCTGGCCACGGCGCCGCGCGAATTCGACGACGTCTACCGCGCGGTGGTCGCCGCCGGCGAGCAGAGCGGCGCACTGGGCGCCGTGCTGGAACGCCTGGCGGATGACCTTGAGCAACGGCAGGCGCTGCGCGCCAAGGTCACCGGCGCCATGCTGTACCCGGCCATCGTGTCGCTGGTGGCCGTGGTGATCGTCATCGTGCTGATGACCTACGTGGTGCCACAGATTGCCGGCGTATTCACCAGTTCCAAACGCGCCTTGCCGCCGCTGACGGTGGCCATGCTGGCGGTGAGTGCTTTCGTCCGCAACTGGGGCTGGGCGGTGGCCGCAGCGCTGGTGGCGGGCGCCGTGCTGTTCGTGCTGGCGCGGCGCAACCCGGCCTTCCATGAACGCAGCGACGCCACGTTGCTGCGCCTGCCGCTGATCGGCCGCCTGGCGCGCGGCTACAACGCCGCGCGCTTCGGCGGCACGCTGGCCATGCTGGCCGGCGCCGGGGTGCCGATCCTGAAAGCGCTGCAGGCCGCGGCCGAGACGCTGGGCAACCGCGCCATGCGCGCCGATGCACTGGATGCATTGGTGCAGGTGCGCGAGGGCGCGCCGCTGGCGTCGGCGCTGGCCGGCAAAAAACGTTTCCCGGGCCTGCTGGCCATGTTCGCCAGGCTGGGCGAACAGACCGGTCAGCTCCCGGTGATGCTGGGCCGCGCGTCAACGCAACTGTCGGCCGAAGTGCAACGCCGGGCCCTTGCCGCGGCCACCATCCTGGAGCCGCTGCTCATCGTGGTGATGGGCCTGGTGGTCGTGCTGATCATGATGGCGGTGCTGCTGCCCATCATGCAACTCAACACCTGGGTGAAGTAGGCCAGTCCGCGATGGACACGTCACGGCCCATCCTTGTCGTCGGCGCGAGCGGCCAACTCGGCACCCGCATCGTGCAGCAACTCTCCGCCGCGGGGCGGACCGTCCGGGCGATGGTGCGCCCCACGTCGCGGGCATCCCATCTGCACATTCCACACGTCCAGACCGTGATGGCCGACCTGATGCAGCCCGACAGCCTCGACGCGGCCTGCCGCGGCGCCGGTGCCGTGATCGCCACGGCCAACGCCGTGGCGCCCACCCACGGCAGCAGCTTCGGGGCCGTGGACGACAGGGGCTACGCCGCGCTCATCGACGCCTGCGAGCGCCACCGCTGTGGACGGTTCGTCCTGGTCTCGGTTCCGGTGACGCCACACGACCACGCCGTGCCGCTCTTCAGAACCAAGCGACTCATCGAGCATCGCCTGGCGGGCAGCCGGCTGGAACATGCGGTGCTGCGTGCTGGCCCGTTCATGGACGACTGGTTCGCTTTCATTGGCAGCGCACTGCCCGCTCGCGGCGATGCAGCGCCGATGGTGGGGCGGCGCTGGCCCTTCTTGCAGCGCTTCGTCGGGGCCACCGGGCAGCTCATCGACCGTCATGGCATTGCCCTGGTCCCCGGCAACGCGTCCACACGCCATGCCTTCATCGCCATCGAAGACGTCGCGTCGGCGCTGATCTCTGCCGCCGACCACCCCGAGTTCGCGAATGCCACGCGTGATCTCGCCGGGCCCGAAATGCTCAGTTGGGGCGATGTGGCCGCGCTGTACGCTGAGGTGCTGGGCCGTCCCGTGCGGGTGGTCGGTGCGCCAGGTGCGGTGTTCAGGTGCCAGCAGCTCCTGATGCGGCCGTTCTCGGAGGCCGCCTCGAACATCATGGGGCTCAACTGGCTGGCGTCGTCCACCCTGCCGGTCGCCGCCGATGGCACCCTTGCACGGCTGGGTGTGTCGCCGATGAATGCGCGGCAGTTCCTTCAAGCCAAGGCCCGCTTGGCCGCTTGATCATTCGCCTCAAGATGTGGCGGTGTCCTGCTCGGTGTCAGGCGCCTTGCTCTTCTTCGAGATGATCTGCGCGGCGAGGATGCCGATCTCGTACAGGATGCACATCGGGATGGCCAGCGCCAGTTGCGAGATGACGTCGGGCGGGGTGACCACGGCGGCGACCACGAAGGCGCCGACGATGAAGTAGCCACGGAACTTGCGCAGCTGCTCGATCGTCACCACGCCAATCCGGACCAGCACGATCACCGCAATGGGCACCTCGAACGAGATGCCGAACACGAAGAACAGCGTCAGCACGAAGCCGAAATATTGCTCGATGTCTGGTGCTGCGGTGATGCTGGCCGGGGCGAAGGCCTGGATGAACTTGGACATGCCCGGGATGACGAGGAAGTAGCAGAAGGCCACCCCGGCCACGAACAGGATGGTGCTGGAGATCACCAGTGGCAGCACCAGACGTTTTTCGTGCGAATACAGCCCCGGCGCCACGAAGGCCCAGACCTGATACAGCACCACCGGCAGGGCCAGCATGAAGGCACCCATCAGAGTGATCTTCAGCGGCACCAATATTGGCGAGATGACATTGGTGGCGATCAGCGTGGCGCCCTTGGGCAGGTGCGCCACCAGCGGTGCAGCCAGCAGGTCGTACA
>ENA-OFCE01001256-OFCE01001256.1-metagenomes-genome-assembly--contig:-NODE-1256-length-13439-cov-5.896145_pt1 | contig 13439 bp, 11 predicted proteins | sample MGYA00153388_OFCE01 | MGnify analysis MGYA00153388
AGCATGTAGCTCACGCCGCTGGGCACGCGCAGGTTGTCTTCCAGCACGTAGTACTCGCCTTCGCCTTTCGCATTCGGGGCTCGCACGATGTCGACACCGGCAATATGCGAATACACATTGTTGGGCACGTTTACACCCATCATTTCGGGGCGGAACTGGGCGTTTTTCAGAATCTGCTCGGCTGGCACGATGCCCGCTTTGATGATCTCCTGGTCGTGGTACACGTCATGAATGAAGCGGTTGAGCGCGGTAACGCGCTGCACCAAGCCTTTTTGCATGCTGGCCCATTCGTGGGCCGGAATGATGCGAGGAATCAGGTCGAAAGGAATCAGGCGCTCGGTGCCACCATTGCCCGATCTCTCGTCTTCGTCCTTCGCGCCATACACGGCAAATGTGATGCCCACCCGGCGAAAAATCATTTCAGCCTCATCGCGCCGGGCACGCATCGCTTCGTCGCTCTGGCGGGCCAGCCATTTCGCATATCCCTCGTAGTGCGTGCGCACGCCCTGGCTTTGAAACTGGCTGCCTGAGCCTTGCCCCTGTGATTGGGACTGCGACTGCGACTGCGACTGCGACGGGCCTGCGGCAGGGGCCGTCTGGAAATACATCTCATCAAATTTGTGCATGCTCACATCTCCTAACAACAGCATAGCAACTTGCGGGCCGCGTCCATGAAAAAAGCCCAACCGCGAGCAATTGCGGTTGGGCTGACACCCAGCAAACCCTGCGGGTTTTTTTCACCCATCAGCAGATTCCCGCCTGAGCCAGCCTGCGCCGCAACGGCGGTACTCAGCCATTACCGTGCCGACAGCGCTGTGTCCGGGAAATCGGTAAACAGGCCATCCACACCCAGCTTGTAATACAGCTGGTACTCCGCCTTGGGGTCGCCCTTGAAGTTCGACGCCAGGCGTGTGGGTTCGTTGCGGAACGTAAACGCATGCACGATCAGGCCTTCGGCGTGGGCGTTTTTCACCACATCGCTGGGCGGCATCATCACGCGGTCGCGCTGGTCAATGCGGCCGTCGCCGTTCAGGTCCAAGGGCTTGCCATCAGCGCCGTTATTGAACTTCCAGGAAATCAAGTACGGTTTCCACGGGCCAATGCCGTCGGCGTAGGTCTTGATTTCCTTCAGTCCCGCTGGCGTGAGCATGCTCACGAACGTGCGCGGATCCCGGGCCACGGCAAAGTCATAGGGCTTGTCGTACGGTGCGGCCAGCGCAATCGAGCCATCGGCATTCACATCGTCGGCATCGATCAGCTGCACCAGGCGCACCTGAGTGCGGGCGCGCAGGTACTTCAGGTTGGCCACTTCAAACGACTGCACGATGACCGGCGAGGCCTTCGTGGTGTAGTTGTTTTTGGCCAGGATAGCCAGCAGGCGGTCTTCCAGGTTCAGGTTCAACGCATTGTGAAAGGTGGGGTGCTTGGTTTCGGGATAGACGCCCACCGTGCGGTTCTGCTTGGCACCCTCCACCTTGGCCAGCTCAATCACTTCTTCAAAGGTGGGGATGCGGTAGCGGGTGTTTTGCGTCTGGTCGCGCTCTGCCACGGTCTGCTTGGCAAACAGGGTTTTAATCTCGGCCAGCGTGAAGTCTGATGCAAACCAGCCTTCTTCTTCCACACCATCCACCATTTTCTTGGTCTTGCGCGAAGCAAATTCACCGCGAGTAGAGACGTCGGTGGTGCTGGTGATGTTGGGTTCGTGGCGGGCAATCAGCACACCGTCCTTAGTGGCCACCAGGTCGGGCTCGATGAAGTCAGCGCGCATCTCGATGGCCATTTTGTAAGCCTCCAGCGTGTGCTCGGGCAAGTAGCCGCTGGCACCGCGGTGGCCGATCACCAGGGGCAAGTCGCCGCTCAGGGTGGGGTATTTGGGGGCGATGGGCGCGGACGCATCATCACCGCCGCAAGCGGCCAGGACAGCCAGCATCAAGGCGGATACAGCCACAGCGCGGATGGGTTTATTCATTTAGAAAGCTCCAGTTAGTTTTGTCGCCAAAAAGGCCCTGAACCGTAGGCTCTGGATATGACAGTTGCGCGACGGGTGGTCAGGCAATCGTGAGCAGCCGCGACAAACCACTGAATGCGCTTTGAGCGTTTTAAGAGCCAGATTGGCCACCAGCCCTTATAAATACTGCTCAAGCAGCTATTGAATCAATAGCGTTTGCCAATAGCGCCGCACCCGCGCCCGCTCACACACCACCGCCTGTGGTTGCCACGACTGCCATGTGGCCGCGCCACAGCTGGGTGAATCCACCAACTGAATGCCGCGCAACTGATAGCGCTGTGCCACTTCGGGCGCGGGGTGGCCGAAGCGGTTGCGAAAGCCGGTTTGCACCAGCGCCAGGCGGGGCTGTACCGTCTCTAAAAACGCCGCGCTGGACGAGGTTTTGCTGCCGTGGTGGGGCACCAGCAGCACATCGGCCTTCAGTTTTTCGCTTTGTGTGGCGACCAGCTGCGCCTCTTGCGCCTGCTCGATGTCGCCCGCCAGCAAAGCGGTCTGCGCGCCATTGCTGATACGCAGCACGCAGCTGATGGCGTTGCTCTTCAGGTTGCGCGCGTAATCAGCCGCCTGCGGATGCAGCACCTCGAATTGCACGCCGTCCCACACCCAGCGCTGACCCGCCTCGCAGCGGGTGGCGGGGCGCAGGGCCTGCAGTTCGTGGCCAGGTTCAATTGAGCTGAGCAGCGCCGCTTGCGGTTGCATGGCCAGCACGGCGGCTGCGCCGCCGGTGTGATCGGCGTCGCGGTGGCTGAGCATCAGCACGTCTACAGCACGCGGTGGCCGGCGTCGCTGTCGCGGCTGTAGCGTGGGCCTGCGTCGTAAACAAGGGCGTGTTGGGCGGTGCGCACGATGACAGCGTTGCCCTGGCCAATGTCCGCCGCAAGCAATTCAAACTGGCCGGGCTCGGGACGCGGTGCCTGCCACAGCAGCACCGGCAGCAGCAGCGGCACACCCAGCAGCCGGAAGCCCCACGGCATGCGCAGCACCAGCAACACGCCGCCCAGCACCCCGGCCGCGCCCGCCCACAGGGGTGCAGCGGGCAGCGACACGCTGGCACCCGGCACCACCGCCAGCCAAGCCAAAACGATGCTCAAGCCCTGTACCGCGAGGGCCGCAAGGTCCCATAACGGGTTGAACGCCACACCCAGCAAAGCCAGGGGCGTGACCAGCAGCGTGACCCACGGAATGGCCAGCAAATTGGCCAACAAACCCACCACCGACGCCTGGCCAAACAGCAGCAGAGAAAGCGGCGTCAACGCGACCGTCACCACCCCCTGTTCACGCATTAATGAAACAAATCGGCCTCCAGCCCTTGTGGAAACTGCTCGAGCAGCTTCTGTATTGATAGCATTGGAATCGCTGGCGTTACTGGCGTTACTGGCGTTACTGGAATTGCTGGCAAAGAGCACCCCCACCGCCACAAAACTCAGCCAAAAGCCCGGCTGCATCAGCGCCCACGGGTCTACCGCAATGACCACCGCCGCCACCAGCAGCCACACACGTGGCCAGGGCCATTGCAGGCCAAGCAGGCGCAGGCGCGCGGCGACCCGGCGCGGGCGCTGCGGCTGGCGGCGCCGGGCGGCGGCCGATCGGGCACCTACGACGTGGCGCTGAGCCTGGGCAGCGGCGCCACCGACGCATCGTGCCTGCAACCCTGGACGCCCGGTGCGGGCGACGCGGCCATCGTAGGCGCCAGCCTGGCCTTCCTGCGCGGCAACTTCTGTGCAGCCGCCTACAGCAACGACCCCGCCGCACGCGCCACGTTCGGCCGCCAGCGCGGCATGGACAACCTGGTCTACCGGCGCGAGAACTTCTGACCATGAAGCTCATCTGGCCCAATCCTTTCAAGAAACATGCGACGGCGGCGGCGACGGCGGCGGCCGCCGCAACACGCCGGCGTTGGCCGTGGCAGCGCCGCCAGGCTGCGGGCCAACTGGCGATCTCCAGCAGCGCCGATCACTTCATCTACGCCCAGGCCGACGCCGCCGGCCGGCTGCTGCTCTGCGGGCAAGTGGTGCGCGGCAGCGACCCGCCCGCAGCGTTCGCCAGACAAATTCACGCGCTGGGCCTGCCGGGGCAGCAGGTGTGCGCCGTGCTGCCGCTGGCCCAGGCGCAGCTGCTGCAGGTGGAGGCCCCGGCGGTGAAGGCCGACGAGATGAAGGCCGCCGCGCGCTGGCGCATCAAGGACCAGGTCGAGGGCCGGCTGGACGACACCATCATCGACGTGATGTGGGTCGGCGACGACAAGCCGCGGCCGCACCGCCAGCTGTTCGTGGCCGCGGCGCGCAACGCCGTGATCCGCGAACTGAGCGAGCGCTGCGCGGCCGCCGGGCTCGAGGTCACGGTGATCGACCTGGCCGAGACCACGCAGCGCAACCTGCACGCCGCCCAAGCCCGGCGCGAAGGCCTGGCCGACCGCGCCACCGCCGCGCTGGTGCAGCACGGCGAACAATGCCTGCTGACGGTGTGCGTGGGCGACGAGCTGTACTACGCGCGGCGCCTGGACTGGGACGCCCACGCAGCGCCCGGCGCCCCTGCCAGCCCGGGCGCGCTGGCCGCGGCCGCGTTGGCCGCAGCGGCCAGGCCGGCCGTCGCGCTGGAGGCGATGGACTTCATCGACTACGGCGCCGAGCCCGACGACACGCCCAGCCGCGGCGACGACGCCCCGCGCGGAGTGGTGGAACTGCAGCGCTCCTTCGACGTGTGGGAGCGTTCCTGGCCCGACCTGCCGCTGGCCCGCCTGTGGGTGCAGGTGGGCGAACACTCGCCCAGGCTTGCAGCAACGCTGACCCGGCACCTCGGCCAGCCGGTGGCCGTGCTCGACATTGACATGACCTTCCCTGAGCTGGCAAACGTCGCGCCCGACGCCGCCCTGCGCGAAGCGCTGGTGCCCGTGCTGGGCCTGCTGCTGCGCAGCGAAACCCGCCGCCTTTAAATCAAACCATGGCGCAACAGATCAACCTCTACAGCCCCATCCTGCTGGCTCCCAAGCGCTACTTCTCGGCGTTGGCCATGGCGCAGTCGCTGGCGGTGCTGGCGGTCGGCCTGGTGGCCTTGAGCCTGTGGTCGGTGAACCATACCCAGGGCCTCAAGCGCGATCTGGCCTCGGCCACCGCCGCCGAAAGCGCCGAGCGCCAGCGCCTGCAAGTGGCGCTGGCGGCGCGGAAGGCCTTGTCCCCTAACGCCAACAACCTCAGCGCGCTGGAACAGGAACTGGCGCAGGCGCGCAGGCAGCTGGGCGACCGCGAAGCGCTGCTGGCATCGCTGAGCACGCCCGCGCCGGGCAGCCGCATCAGCCGCTCGACGCTGCTGCGCCTGCTGGCGCAGACGACACCGGCATCGAGCTGGCTGACGGAGGTGAAGCTGGTCGACGGCCGCGTCGAGCTGGCCGGCGCCACGCTGCAGCCCGAGACGCTGCGCCCCTGGCTGGACCGCCTGTCGGCCCACACCGCGCTGGCCGGGCAGACGCTGGAGGCCATCAAGGTGGAACGCCGCGGCGCAGACGCCGGCCCCGGCCCAGGCCCGGGCCCAAACATTGAAGCCTGGTCGTTCCGTGTCGTCAGCAGCAGCCGCAGCAGCGCTGCGCCTGCCGCAAGCCAGGTGCCGGCCGATGCAGGGGACCGCCCGTGAACGCCTTCATCCAGGCACAGGCCAAGCGCATCGACGGCCTGTCGCTGCGCGAGCGCGCCATCATGTTCGTTTCGCTGGCCGCCGCGCTGGTGGCCGCTGCCGATGCGCTGGTGATTTCGCCGCGACTGGCCGAGCAGAAGGCGCTGCTGGCGCAGCGCCAGACGCAGACGGCGAAGATCAACACCCTGCGCGGCGAGTTGGCCGGTGGCGGCGCCAACGCCGACACGCCGGCGGCGAAGCTGGCGCGCCAGCTGGCCGAAGCGCGCGCGCGCCAGCAGGCGCTGGACGCCGAGATCGCACGCGGCCTGGCCCAGGGCGCCCAGGGCGCGCGCCTGTCCGACTTGCTGGAGCGCGTGCTGCGCCGCTACGAACGCCTGACCCTGCTGCGGCTGGCCACGGTAGCCGCCACGGCGAAGCCCGTGGCGCAGGCCCGGGACAGCGCGCAGGCGCAGGCGCAGGCTGGCGAGCGCCTGCCGCTGCAAGGCGTGGAGATCGTCGTGCGCGGCAACTATCCCGACCTGGCCCAGTACGTGGCCGACACCGAAAGTGCCCTGCCCGCCTTGCGCTGGGGTGCCTTGACCATCACCGGGGGCAACGAGCTGCCGGTGCTGACCGCCCGCGTCTACCTGCTGGGAGCAGCGCCATGAAGACTGCCGCCATCGTCACCTTCAACCTGTGGTTGCTGGCCGGCGCCGCGGCGCAGGACGGCCCGCGCGACCCGATGCAGCCACCGCCGGCCATGCGCCCGGCGGCCGCACCGGGTGGCACTGCCGCCGAGCCCGCACCCCTGGTGGCACGCCACCTGATGGTGATCGGCGGCGTGCGCTACGTCATCGACGGCGGCCGCCGCCGCGGCGTGGGCGATCTGCTGGGCGGCGCGCGCATCGAACGCATCGAGGACAGCGCCGTCGTCGTGCGCAACGGCCGCCAGCTGCAGCGCCTGCCGCTGTTCGCGGGCGTGGTGAAGAAACCTGTCGCCGACACCCAGACGGCACAGGCCTTGTCGGCCTGCGCCGACCGCCCCTCATGCATGCAACACCCAGGTGAACCGCGATGAAGCGCTTCTCGACCCCTCGTCTTCCCGCCTTGCCGGCGCTGCCGCAGCCACCGATGCCGCCAATGCCGCTGCGCAGCCTGCTGTCGCTGGCGGCCGTCCTGCTGCTGGCAGCCTGCGCCGACCGCCCGCCGTTGCGCCAAGCCACCGTGCCCGATCTGGGCGCCGAGCTGCGCGCAGAAATCAACGCACAGGCCGCACAGGCCGCACAGGCCGCACAAGCCGCACAAGCCGCCCGGGCCCAGGCTGCGGCGCCGGCTGCCACAGCCCAGGCTGCCGTGCCGCCCCCGGCAGCCGCGCCGCCGCTGGCCGCACCGCCGCCGCCGCCCGAGCCGCGCTTCGATCTCATCGTGAACGGCGCCAACGCGCGTGACGTGTTCCTGTCGATGGTGGCCGACACGCGCTACAGCATGCTGATGCACCCCGAAGTCGCAGGCACGCTGTCGGTCACGCTGCGCTCGGTGACGGTGCGCGAGGCGCTGGAGTCCATCCGCGACGTCTACGGCTACGACTTCCGCATCGAAGGCCGCCGCGTCACCGTGTTCCCGGCCACGCTGCAGATGCGCATCTTCACCGTCAACTACCTCACGTCGCAGCGCAAGGGCCGCAGCGAGGTGCGCGTCAGCAGCGGCGGCGCGCCACAGAGCCAGGGCGGCACGAGCGGCACGAGCGGCAGCAATGGCAGCAACGGCAGCAACGGCAACAACGGAAACGGCGGCCCGCAAGGCGCGGGCTCGCACGACGGCAGCCAGATCACCACCAGCAGCTTGAGCGACTACTGGACCGAGACGGCTGAAGCCCTGCGCGGCATGGTCGGCAAGGGAGAGGGCCGCGCCGTCATCACCAGCCCTCAAGCCGGCACCATCGCCGTGCGCGCCATGCCTGATGAATTGCGCCAGGTGGAACAGTTCCTGCGCGCTTCGCGCATGGCCATCGAGCGCCAGGTGATGCTGGAGGCCAAAATCATCGAGGTCGAACTGCGCGACGGCTTTCAGAGCGGCATCGACTGGTCGCTGCTGAAGTCCCGTGCTGCCGTGGGCCAGACCAGCGGCCGCGCGGGCAATGCCCTCGTCACCAACCCGAACGGCCTGCCCACCCTGCCCGCGACCGTGGCCGGGCTGCTGGTGGACTCGTTGTCGCTGCCGGCCGCCACCGGGGGTGCGCTGGGTCTTTCGCTGGCAACCCAAGGCTTCACGGCGGTGATGAGCTTTCTCGAAACACATGGCGACCTGCAAGTGCTGTCCAGCCCGCGCGTGGCCACGCTGAACAACCAGAAAGCGGTGCTGAAGGTGGGCGTGGACGAGTTCTTCGTCACCAACGTCTCGGGCGGCACCAACACCCCCGGCGGCAACGGCGTGGCGGCCACCACCACCATGCCCACGCTGACGCTGACCAGCTTCTTCAGCGGCATTGCGCTGGACGTGACGCCGCAGATCGACGAGGCCAACATGATCACGCTGCACCTGCGGCCGTCGGTCACGTCGGTGACGGAAAAAACCAAGCAGATCGACCTGGGCACCATCGGCAACTACCGGCTGCCGCTGGCCAGTTCCAGTGTCAACGAGACCGACACCGTGGTGCGCGTGCAGGACGGCAACATCGTGGCCATCGGCGGGCTGATGCAAAGCGAATCGACCCGCCGCGCCTCGGGCCTGCCGGGCAGCAATGGCAACGTCGTCACGCGCAACCTGCTGGGCAACACGGCAGACAGCGCGCGCAAGAAGGAACTGGTGGTGTTGATCAAGCCCACCATCATCCGCAACGCCGACGACTGGCAGCGCACCACCGACCAGGCGCTGGCCTCGTTCACCGACGCGGCGCAGGCGCCGCAGCGCACCATCGTCGTCAATGCGCCGGCCGCTGGCAGCATCGCGCCCGTCCCTGCGCCGACCGCCGCATCCACGATCAACCCGGTAGCACCCCCACGTGCCGCCGTGCCACTGGCCGCAGTAACGTTGCCAGCGGCTGGCCACCACCACCGCTAAGCAGGTACACCCCATGTCAGATCTTTCGACGACACCCCTGTCGCTGCTACCCCTTGGGGGCGCCGCCGCGACCGGATCGAACCCGCACCAGGCCTTCGTCTGGCCCACGCCCGGCCTGGCCGGTTACCCGGCACCCAGCGAGCGCCCCGCCGGCCACATCTGCGAGCTGGAAAGCCACAACGGCAAGACCACCACGGGCCGGTTGATGGGCCTGGACCCCGACGCCGGCGTGTTGACGGTCGCGGTGCCGCCTTCGCGCGTGGTGCACACGGTGCGCTTCGAACAGTTCCGCTGCCTGCGCCTGCTGGCACCCCTGGCGCCCACGCCCGACCCGGCCGGTGCTGCGCCCACGACGCTCACCGCACACCGCCCGGCGCTGCCGTTTTCCGTGGCCTACAAGGACGCCCCGGTGTGGATCGGCACCACGCTGGGACACCAGGAAGAGGTCTGGGGATTGTTCCTGTTCGAGCCGCTGAACAACCTGGGCGCCGTGCAGCGCGTGTTCGTGCCGCGGTCGGCCTACAACCACGCCGAGATCGGCCTGCGACTGGGTGAAACGCTGGTGCAGGACCGCGCCGCCACGCCGGCACAGGTGGATACCGCGCTGGCCGAGCAGCGGGTGCTGCGCAACCGCAAGCTCGGCGACCTGCTGCTGGTGCGCCAAATCATCTCCGCCGAAGAACTCGGCATGGCCATCGACCAGCAGGCACGCATGCCGATGGTGCGCATCGGCGAGGCGCTGACCGCGCTGGGCTTCATCACCGAAGCGCAGCTGGAAGACGCCTTGGTCCAGCAGCGCAAGGACCGCAGCACACCGCTGGGCGAGCTGCTGGTGCGGGGCGGCGTGGTCTCGCGCGCCGACCTGCAGACCGCGCTGGCACGCAAGATGGGCTACCCGTTGGTCGACGTGACGAACTTCCCCGCTGACGTGGAGGGCGTCTCGCGCCTGCCCTACGCCGTGGCGACACGCGTGCCCGCGTTGCCGCTGATGATGCGCGCCGGGCGCATCGTGGTGGCGCTGGAAGACCCGTCCAACCGCCGCGCCATCGACGAGCTGGAATTTGCCGCGCAGTGCAAGGTGGTGCCGGTGCTGGCGCGTGGCGGCGTGTTGCCCGCGGCCATCGAGCAGGCCTACGCGCGCATCGGTGCCGGGCATAGCGGTGCGGCCCTGCGCTACGACAACGCGGTGGAGTACGAACCCGGTGACGCCAACAAACTGCTCGCGTCGATGGAACAGGTCGACGCCCGGCCCACCGATCCCGAAGAAGCGCCACTGGAACAAAGCGACAACACGCTGGTGCGCCTGATCAATTCGATGATCTCCGAGGCGCAGAGCCAGGGCATCTCCGACATCCACATCGAGACCCAGCCGGGCCGCGAGAAGGTGCGCATCCGATTCCGCAAGGACGGGCAGCTGCGCCCCTACATGGAGTTGCCGCACACCTACCGCAGCGCGCTGATCGCGCGGCTGAAGATCATGTGCGACCTGGACATCTCCGAGCGCCGCAAACCACAGGACGGCAAGATCAACTTCGGCAAGTTCGTGCAGGGCTCGCGCCTCGAACTTCGCCTGGTGACCGTCCCCACTAACAGCGGGCTGGAAGACGCCGTGCTGCGCCTGCTGGCGTCGAGCAAGCCCATTCCGCTGGAGAACCTTAACCTCAGCCCGGGCAACTACAAGCGCTTCAAGGAAGTCATCCACCGCCCCCACGGCATGCTGTTGTGCGTGGGCCCCACCGGGTCGGGCAAGACGACCACGTTGCACTCGGCGCTGGGCTGCATCAACACCCCCGAGCGCAAGATCTGGACTGCCGAGGACCCGATCGAGATCACCCAGGCCGGTCTGCGCCAGGTGCAGGTCAACCCGCGCATCGACTGGACCTTCGCGCGCGCGCTGCGTTCCTTTCTGCGTGCCGACCCCGACGTGATCATGGTCGGCGAGATCCGCGACCAGGAAACCGCGCAGGTGGCCATCGAGTCGTCCCTGACCGGCCACCTGGTTCTCAGCACGCTGCACACCAACAGTGCGCCCGAAACCGTGACGCGGCTGCTGGACATGGGCATGGACCCCTTCAACTTCGCCGACGCCCTGCTGGGCGTGCTGGCCCAGCGGCTGGTGCGCCGCCAGTGCACGCACTGCCGCGTCGCCCGCGAGGCCACCGTGGAAGAAGAGGAAGAACTGCTGCGCGACTACCTGCACGTCATGCAAGGCGTGGACGGCGCGCCCAGCCACGAAGTGGTGCTGGCCGACTGGCGCAAGCGATTCGGCAGCGACGGCGCGAATGGCGCGAATGGCGCGAACAGCCCGCACGGCAGGCTGACGCTGTACCGCAGCCCGGGCTGCGACCACTGCGGCGGCACGGGCTTTCGCGGCCGCGCCGGCATCCACGAACTGATGACGGTGTCGCGGCAGCTGCGCCACCTGATCCAGACCGGCACCCGCGCCGACGACCTGCAGAAGCAGGCCCTGGCCGACGGCATGCGCACGCTGCGCCAGGACGGCATCGAAAAGGTCCTGGCGGGGGTGACGACGATCGAGGAAGTGCGGGCGAATTCCTGACGGGTGGGCGTGGCGGCGCACTGCATCAGGCGTGGGCGGCAGGGATCGCGCCGACGCCGGCCATCTGCGTCGGCTCAGAGCCCGGCGCTCACCTGAGTCGCAAACTACTCGAAGTCGGCCAAAGAGTCGCTTGTCAACAAAAACACGATGCCCCAATCAATGGCTTCGTAGTTGTGTACGGCAATATTCCTGAAGCCCACGGCACGGCGCAGCCGATCGGCGAGGTCTCACTTCCCGATCCAAGCGAGCCTCCGTTCATCGACGATGCGTTGCGCCAAGGGAAGGAAGTCGGCGGCATCGATGAGATGACGACTGAGCAAGCGGCCATGGGCTTCCTCGCTGCCCAGCAGCCGGCGGCCGTAGCTCAGGATCTGGCCCAGCAAAGGTTCGCCTACCTTCCGCAAATAGATCAGGTCGACCGGTCGGCCCGTGGCTTCGGCGAGATCGCCGATCAGCGCCATCTTCTGCTGCGAACCGAGCGGTTGCGCTGCCTGCACGGCAATGTCCAGATCGCTGTCAGCGCTAGCTCTGCCTTGCGCGACGGAGCCGAAGACAAAGGCCAGTTCAAGCCCGCTGTGGCGTGCCAGCTTGCTGCAGATGAGTTGGATGGCGGCGTCGTTCACGGTGCCGACATGGTAGCGGGAGGGGATGGAAGCAGTGCACCTTCTCGCTCGCACAGCCAAGCCGACTGCGCGCGGGTGGGTCACTGCTACCGTATCGACACGTTTACGTGCACCCGCAGTGGTTCAGGACGTGATGAACCGCTTCCTGTAGGCCGGTGGCAGGTCGGCCAGCCGCATCATCATCGGCAGATCGGCAGCGCCGAAGTCGGGGTCCCAGGCCGGTGGGCCCAGCACCTGGGCGCCGCAGCGCAGGTAGCCCTTGATGAGCGGCGGGGTTTCCACCGTGTCGCCGGCGGCGACGGGCGGCAGCGGCAGGGGCCGGCGCGGGCGCACCTGCAGGTCGGGCGCAGCCAGCCGCGTCTGGCGCAGGTGATGCCACAGCGCTGCGGCCTGGCGGCCGCCGTCACGCATCGAAATGCTGGCGCAGCCGATCACGCCCTGCAGGCCGTGGCGCTGAAGGAATTCGCCGAGCGAACTCCACAGCGTCAGGATCACGCCGCCCTGGCGCCACTGCGGGTCGGTGCAGGACCGGCCGAGCTCGGCCAGGTGCGGCCGCAGATGGCGCAGGCGCACGAGGTCGAACTCGCCGTCGCTGTACAGCGCCCCCAGGCGCCGCGCCGCCGACGGCGTGAGCACGCGGTAGGTGCCCACCACCTGTGACGGGCCGTCGTCACTGGGCAGGGTGCGCACGATCAGGTGTTCGCAGTGGGCGTCGAACAGGTCGGCGTCCAGGCCCGCCGGGGTGCCTGGCGGGGGCTTGAGCGTGGCGCCCATCTCGCCGGCGAAGACGCGCCAGCGCAAGCGCTGCGCGGCCTGCACTTCGTCATGGTGCTGCGCCCAGACCGCTTCGATGCGGGTGGACGCCTGCGCCGCCTGGCCGCCGCGCAGGGCGCCGGGCATGGCGGCGGTCGAGGCATGGGTGGCAATCTGCATACAAGCATGCTGACGCGGGCCGGTGACCGCGCGGCGACGGATCGATGAAGCGAGCGTGACAGTCGCGCTCAGGCCAGCTCGGGCTGCACCACGGCAGGCACGGGCACCAGCGCCGGGCGCACGCGGGAGCTGGAGGCGCTCCGGTCGCTGCGGTCGCTACGATCGATCAGCGCCAGCCGCCCGTCGGTATGTTCGACCAGGGCGGTGAGGCTCTCGACCCAGTCGCCGTCGTTGCAATACAGGATGCCGTCGATGGTGCGCATCTCGGCGTGGTGGATGTGGCCGCAGACGACGCCCTGCAGGCCGCGGGCCCGCGCCTCGCGCGCCACCGCCGCCTCGAAATCACCCACGTAACTGACCGCGCGCTTGACCTTGAACTTCAGGTAGCGCGACAGGCTCCAGTACGGCAGCCCCAGGCGGGCGCGCCAGTTGTTCAGATGGCGGTTGATCTTGAGCGTGAACTCGTAGGCATGGTCGCCCATGTAGGCAAGCCACTTGGCATGCTGGATGACGCCGTCGAACAGATCGCCATGCGTCACCCACAGCCGCCGGCCGTCGGCCAGCTGGTGGATGCATTCCTCGACCACGTCGATCCCGCCGAAGTTGTGGCCCAGGTACTTGCGCGCGAATTCGTCGTGGTTGCCCGGCA
>ENA-OFCE01001259-OFCE01001259.1-metagenomes-genome-assembly--contig:-NODE-1259-length-13427-cov-4.388872_pt1 | contig 13427 bp, 14 predicted proteins | sample MGYA00153388_OFCE01 | MGnify analysis MGYA00153388
CTGAACATCGTCCATGATTAACACATCAATGATCTGATAAAAATTTACAAAATCATTAACAGAATTATTTTTAATAGAGTCAACAAATTGTTGGCTAAACTTTTCAGAAGAAACATATAAAACCATTTTATCAGGAAACTTACCTTTGATAGCTGCTCCGATTGCTTGGCTTAAATGTGTTTTTCCTAATCCAACGCCTCCATAAATCATTAATGGATTGAATGAAGTTCCTCCAGGTTTGTTAGCAACTGCGAAACCAGCAGAACGGGCTAAGCGATTACAGTCACCTTCAACAAAATTTTCGAAGCAGTAATTTGGATTAATTTGAGAATCAATGCTTATTTTCTTTAATCCAGGAATTATAAATGGATTTTTTATGGATGAATTAAGATTAACTGGAATTGGGATAGTTTGATTTTTAAGCTCTCCGTTTCCTGAGGTAGGAATATTTATGGTAAAAGAATTTTTTGAATTTGGAGTTTTCTCCATTACAATATTGTACTCCAGTCTACCTTCAGTCCCTAATTCGTGTTTGATAGTTTTACGAAGCAACCCTACATAGTGTTCTTCTAACCACTCATAAAAAAACAAGCTTGGAACTTGAATCGTTAAAATACTTTCTTCGAGCTTGAAAGCAGCAATGGGCTCAAACCACGTTTTAAAACTTTGAGCTGATACATTGTCTTTTATTATCCGAAGACAATTTTCCCATACTGATTTGCAAGTTTTTTCCATTTTTTAATCGTAATAAATTGTTTTTCAATGGCTGAGTATAAGTCAGCGTTAATAGTAGAAGTAGCATCAAGAATACAATAAAAAAAATTAGAAAAAAGAATTTTTCTTAATGATTATTATGAATTTTTTTTTGCAAAAACTTCAAAAAAACAGATACCTATTTTTTTAAAACTGTTCGTAATTTTAAGGTGCTTTAAATTCAATATTTACCTATTAAAAAATCATTACAAACGTGTGTATTAAAATAAAAACGCGTTCAACGTGGTTAAATCGACGTTTTTAAGCACACTTAATATTGCTTCTTCAATTGTTGAAATTAGAATTTAAAAAGAAAATTAAAAACTATTTTTAAAAAAAAAGTTGAACTTTATTTATACAAAATGGTTGCAATTATGATGAAAATTACATTTGTAATTAAATCAACTTTTTGAAGAAAATTCATCAATCAGAAGTGATGTTCCATTGGCTGTTTTATTCTTTTTTCCGGCCTCAAAATAGTAATCAATACGCCCCAGATTGATACCAGCCCAACCTACTTGTGATACATTAACTTCTTTGCCTTCCTTATTTGAAATTTTCTCTGGCTCATTTAAAAATGTATGGGTATGACCTCCAATTATTAAATCAATATGAGAAGAATTTTTGGCAAGAACCTGATCGGAAACTTTTCGGTCATTGTATTTATAACCTAGGTGAGAAAGACAAATTACCAAATCACAATCCATTTCTTTCTTTAACAATAAAGCGGTAGCATTTGCTTTTTCTATTGGGTCAAGATAAACAGTTTCGCCATAAAGTGCTTTTGGAACCAGACCATCTAATTGAATTCCTATTCCGAAAACTCCGATCTTAATTCCTTTTTTATTGAAAATTTTATACGGCTGAACTTTGTTTTTTAGCTGTGTATTCGTCAAATCATAGTTTGACATTAAAATTGGAAAATTTGCATTGGGTAGTTGATCATAAAATCCTTGGATTCCATTGTCAAAATCATGGTTTCCGATTGTTCCGGCATCATATCCCATTTCCGACATCAATTTAAATTCTAATTCTCCATTGAAAAAATTAAAATACGGTGTACCTTGAAAAACGTCTCCTGCATCAAATAATAAAACATTTTCTTCTTCCGATCTTATTCTACTAATCATTTTTGCCCGTCTGGCTGCTCCACCCATTCCTTGATTTCTGCTTCCATCCATCGGAAAAGGTTCTATTCTACTATGCACATCATTTGTACTCAGTATTGTTATTTTTACTACTCTTTCTTTTGCTGAAAGATCAAACGGATTGATCCCTAATGCCAATAATGCTGCTGCATTACCTGTGATGCGTAAAAATTCGCGTCTATTTTGTGATTTTGATACGACCATCGAGAATTGGATTTAATTTTTTAGAAGATTTTGTTTGAGAGCGAATGTGTGCGATTAACACATCTCTCAATTTAAGATTCAAATTTTTGCGGGAAACTGGATTTGCGAAAAAAATATAATTATCGCCACCGCCAGCTAAAAAATCCGATGTAAGCACAAAATAATTACGGCTTTTATCAAATGGTTTATCATTTATTAGAATTTCTTGTGCAATTCCAGCATTTGCTTTTAATCTAATGCCGCCTACTGGTGCTCCATTTCTTTTTATTAAATAATTTACCAAACTAATAATACTGTCAGATTTAATTTCCAACAATACTAATTCGTTCTCAAATGGCATTAATTCAAATACACTTCCCACGGTAATGTTTCCTTTTGGTAATGAACTTCTTAATCCTCCATTATTATAAAAGCTAAAATCAGCCTGTGGTTCAGATAATTTTATTTCTGCTAATGTAGCATCTGCTACAAAGTTTCCTAATTTACTTTCTGGCTCTGCCTTTTGCATTTCTGTTTCAGAAAAACCGATAATTTCGTTCATCTGAGCATCAATTTTAATTTTATAAGGAGCGATGATTGAAACTACTTTGGAATCTGGCGAATAAGCCGAATCCATTTTGTAAATCTTTTTTTCATTGCTTGTTAATGTATAGTTTCTGGAACATGAAACCAGCGAGAGGAGAAGAATCAATACTAATAATTGACTCTTTATGTTAAAATTCATTTAACAAAAATAGAATTTAATGAATGGAAAAGTAGAAAGAAAATAATAAATAATGCCACGTTAAATGGAAGATGCCACGAATGCACGAATAAAAAATGTATTGAGTTATATCAATTAAATTTTGATCAGAGAATGAACTTTAGTTGGATTGCAAATCCTACGATAAAGCTTCGGGATCGCAAATCCTGAAGGGCAGAAAATTGCTCTTGGCTAACTTTTTTAAAACAAACCTTATGTGTAAATTTTATTATTAAGCTCTTTTTTTAATTTATTGTAAAATAAAAATACATTTAGTATAAAGTTTTAACTTCGGGCTTAAATTTTAAAAATATTCAGGTAATTAGGTTTTAAAAAAGTATGGCTATAAAAAAAATAATTCCAATTTTAATTTTGCTATTTGTTTATCAACCAAATAATGCTCAGATAGTTGATGTTTCTATATTTGGTCAACAATTCCTTCCATCAGAAATAATTTTAAACAACGGTGACACTATTTCTGGGTACACAGCAAATTTTATTGCGCCTAAAGCCCTTGAGATTAGAGGTATTGGTCACAGCTTTAAATCAATAGAAGAAAGACTTAGGCTTACATCAACTAAATTTAAATTCAAAAGAGAGATAAATGGCGAAGTAGAGAATCTAGATATAGCTGATATAAAAGCCATAAAATTTATCGGATACCACGATACAATCAAATATGAAAAGTTGAAACTTAAAACGATAAATCGAAATGCAGAAGTGGTAGATCTCGAACGTACTGTAATGATTCCACTAATTCAGGAAGGCAAAATTAATCTTTATGGTATGGAAGTCTTAGACTGTTCTTCTGGATGTAGTTTCTCTTATGTATTAGCATATATTAAAAAACCAAATGATGAGTTTGCATACATACCATTTGATATAAATCGCTTCAACTTTAATGCAGTCAGCATGGATAATAAATTTATGAAAGCTTTTGAAGAAGTTGGAAGTGATTGTCCAGAATTTTTAGCATATATAGAAAAAAGAGAAGAGATCTTAGAGTATAATTATAATCATAAAAAACTGGATAACGAATATGGCAGATTTGAACAGATGAGAAAAGAAAAGTTAAAACAATTTCCGAAAGGTCCCGAGAAACGAAAATTGAGTAGGCAATTAGACGTTGAATTTTGTCTGTTACCTTATAACATTCTAATAAACCAGTATTCTTCTTTATGTAAATAATGTTTATTAAAAAAATAACTATTTTTATTATCCTTTGATTTTATTAGCTGATAATAAGCTGAGTAAACTTGATAAAGTTTTTTGTACAAAAATCAAAATAATCTCTAAAAACTGTCAGCTCTATAAACGAATTTAATCCTTGACTTAACGACAATGAATTGCAAATTTCTAAGAAAATAAGAGCCAAAAGATGCCGCGAATGCACAAATAAAAAATAATATTGTTGAAATAAGAAAGGAAATTAAAAATATTCGTGCATTCGTGGCATCTTTAATATTCTCCAAAAACTGCTCGAAGTTCGTCGGCAATTTCACCTAGAGTTGCGTATAATTCAACAGCTGAAACAATTGCTGGCATCAAATTCTGACCATTTTTAGCAAATTCATTTACTTGTTTTAAGGCAATATTTACAGCTTCATTGTTTCGCTCAGCTTTTAATTTAACTAATTTATCTATTTGAATTTGCCGAATGGAATCATCAACCCTAAATACATTGATTGGTGCTTTTTCTTCTCTTTCGTATTTATTAACACCCACAATAATTCGTGTTTTTGCTTCTATTTCTAATTGATATTGATAAGCGGAATCTGCTATTTGTTGTTGAATATAGCCGTTTTCAACTGCAACTACTGCTCCGCCCATGGCATCAATTTTATCTATATAAATCTGTGCAGCTTTTTCAATCTGGTCGGTTAATGATTCAACAAAAAATGAACCACCAAGTGGATCAACTGTTGAAGTTACTCCACTTTCAAATGCGATCAATTGTTGAGTGCGTAAAGCTATTTGAGCAGCTTCCTCTGTTGGTAACGAAAGTGCTTCATCAAATCCATTCGTATGCAATGATTGTGTTCCACCTAAAACTGCAGCCAGCGCTTGCATAGAAACTCTAATAATATTGTTATCAGGCTGTTGTGCTGTAAGAGTTGAGCCTCCGGTTTGGGTATGAAATCTTAGTTGAGTAGCTCTTGGATCTTTTGCACCCATTTCAGTGGTTATGTGTGCCCACATTCTTCTTGCGGCTCTGAACTTTGCTATTTCCTCAAAAAAATCGTTATGACAGTTAAAGAAAAAAGAAAGTCGCTTAGCGAAAATATCAATATCTAAATTTTTTGCTAAAGCTGCTTTTAAATATGCTTTTCCGTTTGCTAAGGTAAAAGCCAATTCTTGCACTGCTGTGCTACCTGCTTCTCGAATGTGATAACCAGAAATTGAAATTGTGTTCCATTTAGGCAAATCGGTACTGCAATATTCAAAAATGTCTGTAATCAATCTCATGGATTGAACAGGTGGATAAATGTAAGTGCCGCGAGCTGCATATTCTTTTAAAATATCGTTTTGGATAGTCCCTGAAATTTTAGTCAAATCAGCTCCTTGTTTTTTTGCCAATGCAATATACATAGCTAATAAAATAGAAGCAGTTGCATTGATTGTCATGCTGGTAGTAATGTCTTGAAGTTTTATTCCGTCAAATAATTCTTCGATATCTTTCAATGAATCAATTGCTACTCCCACTTTACCAACTTCACCTTCAGCAAACTCATGATCTGAATCATATCCAATTTGCGTTGGTAAATCAAATGCTACAGAAAGGCCCATAGTACCTTGTTTAAGCAAATAATGGTATCTTTTATTGGATTCTGCAGCCGTTGAAAAACCTGCATATTGCCTCATGGTCCATATCCGACCTCTGTACATATCTTTTTGAATACCTCGAGTGTATGGAAATTCACCCGCTACAGAATTCTCTGAATTATTCCTGGTGTAAATTTCTTCAATTTCAATTCCAGAAGCATTTACAAATTTCTTTTTTTCCATAGCTTTTATTAATGCAAAATGTATTATGAATTATAATTTTTAAAGAGATTAATTTTTACATTATTTCTTCGTTTTGTTTGATTAATTTTTTGTAAAGTTTTAAAAGTTAAATTTTATAACCATTTGATTTATATTATGTTAATTATTATTTTGGGCTTACCCTGAAAAACGGGTCGGGCTATTCGCTTTATCTTTTTTTATTTAATTGTTTTTTAAAGGCAAAAAAGGATGCCGCTTCTATCCCTAAGCCTTCATTTTGTCAATGTATTTTAAATTTTGAGAAACTCATTTGTTTTAAAATAATTCGGCAGCTTCAGTTTTTAACAAAAATAACATGTTTTGATAGGGATCAGATTCTATTCTGCTCATATGTTCCATAATGATTTTTGCTAGATCCATTCCTAAAGCATGCTGAGGTAAACCATTTGCTGCATTATTAACCATTCTGGTAGTTTCCTCTTTTAATTTATGAATATTCTGCCAAGCTACAATAGAAATATATAATTGCTGAGATGTATTATGTTCAAATTCTGACCGTATGGTTTGAAGTAATTCCGTTTGAAATTCACGTGCAGTCATTCCGGTTTCGTGTACCCGATAAACTAAATTTACCGGACTTAATCTTTCTAGAAAAATAACAAAACGCTCATAAGCCTGAAGCCTTAATGGTAATGAGGTTTGGCGATTCTGCAATTGCAAATCAATCCGTTTTTTCTCCCGTTCGGTATCTAAAAAAGAAGTCAGCGTAAAATATGCAGCAATAAAAACAATTACCGAAGGAATTGTAATCATCAAAATGTTGAAAATAATTGTTGAGGTTTCCATGTATAAAGTTGCATAAGGCAACAAAAACAAAAATCTATATTTTACCTTATATTTGCATATCAATTTTGTATTAATAATGGAGACACAAATAAATACTACGAAAGCAGAAGAAACAATAAACTTTACTCCACTAACGCTGACAGAAGGCGCTTTGCGTGAAGTAAGAAGCATCATTTCATCAAAAGAATTAAGTGCTGAATATGGATTACGAGTTGGAGTAGAAGGTGGAGGATGTTCTGGAATGAGTTATGTTTTAGGTTTTGATAAGAAAAAAGATAATGATCAGGAGTTTGAAATAGAAGGCGTAAAAGTTTTTATGAATAAATCGCATGGCTTATATCTTATCGGTATGCAAGTGGATTTTCAAGACGGCTTAAATGCCAGAGGATTTACTTTTTCGAATCCAAATGCTAGTTCTACTTGCGGCTGCGGTACTTCATTTGCGGTTTAAAGAAATGATGTAATAATTTTGTGAGCCCTACGCTAAAGCGCAGGGCTTTTTTATTTTTGAACAATCTGCCAAACTAAAATTAATGACCTACCAGGAAAACATAAAACTTGCTCTTCAATCCATTAAAGGAAATTTATTGCGAACTGTGCTTACATCACTAATTATAGCAATTGGTATTATGGCTTTGGTAGGGATTTTAACATCAATTGATGGCATCAAAAAATCAATTACTGAAAGTTTTAGCAGTATGGGCTCCAATTCTTTTACAATCAGAAATCGTGGTGCAGGTGGAATACGAATTGGTAGCAGTGGAACTCGGCCAAAAAGATATTCTCCAATAAAATATGAGGAAGCTATGGCATTTAAAGAATCCTTCGAATTTCCAGCAACTATTTCAGTTTCTACGAATGTAAGTTTTGCTTCTACAGTAAAATATCAAAGTGAGAAAACGAATCCGAATATTACAATTAGTGCCGGAGATGAAAATTATTTACAAAGTTCCGGATATAAATTACAAAGTGGGCGAAATTTTTCGAATACCGAATTAGAATATGGTAGTAATGTTACCATTATAGGAAAAGAAATAAAAGATAAACTATTTAAAGAAACAGATCCGATTAACAAATTGGTATCTATTGGAAGCGAGAAATTTCTGGTAATTGGGTTATTGGAAGAAAAAGGTTCAAGTTTTGGATTTGGCGGCGATAAGGTCTGTATTGTTTCTACTTTAAAAGGAAAGAAATTAAGTTCACCTACAACTTCATTTAATATTACAGTTTTGGTTACCAGCATCGAAAAAATGGATGCCGCATTAGGTGAAGCAACTGGATTATTTAGAAATATCAGGAAATTGAGTGCCAAGCAAGAAAACAATTTCGAGTCGACAAAAAGTGATAGTTTGGCAAATTCATTGATCGAAAATTTATCTTTTATAACTTTAGCAGCAACTATAATAGGTATTATAACATTGCTTGGAGCAGCCATTGGATTAATGAATATTATGTTAGTTTCTGTAACCGAACGTACCCGTGAAATTGGAATAAGAAAAGCAATAGGCGCAACACCAAAAGTAATTAGACGACAATTTTTAATTGAAGCGTTAGTAATTTGCCAGATAGGTGGAATTGCAGGTATTATATTAGGGATAATTATTGGAAATTTATTATCCATGGTAGTGGGTGGTGGTTTTATTATTCCTTGGCTTTGGATGTCGGGTGGTATTGTAATCTGCGTTCTAGTGGGTTTAGCATCAGGGCTTTATCCAGCAATAAAAGCCAGTAGATTAGATCCGGTAGAGGCTTTGAGATATGAATAAGAAATGGTAAATTTTTTTTTTACTGTTAATTTAAAATTGAATTATGTTTTATTTTGTTTCACCCCGAAACTATTTTTTCTTTTTTGATAAAAATGGTATAGCCTTAAAAAAGCCTGTTCGTATTTTTATTTTTTGAAATTTTATTTTTTATTCTTAAATGTTTGCTTTAGATTTATGGTTTGTACATCTACCAACGAATGTATTCCATGAAAACAGGAGAAAAACTGCGTTTTTTACGCCAGTTCAACGATTTCAACCAAAAGCAAATGGCTAAAAAGTTGGCAATGGAAGTCAGAAGCTATAACAATTTAGAAAACGACAAGGTAAAAGTTGACGTTGAAAGAATTGAGCAGATAGCGAAAGTGTTTGGAATGGAGGTTAGTTTATTCATAAACATTAAAAATTTAGATGAATTAAAAAGCCATTTATCAAATAATAATTATCCTATTCAAACAAGTTTGGCCGAAAATATTAGACCTGCAAATTTTGACGACAAGAATTTTGAGGAGATTAATAACTACATTAACAACGTAGGTGATCTTGCAAAATCTTTTAGTGAACAATCTCAAATTACAGCCAGATTAATTGGTGAATTACACAAAATAAAACTTCAAGCGGAAAAAAGAAAAGAAATGGAATAACATGGAAAGAAAATTACCAAAATGGAAAGATTATTTCCAAAATGGTAAATGAATAAGTGAAATCTTTGCTTAAGCAAAATCCGGAAAAAAGCTTATAACAAATGTTTTATTATTCACTTAACAATTTAAAAAAAATGAAAAAATTAATTTTAGGTCTATTGACCGCAGTATTTATGGTATCAGGAGCAATGGCTCAAGGGTTTGAGGAAGGGTGTGTTATTTATTTAAGGGATTACATGGAAATTCCTAATTCAGAAGGAAAGTCTGCGATGTGTGTAAAAATTGTAAATTACGACAATGTATATAAACTCCAAACTCAATACTCAATTGGAGGGTACGGTTATACAGATGATGGAAAAGGGTATGACAGAACTGCGAATGATGGAATTTACACATCAGTTTTAGTTAAAGTGAGAACTTCGACAGGAGTAATCGATAAAAATTCGCCCATAAAAAGTACAAAATTTAAGTATTTAAATAACATTTTGGCAGAACAACCGAATGGTAAAATAACTTGGGGATTTGGATTTAGTTGTGACATTGGGTATACAACTGAAGGAAATGATTCATTTGGCTACCCATGTAGTAGATCTGGTTGCATCTTAATCAGTGGTTGTTCTATTGTTTGGGGATGGGGAATTTAAGTAATTAATAATTATTCAGATGAAGAAAAAATATATTATCAAATTACTTTTTATTACAGGTTTATTTTTTTTATATTATCTAATAATGACATCAGTATTTTATCAGAATTTTATAAATAAAGATGCTAATTTTTTTTTATTAGGTGGTATTTGCAGAGTTATTTTTATGATTTTAGTTATTTGGCTAATTCTAAAAGAAAAAACAATTCAAACTAACTATTTATTTAAAAATTGGATAATTTGTATTTTAATTCTAATTCCGATAATATATTTTTCTTTATCTAATACTTTTAAAACCTTTTCAGAACTAAAATTAAAGGGCACAAACACCAAGCACTCTATGTATATATTTAAGAATTTATCAGTTGGAATATTAGAAGAACTCATGTCTCGAGTATTAATATTTTCTTATTCGTTTAAAATTTTTAGCAACAATCAAAAAAATGCTTACAAACAATTCATATTTACATCTGTAAGCTTTGGTCTAATTCATTTAATTAATCTTGCAAGCCCAGGCGATGTTGCTCTATTTGGTGTATTTAATCAAATATTTTTCGCAATGATTATTGGAATAATTTTTCAGTTTCTACTATTGAGATTAGAGAATATAGCTTTTGTAGCGTTAATTCATTTTTTTATTGATTATAACTCAGATAAAAATTCCTTATTCGGAATTGAAAGAACTCAAATAATAGAATCTGGAAATGTAAATTATCTAGCATTGTTGATTCTACCGAGTATTTTTCTATTCATTGTAATCCCAATCACCTATTTTTCTTTGAAAAATCAGGAAATTAAACTGATCAAATCAGATAATTAGTTAATTCATTTTAAACAATCATCATGAAATTTAAACTATTATCGTTTATGATGATGCTATCATCTGCAACCATTGCGCAAAGCAATTTCGAAAAAGTAATAAAAGGTGGCGAGGTTTTACTAAATGGTATCGCTATTTTTAAAGCAGCAAAACCTACTTCTCTTACCAAAACAGATGATTCGAAACCTATTCCAACGGTTTGTGTCAAAAACCAATTGCTAGAAAAAATCACTTTTATTATTATTGGCACAGATAAAAATGATAATCAAATAAAAAGAGAATTGGTAATCCCTAAAGAAGGTAAAGAATGTTTATTTGATTTACAAAAAGGAATCTACACGTACGAAGTAATTTTAAGCAATAAAGAAATTTATAAAAAAGGTGAGTATAAATTTTTAGAAGAATTGACGATGGTGATAAAAGAATGATCTTTTTTTAATAATTTTCTGTGTAGAGGATCAAACAATAGTTCAAATCTCAAAGAAATATAGTGAACAACAACAACGGTCTTATTAATTTATCTAAAGATAAAATTATTAAAGGTTCAGATTACAATTTTGTATTAAAGTCAGGAAATTATTTACTTAATGAAAATGGTAAAATTTATTTAGAAAATGTAAGAATTATGTAGTAATATGTATCTATGAGTGATCTAGCTCAAAGTTGTTTTAAAATCTCGAAAAATGAAAATAATAGCCAAAATCCTTGCAGTACTTATCGTACTCATTTTATTTTTCTCACAGTATGGACTTGAGATTGGATCTTTTAAAATTGGAACTTCTAACAATAGTAAATCTAATTTAAAAACGAATTCTAAATTCGAAGAAAGTGAATTTTTCAAAAGTTATTTTGCAAAAGATAATTTAACAGTTATAAATCTTTGGGCAACATGGTGTACTCCATGTATCGAGGAAATGCCTGACTTAAATATTTTAAAACAAAGATATAGTAATACCGAAGTTCAATTTATTTCATTGTCTATTGACGATGATCTTGAACCTCTTAAAAAGTTTATACAAAGCAATAAATTTAAATTTAGTGATATTACTCTTAATAATATAGATTACAGAAATGCAATATTAAATACTTTAGAAAACAAAGAAATAAATGCAAGCGTGAGATTCAAATCTGTACCTAAAACCTACCTTTTTAAGAATAAAAAAATATTAAAATCTTATGTAGGAACTGTTGACGGTAATACTTTAGCAATTGATATCGAGAAGTATAAATAAATATACTTTTAAGGATAACCTAACGAAATTAAAAAACATTTAACTAAAGATTAAAAGCTACTTTATTTCCTATTATTTTAATTGCCTTTTAAAAATAGCTTTATTATTTATTTCATCATGATTTTGTCTCAAACAACAAAAATCAAAATCTTACTTTAAAGTTTTCTAAAACTGTCATCATGAAATTTAAACTAATACCGTTTATGATGATGCTATCATCTACAACCATTGCGCAAAGCAATTCCGAAAAAAGAGAATTGGTAATCCCTAAAGAAGGTAAAGAATGTTTGTTTGATATACCAAAAGGAATATACACGTATGAAGTTATTTTAAGCAATAAAGAAATTTATAAAAAAGGTGAGTATAAATTTTTAGAAGAATTGACGATGGTGATAAAAGAGTAATCTTTTAAAGAAGTTAATTAATTTAAAATCTACAGGCTGATTAGATTTAAAAATTAATCATTTTAACAGGATGATATGACATTTATTATTGCTCTTTATGATCTAATTCGAAATTTATTCGGTCTTGGTCAATCAGGCGTTTAAGTGTTTCTTCTTTTGGTAGATAAAGTAAATAATTGCTAGCAAAGAGTTTATTTTTATCATTTAAAATTGAATATTTAACAATAGTTTCATCTTTTTCGCTGCATAGCAAAATACCAACGGTAGAATTATCTTCAATTCCACGTTTTAAATCATCGTACATACGCACATACATATCTATTTGCCCAACATCCTGATGATTGAGGTTACCAGTTTTAAGGTCGATTAATACAAAACATTTTAAGATATAATTGTAAAACACTAAATCGATATAGAAATCTGATGTGTCTGTTGCGATATGTTGTTGTCGAGCTACATAAGCAAAACCTTTTCCAAATTCTAACAAAAATTGTTGTAAGTGATCAATTATAGCAGTTTCCACTACATATTCAGTGTTTTTCTCATTTGTCGGCAAATCTAAAAATTCAAATATGTATGTGTCTTTTATTAGGTTTTCTATAGTCGGCTTTTTTGTATTTGGTATTTGCTTTACTACCCTTTCAAATGCTGGACTATTAATTTGACGTTGCAGCTCACGGCTGTTCCAACCAGCAGAAATAGATTTTGTTAAGTAATAATTTTGTTTTTCAATTGTGTCTAGCCTTGAGAGTTGCCGATAATGGCTCCAACTCAATTCTTGACTCAGTGTGTCAATAATTGGAAAAGAATGATAAAACTTAAACATGTTAGTAAGATTGGTATAATCATAGCCTTTTCCAAATTCAAAAGATAAGCTTAAAGCAAGATTTTTATGCGTTGCTTTACCGTACTCTGCTTTATGGTTGCCTTTTTGTTCGTCTTCAACTATAGGTTTGCCTATTTGCCAATAGGCTTGTAACAAGACATTATTAGCCATACGAAAAACTTTTTGCTGGTTTTGTAGGATAATTTTTTTAATGGAATCAAGTAATAATAAATTGACCACATTAGTAAAGAAAGATAATTTTAAGCATTGGTTACTTTTATCAAAAAGAATTAGGTGATCAAATCACAATTCTCTATTGTTATCATATATCTCAATCCTATCATTACAAATAATAAGTACACCATGTATGTTTGAAAATTTAATTAGCTCTTCCAATGAGTTAAACTCTATTTCTG
>ENA-OFCE01001260-OFCE01001260.1-metagenomes-genome-assembly--contig:-NODE-1260-length-13422-cov-3.102267_pt1 | contig 13422 bp, 11 predicted proteins | sample MGYA00153388_OFCE01 | MGnify analysis MGYA00153388
CTCCCGGATCGGCCATCCACGCGGGCCATCTTCACCCTGCTCGCCAGTCGGGATTTGGTAAGCCGGCTTAACTGGCGCGGGCGTTTGCGCGGATGCGCCGACTGCAACAGACGCCAATAACGCGCCGATTATTGCGGAGAGATGATTTTTTCCCATGTTTTTACCTGCTCTATCGTTTTGAGTGTTCGTGCGAAGCGCTAAATGTTCGAACGGGTGCGCAACATCTTTTTCAGGTCCATGTCAGCCAAGACTGACAGGTGCTTGACGCATAACTTCCAACGGTGCTGACGTTGCAATGCAAACGTACAAAAATAAGAAATTAGTGCTGAAACAGTACCTTATTCCAGAACTCTCATGTGGTCAATGAGATAAAAAGTCTCTGCCGAATTGCAAGTGCAGTACCCACCTGCCGGGCCAAAAAATACGGCGACCGTTTGGCCGCCGTGTTTTTTCATGAACAGCGAATACGGCGAGGCAGGATCATTACCGCCACCACCCGATCCAGTACTACCGGCACCGGTCGTACCGCTTCCCAGTGCGGGACCAGGATTACCTGGAGCGGTGCTCTTTGCATCGGCTACTGATTTTGCGTCCGCGGCGGCTTTGGCATCAGAAGCCGCTTTCGCATCGGCCGCAGCCTTGGCGTCCGCGGCGGCTTTGGCGTCCGCGGCTGCCTTAGCATCCGCTGCTGCCTTGGCATCTGCGGCGGCTTTCGCGTCTGCAGCCGCCTTGGCCGCTGCAGCCCTGGCATCGATTGCGGCTTTCGCTGCGGCCTCGGCCACTGCCTTGCTTATCGCGTCGCTAGCGACAGATTTCAATGCTGCTGCCAACCCAGGGTTTGCAGCAACCGCTCTATTAATTGCTGCGATGGTGCCACTGGTGACTTGGCCATTCGCCGTTAAGGCTGCCTGACCTGCCGGAATCGCGATGGTTTTCCCTTGAAAGGTGAAGGAAATGGATCCGTCTGCGACCGTGACCACAACATCGCCGCCAGCGGTAGCGAAGCTTATGTCTGTGCCACGAATACCCATGGTCGCATTGCCAGCCCTAAACGCGATTTTTTCAGGTGCTGCTTTACCAATAAGGCCTGTAATGGCGCGCATGCTGCCTGTCACCAAGGAAAGTAGCACGCTGCTTTTGGCGGGTTCTTTCTGGTCGTACTTATAGGTATTGATAGCCATCCGCGACTTGGCGCCGATGGCAACGATCTGGCCGTCTTCGAAACGCAACACCAGCGACGAACCCTCGCCCGTCGTGACGTTATCGCCTTCGTTAACCGTATCGCCGTCTTTCAACGCACGGGGTGATCCAGCAATTGGGATCGCCTGCGCTGTACCCTGTAGCCCACTTACGATGGCGGGTGCTGCAAGAGCAAACTGGGAGATCGCAGCAAGCGCGACGCCAATCAATACTGCGAAGATTTTTTTCATTTTCGCTTCCTTTGTTAGTTTGTTCGTCGCAATAACGTGCGATAAAAGTATCAAGTATGTTACGTTAAAGTGCAATTGGCTGCACCATGTTTTTTTCGTGCGCGATAAATTTTTCGTGTTTTTTGGAAAAAATACAACACCAGCCTTTTCCAACGTGGTGTGAGCCTAAACGAAGGTCCGTATTCCCATCGAAGTATAAGCCTGAAGCAATAAAGCTGGACTGAATTGGGATCGGGTTGATCACCTTGGAATAGTGATCAACATGAATGAATTCAAGCTGTGTACGATTGATCAGATCGAACAGTTTTCCAATGCCAGTCCACTGGTCGAGTTTTCAAAGTCAACCGGTGGCGATGACGCTGAGCGCTACGCGCGCATCAACAGCGTGCTTAAGCGTTTTGACTACCACCAACGGAACAAACGCCAACGCGGCCTGCTACCGCGCTACCTGCGCCAAACGAGCGGCTACAGTCGGCCTCAAATGGCGCGGCTCGTGGCCCAGTGGCACACCAACCGCTTGGATGACGTGCCTTTGCGTACACGCTGTCCGGCACCTGCCGCTCCCTCTACTCGCAAACACACGTCCATCGACATCGAACTGCTCGTTGAGATGGATAAAGCCAGTGAGGATGTCTGCGGTCCGGCCATCGTGCGCCTGCTCAAGCGCGCCTACAACGCGTATGGCGACACCCGTTATGAACGTTTGGCCACCCCGTCATCGTCGCACTGGTGCAACCTGCGCAAGAGGACAGGCTACCAAGCGAAGCGGGTCATATTTACCGAGACGGCGCGAGTGTGATGCTATTGGCATTCGCAAGCCAACACGTCCCGACGAACGGGCTGGCTTTGTGCGCATTGATAGCGTCCACCAAGACGATCTTGATGGCATCAAAGGTGCCTACCACGTCACCTGTGTTGACAGCGTATCGCAGTGGCAAATCGGGGCCTCTGTGCAGGTAATAAACAAACAGTTTTTCTGCCTCAGTTTCAGTCAGGGCCTTCGGCCGTATGGAAAAGTCATGGATATCGCAGTGCAAGACATCGCTCTTTCTTGGCGCTACAACATTGTTTGGGGTCCAACAAGCGGTTCCTGGCGACTGTCCCCGCGCGGCGCGCGCTTCCCGCGCCTAAACCGGACATTAGCCCTCAAACTTCTTCTTAGGGCGCTGTAGCATATCCGCTATACTTTTCACATGGGTTGGTACGTCGTTTTTTTACAGTGATCGAGTTGAATCCTAAATCGCAAGTATGTCGCCTGGCCTCGTGGCGCGCTTAGTCCGGTATTCAGAACGCATGGAAATATATGGCCCCGATCTCGGAGTGCCACACGGAAAGGCAATGGGCGATGGCTCATCCGAGCTTCGCCTAACAACACGCGACGGAATTGCCGGCGTTTTCTACTGCACGAAAATTGGCCGGCGAATCGTGATGCTTCATGATTTCGTCAAGAAAACGGACAAGACACCCGCCAAAGAACTATTGATTGCACGAATGCGGATGAAGGAAATTCAAAATGGGACGCACACTGAAACGGTTCAAGGCGCTTGCACTCTCGAAACCAGAAGTTCGAAAGGCTTTCGGGCCGCTTGTGGACGAATTTGCGTTCTTGGACGAAGTGCTGAAGGCGCGTGCCGCTTCCGGACTCACTCAGGCCGAAGTCGCAACGCTGATAGGAACTACGCAGTCTGCAATTGCACGTCTCGAATCGCCCACTAGCAGGCATCCTCCGTCCGTGGGAACATTGCAAAGATATGCACGGGCACTTGATTTTAAAGTGGAGATGCGCCTCGTTCCCGATACAGGGCTAACACGACCTTCAAGCGGACACGCTAAAAGCGTGGCGCGACGCTCACCTTGATCGTTGAAGCTGTAGAAAAACTCCTTTTGCGCGCAAAGCAGTCCCCACGCACGTCGCATTATGTGCGTCGGTCGTGAATTTGTTCTGTTGTGTTTTATCGCCGCGTTGATCGAGCCGATTCGCGCCTAATCGATGGCCTTACGCGTTCATGTTTCTGCTTTTTGTTTCCTCTTTTTGCATCGCATAACCATGATTGGCGAGCTTCTCGATGTTGTGGACCATCGCATATAGCTTCCACTGCGCATCCACTTTCTTCTGTCCACGCAGCGTAAATCGATCCAGCCGTTTGTTGTGACGGATGTTGCCAAATACCGGCTCAACAGTGGCGAAGCGTTGGCCATATAGACGTTTTCCCTCTTCGGTATCGATGCGCTCTTTCATGCGCTGCGTGTGCGGTAGTGGCGATGCCTGGTTCTTGTGGAAGAAGGCAACCTGGCGGGTCGGTGTCTTCTCTGGATGTCGCAGACACTTCGTCCGTAGTGCGCATGTCCCGCACGTGGCGAGACTGCCTTGGAACTTGTGATTAGTGCGCCCATTGGTCGTGCAGTTGGTGCCATTGGAATACAGCGACTTGCCTGCCGGGCAGATACACGTGTTTGCCTCTTGGTCAAAGGTAAAGTCGTTCGGGCGAAACAGGCTGTCTGGTTTGGGTGTCTTGTTGTGCAGCGGATCGGGTTTGGCCTTGTGCTTGCCCTGATCGGCAAACCGCGCATCACGACCTCGCATGCCGTTATCGGCAATCAAGGCGTTGATGTCCATCTTTGCCAGCGCCGCCAGATTGGCTTCACTGTGATATCCGGCATCGGCGGTGATCAGCGAGCGCCTTTCGCCATTCGCCGCCTTCGTCAATAACGGCGTGATCGCCTCAACGATCGGCACCAGAAGCGATTGCTCTGACCCGGTGCCGTGCGCCTGTGCCTCGACGATGATCTGATGTTTGGCGTCAACGGCAGCCACGCCGCAGAAGCCCTGAATGACACCTTTGGACGTGGCCATCTTGGCCGATTCGTTGTCGGTGAGGTTGCTCTTGCGGATGGTGCCTTTGGCGCCTTTGCGTTCTGCCGGATTCGATTCGAGCCAGTCGCGAATTTGTTTCGCGTCGCGGGTGAGTCGTTCTACCCGTTTGGCTTCTTTGGCGTCCTGCGTCGGTTCTGGTTTGGCATCTTCAGCCCGATGGCGGCCGAGCATGGCCTTGGCCGCCGTTTCGAGCTTGGCCGCACGCTCGATAAACTCGGCCCTGGTGCCGCTCTTGGCTTTGGAGGCATTGGAAGGGAGCTTGACGCCGTCGATGGCGAACATCTCGCGGCCGATCAGCCCTTGCTTGTCGCACAGGTAGAGTACTCTGGCAAACAGTGGTGCGATGTGTTCCCCCAGACGCGAGACAAAATCAGCGATGGTGGTGAAGTGCGGTCCGTTGTCGCCGGATAGGGCGATGAAGGTCACCTGCTCCCGGCAGGCTCGTTCGATCTGGCGCGAGGAAATCATCCCGCGCGCATAGGCAAACAATACAACTTTGAGCAACATGGCAGGTGGATAGGCGGGGGCACCATTGGTGTCGTTGCGGTAGTGCTTGTCGAAACCCGTCAAATCGAGTTCGTGATCGACTAACCAGTCGAGTGCGTGTTCGAACGTGCCTGCGACAAGCTGTTGCCGCAAATCCACAGCAAGAAAACGCGGGCTGGTATCGATGACTTTATAACGTGCCATGATCAATTGATCGCTGAAAAGTTGTACCGCTATAGGACATTTCAGACAATCAGCGGTTCGCGATAAGATGGGTTTTTCTACAGCCTCGTTATCTAATCACGCAGCCGCGCGCTTTTCAATCCCGCATCTACAGGGCGCCCTGCCTGGTTCGCGCCGCAACTCTGCCGCCGGTGCTTAGCACACCCACTTGGTCACTGAGGATTTGGACGGCTTCGTTCAGAAAAATATCGTTGGCATTTTTCCTCACTTTTTCAGCGGCAAGTTCAGTGGAGAGCTTTCGTTCACCTGCTTGCAGGCCATCATCCCGCTGCACCCTGTCGCTCTCCGATGCAGATTCCGTTCCAACGGCCGGGTTGGTGCTCTTGCCAGTCGCCTTTTTCGCATCGCGGGATATTTGCCGCGCCTCTTGCGCATCGCGTTCCTTCCGGCGCTCCGCTTCGTTTAGTGAGACCAGATTTTTCTTGCGCTGTAATTTGGATTCAACGATGTCTTCTCGAAGGTATTGGAAGTCCTTATCCTTTTTCAGGCGGGCATCATGCATCGCCAACAGAACGGGAAACATATCCTTCAAATTACCGACGGGCGCATAGGCCGCTTGCTTGATTTGAACCCACGGGAGTGCATTTTCGAAGCTGGCTTCGCCAAAGCTCTCCGCGTCGAAGGCCGACGGAAAAACAATATCCGGTGTCACGCCACGTAATTGTGTGGTGCCGCCATCTACGCGAAAAAACTGTGCGACCGTCATTTTTAATTCGCCAAATTGCGGCTTGCTATTCTTGGCTATACGGTCGAGATCAATCACGCTTTGCACAGTGCCCTTGCCAAAACTCGGCTCGCCGATGACCAGGCCGCGACCATAATCTTGAATGGCAGCAGCAAAGATCTCCGAAGCGGATGCAGAACCGCGGTTGATAAGAACCCCCAGTGGCCCATCCCACACAACAACTGCCCGGGCATCGCTCTCTACGCCGATCACGCCGCGTGCGTTGCGGTGTTGCACCACGGGACCCTTGCCGATAAATAAACCGGTGAGTTCAACGGCTTCCGTGAGGGAACCACCGCCGTTATTGCGCAAGTCGATCAGCACACTATCGACCCGGTCTTTCTTTAATCCTTCCAGCAGGCGGGCCACATCGCGCGCCGCACTTTTGTAATTCTGGACGCCCTTTTGACGGGCGGCGACATCCTCATAGAACGAAGCAAGCGTTATCACGCCGACGCGGCGCGTTTCCTTGCCATCGTTGACGGCGCGGATGGACACTTTTGCCGCCTGCTCTTCCAGACTGATCGCCTTGCGTACGAGCGACACTATCTTGCGCCGGCTGTCCGGCCCGGCGTCCGCCGGGAGCACGTCCAGCTGCACGACGGTATCTGCGGGACCGCGAATCAGCGCAACCGCGTCGTCCAAGCGCCAGCCCATGACATCGGTCATGACGCCGTTGTCGCCCTGGGCCACGCCGACGATTCGGTCGCCGATAGTCAATTGGCCCGAGAGGGTTGCGGGTCCTCCCGGTACTAGCTCTCGTATCGTCGCGTATTCATCCGTTTCGGTGAGAACGGCGCCGATGCCGACGAGGGAAAGTTTCATCGAAATGTTGAAATTTTCTGCTGCCCGCGGCCCCATGTAACTGGTGTGCGGTTCGATGGAGGTTGTATATGCGTTCATATATGTCGCAAAGGCGTCGTCACTCTTCATGCGGCTGATGCGCTTGACGAAATTGTCATAACGCTTGTCAAGAATCTCGACGGTGCTCTTTTCACTTTTGCCGGCAAGTTTTAGCCGAAGCCAATCGTTTTTGACGCGCTTGCTCCACAGTTCCCGCATTTCCAATTCGGTTTTCGGCCAGGGTTCCTTGTCCCTTGCGTATTGGTAGCTTTCCAGCTTCTCAAAATCGAAGCCTGTCTTTAGAAGCGTGCGTGCGTACGTAAATCGCTCGACCGCGCGCTTTTCGAAAAGATTAAAAATAGCGAACGGAGCGCTGAGGTCTTCCTTTTGGATCGCGTCGTCGAGCTTGGTCCGAAAAACAGAAAGCTGGTCAATATCGGCCTGGACGAAGAAGATTTTTTCGGAATCGAGTGACTTCAAGTACCGGTCAAAAATCTTCGCCGAGAGCGCGTCGTCAAGCTGCATCGCCTTGTAATGATGACGGGACAATAGTTCCGCTGCCAAGGTTGCCGCCTTCGCCGCATGCTGTGCCGGCTTTAATTCTGGGGGATATGCTACGTCCAGGGCCAACGCGCCACCTTGCGCGAAAGTCAATAAGGCAAAAATGATCCACAACAATTTCCGTTTCATGCATATTCCATTTCTAGGCGCGAATGCGTCGCCGGTGGGCAAAAAAGTGCAACCAAGATAGTAGCAGCTGGTATTGACACACGAAGCGAGATTTCGTTTCCTAAGCTCAGTCGTAAGTGAAAGCTACAACGGCATTAATGCACGCCATTAGCGTTATGAAATTTCTAATAGCACCCAAGCATACTTTGGTGCCAGCGCCGCATCCACCCGCTTTGGCATAATGTTTACCAAGCAAATTCGCCGCACATTCACAATACCCTTTCGCTCAGGAGATTCAGAATGAACACCACACATTTACTCCGCGCCTCCGTTTTTGCGGTCGCTGCCGTCCTCGCCGCCACATCGTTCGCGCCAAATGTCGCCTTTGCCGCCGCCCCGATGGTAAAAAAATCCGCCCCCGGTTATTACCGCATCATGCTCGGCGATTTCGAAATTACCGCGTTGTCCGATGGCACCGTGCCGTTTCCAATGGATAAGCTGCTGACCAACACCACGCCGGCCAAAATCGCAGCGGCGTTCAAGAAATACTACGTGACGAACCCCGTCGAGACCTCGGTAAACGTTTATCTCATCAACACCGGCACCAAACTGGTAATGGTCGATACCGGCGCGGCAGGATTGTTCGGGCCCACACTCGGCAATCTCATCACCAATCTGAAAGCGTCCGGTTACGAGCCAGAGCAGATCGACGAAATTTACATCACGCATATGCACGGCGATCATGTTGGTGGGCTGATGGCGGGCGACAAATTGGCGTTTCCGAATGCGATCGTGCGCGGCGACCAACATGATGCCGATTTCTGGTTAAGCGAAGCCAACATGAACAAGGCCGCCGAGGGTGACAAAGGCGCCTTCAAGGGTGCGATGGCCTCAATCAATCCTTACATCAAAGTTGGCAAGTACAAGCCGTTCTCGGGCAATACCGACCTGGTCCCCGGCGTCAGTGCACTGGTGCGAAAAGGTCATACGCCGGGACATGCGACCTATGTGGTCGAAAGCAAAGGTGAAAAGCTGGAGCTGTGGGGCGACCTGATGCACGTGGCGGCGTTACAGTTTGATAATCCATCGGTGACCATCAAATTCGACAGTGATAACAAAGCCGCCGCGCAGCAGCGCAAACAGGCTTACGCTGCCGCTGCCAAAAGTGGCACGCTAGTTGGCGCGACACATATTTCATTCCCTGGCCTGGGTCGTCTCCGTGCTTCTGGTTCCGGTTATATCTGGGTGCCGATTAATTACACGCCGATCCGCTGAGACGCGAATCATTGCGAACATTTCCGGACATGCAGTAAAAAGCGCCATCGATGATGCTACAACAGCTCTTCGGTATCGAACTGCCGATAATTCAGGCCCCGATGGCGGGTGTGCAAGGCAGTGCGTTGGCGGTGGCCGTCTGTAATGCCGGTGGGATGGGTTCATTGCCGTGCGCGATGTTAAGTGTCGATGCCATGCGCACAGAGTTGGACGCGATCAGGGCGCAAACCGTCCAGCCCTTCAACGTCAATTTCTTCTGCCACACCGCGCCCGCGCCCAATGCTGAGCGCGAGGCGATTTGGCGAACATTGCTGGCACCCTATTACGAAGAGTTTGAGATCGATGCCGCCACCATTCCTGCCGGGCCGGGACGCCTGCCGTTTACACCCGAAGCCGCCGACGTGCTCGCTGACTTCAAACCTGCCGTGGTCAGCTTTCATTTTGGTTTGCCACCACCGGATTTGCTGGCGCGCGTGAGGTCGTGGGGCGCAAAAATAATTTCCTCGGCCACCACTGTAGAAGAGGCGCGCTGGCTCGAAGCGCATGGAGTTGACGCCATCATCGCGCAGGGTCTTGAAGCCGGGGGGCACCGCGGTATTTTCCTGTCCGATAATCTCATTACGCAAACGGGAACGATGGCATTGCTGCCCCAGATCGTGGGCGCCGTAAAGGTACCGGTTATTGCTGCTGGCGGTATTGCCGACGCGAATGGTGTCGCCGCCGCGATGGCTCTCGGTGCCGCGGGGGTGCAGATCGGGACGGCCTATCTCCTCTGTCCCGAAGCGACCACCAGCGCGATACACCGCACCGCGCTCAAAAGTGAGGCGGCACGCCACACCGCACTTACCAATCTTTTTACCGGTCGCCCGGCTCGCGGCATCGTCAACCGCATCATGAAGGAACTTGGCCCGATCAACATTGCCGCCCCTGCTTTTCCCCTCGCAACTGCAGCCATCGCGCCATTGCGCGCCAAGTCGGAGAGTCGCGGCTCGGGCGATTTCTCGCCGCTCTGGTCGGGACAGAATGCGGCAGGTTGCAAGGAGATTCCCGCGGGCACACTCACAAAAGAGTTGGCAGGCTGTGCGTGAGGCCGCATGATCCAAGACGCGCGGTCAACATGCTTTGCTGGTGAAAACGCGCAAAACGCCGATTAGCGGGTGTTTCAAGAGCAAAATGCCTGAAAAGCCTCGCCAGTGCTAGTGCTTTAAAAATGGACAACTAAAAGCAACTGTTAGCGATTGGTACGAACGGCGCCAAGGTTACTTCGCAAAGTTTGAGGTGTTAGCGGCGGTGTATCGACCGTGAAATAATTGTCGCCACCGTCGGCACAATCGCCGTACGCTTCGGGTAACTGCCGATGAGCGCGAAACAGAGCGCGATCGGGTCTACGTGATGTCAATGCTGGATCATCTGGCAACGTGGTAGCGAATTTCTCCGTCTGCGCCATCTTGGCGGGCACTGTAGGTACGGCTAAAACAGCGGAGCCCGTTAGCGTCGACAGCACTGCACCCATAGCAGCAAAAAAAATTGACATACGCCGTGCCTCGTTTGTCTATGCGTGCTTCAACAAAGTTGACAGGTTTTACGCAGTTGACAGGTTCAACGCAGTTGCAAATTGCCCGCGCCGAATAACCCCAGCAAGCCGATCACAATCAGATACAAGGCAACAATGTAATTGAGCAACCTGGGCATGATCAGAATGAGAATGCCGGCTATAAGGGAGATCAGTGGACCAATACTTAAATGGAAATTCATGTCGGCTCCTTTGGGTTGACGTTAACTGTTGTTGAGATTAACCAATCGCAAAACGCCAGTCGGTGCGGTGGCATACATAACAAAAATCGGCCGGTGCGCACGAGGCCTTTGATGCAACTGCAATGTGCGGCATCACCCTGACGGCAGCCCGTTTTCAAGGCATAATAATTGGCAATATTGACGAGGCACACATGGCGTCACCTAAACCCATACAGATCATCCTCGCCCGACAGTTGGCCAGCAGCCTAGATATGCCGATCCTGCTGGTCGATACCGTCGGCACGCTTATCTATTACAACGAGCCCGCCGAAGCGATTCTCGGCCAACATTTCGACGAAACCGGCGAAATGCCCGCCGACGAGTGGAGCAAGTTGTTCGCCGTGGAAGACGACTTCCGCAACCCTATTCCGCAGGAAAGCCGTCCCATGATGCTGGCCCTCTCCGAGCGGAGGCCGATCTCCCGTGCGGTGTGGATGCGATGCGGCGACAAGGAGTGGCGCTACCTCAATATCACTGTCTATCCGTTCATTGGTGAAGGTGGTCAGTTCCTCGGTGCGCAGATGATTTTCTGGGAAATTTAGCGTGGAAGTCACTCTGTGGGGCACCCGCGGATCGCTGGCCACACCCGGCCCCGAAATGGCGCGTTACGGCGGTAACACCTCATGTGTCGGTGTGCGTGGCCGCGATGGTACGGTGCTGGTGCTCGATGCGGGTACCGGCATACGCCGCTTTGCCAAGACAATTCCGGCATCTGTTCGACGCGTGGACATTCTGCTCACGCATCTGCATATGGACCATATTCTGGGACTGGGATTTTTCGGTCCGCTCTACAACCCGGAAATTGAAGTACACATTTGGGGTCCGGCCAGTTCCACGCAGGGCCTGCAGGCGCGGCTCAAACGTTACCTCTCGCCACCGTTGTTTCCGGTACGGCTGAACGAGCTGCCATGCAAACTTCACTTTCACGAAGTACCGCGCGCCGATGTTGACATCGGCGAATTCCGCGTCTCCTCGTCGCTGGTTTGTCATCCCGGGCCGACAGTCGGCTACCGGATCGCGTCAGCGAGCGGCAAGGTGTTGACCTATCTCCCTGATCACGAACCCGCCCTCGGTGCACTCACCTTCCCCGCGCTCCCCCGCGAATGGACATCCGGTGCGATGCTCGCAGCGGACGCTGATTTGCTGATTCACGATAGCCAGTACAGCGCCGCAGAGTACGGCTGCCACTGTGGCTGGGGCCATAGCTCGCTAAACCAAACGATGGATTTCGGCACTCTGGCCGGGGTGAAGCAGCTGGTGCCGTTTCACCACGACCCTGACCACACCGATACCGTTCTCGACGACCTAATTACCACGGCCATCGACGATGTGAGGCCTGCCTATCGCGTCACGCCGGGGATGGAGGGTACGATATTTGAATTGTAGCGACGAAAAATCGGCGCCTCCCGCGCGACGCCTCTAAACCGTATAGCCTCGTTTTGTGTGCGTCAACGCACGGAGCACAACATCGATAGCAGCCATGATTGGCGACGACTCCTGGGACGACAAAAATATACCCGGGCCATTACAATCAACCGCATGCAGCGACCAGGCCGCATGAGCAGGCGACGGCAATTGCAGCACTTGCAAACTTCGCTGCAAACATTTGCGTCTTCACAGAACATCAGGGGTTGGTCGTGCAAAAAAAAATCCGTCATGCTGTCGTTTCCAAACCTGCCACCGATACTGTCGATGGCATCATCGAGGTTCGGCGACAGGAAGCGCTGCTGAAAACCGGGGCGCTGCAGAACGCGATCCTCAATAGCGCCAATTTTTCGAGTATCGCAACGGATGAAAAAGGCACTATTCAGTTGTTCAACATCGGTGCCGAACGCATGCTCGGCTATAAAGCCGCCGATGTTCTCAACAAGATTACGCCGGCCGATATTTCCGATCCGCAGGAAGTCATCGCGCGCGCCAAGGCCTTGAGCCTGGAGTTGGATACACCGATTACGCCGGGTTTTGAGGCGCTGGTATTTAAAGCCTCACGCGGTATCGAGGACATTTACGAGCTGACCTACATCCGCAAAGATGGCAGCCGTTTCCCTGCCATCGTCTCGGTCACCGCACTCAGAGACGATCAGGACACCATCATCGGTTACCTCCTGATCGGTACCGACAATACAGCGAGGAAACAGGTCGAAGCTGAACAGAAAAAACTGGATCAGCGATTGCGCGATCAGCAGTTTTATACGCGCTCGCTGATCGAATCCAACATCGACGCAATCATGACCACCGACCCGTCGGGCATTATTTCGGATGTAAACAAACAGATGGAAGCGCTTACTGGGTGCACCCGCGACGAGCTGATTGGGGCACCGTTCAAGAATTACTTCACCGATCCGGATCGGGCTGAGGCAGGCATCAAACTTGTTTTAAGCGAAAAGAAGATCACTAACTACGAACTTACGGCGCGGGCGAGGGACGGCAAGAAAACGGTGGTGTCGTATAACGCGACGACTTTCTACGATCGCGATCGTACGCTGCAGGGGGTGTTCGCCGCTGCGCGCGATGTCACCGAGCGCAAACTGCTCGATCAGGCGCTGCAGGAAACCAACGTAGAACTGGAAAGCGCCAAATCGGTTGCAGAAAAAGCCAACCTGGCGAAGTCTGATTTTCTGTCGAGCATGAGTCACGAATTGCGCTCCCCGCTTAACGCAATTCTCGGTTTCGCGCAGTTGATGGATTCCGATACGCCGCCTGCAACTGCCACCCAGAAGGCCAGCATCGACCAGATCCTTCACGCCGGGTGGTATCTGCTGGATCTCATTAACGAGATTCTTGATCTGGCCGCGATCGAATCCGGGAAGCTATCGCTTTCGGAAGAGCCGGTATCGTTAGCAGAAGTAATGCTTGAATGCCACGCCATGATCGAACCGCAGGCTCAAAAGCGCGGCATCACGCTGACCTTTCCCCGCTTCGACCAACCAGCGTACGTGAGCGCCGACCGTACTCGCTTGAAACAGGTTCTGATCAACCTCCTCTCCAATGCGATCAAATACAATCAAGCGGACGGAAGTGTCATCGTCGATTGCAAATTGGAGAGCAACACCCGCACCCGCATCGGCGTGCGCGATACAGGT
>ENA-OFCE01001265-OFCE01001265.1-metagenomes-genome-assembly--contig:-NODE-1265-length-13367-cov-6.973783_pt1 | contig 13367 bp, 11 predicted proteins | sample MGYA00153388_OFCE01 | MGnify analysis MGYA00153388
CGCGGTCCGTCTAGCGACTAGCCATCCGCAGGCCCGTTTCGTGATGGTCGGCGGCACCTACGAAGGCGACACCAAGGTGCGCGACGAACTGCTCGCGCGCATCACGGCCTCGGGCTTGCAGGCGCGCGTCGTGGTGCTGGATTTCCGGACCGACATCGCCGACGTGCTGGCCGACCTGGATATCTACGTGATGCCGTCGACCGAGCCCGAGCCCTTCGGCCTGGTGGTGCTGGAGGCGATGGCCGCGGCGCTGCCGGTGGTCGGCTTCGGCCATGGAGGTGTCTGCGAGATCGTCGAGCCGGGCGTCACGGGGTTGCTGGTGTCGCCGAGCGACACCGCCGCGCTGGCGACGGCGATCGCCGCGCTACTGGACGATGCGCCGCGGGCGCGGGCGATGGGCCTGGCCGGCCGCGACCGGCTGGACAGCCTTTTCACGCACCGGGCCTACATTGACAGCTTCCAGGCCGTGTACAGCGAGCTCGCCGTGCGCGGGGCCGCCGCGTGATGGCCAAGGTCCTGCGCATCCTCGGCACCCGTGGCGTGCCGGCCGGCCACGGCGGCTTCGAGACCTTTGCCGAGCACCTGGCGCTGCATCTGGTGGCGCGCGGCTGGCAGGTCATCGTCTACTGCCAGGGCGAGCGCAGCGGCCCGGTGCAGCTTGACGGCTGGCAGGGCGTGCGGCGGGTGCACATCGGCGTCGACGAGAGCGGGCCGCGCGGCACCATCGTCTTCGACTGGCGCGCGACCCTGCACGCGCGCCGAGCGCACGCGGCCGAACCCGGCGTCTGCCTGACACTGGGCTACAACACGGCGGTTTTCTGCGCCTGGTTGCGGCTGCGCGGCGTGCCCAACATCATCAACATGGACGGCATCGAATGGCGGCGCGACAAGTGGGGTGTTGCCGCCAAGGCCTGGTTCCGGCTGAATGAATGGGCCGGGGCCCGGCTTGGCAACCACCTGGTGGCCGATCACCCTGAAATCGCGCTGCACCTGGCCCGCATCGTGTGCGCCAGAAAGGTCAGCACCATCGCTTACGGTGCGATCGCACTGGGCAACTTGAGCGATGCACCGGTGCGGCTGCTCGGCCTGGAGGCTGGTCGCTACATGACGCTTATCGCGCGCCCCGAGCCCGAGAATTCGGTGCTGGAAGTGGTGCAGGCTTTTTCACGCCGCCGCCGAGGCCATACGCTTGCGGTGCTGGGCTCGTACGTTGAGGCGAATGCCTATCACCGGGCCGTGCGTGCGGCGGCAAGCGATGAGGTGCGTTTCCTCGGTGCCATCTACGACAAGCCACTGCTGAACGCGCTGCGTCTGCACTGCAGCGCCTATGTGCACGGCCACCGAGTGGGCGGCACCAACCCGTCGCTGGTGGAGGCCCTGGGCGCCGGCAACGCGGTGTTGGAGATCTGCTGCGAGACCTGTGCGGTGCCGCTGGGCAGCGGCACGAAGCGCTCGGCCATCGACAACGGCGGCATCAAGTGCGGCTTGATCTTGGCCAGCAGAATGATGTAGATCACGTACAACCCGGCCAGCATCAAGCCGGGAAACAGGGCGCCGGCATAGAGCTGCACCACCGAGACCCCGGCCGTGGCGCCGTAGACGATCAACATTACCGAAGGCGGGATCAGGATGCCCAGGCAGCCGCCGGCGGTGATGGCGCCAGCGCCGACGCGCACGTCGTAGCCGCCCTTGATCATCTGCGGGAAGGCCAACAGGCCCATCAGCGTGACCACCGCGCCGACGATGCCGGTGGCCGTGGCGAACACCGCGCAGGTGAAGATGGTGGCCACCGCCAGAGAGCCGGGCACGCGCGCCATCGCCAGGTGCAGGCTCTTGAAGAGCTTTTCGATCAGGTTGGCGCGTTCGACGAGGTAGCCCATGAACACGAACAGCGGGATCGAGATGAGCACGTCGTTGCCCATCACCTTGAAGGCGCTCTGCACCATCAGGGTCAGCGTCTTGGAGGTGTTTTCCTCGTAGGCAATCCAGGTGAAGATCATGCCCATGCCCATCAACGTGAACGCCGTCGGGAAGCCCAGCATGATGGCCACCACCACCAGCCCCAGCATCATCAGGCCGAGGTGGCCGTTCGTGACTTTGGGCGCCATGAGCAGCATCGTCGCGGTACCCGCGACGATCAGCGCCATGATGATGAAGCCGAACCACAGTTCCTTGCGGATCTTCATTTGGCCGCCTCCTGCTTGACCAGGATGGCGTCGAGCTCGGCGATGTCCTCGTCCTTCACGTGCACCATGGCCTTGAGCTTTTCGACGTCGACTTCCTCCACGTCTTGTTCCCGCGACGGCCACGCGCCGTCACGGATGCACTGCAGGCAGCGCACGATCTCGACGATGCCCTGCAGCAGCAGCATGCCGCCGGCCAGCGGGATCACGAATTTGAAGGGGTAGATGGGTATCGGCGTGGCGCTGAACGTGTTTTCGCGGATGGCCATCGACTCGTTGGCGAATGTCCAGCCGGCCCAGGTCATGGCCACTACGCCGGGCATGAAGAAGACGAAGTACAGGAGCAGGTCCCACTTGGCCTGCGTTTGTGGCCTGAAGAAGCTGTAGAGCACGTCGCCGCGCACATGGCCGTTCTTGGCCAGCGTGTAGGCGCCGGCCATCATGAAGATGCTGCCGTACAGGATGATCTGCACATCGAGCGCCCAGTCGTGCGGCTCGTTCAGGGCGTAGCGCGAGAACACCTCCCAGGTGATCATCAGCGTCAGCGCCACGATGAGCCAGGAAAAGAGCTGGCCGAGCCAAGTGGACAGACGGTCTACGCTCAGCAACAGGCTTTGCATCGGGCTTACTCCAAACGAAAAACAGGAACTTCTGCCCAACAAGAAGGGCCACCGGCCTTGCAGCTGCGGTGGCCCCGGCGTCGAGAGCGGGCGGTGTCAGGCCTTCTTGGCGGGCGCGCGGAAGTAGTGGTTCCAGGCCATCTTGAAGTCGACCATGTAGTCGTTCTGCCACGAACCGGCGCGCTGGGCGAAGGCCTTCTGGCTTTCCATGACCTTCTTGAACAGCGGCTGCTCGGCAGACTTCGCCGCCGTGATCTTGTCCCAGGCCGCCAGCTGCGCCCGCAGGATCGCGTCGGGGGTCTTGAAGAAGTTGACCTTGTCCTTGGTTTTCAGCTCGATGTAGTCGGCACTGTTGCGCTGGATGGCCTTCCACGACATGTCGGCGCTGGCGGCCTGCACGCCGTAGTCGATGACGGCCTTCAGCTCTGCCGGCAGGGCGTCGTACTTGCCCTTGTTGAAGAGGATCTCGAACTGCTCGCCACTCTGGTGAAAGCTTTGCAGCATGCAGTTCTTCACCACGTCAGGGAAGCCCAGCAGACGGTCAGACGACGCATTGTTGAACTCCGCCGCGTCGATCAGGCCTCGGTCGAGTGCGGGCACGATCTCGCCACCAGGCAGCGGGTTCACGGCGGCACCCATCTCCTTGAAGATGTCGATCGACAGGCCCACGGTGCGGAACTTCAGGCCCTTCAGCTCATCGACCTTGGAGATGGGTTTCTTGAACCAGCCCAGAGGCTGGGTGGGCATGGGGCCGTAGACGAAGGAGACGACGTCGATGTTCAGGCTCTTGTAGATCTCTTCCAGGATGGCCTTGCCGCCGCCGTAGTAATGCCACGCGAGCACCATGTTGGGGTCCATGCCGAAGGCCGGGCCGGAGCCCCACAGCGCAAGAGCCTGGCTCTTGCCGTAGTGGTAGGCCAGCACGCCGTGGCCGCCATCGAGCGTGCCCTTGTTGACTGCGTCCAGCAGTTGGAAGGCCGGCACCACCGAGCCTGAGGGCAAAACTTCTATCTTCAGGCGGCTTCCCGCCATGTCGTTGACTTTCTTGGCGAAGTCGTTGGCGTACTCGTGGAAAATGTCCTTGGCCGGCCAGGTGCTTTGGAAACGAAAGCTCACAGTCTGGGCCGACGAGATCATTGGCGTCGCCAGGGCGCCCGCGCCGATGGCGCCGGCGGTGGCGGATTTGAGAAAACTGCGGCGCTGCGCCGGCTTCTTGACTTCAGTCATGGGGTTTGTCTCCTGCGCTGCTGCGCCTTGTTGCGGGTGGGGCTGCGGGACCTAGTGGCAGCATTGCTAAATGTCGGTGGGCCAGGCGCGGCTCGCAAGTCGGAGTTACCCCGAATAATTCCTGCTTGTGCAGTCAATTCGGTTATGACCTGCGCGCGGAAATCAGCGCCGCGTGCCCTGCACCTGCACCATGAGCCGCACGGTGTCGGCCAAGAAGGGCAGGGCAAAGGTTGCGCCGAAATCGCTGCGCTTGAGTTCGCCCTCGAAGTCGCCGGCGCAGACCCGGGTGCCAGCTTTGTCGGCATCGGTATTCGCATCGCCCCCGGGGAGGCAGGCGAAGCGTGTCGTGCGCAGCGACAGCGGCTGGCTCACGCCGCGCCAGATAAATTCGCCGCGCACTTCGGCCAGTTTGCCGCCGGCATAGCGGAACTGTCGGGCCACGAAGAAGGCCTCGGGGTGGGCGTCGCTGGCCAGCAGGTCGTCGCGGCGCAGGCGGGCATCGAAGATCTTCAACCCGGTGTCGACGCCGGCCGTCGGAATGCGCAGGCTGAGCTCGCCGAGTCCTGCGGCCGGGTCCAGCATCACGGCGCCGCTGATCGGGCCGAAGCGGCCGCGGAGGGTGGAGGTGTTGAAGTGCAGCACCTCGAAGTGCACAAAGCTGTGCTCGGGGTCGAACACGTAGGTGGCCAACTGCGCCTGCGCGGGTCGGGTCGTCGCGCAGACCAGTGCGGTGACCAGTGCGGAGAACAGCGCGGCGATCGGCGCGCGCACAGGCAGGCGCCCGGCCCGCGGCGCCCGGTCGTCCCGCTACGCGCCGCGAAATCCGTTCACTGTCGGATGGCTTCGACCTGGACCAGCAGTCGCACGTTGTCGGGGATGCCCGGCAGGCCGTAGGTGCTGCCCCACTGGCTGCGCTGGATGGTCGTCTCGAAATCGCCGCCGCAGGCTTCGCGCTTGACGAAGGGGTGCATGTAGCAGTTGAAGCGGCTGGCCTTGAGCACCACCGGCCCGGTACGGCCGAGCATGGTCAGCGTGCCGGTCACCTGGCTGACGTTGCTGCCGTCGAAGACCAGGCCACTGGCCACGAAGCGTGCGGTCGGGTGGGTGGCGACGTCGAAGAAGTCCTTGCTCTTCAGGTGCCCGTCGAAGGGCGCCACGCCGGTGCTGATGGAGGCCATGTCGATGGTGATGTCGACCTTGCCGCTCTTGCCGGCGCGGTCGAATTCGATCGTGCCTTCCTTCTTGTCGAAGCGGCCGCGGCTGGTGGATGTGCCGAAATGCAGTGCTTCCCAGGTGACGAAGGTGTGGGTCGGGTCGATGGCGTAGGTGAGCGACGGGGTCTGTACCTGGGCGTGGGCCGGGCCGGCGGCGGCGGCGAACAATGCTGATGCGGCGGTCGCGAGGATGAATTTCATGGGTGGGGTCTTCAGTGGTGGGGACGAGGGAACTGCAAGCCGGGCTCGGCTCACAGCGGATTGATGCCGGTCAGCGCCAGCTTGAAGCGCACGGTCACGTCGTTGGCCAGCAGCGAGGTGTCGGTCCACTCGGCCTCGCCGACCTTGAAGTCCAGCCGCTTGATGACGAACTGACCGCTGGCGGTGCTGGTGGCGCCAGCCTGCGTCAACGTGACGGGCACGACCACGTCGCGCGTCTGGCCCTTGATCGTGAGCTTGCCGGCCACCTCGAAGCGACCCGGGCCGCTGGCCTTAATGGCGCTGGACTGGAAGCTGGCCTGCGCAAAGCGCGTGCTGTCCAGCCAGATGGCCTTGGGGATCTCGGCGTCGATCTCGGCGCTGCCGAAGCGCGCAGTGGTGGTGTCGATGGTGAAAGCCACGCTGCCGCTGGCCGGCTGCCTCGGGTCCAGCGTCACCTGGGCGCTGAACTTGCCGAACTTGCCGTCCACGGGCACGCCCATCTGGCGTGTGGTGAAGCCGATCTCGCTGCCGGCTGCGACCAGCTGGGCCGGCTTGGGCTGCGCACGAGCGACTTGAACCGTGGCGCCGAGAAGCGCGATAAGCAGGACCACGGAGGCCAGGGAGCGTGCAGACATAAGGAATCCTCGGTGGGAATGAAAGTCAGCGACCTGCCGCAGCGGGGTCGCGGCCGGGACGCATGCGCAAGAGCAGGCCGTCACGGTCGATGAAGTGATGCTTGAGCGCGCCCGTGATGTGCAGAACGACCACCGCCGCCAGCCCGTAGGCCAGCCAGTGGTGCACCAGCTTGAGCGTCTCGGCCAGCGCGCGGCTCACAGGAACGAAGTCGGGCAGCGGCAACACGCCGAAGACGACGACGGGAAAGCCGGCGGCCGAGCTGTAGCCCCAGCCGGCCAGCGGCACGGCGAAGAACAGCCCGTACAGCAGGCCATGCGCCAGGTGCGCGGCACGGCGTTGCCAGGCCGGCATGGGCAGGTCCGCAGGCGGCCGGTGCCACAGCCGCCACAACAGGCGCAGGGTCGACAGCGCCAGGATGCTGATGCCGGCCCACTTGTGCCAGTTGAAGAGCCTGAGCCGCGTCGGCGAGAACGACAGGCTGGTCATGTAGAGGCCCACGGCAAACATCACCACGATGGCCAGTGCCAGCAGCCAGTGCAGCGCGATCGCGGTCAGGGTGTAGCGGCCGGTAGGGTGCATGCGAACCAGTATGGGCGAGCGCCCATGGCCTGTAATTCACGGGGCTTGTCGGCAGCGTTCAAGCGATTTGGGCAGGCGGGTCGGCACCGCCGGCCGGGGGCGCGTCGTTCAGTGCGATCGCCCCGGCGTCGATCGCGTGGCGGTGCAGGCCGTCGATGTCGTGGCCGACATGCAGGCGGATTTCCGCACCTGTCTGCAATGGCGAAGTGCGGCGCGAGAGGTGGATGTAGATCGGCGCGCCCCAGCCCTCGGGGCCGGGCTGCCCGCACTTCACGCGGCCATGCACGTGCGGCGCGTCGCCGTAGAGAAAGTCGACATCGAAGCCCAGCACGCGCACGAACCAGTCGGCGGCAGCGGCGACGTCCGGCACCGGCAGCACCGGTTGCGCGCCGTGGATCTGGTGCTGCTGCGCCAGGCCGCCCATGGTCACGCCGCCTGGCGCAGTTCGCCCGCCCGCCAGCGCGCCATCAACGCTGCCCACTTGGGGCGCGCGGCCTTCAGATGCCGCTCCTTCACATGCCCATAGCCACGAATGTCTTCCGGGATGCGCGCGATCTCGGCGGCCAGGGCGCGGTTGCCGGCGTTCAGCGTGGCCAGCAGTTCGGTGATGCAGTCCTGGTACTCGGTGATCAACGCGCGCTCGGTCTTGCGTTCTTCGGTGCGGCCGAACGGGTCCAGCGCCGTGCCACGCAACCCCTTCAACTTCGCCAGCACACCCAACGCCGTGCGCATCCAGGGGCCGAAAGGTTGCTTGAGCAGTTCACCGCGTTCGTTCTTTTTCGCGATGAGTGGGGGCGCCAGGTGGTGAACCAGCTTGTAGTCGCCTTCGAACATGCCGGCCACCTTGGCCGTGAAGGCCGGGTCGGTGTGCAGCCGGGCCACCTCGTATTCGTCCTTGTAGGCCATCAGCTTGAACAGGTACCGCGCGACGGCTTCGGTCAGCGCGGTGCCCCCACCGGCGGACACGAGCGGCGCCTCAGTCGCGCGCACCTTGTCGACGAAGGCCTTGTAGCGAGTGGCGTAGGCGGCGTCCTGGTAGCCGGTGAGGAAGTCCACGCGCTTGGCCAGCATTTCGTCGAGGCCAGGCTTCTTCACGAACTGGATCACGGTTTGCGCCTTGAACATGGCCTGCACCGCAGCCAGGTCGTCAGCACAGCGCCGGCCCCATTCGAAGGCTGCCTTGTTGTTGTCGATCTGCACGTTGTTCAGCTCGATGGCGCGCATCAGTGCCGCGTGGCTGAGCGGGATGCGCCCGTGCTGCCAGGCGTAGCCCAGCATCAGCGGGTTGGTGTAGATGCTGTCGCCCAGCATGGCGACTGCCACCTGCTCGGCATCGAAGGCGCCGACCAGCGCCGCGCCCACGCTGTTGCGGATGGCGGTTTCGCAATGCCCGCCCGGGAACTGCCAGTCGGCATTGGTGACGAAGGCCGCCGTCGGCGTGCCGTGCGTGTTCAGCGCCACGAAGGTGCGGCCGGCCTGCATAACGGTCAGCGTGTACTTGGCGGCACCCACGATGCTGTCGCAGGCGATCACGAGATCGGCCTTGGCGGTGTCGACCTTGGTGGTGTGGATGGCCTCGGCGCGGTTGGCGATCTGGATGTGACTCCAGGTCGCGCCGCCCTTCTGCGCCAGGCCGCCGGCGTCCTGCGTCACCACGCCCTTGCCTTCCAGGTGCGCGGCCATGCCCAGCAGCGAGCCAATGGTGATGACGCCCGTGCCGCCTACGCCACCGACGACGATGCCCCAGGCCTCTTCTGCCACGGGCAGCGTGGGCTCGGGCAGTGGCGGCAGGGCCGACAGGTCGCTCGTGGCTTGCTTCTTCGGTTTCTTCAGCTGCCCGCCCTCGACCGTGACAAAGCTGGGGCAGAAACCTTTCACGCAGCTGTAGTCCTTGTTGCAGCTGTTCTGGTTGATGCGGCGCTTGCGGCCGAACTCGGTTTCCACCGGCTCGACGCTGAGGCAGTTGCTCTGCACGCTGCAGTCGCCGCAGCCCTCGCACACCAGTTCGTTGATGACGACACGCTTCTCGGGGTCGGCCAGCTTGCCGCGCTTGCGGCGGCGGCGCTTTTCGGTGGCGCAGGTCTGGTCGTAGATGATGACCGTCGTGCCCAGGAATTCGCGGAACTGGCGCTGCAGCGCGTCGAGCTGGTCGCGGTGGTGCACGGTGACGCCGGCGCCCAGGGCCACGCCGTCGTACTTGCCCGGCTCGTCGGTGACGATGATCAATTTGGCCACGCCTTCGGACAGCAGGCTGTTCATGATCTGCAGCACCGTGTGGCCTTCGGCCCGTTCACCGACCTGCTGGCCGCCCGTCATGGCCACAGCGTCGTTGTAAAGGATCTTGTAGGTGATGTTCACGCCCGCAGCGATGCTCTGGCGGATGGCCAGCAGGCCGCTGTGGAAGTAGGTGCCGTCGCCCAGGTTGGCGAAGATGTGCTGTTCGGTGCTGAACGGTGCCTGGCCGACCCAGGGCACGCCTTCGCCGCCCATCTGCGTGAAGGTGCTGGTGCTGCGGTCCATCCACACCGTCATGTAGTGGCAGCCGATGCCGGCCACGGCGCGGCTGCCTTCGGGCACGCGGGTGCTGGTGTTGTGCGGGCAGCCGCTGCAGAACCAGGGCGCGCGGTCGCCGGTGTCGACCTTCAGTTCGCTCAGCTGTCGCTCGCGGCCTTCGATGGTGGCCAGCCGCTGGTCCATGCGGGCCACGATGTCGCTGCCGACACCCAGCTTTTTCAGCCGCTTGGCAATGGCCTTGGCGATGATGGCCGGCGTCAGATCGGCCTTGGCGCGCAGCAGCCAGTTCTCGCTGGGGTTGGAGCGGCTCCACTCGCCGCCCCGGCCACCGAAGGGCCCTTCCTGGTCCGCGTCACCCTCGGGCTCGTCGAACTTGCCCAGCACGTTGGGACGCACGTCGGCGCGCCAGTTGTACAGCTCTTCCTTGAGCTGGTATTCGATGACCTGGCGCTTTTCCTCGACGACCAGAATCTCCTGCAGGCCCTGCGCGAAGTCGCGCGTGATGGTGGCTTCCAGCGGCCAGACGACGTTGACCTTGTGCAGCCGGATGCCCAGGCTGCGGCAGGTGTCGTCGTCCAACCCCAGGTCGGCCAGCGCCTGGCGCGTGTCGTTGAAGGCCTTGCCGCTGGCGATGATGCCGAAGCGGTCGCCTTTCCCGCCATTGGGCCCACTGGCCACGTTGTGGTTGAGCCGGTTGGCACGCACGTAGGCGAGTGCGGCGTACCACTTGTAGTCCATCAGTCGGGCTTCTTGTTCCAGCGGCGCGTCGGGCCAGCGGATGTGCAGCCCGCCAGGCGGCATCATGAAGTCTTCGGGCATGACGATCTTCACGCGGTCGGGGTCGACGATGACCGAGGACGACGACTCCACCACTTCCTGGATCGTCTTCATGCCGCTCCAGACGCCCGAGAAGCGGCTCATCGCGATGGCGTGCAGGCCCATGTCCAGGATGTCCTGCACGTTGCTCGGGAAGAACACCGGCAGCCCGCAGGCCTTGAAGATGTGGTCGCTCTGGTGCGGCGCGGTGCTGCTCTTGCTGACGTGGTCGTCGGCGGCAATGGCGATGACGCCGCCGTGCTTCGATGTGCCGGCCATGTTGGCATGCTTGAAGACATCACTGCAGCGGTCCACGCCCGGGCCCTTGCCATACCAGATGCCGAAGACGCCGTCGTACTTGGCCTCTTTCGGGTACAGGTCGAGCTGCTGCGTGCCCCACACGGCGGTGGCACCGAGCTCTTCGTTCACGCCGGGCTGGAAGACGATGTGGTTGGCAGCCAGGTGCTTCTTGGCGGCCCACAGCGCCTGGTCGTAGCCGCCCAGCGGGCTGCCGCGGTAGCCACTGATGAAGCCGGCAGTGTTGAGCCCCGCGCGCACGTCGCGTGCACGCTGCAGCATCGGCAGGCGCACGAGGGCCTGCACGCCGCTCATGAAAGCGCGGCCTGAGTCCAGGGCGTACTTGTCGTCGAGCGTGACGGTTTCGAGCGCCTTGCGGATCGACTCGGGCAGTGGTGCGTTCATGGACGGTGGCTCCTGACGGGTCATGTCAGTTTAGGCGTTGGCCGGTAGCCCCGCCGACGACCCGGGAGCATCCACCGGGCGGGCCGCTCGACTGCGGGGTGAGGCCCTCGGTGTGGCTTTTGGGCCTGCGGTGCTACGCTCGTCGGTCTGGTTTGCGTGACCCCGGGAGCCGATGCGCCGATTGACAGATGCACTGCTGAGCACCGACCCCACGCAGCGCGTACGTCTGGCGCAGGCGGTGTTGGCAATGGGCTTGATGGCTGCCGGCGTGGTGGCCATGAATTACTTCGCCTGGGCAGGGATCGCGCCGGCGCGCCCGGTGCGCTGGTGGACGGGCGTGGCTTTGGCCGGCATGGGGGTGTTCTTCGTGCTGATCCGCAGTGGCTGGAGCCGGGGTCTGCGCGATCCGTCGATGACAGTGCCGCAGATGCTTTTCGCCATTGCCTGCAGTGCTGCGGCCTACGCTTTGCTGGGGGCCGGACGCGGCGGTGTCTTTCCCGTCGTCATGGTGATTCTGATGTTCGGCATGTTCGTGGTCTCGCCGCGGCAGATGCGCAGCGTCAGCGTCTACGCCGTGGTGGTCTACGGCCTGACCATGGCCGTCATGGCCTGGCGGCGTCCGGGCAGCTACCCTGCACAGGTCGAGATCGGGCACTTCCTGATGGTGGCCACGATGATGCCGGCCATGTCCATCCTGGCCGGCCGGCTCAGCGGCCTGCGCCGCCGCTCGCGGCTGCAGCGCACTGAGCTGACGCAGGCGCTGGTGCGCATCCGCGAACTCGCCACGCGTGACGAGCTGACCGGCCTGATCAACCAGCGCCACATGCTCGAGCTGATGGAGCAGGAGCATCAGCGCTGCATTCGTTCAGGCCAGACCTTTTGCCTCGGAGTGCTCGACATCGACCACCTCGCGGGCGTGAACGACCGCCTGGGCCGCGACGCCGGCGACGCCCTGCTGCGCGCATTGGCGCTGGAATGTGCGCGCCACGTGCGCGTGTCCGATGTGTTTTCGCGCTGGGACGGCGGGCGCTTCGTGCTGCTGCTGCCCGACACCCGCATCGCGCTGGCCCGCGGCGGCTTCGAACGGCTGCACCAATGCGCCAGCGACGTGCGCCCGGCGGGCGACACAGGCGCGCGGGCCACCTTGTCGGGCGGGCTGGCCGAGCACCATGCCGGCGAAACGGTGATGCAGACGCTGGAGCGCGCCCGATCCGCCATGCACGAGGCCCGCGCCCAGGGGCGCGCGCGCGTCGTGCTCGCATGATTTTTCACGATTGCTCCGGGGCCCGCCTTTGACGGCCGCATCGGCCGCAGCGGCCGGCCTGCCGCTGCGCCACGCCCTGCTGGCCCTGGCCGTGGTGGCAGTGTGGGGCAGCAATTTCGTCGTCATGAAGATCGCGTTGGGCACCTTGCCGCCTCTGCTCTTCGGGGCGCTTCGGTTTGGCTTCGCGCTGCTGCCGGCGGTGTTCTTCATCCGCCGCCCGGCGGTAGCGTGGCGCGCGCTGGCCGCCTATGGGGTGCTGATCGGCGCGGGGCAGTTCGGGTTGTTGTACGTGGCCATCGGCGGCCGCGGCTGGATTGCGCCGGGGCTGGCGTCGCTGGTGGTGCAGATGCAGGTGTTCTTCACGGTCGGCCTGGCCATCGTGCTCGACGGTGAACGCGTGCGGCCTTTCCAGTGGCTGGCGCTGGTGCTGGCCACGGCGGGCATCGGCGTGATCGCCGCCCACACCGACGCGCAGACGACGCCGCTGGGTCTGGCCCTGGTGCTGGCCGCGGCGCTGTGTTGGGCCGGTGGCAACCAGGTGGCGCGCCGCGCCGGCAAGGTCGACATGCTGGGGGTCGTGGTGTGGTCCAGCGCCTTCGCACTGCCACCGCTGCTGCTGATGTCGCTGCTGTTCGAGGGGCCGACGCTGATGGCGCAGTCGCTGGCCCGGGCCGACGCCACCGTGTGGGCCGCCGTGCTGTGGCAGTCGGTGGGCAACACGCTCTTCGGCTATGCCGTCTGGGGCTGGCTGCTGGCCCGCCACCCGGCGGCGCTGGTGGTGCCCATGGCCTTGCTGGTGCCGGTGTTCGGCATGGCCAGTGCCGCGCTGTGGCTGGGCGACCGCGGCCGCGTCGTCGGGGTGTCGCTCGGCCAGAGCAAATGGCATGAAGACTTCGCGACACTTCTGAAGAACCCGCACGCGCGATTCGATATTGCGCCCGTCGAGTTCGTCTCCGTTGCGAGTGGCTTCAACGAAGAGTTGCAAGTGGTGGCCTTCGGGTTGCGGCTGTTCAGCTTCGCGGGGCACCCTGTCGCCGTGCTCCAACGTGCGGCTAGACCTGAAAACGGGCGCGAGCACGGAAGCCTTGAGATCTTGGCCCTGACCCCGGAGGCCGCGAGCGGGCTCATCCGCGAGATTCGCGAACTCATGGTGAGCAGGAGCGTACTGAAAGGCAAGGTGCTGTCATTCACCGGCAATGAATTCGGGCAGACCGCTGCGGGGGCTACCTTCCTATCGCGTCCGGAGGTCGCCGCGACCGAGGTCATCCTCGCCGAGGGAACCCTCGACCGCGTGCGGCGACACGTCGTCGGAATCGGCGACCATCGCGAGCGGCTTATCGCCGCAGGCCAGCATCTCAAACGCGGCGTGCTGCTCTACGGGCCTCCCGGAACGGGCAAGACCCTGACTGTG
>ENA-OFCE01001266-OFCE01001266.1-metagenomes-genome-assembly--contig:-NODE-1266-length-13366-cov-2.355646_pt1 | contig 13366 bp, 10 predicted proteins | sample MGYA00153388_OFCE01 | MGnify analysis MGYA00153388
TAAGGGTTCCCCAGCCCTCCCTTTCCTGTAATTTTTAGTTTGCTGATAGTTGCGATCGCGGGTGGAAATGTGCTTTTCCCAAATTTCTTGCTGTTCTCCACTGTCTTTCTGTTTAATCGCATCGTAAACATGGCTAAGAACAGGACCAAAATTCATTGAAAAGTATTCATCTCCAGAAATCGGTTGATTGATAGACTGCAATGCCTTTCGATCTGCCATATAAAGCAACTTCAGTAGCCCCATATAATTCATTGGCTTCCCATGCAGCTTCAGCAGCAGTGCCACTGCCTGAACCGTTTTCAAAGGGTTGTACCTAAAGTGAACTATACGCTTTGAGGAGTACAAAGCTACCATCTGATCGCATTTTAAAGCAATCTTCTCGTTAATTCACAGCGTCTCCCAATTCACGGTATGTCGCGCCACTGTCTCAGCGCTTCAATAATTTGCAGGTTGGCTTTAGGAAATGGATAGCTGTCTAAATCGGCGAGTTCGACCCAGCGAATTTCGTCGCATTGCAGGGGTTGAGGTTCACCGCTGAGGTGCTTGCAGTGATGCACGTTGAGGGTGACGTGAAAGTGGCTGTAGGTGTGGTCTATTATGATCAGGCGATCGCCCACTTCAATCTCAATCCCTAGTTCTTCTTGAATTTCGCGCTGAATGCAGGCGGGGATGGTTTCGCCCAGTTCTACCTTGCCGCCGGGAAACTCCCACAATCCGCCGAGCAGTCCATTTGGCTTGCGGCGATCGATAAGAATTTGTCCCGCATCGTTCCAGATCACGGCAACACCAATCATTTTGCGAGGAATCGGGGCGCGGGTTTCGGTCATGGGGATCTCGGTTTGAATGCCTTGATGGTAAGCGCAGCAGTGGGGTTGCCAGGGGCAGCGATCGCACAGAGGGCTGCGCGGCAAACAAACAGTCGCGCCCAAATCCATCCATGCCTGGTTAAAATCGCGGGGATGCGCCGGGTCGAGCAGCGCGATCGATAGCTGCCAGAGTTGGGCGATCGCCTTGGATGTGGGCACGGATAGAGCAACCAAACGCGCCAGTACCCGCTTCACATTACCATCCAAAATGGGGGTTGGCTGGTCAAATGCGGCACTCAAAATCCCCCCTGCTGTGGTGCGCCCAATTCCGGGCAGGCTGACCGCCGTTGGCAAGTCGGTCGGAAAAATGCCGTGGTGCTGGCTAACAATGTCTTGAGCAGCGCGATGCAGGTTACGGGCACGAGCGTAATATCCCAAGCCTTGCCAGAGTTTCAACACCTGTTGCTGATCGGCAGATGCCAGGGTTTGAAGGGTGGGAAATTGGGCAAGCCAGCGATCGTAGTAGGGAATCACTGTTTTAACCTGGGTCTGTTGCAGCATAATCTCCGACACCCAGATGGCGTAGGGATCACGACTGCGTCGCCACGGTAGATCCCGCCCTTGAATGCCATACCACTCCAGCAAGCCGGAGCGCAGAGCCAAAATATCAAAACTCGGCAAGCGATCGCCCACCGAGTCCATTTCTATAAATTCACTGCCTCCAGTCAGGCGCGAAGCAGGCTTATTCTGCTGTTGCATCAGACGCGATCGCGAACGACTTTTCAAATGCCATCCGCTGTTCAGCATTGCGGAGAAAGTAGCCACTCATCACGGCTGAAGCTAGCAACCGACCCAAATCTTCGCGAGTCGTGGAAACCTGAACATTAAAGCCATCGCTTGGCAGCCCACCCAACAGTCCAATAATGTTCCGTTCTACAACCTGAAATACTTCTGTAGAATCAGGTCGAGATAATTGAGCGATCGTTTCAGCAGGCATCGATTGCACATATTGCAACAGTGAATTGCCTTTCTCAATTTCGTCAGTAATAAATTCTGGCAAGCGTTCTTGGTTATTCACAATCAAAACCTCAATCAAGCTGCGTTATCTTTCTATACGCTACTCTAACAATTGCGTTAGTTGTACCACAGTGAGTAGAACCGAACCAGAGGAGCGGTGAAATCCTGCCTTATCTCAGTGCGTAAGCAATTAGCTCTAGACCAGAGACAGGAACGCTGAGTTTTTCCCAGGATTGACTGGAAGCGTGAAGCTGCTTGAAAGCCTCTTCGGTTAGCAAAATTTCGTTTTGACGCGCAATATCCTCGCCCAGTTTGCTTGCCAGGTTCATTTCGCTGCCGTAAAGGTCGCTGTTGCCAATAAGCAGGGTTGTCCCATAGCCAATGCCGATGCTGGCGTAGAGATCTTTGTCATTCGGCAAGCCCGTATTTACGGCGGCAAAACCCTGCAAAATATCTACTGCTGCATTTACTGCCGCAGTCACTTCTGAAAAAACTGCAAACAAATTATCAGCTTCTTGTTTAATCACACGCCCTTGGTGATGGCTTACAAGCGGATCAGCGATCGCAACCATGCGATGCACCATCGCCAAAAAGTGAATGATGCCATGGCGAATCGTCAGGCGCGAAAAGCCTGATAAATCCAGCACCAAAATGGCACAGTCTTGATCAAAGGTTTGATGAATCAGTTGGTCAACTTCGCTCTCCCGCTCTGGATGCTCAATCCGCTCTTGTAGGAGTTGGTGCAGTCGCGATCGCGTGTTGTCAGTCATAAGAATGCAGGTTACGGGGCACGGAGTTTAGCTGGCAATACCAACAATTTATTTATTCACTCGTTGGCGTTGCTGCATCCAATTTCGATAGTGTCAAAATTAACCTAATGTGCAACTTAAAGTCAGCCTAGCCCACCGGAAATGAGCTACTTTGACAAATTACCAATAACATTTTGGCAGTTGCGGTTGAGGGATCTTTATCTATTCTTCTTAAGCTATGGGTATGTTTAAAATGGCATAAATCTTACGTAAAGCACTGCTGTCAAAACGAAATCTTCTTGCCAGAAAATTCCATACTGAAATTGCGCTACTTTCTCAAGTCAGCAGAGTATCTCAAGATATAGTAGTTTCACGGGTGTATCGGTCTGCTTTTTTCAATAAGGTTCAGATGTTTGAAACTAGACAGCTATGTATTCTGAATAGTGAATCGATTTAGGAAAGCTATAGTAAGGAATATCTGTGACCATTGCCCAAATCGACCCTTTACATTTCGTCGCTTTTGAGACAAAACATGATGATTAGGAGAAAACCCCGCTCTTTTGCAGGAATTGTTTTGTCATCTCTGATCGGAACAGTTCAGCCTTTGTCTGTTTTGGCTCAGAGTTCACCCTCTGTTGTGCCTTCACAAAATTCCGTACCTTTTGAGCGAAGATTACCATTATCTGAGTCTCTTCCTCCCTCATATGTTAAACCAGGCACGATTTTAGGCGATGCTTATACTTTAGGAGCAGGAGACATTGTTAGAGCTGAAATTTTTGACATTGCTCCAGAGCTAGCCCTAGAGCCACGGTATACAATTTTGTTAGATGGCACGCTAAACTTGCCTTGGGTCGGAAGCGTCCCTGTTCAAGGTTTGACATTAACGCAAGCGGCGGCAGCAATTTCAGCGAAATATAGTCGGTTTATCCGCAGCCCGCTAGTTACGATTAGTTTACTGGCACCTAGACCCCTTAAGGTTGGCGTGATTGGAGAAGTCAACCGTCCCGGCTCCTACATTATTAGTGTCATTAGTAATGAGGTTTCTCAGACAAGCCTCAATCAAAGAACCGCATCTGAAGGCGGAAATCAATGGCCCAGGGTGAGTCAGGCGATTCAATCGGCTGGTGGTGTGACTCAAATTGCCAATATTCGTGAGGTGAAAATTCGTCGGCTACGAACAGATCGTGAGGAAATTGTGGCGATCGACCTATGGAAGTTTTTGCGCGAGGGTGACCTCAGCCAAGATACCTTGCTTCGCGATGGCGACACTATTATCATTCCTAAAGCTGACAAGCTTGATGCTGCGGAAGCCACTCAGGTTGCGGCGAGCAACTTTTCTCCTGAAACTATTTCAGTCAGCATCGTGGGCGAAGTTACCGCTCCAGGTTCGCTAAAGCTAAAACCAAATACAACTTTAAACCAGGCTATTATGGCAGCGGGTGGGTTTAGGGTTGGTCGAGCCAGCAAAAAAGGAGTAGATTTAATCCGTCTCAATCCAGATGGCACCATTACACGCAACAAGTATTCGATCGATCTTGATCAAAACTTGAGCGCAGGGCGCAACCCCGCGCTTCACAATAATGACATTGTTGTAGTGAATCGAACCTTCATTGCATCAGCGAATGACTTTTTGATCAACGCGATCGGTGTTCCACTCACTATTTTTGGCGGAATCTCAGGGTTTAGGAACGTATTATTTCCTAATAGAAATCGGTAATATTTCAGGATGCTCTACTCTGAAATGTTTGTTTAGTAACGAACTTAATCGACTGTAGATGAGGTAACCCATGCAAGCCGGACAAAATGCACAGAACCTAACTTTCAACGGGCAAAATCATTTGGAAGAGGTTCCATTGCGCCCTAGCGATATGGGCGAAGAAGCTTCTCATAAGCCCAAAAGTGGCGGTTTTAAGGTGCGCTCTTTGGTGGGGGCTGTTCGGCGAAACATTCCAATTGTCCTAGGGCTGACCCTGCTTGGGGGCGCTGGAGGATGGGTGGTGACTAGAACTTTTCCGCTGATCTACGAAGGTAGCTTTGTCGTTTTAGTTGAGCCAATTACTTCACAAGGTCGCTTATCAGATCCATCTGCCATTTCACGGGCACAGGTTCAATCAGACAGTAATGGCAGCGGTATTGACTATCCAACTTTGCTTCAAGTTCTACAAAGCCCTGATAGACTCTCTAAAATAGCGAAAACTATTCCAGATAGCTATGGAGTGACGGCTGAATCCTTAGCTAGAGATTTGAAAAATCAAGATTTTACAGTTGCTCGTATTGGAACAAATCTGCTTGACTCGACGAGAACAATCGAGGTTAGTTATAGAGGATCTAATCCTGAAAAAGTTCGTTTTGTCTTAGAACAAATTGCCCAAGGCTATCTCAAATTCAGTCTTGACGATCGCAAAGTGCGAACTGAAGCTGGCGTGGAATTTATTGAAGAGCAACTTCCTACCTTGCAGCAACGAGTTACAGGATTGGAAGGTCAGATGCAGGCTCTCAAGCAGCAGTATCGATTGACCGATCCAGTGCTTGAAAGTAATCAGGTGTCAGACCAGTTAAAAGGTGTAAACGACAAAAAATTAGAAGCTGACACACTCTTGCGAGAACAGACAACCCTGTATTCTGTCTTGCAGAAGCAACTTGGTTTTACTCCAAATCAGGCACTAGGAGCTGCTTCGCTCAGCCAAAATCCTCGTTATCAAGATTTGCTGACGCAATTAAAGAGAGTGGAGGGAGTCATTGCGATTAAACTCGCTCGCTTCAATGAGGATAGTCCTATTGTTAAAAGCTTGCGCGATCAGCAACGAAATTTAAAGCAGCTAGTTGCTCAAGAATCTCAGCAGAATCTGAGTGAGTCTTCACCGGGAGTTGCAGAGAATTCTCAGATTCTGGCATTTCAAGATCCGGTACGTTTGGATCTGATTAAGCAACTGGTTCAGTCTGCTAATTTAAGTCAATCTTTGCAAGTGCGCGTCCAAGAAACTGCTCGAAACAAAGCAGCCTTGGAGAATCGATTGAATCAACTTCCTGCCATTACTCGGCAATACAATACCCTGCAACAGCAATTGGATATTGCGACTAAGACATTAAATCAGTTTTTATTACAGCGAGAGACATTGCGAGTTGAAGCGGCTCAAAAAGAAGTGCCATGGGAAATTATTGCCCAACCAAAACTGGTCAGTGATTTGAGGACAGGTAGACCGATCGCGTCTCGAGGCAAAAAGGCACAGCCCATGATTCCGGGGGGCTTGGCGTTTGGCGCATTGCTGGGAGTTGCTGCCGCTTTATTAAGAGAAAGGTTGCGCAATCGGTTTGTCACGGTGGCAGACTTGCAAGATGCTGTCCCGTTCCCACTTTTTGGGATGATTCCAAGCCAAAAAACGGGGTCGAGTGTATCAGCAGATGGAATTAAGTCAAAAAATTCGGAACCGTTTACCGACGCATTTTCTTCGCTGTACACTAATCTTCGATTTTTATGTTCTCCACCTGTGCGATCGCTGGTTGTTGGCTCTGTGGAACCTGGAGACGGTAAAACAACCGTTGCCCTCAATCTTGCTTCAATCGCTGCCGCAATGGGGCAGCGGGTTTTATTGGTGGATGCAAACCTGTGCTTCCCTCAACTGCATCTGCATTTGAACTTGCCCAATCAAAAAGGCTTAATTGATGTTCTGCAACAGCGAGTTGATGCAGCCGAGGTGATTGAGAAGATCCCTGGAGATAGTAATCTGTCTGTATTAACAGCAGGTTCTGCTCAGTTTGGTGCCACTCGACTATTCGCTTCTAGCGAAATGCAGCGGTTAGTCAAACGATTGCAAGGTAGCTATGACTTGGTTATTTATGACAGTCCATCTTTAGATGCATCAACAGATAGTAATTTTCTAACTGCACAAACCGATGGATTGTTATTAGTGGTTAGCCTCAATAAAACAAAGCAGAGTCTGGTTAAAGAGACAGTGAGTGATCTAGAGAAATATCATTTGCCAGTTGTAGGCGTTGTGGCAAACCGGATTGGCAAGAGTAAGGTTTCGCCCTATGTCATGCCCATCAGTCAACAGCAAACGTATGCACCTGAGGCGCATCCAGCTTTTTTTGGCAAGCTCAAAGAATCAGGTGATGTAGTGCGGTAAGACTAACTTTTTTGGATCAGGGTGATTTGCTTTAACTGAAAAGAATGTCTAAAAATAGCAAGCTAATGAAGCTTCTATCTTCGTTGTAAAGGCGATGATCAATGGGTTGGTTAAGCAAGCTCGCAAAGGATAACGACCTTGGCAACGACTGATTGGCTACTTCTGATAGTTGAAATCGTTCTATTCGCAATTTCTATATTGCTCTTGATTCCAAGCCTTGTTCTAATGATTGAATGTGTTGCGGCTCTTTTTCCGCCAAGAGCGCGGCGTTGGCAAGATGCTCCACGCCCTCGTATTGCTGTTTTAATTCCTGCCCATAATGAAGCGGCTGGCATTGGAGCCACGTTAGAAACTGTGCTAGGGCAACTGACTTCTCTAGATCAATTGGTTGTCGTTGCTGATAATTGCACGGATGAAACAGCAGCAGTTGCACAAGAAATGGGGGCGATCGCGATCGCGCGCTTTGATGATACACGCCGTGGCAAAGGGTATGCGCTAGACTTCGGCATGAATTTTCTTGCCAATCATCCGCCTGATGTTGTGGTGATTGTGGATGCGGATTGTATCGTTGCGCCCGGAGCAATTGAACAGATTTCACGGTTGGCGATCGCTCGTAATCGTGCCGTGCAAGCAACTTATCTGCTGACCCAACCGGCTAAGCCCTCTCCAAAAGATGCCGTTTCGACCCTAGCCTTCACCGTCAAAAATTTAGTTCGTCCCCTGGGTCTGGCTCGCTTCGACTTGCCCTGTCCTTTAACGGGTGCAGGCATGGCGTTTCCTTGGGCAGCCATTCGCAAAGTCTCTTTGGCAAGTGGCAATATTGTTGAAGATATGAATCTTGGGCTGGATTTAGCGCTAGCGGGGCATCCTGCAACTTTTTGTTATGAAGCACGGGTTACCAGCGCTCTACCCCAGCAAGCCCGTGCCGCTAAAAGCCAACGAACTCGCTGGGAGCATGGGCACCTGCAAACCATTCTGACTCAAGTTCCTCGCTTACTCAAAGTTGCGCTTCAGAAGCGGCGATTTGACTTGTTTGCGATCGCCCTTGATTTACTGATTCCTCCCCTTTCCTTGCTGGTGATGCTGTGGGCTTTAGCAATGGCTGTTGCGGTTGCGGCTACTCGCTTTGGCATCTCCCAGATTCCTATGATTATGGTCAGCAGCGCCGGAGCCATGATTTTAATTGCCATTGTTTCTGCTTGGGCAAAACACTGTCGAACAGATATCCCTGCCAAAGTGCTGTTAACCATTCCCCTTTATGTGTTGTGGAAAATTCCTTTGTACTTTAGCTTTTTGTGGAAGCCTCAAACCAAGTGGGTAAGAACCGAGCGGGATAACGCTGATTCTTCTCGGTCTTGATTTCATTCTTCAGCATTTTCCGGTTTAGAATCAAGCGGCGAACCTTCATTGAGGTGGAACTCTACTCAGCAGAGGAGCAACCTGATCCCGGATTTGCGATCGCAGCGCTATGGAGTAGATTGCGACTTATTATCAGGCTGCGGCAACTTTTTGAGATCGTTCTCGTCTGATTTAGAAATTCATTTTCAATAACCCACCAAAAATCTATTTGCTAACTTTTATTCACTCTAATCTCTTCTACTTTTGATTAAAATCAAGCTGGAAATCTGTTTTTCCGCTGCTTTTCTACCGTGTGTTATGCCTTTTGCAACGGAACATTGAGCTATGTCTTCTCCTTCATTACCCAAAAGCTTTTCAGCCCTGTTTGATTTGGAAAACAGAGACAAGGCTTCGGCATTACTCTTGCAACCGATGTCTCTCGCAGTCTTGGCATCTTTGGGGGCACATGGGCTGCTGTGGTTTGGGTTGCCACTGATGTCTGCTTCGGAGCCAAAACCAGCCGACACTCAGCGATCAGTGCCCTTGATAGAGCTTAGCCCGTTGGAACAAGCCCGGTTACCTCAAATCGCTTCTTCAACCCTGTTGGGTTTGCCCAAATCATCTGCAACTAATTCAATCGTGCCTAATTCGTTGACAACGGTGCCGATAAACCCTCAAACGCCTCAAGATTCAACGTCGTACTACAATGTGCCGTCTCCGCCTGCTTATCCCGCTCTCATTCCCTATTCGGTTTCGCCACTGCGTCAGCGATCGCCACGCAAAAGCACTAACAAAGCAGAGTTAGACTCTGAAACCAAGGCTCAATCATCGGTAAAGGATACAGAGAAGCAATCTGACCCGGAAGGAAAAGAGAACCCCGATTCCTCTATCTCATCAAAAGCAGAAGATTTATTACCGCCCAAACAGCAAGATGATTCAGTCAAGCTAGCATTACAGCAAAAGTATGCTTACAGCACGGCGAACACATCTAAAGATGATTTTGCCAGCAACTCGACCACCCTTAGTCAAACAGTCCAGGATATTTCTAAAGGAAACATTAGCAAAGACTGGAAAAAGCTGGATGTGATGACTGCCCCTTATCCTAAAGATGCTTGCCAGTTTAAACGAGATGGCAAAGCGATCGAGGGAGAGGCTTTGGTTGGGGTAGTCATACAGCCCAACGGCAAGCTAGCGGAGAAACCAACCTTACTGATATCGTCTGGATTTAAGGGTTTAGATGAAGCGGCTACAGAATTTATTACTAAGCATCCGTTTGAGGTAGATAAGCAATATCGCGCATTCTATGTGCCGATTAAATTTGAATTGACTAAAACAGACTGTGTTGCAGCGGATGCCATCAGCCCAACTTCATAAAGCCTTAACCCCGACAGCTAGAAATCATACTGACCCTAAACGAGGTCTCAAATTCCTACTCCTCAACTGAGTTGAAACTTTGAGGAATTGTAATGATATAGCGAAAGCCTGTATCTAAATCGTTCTGGATGGTAACTTGACCGCCATGCAGTTCTACCAAATGCTGGCTGAGTAACCAGCCTACGTTTTTGCGCGGAGCTATGTCGATCGCTGCCTCCTTATGTTGCGTTAGGACATGATTGCCAGTAGAGTGTGCGATCGCGGTTGTTGCTCCATCGCACTTAGGATCCAGACCATTGCTGACAGCAGCGCCCACCAAAGAGGGTTGGGAATACATATCGGCGCAAGTCAATCCTTCGCCTAGCCAGGGGTGAGAGACCCAAATAGAAAGGTTTAAGCTAGTGTCTCGTCGAGAGATATGTAATCGCACAAGACTACCAGCAGTCGAACTTTGAATAATGCTGAAGATAAAGTGATAAAGCATCTGGCGAACTTTTTCTTTGTCCAGTAGCCAAATGCGGCGACCCGGTTCTACGGTGAGACGAACTTGTTGACCTCGTCGCTGGGCAACCTGTTCTAGGGTAATGATTGCCTGCTGACAAAGCATTTCAATATCCACGGAACTCAAGTTTAAAGTCTGATCAATCTCTTTCAACTCGGATAGTTCCATAATTTCATTCATCAGCGATAGTAAATATTGTCCGCTGCTGTGAATGATGTCTAGATACTCTTTTTGTTTGGTGGTGAGAGGTCCATAGATTTCACGACTTAAAACACTCGCCATGCCCATCACAGAGGTTAGCGGGGTTCGCAGATCTTGGGCAAGCTGACCGAGCAGATCTACTTTTAACTGGTTGGTGAGGGAAAGCTCGGCGGCTTGAGCAGCATTTTCTATTGCGGTCGATCGCACCGATTGGGGTTGAGACATTTGCGATCGCTGCCGCTCAAATTCACTCATGCTCCATCGTGCCATCAATTGCAGAAATGCCACATCTTGCTGGCTAAAGTGGCGTGGCGCTACATCCATGACCGCTAAAGCCCCAATACAGTCGCCGTTGCAGGTCAGCAGAGGCACACCCAAATAGGCGCGAATGCCATATTGATACACCAAAATACTGTTGGCAAATGTGGAATCAGTCAGAGCATCCGCAATCAGCAACGTTTGACCGCTATCTACAACATAGGTGGAAAATGATTCTTGGCGATCGATTTGGCGAGTGGTTGCCAGTTGATTCATCAATCCCAAAGTTGATAAACCCACAGCCGACTTAAACTGTTCTTGCTCTTGATTGATTAATCCCAAGGTGCAGATTGGCACATTAAGGGATTGAGCGGCTGTTTGAGTAGCTTCTTCAAATATTGGAATGCTGCCAGTGTCCAGCAACCCTAGCCTTGTGATGACGCGCGATCGCTGTTGCTCTCGTGTTGAAGCCGTTAACCCATCAAGGCGACAAAACAATCGATTCTCTTGGCTGCTCATGCCGACCTATAGCTCCCGTGTGCGTCAGTGTATCCCTGTAAAAAAGCAAAGGTTTTTCACTACACACAGCATTCCCTCACATTTAGAAGAGTGAACGCTGAGGACATACGGGAGAATACTGATTTTTTGGCTTTCGTTTAGATTAAGTTGACTAAAAACAAGAAAAAATACTGATTTTTAACTGTAGGGGGAGGTCTTGTGCCTACCCTGGCGGAGATCGAGGGCAACCACAAGGGATTGCCCCTAACAAATTTCATCCCTAGATTTAGCAATGCCGACAACTTTCTCTAATCGACTTTTTCTAACTTGCTATGGCTGAATCCAAGCGGGGTGAGCCATAAGCGATGAAATCATCCGGACACCCCGAAGCTGATTAGATAACGGTAAATGTCCTCTGGGTGCTGTTAAATCCCAGGTGAACTCCTGCGGATATCGAGTCCAGGTGTTGCGGTTCTTCCAACCAATCTTTGTCCACAGTTTGATCCAGTTCTTGCCCACGCTCGTCCAAATTTCGCGCTGAACAGAGAAGCCAAATTTGCCTTCTGAATGAACCAGCCATAAAGTATCTAGCGTTTGCAGGTCGATCGCTGGAAACTGCTCAACTTCCGTAAAGTAAATCCAGTTTCGCTGCATGGCGGCGGCTCCAGCCAATTCACACATTTTTTCGAGGGTGAGCTTGTCAGCCGCTTGAAAATCTTGTTGGGCAAGCAGCTTTTGCAGGGGGCTGTAATCGATGTTGGTCTGCGATCGCAGTGGCACCACGCCCTCAGCAAAATGGGTCTGCAAAAAATCGGCACAAGCAGGAGACTCAGCCCGATACAAAACCTGGTATGCCTGACCTGCCGCCAAATTTGGCAGAGTGCCAGTCAGCAAACCCTCTCGCTGCTCAAGCAAAAACTCCATTAAAACCGACCATCCTGTTTCTCCTAATTTCTCTAGCTCTTGAATTTGGGATAGCCGAGCTTTTTCTGAAGCCGCTTTTAGAGTGGTTAAGAGCGCTAAAGCATCAGGGGATGTCGAAATAGAAGAGTTTGCAGGATCGGTGGAAAAACTATTCATTGCAAGGATCATTTCAGGCAGCTTTGATCGGAAACAGGAAGAAATCGCATTTGAAAGTAGTAGAACTGACACAGAAAAGATCCCCCAACTCCGCACTAAAGTGCCGCTCCGCTAGAAAAAAGGGGGCTTTTAGAGTCCCCCCTTTTTTAAGGGGGGTTGGGGGGATCAAGGCTTTAGGTTTCAACTGTGTAAGTCCTAATTAATTGAGGCAAGACTCCAAAAATCTTAAGCCAGACTCCATGCTATCTTGTGGCAATGATTTTTTGAATTGAATGGCTCAAGTCGCAGCGCTCAGAATTTGTCGAATAATGGCAGAAGTGGAGCTTGGCACCTCAATTTGCACTAGCTCAATCCGTCCCCCATAGGCTTGAACGATCGCCGCTTCTGGCAGTGTCGCAATTTGATAGTCTCCTCCCTTCACATAAATATCTGGCTTTAAGGCTTCGATCAGTTGCGTAGCAGTGGGTTCCGAAAAAATCACCACTCCATCCACTGGCTTAAGGGCTGCTAAAACCTCTGCCCGTTGTAGTTCTGGCACGATCGGTCGCGGTGGCGATCCCGCTGACTGTGGCTTGATGCCCCGCACCGAAGCATCACTGTTTAAGCCAATCACCAGCGATCGCCCAAGCAACCTAGCCGCCTGCAAATAGCGCACATGACCCGCATGGAGCAAATCAAAGCAGCCATTGGTCAACACCAATGGTCGCCATCGCTGCGGATCGACCGCGATCGCGTGCTGAAGTGCTGCAACTGTGTAGATATCCGAAATCATTTGTCTCCATTTCAACCTCATAGGATATGGTGACAGAAATTGGAATATCTAAACGATTTAAGCCTTTAATTCTTCGTGGATTTCGGCTCTGCTCAACCCACGAAGAAGCGATCGTTGAGGGTTGAGCGAAGCCAAAACCCGGCAGCAATCAATTTTATACGCTTACTTACCCATTTCTTCAGGAATGCCGCCATGACCGAGCAGTCAGCCGAATTATTTGAAAAAATCCGTCAACAGTTTGATAGTGCGCCCTATCCCAGCATTCCCCTTGAGCAAAACCCTAAAGATGCTCATGACCTGCTGTATATACACAATTTGGTCACGTCTCATTACCTCCGAAACCAAGCCTTAATTTCTACGGGCGATAAGGTGATCTTGGATGCTGGCTGTGGGACTGGCTTTAAATCCTTAGTGTTGGCAGAAGCAAACCCCGGAGCCAAAATTGTTGGAATTGATTTATCTAAAGAAGCAGTTGACCTAGCAAAGCAGCGACTCCAATTCTATGGCTTTGAAAATGCCGAGTTTATTGTTGCATCCATTGAGGCATTGCCTGCTCTAGGCATGGAGTTTGATTACATCAACTGTGATGACGTTTTGTATCTATTGCCAGATATTGCCAAAGGCTTGCAGGCAATGAAGGCGGC
>ENA-OFCE01001267-OFCE01001267.1-metagenomes-genome-assembly--contig:-NODE-1267-length-13358-cov-4.464782_pt1 | contig 13358 bp, 13 predicted proteins | sample MGYA00153388_OFCE01 | MGnify analysis MGYA00153388
CGCGTACCGCCAGACTGGGCCTGGTGGCCTGCCGTTGGCGCTCCGCTTGAGCGAGTGGTTAGGCCTCAGTTTCGCCACCGTCTTGAGGCGGGAACTCTTGGTGCTTTGGCAGAGCATCATCGAAGCGCACCCAAGAAAGATGCTTCGAGTACCAGTAGTGAAGCGTAGGCTCCAGCGCGTTCGGATCGTCCAGGCTACCAATAGTGATGTCAATCATTCCTGGAATGTAGTCGGCATGGAAGCAGATCTGAGTTCCGCACTCCCCGCAAAAGCTTCGACGCGCATCAGCTGACGACTGGTACTCGTGAAGAGTCGTGTGCGAAAGTGTCACTTGCTCCTCTTGATACATTGCCCACGCGACGGCTGGTGCGGCGCTTGCTCGACGGCACATCGTGCAATGGCATATCGCTGTGAAGACAGGATCGCCGGCAAGGGCGTACCGCACGCCCCCGCATTGGCAGCCGCCAGATAGTGGAGTTTGATTCATGGGGAGTGACGAAAATGTTGGAGCCTCAGGCCTATCGTTCGAGTAATGCGGGCGACGACGGCAGGACGCCAGGCCCGGGCTGGTGATAATTTATCGCGTACCGCCAGACCGGGTCCGGTGGCTTGCTGTTTATGCCCCACTTGAGCAAAGGGTTAGGCCTTGAACTCGCTGAAGAACGCGTGCTCGACTTCATAAGTGGTGACCGCCTTGGGGCCCAGTTCAAGCTTTTCCAGCATGTCGATGAGTTTTTCGCCATCGATCAATTCGATGGGTGGTGCCCCATCTCGAGTTGCTTCTCTCTTGGCTTCCTGGGTGAAGGTGCCGGTTGTGATGATGATGCCTTTGTCTGCACGGCCGGACATGGCGCCTCTGAAGTCGCGAACCTGCGATGGAGCGACAGACTTTGCATACCGCTTGCACTGGAACAGCACCTTGAAGGACACCAGTGGATTGACCTGAAGTATTCCGAACCCGTCGATTCCTCCATCGCCGCTCTGGCCGGTAACCACGACTTGGGTGAATCCGGATTCCCGAAGGAGCCTTTGTGCAAGCCGCTCAAAGCCGGCCGGTGGTAGCGCGAGCATTGTTGCCAAAACTTCTTCTCGAAAATCCTTGGATATCGATCCGGTGCCTTCAGCAACTTGCTCGGCGATCGGTTCCAACTTCTCCTTGGCTTTCTTCTGCTCTTGGAAGATCTTCACCCACTTCAAAAAAGTTTCGCGTGACTGCTCCAAAGTTAGTTTTGTTTTGAAGCCCTTTTCAGTCAGGCTCCACACGCCATGCTTTGATGAATCGATCAGCCCTTCGCGCACCAGGTAGAAGCGTGCCCATGCCACTTGATTTCTAAACCGTGAGCTTCCCGACGGCAGCGTTTCGTTCAAAACGTCGTCTGGAACTTTGAGATCGTCGGCAACTCGATCGACCGCCTCTTCGGCCTTGGCCGATCCGCCGAGACCGCGAAGGGCGTCGAGCAATGGGCCGAAGTATTTGACGAACTGCGCGCCTTCGTCCTTCTTCTCTTTGGTAGCCACAGGCGGTCCTTCAAGGTTTAACGGTTGAGAAGTGAGGCGTTTTCCAGCTTGCCGGAAGACGTCGTCTCGATCAAGAGATTCGGCATCGCTGTCTCAAAGCATGCATTGCCAAACTCAGCCCAGCGACGAGATGGCTGGATTGAAGACGACTTCCCAGACATGGCCGTCCGGGTCTTTGAAGTAGCCAGCGTAGCCACCATAAAACGTGGCTTGGGCCGGCTTGACAGTAACGGCTCCAGCTTTGATGGCTTGGGCCAAAACTTCGTCTACCTCGGTTTGCGAGCCCACGTTGTGGCCAATAGTGAACTCTGTAGAGGAGGACGGACTCTTCGTCAGTCCAGTGTCGGCGGCAATGCTGCTGCGAGGCCAAAGAGCCAACTTCAGGCCGGCCTGCAGATTGAAGAAGGCTACCGCTCCGTTCTCGAACGCTGCGCCGATGATTCCCTGCGTACTGAAGCCTAGACCGTCTCGGTAGAACGCGACAGAGCGTTCGAGATCATCGACTCCAAGCGTGAGGACGGTGATGTGTGGGTTCATGTTCTTCGCTGAAGACAAGCAATGCAATCCCTAACGGGTCGTAGAGAGAAAGCCAGTGGGGCTTATTGCCGCGACCCGCGCCGTAACCGGACGAGCTGAGCTTCTGGCAAGTCTTAGCTGCATCTTCGCTTCTCCTCCATTGAAGTTTTTTATACGGCATTTAATTTCCCGGCACAAGCCGCGCCAGTTACAAGTGCCGGGCAGGTCTCGCGGCGTCCACCCTGGGAGGCAGCATCCATGCAGTCATCCGTCGCTCGCTCGTCGCACACACGCACTCCGCTGCGCTCGGACCCGGTCAAAGATCTACTGCGGTTGAATGCGACCCGGCTGCTGAATCAGGTACGTGCACGTGTCCGGATGATGCATTACAGCCTGCGCACCGAACAGGCTTTTGAGCACTGGTGCTGCGCCTTCATCCGCTTCCATGGCTTCACCATCCCGCCGTGACGCGCGAGCTGGAATCGAAGCATTCTTGACGCACCTCGCCGTGGATCGCGGCTTGGCGGTGTCTGGTCATCGACAGGCCTCGTCGGCTCTGCTGTTCCTTCAGGGCCAGGTACTGGGTCATCAACGGCCCTGGACGCAAGACATCGGGCGGCCCGTTCGTGAGTGCTGCTGGAAGGTGGTGCTGATCCTGGATGAGGTGGTCGCTGACTAGGGCGAGATGGCCGGCGAGCATCGGTTGCTTCCGAGGCCGCTCTATGGCACGGGCCTGAGGATCTCTGCGGGGCTGGGGCTGCCGGTCAAGGACATCGATTTCGCGCAGCGTGCCATCTAGCGGCAGGGTGAGCAAGGACCGCTTGGTGATGCTGCCGGCATCGCTGGTGCCGGGTTTGCGGGCCCAGCTGGCCGGGAGCCGGAAGGTCTGGTGCGGGAATGTTGCAGACGGCCCGGCATGCGTCGAGTTGCCCGGTGCGCTGGAGCGGAAGTAGCCGCGTGCCGGTGCCAACTGGGGAGCGTTCTGGCTGTTTCCGCAACACCATCATTCGACAGAACCGCGCAGCGGTGTCGTGCGGCGGCATCACTTGCACGACGAGACCTTTCAGCGGGCTTTCAATCGAGCAGTCGGGCTTGCAAACATCGCGAAACACGCCACACCGCACACGTTGCGGCACGGCATTGCGACGTATCTGCGCATCTGCTGCGGATCAGCTGCGGAGCGGCAGAGCCATTCGCACCGTTGCGGAGCTGTTGGGCCATGCGGACGTGGCCACCACCATGCTTTACACCCACGTGCTGCGGTTAAGTGGCGGTGCTGTGCGATGTCCACTGGGTTCCCTTCCGACCACCGGGGCACTTTGAAGCGGACTTTGGCGGGCTCCGCTCATGACCGACCTCCGGCACGGACGAACGGCAGGTTTGCTGCTCGCTTTTTCTCGTGGGTTCTCGTGGGTTCTCGTGGGTTCTCGTGGGTTCTCGTGGGTGGCAGCGGCGCAGGAACCGCCGCGCCGCTCGCTGCCAAATCCACAAGCTCTTGCGTGAAGCGGGTGCGGCGCTTGGTGCGGGCTACGTCAAGTTGTTGTTTCGACGTCGTCGCCAGAGCGGCCAGGCCCGCGTCCTGCGGCGCCGGCGACCGCCTTCAGGTCCGCCGCCTCGGGCCGCAGACCGTACGGCTGAACCAGCGACCAGACGTGCCCGGGCACCATCGTCTTGACGCGGCGCGGCTGCTCGCGCCGCAGGTGCACCACGGTCTCGAGCGCCTTCATCTCGACGCGCGTGCGCGCGAACTCCAGCCCGCGCGGCCCGAAGCGCGGCATCAGCCAGCCGACCACCGGGCGCAGCCAGTTCGGCATCCGGCGCAGCGGCAGCCCGCCGGCAGCGCGCTGCACGTTGGCCAGGAAGCCCTTGACCGCACCCTGCCGCTTGCCGGCGCTGCCGGGCGCGCTCAGGCGCACTTCATCGCCGAGCAGGTCGAGCAGCTCGGCGCCGCGGGCGTTGCGCACCAGCAGCCACTGCTCGCCCTGGCCGCCCATGTAGCCCACCGTGATGTCGGCCAGCACGTTGGTGTAGTCGACGCAGGTGCGGCAGGTCAGCGGAAAGAAATCGGGCGGCAGCCGTGAGATCGGCAGTTGCAGGAACGGGATCTCCTTCACGTGGCCGTCGGTGAAGCGCAGCTCGACGCGGTAGTCGGCGCGGAACTCGAGGTAGCTGATGCTGTCGGGCGGTCGCCCGGTGTCCTCGCCGAGCAGGTCCAGGAAATCATGGAAGCGCTCGGTGCTGGTGTTGTCGGAGCACGGCGTGCCGATCACGTAGAGGCGCTCGAAGCCGAGTTCTTTTTCGAGCGCGCGCAGCGCATACACCTGGCACGGGATGCCGATCACGGCCAGCCGCTTGTAGCCCTGCGCCAGCGCCGGCTCGAGCAGCGCGAGCAGCGGCGCGTAGCCCATTCGCATGCCGCGGCATTGCGCCATGCCCGAGGCCTTTGTCACCAGCACCGGCACCGGCCGCCATTTGTCGTTCGGGTCGGCCGTCATCGTCAGCACCGCATCGACCGCGCCGGTCTCGAGCAGGCGTTCGCCGATGCGCGTGGTGATGCCGGTCCACTGCGCGCCTTCACGCGGGGTCGTCAGCGCGGCGCGCAGCAGGCGCCGGAACGGCCCGAAATGCAGCTCGTCGACGCGCGCCGGATCGCGCGCGCGGCCGTGCACCTGGGTTTCCAGCGCGGGGTAGTCGGGCGCGATGAACTGGCAAGCCTGGCCGCAACGCTTGGGCTCGCTGCTGCGCGAGATGCCGCAGTCGGTGCACAACGTGCGCGGCGCGGCGTCGGCCACCGGCGCGGCCCAGACCGGCGCGGTCGATGAGGTCGTACCAATCTCCGGCAAGGTCGGGAAGGTCGCACCAGATGCCGGTGCGGTCGAAGCAGTCACGTCGGATGCGGTCGCGGTCGCGACGGGCGTGGCCGTCACCCGCGTGTCCGGCACTGCCACGGCAGAGGCCGGCGCGCGGGGTTCGCCGGGCGCGCTCAGGGTGCCGCCCGCTGCGCCATGAGCTCGCCGAGACGAATCGCGCCGCCCGGCTGCCAGCCCGGGTTGAAGCGCCACGACCCGGCCGGGAGCATCTGCGACGACGGCCGCGGGGAGACTGAGGGGGGCAGTGACGCGGACAGCGGCCGGGACAACCGCTGTTGCAGCATCACCACCGTCGAGCCGAGCTGGAAGCGGCCCATCTCCTCGCCCTGCTTCAGTTGCACCGTCTGGTCGGCATAGCTCCACTCGCGCACCTGGCCGGGGCGTTCTGCGTTGACCACGCCGTGCCACACGGTGGCCATGCTGCCGACGATGGTGGCGCCCACCAGCACCAGCACGAACGGGCCGTGCGCCGAGTCGAACACACAGACCACCCGCTCGTTGCGCGCAAACAGGCCGGGCACGCCGCGCGCCGTGGTCGGATTCACGGAGAACAGCGCGCCCGGCACGTGGATCATGCGCAGCAGCCGGCCGTCGCACGGCATGTGGATGCGGTGGTAGTCCTTCGGGCTCAGGTACAGCGTGGCGAACTGGCCGCCTTCGAACTGCAGCGCCAGCGCCGCGTCGCCGCCGACCAGACTGCGGATCGAGTAGCGGTGCCCCTTGGCCTGGAAAATCTGGTCGCCTTCGATGGCGCCGAACTGGCTGATCGCGCCGTCGACCGGACAGATCCAGTCGGCCGCCGCGATCGGCCGCGCACCGGGCCGCAGCGCCCGCGTGAAGAAATCGTTGAAGGTGGCGTAGGACGCGATGTCGGGCTGCGCGGCCTCGCTCATGTCGACCCCGTAACGCTGCACGAACCAGCGGATCAGCGCCGTGGTGGTGCGGCCCGCGCGCGCCGAAGCCATGACGCCCGCGAGCCGGGTCATGGCCTGCTTCGGGCTGAGGTATTGCGGCAGCACGGCAAGGCGGTCGGACACGGGGCGATCCAAAGTTCGGCAGGTCACATCAAAGCGGGCGGATTGTATCGAGGCGCGTCCCGTCGCCAGGCGGCAGGCGGCCCGCGGCGAGGTGGTCAGCGAGTCGGTTCGGCCATCCGCAGAATCCACCATGCGAGCACCCATCCCGCGGCCAGGCCGATCGCGTCGGCCAACAGATCGGCCCATTCGCTCGAGCGCCCCGGCACCGCGAGCTGCAGCAGTTCGATCAGCCCGCCGAACAACAGCAGCGTGACCGGCAGCCACCACGGCGCACGCTTCGTCGCCAGCCCCAGCCGCCCGGTGAAGGCCAGCGACGCGAAGGCCAGCGTGTGGTTGAGCTTGTCCCAGCCGGTGCTGAGATCCGGCGGCGGAGCCGGCGTGAGTGCCAGCCAGCAGACCGTGGCCACGAGCACCACGAACAGAGCGCGCCAGCCTCGCTGCGCGCCGGCACTTCCGGTCAGCGTGCGCAAGGCACGGGCTGCCGCTCCGTCTTCGCGGTCGGGCGCGCGGTGCGGCGTGCTGTTCATCGCAACCGCCCTGCCTCGATGGAGGCCGACAGGCGTTTCGCTGTGGCTTCGGGATCCGGGTCGGCCGTCAGTGCCCGCACCACGCCGACTGAGCCGACCCCGCTGTGCAGCACGGCTGGCAAGCGCGCCTCGTCGATGCCGCCGATGGCCACCAGCGAATGCGCGCGCATCAGCCGCGCATACACGGCGAGCCGGCCGGTGCCTTGCGGCGGCGTGGCCATGGCCTTCAGCGTGGTCGGGTACACGGCACCCAGCGCGATGTAGCTGGGATGGCAGGCGTCGGCGCGCAGCATCTCGGCATAACCGTGGCTGCTCAGCCCGAGGCGCAGCCCGGCCAAGCGCATCGCCTGCAGTTCGGCGGGCGTCAGCAGCGCAAGGTCTTCCTGGCCCAGGTGCACGCCGTACGCACCGGCGTCGATGGCGCACTGCCAATGGTCGTTGATGAACAGCAGCGCGCCGGTGTCCTGCACGGCGGCCACCGCGGCGCGCACTTCGGTGTCGATCGCGCGGGCGTCGTCCGACTTGAAGCGCAACTGCACCGTGGGCACGCCGGCGCGCGCCATGCGACCGACCCAGGCCGCGTCGGGCAGCACGGCATACAGGCCGAGCGTCTTCGGGCACGCGGCGAAGGCCGCCGCGCGTGGCTCGGGCGACAGGCCGAAGTCGGCCGGATCGTCGGGCCAGCGGGTGGCGTCGAACGGCAGGCCGCGCTGCAGTTGGCGCCGCCACGCATGCGCCACGCATTGCGCGTCGGCGGCGATGAAGCCGAGCGCGCGGCCGGCCTGCAGCGCGGCCAGATACACCGCGTCGTCCGATTCGGCCACGGCCACGGCCGGGTCGGCCAACGGCAGGGCGAGTGTTTCGCGGTGGGCCGCTTCGATGTCACGGGCCATCGATTCGATGGTGTCGGCATGGCTCATCTGTCTTCCTTGGGTTCGACCGTGAAGGCCGTCGGTGGCAGGTTGTGTTTCGGCCCGTGTTTCAGGCCCAAGTTTCAGGGCTTGGTTTCTGGCCGTTGTCTTTGGCCCCTGTCGCTGGCCGTTGTCTCTGGCTCACAGATCAGGTCCAAATGTCAGTCCCGTACTCCGCGCCCGCATTCCGAGCCGAAGTCACGCCTGGTGCCAGAACGGCGTGCCCATCACGGGCGTGCTGGGTTGGGCGCTGTCCTGCGGCTGCATCGCGCCCGACAGGTGGGCGCTGCGGCCGGCACGCACCGCGTCGGCGAAGGCGCCGGCCATCGCGACCGGGTCCTGCGCCAGCGCCACCGCGGTGTTGAGCAACACGGCGTCGTAGCCCCATTCCATCACCTGGCAGGCGTGCGACGGCAGGCCCAGCCCGGCGTCGACGATCAGCGGCACCGACAGGCGCTCGCGCAGCAGCCGCATCGCGTACGGGTTGATCGGGCCCTTGCCGGTGCCGATCGGCGCCGCCCACGGCATCACCGCCTGGCAGCCGACGTCGACCAGCCGCTGGCACAGCACCAGGTCTTCGGTGCAATACGGCAACACGTGAAAACCGTCCTTGATCAGCTGCCCGGCCACCGCCACCAGGTTCAGCGTGTCGGGCTGCAGCGTGTAGTCGTCGCCGATCAGTTCGAGCTTGATCCACGGCGTGTCGTACAGCTCACGGGCCATCTGCGCCGTCGTGATCGCCTCCTGCGCGCTGTGGCAGCCGGCCGTGTTGGGCAGCACCGGCACGCCAAGCGCTTGCAGCATCTGCCAGAAGCGGTTGTCGGTGTCGCCGGCGCCGGCGGTTTGGCGGCGCAGCGACGCGGTCAGCATGGCAGGCTCGCAGCGCTCGACCGCCGCCTGCAGCACGGCCGGCGACGGATAGCGCGAGGTGCCGAGCAACAGGCGGCTCGAGAAGGTCTGCCCGTAAAGCAGCAGCGGATCGGCGGGCAGCGATGCGGCGGCAGTGGAGAGGGGCGTGGCAGTCATGGTGATGAAGCTCGTGCTGTGCGTAGTGCGTAGTGCCTAGTGCGTAGTGCGTAGTGCGTAGTGCGTGATGCCTGATGCCGGATGCCTGATGCGTCATCAGTGATGCGAGGTGCGCCTGGAAACCGTGCGATTCAACCGCCCGTGACGGGCGCGATGATTTCGACGCGGTCGCCGTCGTGCAGCGCCTGTTGCGCGTAGGCACTGCGCGGCACGAACTGCAGGTTCAGCGCTGCCGCGTACGGTGCCTGCGGCTGCAATGCGCGGACCGCATCGGCCAGCGTCGCACCGGGCGGCAGTTCGTGCGGTTGCTGGTTGATGAAGACCTGCATGGTTCACGCGGCAGTGGCTTGTTCGATGCGCAGATCGAAGCCGCTCGCCAGCGGCGATGTGCCGTGGTCCATCAGCTCGAACACGACGTCCAGCAGCGCGGGCGCGATCATGAAGCCGTGGCGGTACAGGCCGTTGATCTGCAACCGCTGCGGCCCGAGCCAGCGCAGCGCCGGCAGGTTGTCGGGCAGGGTCGGACGCGCCTGCGTCGCGATCTCGACGATGCGCGCTTCGCCGAAGCCGGGGTGCACCGTGTAGGCGGCGCTCAGCAGCTCGAGCGCCGAACGCACGCTGGCCGGCGACAGGTCGTCCGATTCGATCTCGGTCGCGCCGATCACGAACACGCCGCCCGGCTTGGGGGCGATGTAGAGCGGGTAGCGCGGGTGCAGCAGGCGCGTCGGCCGCGACAGCGCCACCTCGGGCGCATGCACGCGAATTACCTCGCCACGCACGCCGCGCAGCGCCGCCCACTGCGCCCGCGCGCCGAGCCCGCGGCAGTCGAACAGCCAGCCGGGCTGATCGGTGCACTGCTGCGGCGTGCGCGGGCTGTGCCAATGCACCGCCACGCGAAGCCGCTCGAGCTGCATCGCCAGCGCCGCCAGCAGTTCGCGGTTGTCGAGCTGCCCTTCGTCGGGCAGGTACAGGCCGTGCGCGAAGCGGTGCTCAAGCGCCGGTTCCAAGGCGCTCAGCCCGGCCGCATCGAGCCATTGCGCCGCGGGCAGCAGGCCCGGCTGCGTGAGCGAAATCTGGCGGCGAAAACGCTCGGCTTCGGGCGCATCCTGCCGGTGCCACAGCACCAGCGTGCCGTCCTGCTGGAAAAACACCGGTGCCGGCAGCGTGGCGATGACCTCGGGCCAGCGCCGCAGCGCATGGCGGCCCATGCGCACCACGCCGGGCTCGGTGACGGCCGATTCGGCCAGCGGCGCGAGCATCGACGCCGCGACGCGCGCCGCCGCGCCGCTGCCGTCCGGGCCGGTTGCTTCAAACAGCTGCACCGCATGACCGCGCCGCGCCAGCTCGCAGGCGAGCAGCCGGCCCATCAGGCCGGCACCGAGCACCGTGGCAAAAGGACGCGTGCTCATCGTGTTCCTGTCGGCGTGCCTTGCCACGCGGCGCCGTGGGGTTCGGCGTCGACGCGGCAACAAGGCAAACCGGCCGCGCACACCAAAGCGCCGCGCGCGGGGTCGATCTGCACACCTGCCGACGCGCCGCCTGGCAGGCCGTGTGGTTGCCTGCCGCCGTGGTGGCTCGACAACGCGAACGTGCACACCCATTTCCCTGCGGCGAAGCGCCTGCCTCGGGCCCGTCTGACTGGACAATCCAGCGCATGAGCAACGCCCGCACTTTCGCCTCCTCCAGCTACGTCCGCGTCCTGTCGATCGCCGGGTCCGATTCGGGCGGCGGCGCGGGCATCCAGGCCGACCTGAAGACCTTCGCGGCGCTGGGCTGCTACGGCACGACCGCGATCACTGCGGTCACCGCGCAGAACACGCTGGGCGTGACGGCGATCCACGCCGTGCCTGCCGAGATCCTGCAGGCGCAGCTCGCCGCGGTGTTCGACGACATCGGTGTCGACGCGGTCAAGATCGGCATGCTGCATTCGCCCGAGATCGTGCGCGTGGTGGCGCAAGCGCTGCGCAGCCACCGGGTGCGCCATGTCGTGCTCGACCCGGTGATGGTGGCGACCAGCGGCGACCGCCTGATCGCGCCGGAGACGGTGGCCGTGCTGGTGCGCGAACTGTTCCCGCTGGCCTGCGTCGTCACGCCCAACCTGGACGAAGCGGCGCTGCTGCTGGGCCGGCCGATCCAGACGGTAGGCCAACTCGACGACGCGGCGCGCGATTTGCTGGCGCTGGGTGCACCGGCCGTGTTGCTCAAGGGCGGCCACCTGGCCGGCGACACGGTGGTCGACCTGCTGGCCGTGGCGGGCCAGCCGCCGGCCGAGTGGCAGCGCCTGCAGTCGGCGCGCATCGCCAGCCGCAACGTGCACGGCACCGGCTGCACGCTGTCGTCGGCGATCGCTGCGCAACTGGCGCTGGGACACGACTTGCCGCAGGCCGTGACGCTGGCACGCAGCTACATCCTGCAGGCCATCGCCACCGGCGCCGACGTGCGCACCGGCGCCGGTCACGGCCCGCTCAACCACGGACACGCGCCGGTGCCGATGCACAAGCGCAGCCTGCCCGCCGACTGAGGTCGGCTTCATGTGGCCGGCTGCGGCCGCGCCTGCGGCCGGGTCGCCAGCGCCAGCGCGAAGGTCAGCGCCAGGGTCGGCAGCGCCGAACCGAACTGCGGCGCCCAGGTTGCCAGTGTGTGATAGGCCGCGATGCCCAGCACCCACAGCGCCGCGGCGACCCAGTCGACCGCCACGCCGCCTGCCGCGCGGGCCGGCGCGCCGCTGCCGAGCCGTCCCAGGATCACGCCGTACAGCGGCACGAACACCGAGCTGAGCAGCAACAGGAACGGCTCCAGGCTGTGGATCGGCAGCAGCATCGCCAGCACGGTGCAGACGGCGGCGAACAGCAGGCCCCAGCGGCGGATGCTCCAGCGCGGCAGCAGGCTGTGGGTGGAGACCGCGCCCGAGTGCGCGTCGCCGTAGGCGTTGTCCATTTCGTCGAGCAGGATCAGGCCGAGCGCGATCAACCCGCCTTGGGCCAGCAGCAGCGCGGTCACCAGGTCGGTGCCGGGTGCGACCGTGCTGGCCACCATCACGCCGAGCGAGTAACACCAGATGTTGGCCAGCGCGTAGCCCAGCCAGGTGCCGCCCAGCGCGCTCTTGCCGACGCGGCCGTGGCGCGCGTAATCGGCCACCAGCGGCAGCCAAGACACCGGCATCGCGATCACCAGATCCATCGCCGAGAACAGCCCCTTGCTGCCGTCGCCCGGGCGGTTCCAGAACGCCTCGAAGCCCTTGGCCTGCAGCTGCCCCCAGAACTGCCACGTCAGCCACATCAGCGAGGCCACGACCAGCGGCAGCCCGAAGCGGCTGACGAAGCGGCGCACCATCGTCAGCATCGAGCCTGCCATCAGCGCCGTCAGCAAGCCGCCCCACAGCAAGGTGGTGAGCACCATGCCGGCCGGGCCGCTGAGCGTCAAGCCGAAGGCCTTCTGGGCGATGGCGGCGGTGCCGTCGCGCATGATGACGAGCTCGAAGGTGGTCCAGCCGATCAGTTGCGCGATGTTGAGCAGCACCGGCAGGCGTGCGAAGGCGCTGCCGTACGTGGCGTGCATCAGGCCGGCGCTGGACAGGCCCGTTTCGCAGCCGAGCCGCGCCGTCCAGCCGAGCAGCCCGGCGCCCACCAGCGAACCGAGCACGATGGCCCAGAGCGCGTCGCGCGTGCCCACCGCGGGCACCAGGTAGGCGCCGATCTGCATCACCAGCAGGCCGGTGCCCAAACTGAACCACAGGGCGGCGTGCTGATGAAAATTGAACACTCGGTCGCCGGGCGCCACGGGTGTCAGCGCCTGATTGGCGGGAGGGTTCGTTACTGTTGCCATCAAATTGCTCCGAGCAATGTGTGGCAGGTGGGCGTGGCCGGACCGTTGAAAGCGGCAGCGCACAGAGAATTGGCGATGCCCGGCCTGACGTGCTTCCCTGCGCGAGGATTACCTCAATCAGGTTCGAAGGGACTTTCTCAGTCGCAGCAGCCGTTTGAATGGCCGCGCAACACCCCCAGCGTCGAGTGCTTCGAAAAGCACCTCAAAAGTATAGGCGGCAGCCGCGTGTTGCGCTCACTCACTGCGCTGGCTCACTGCTTGTAATCGCCGTCGCCGGGATCGAGGCTGCGCAGCAGCGCGGGCCATTCGTCGGCGCCCTCGGGCGTGCGGCCGTCGTCGGTCCATTGCCGCCAGGTGCGTTCGGCCACCTCGTCGCTGACCAGCGCCGGCGCACCGCCGGTGGCCGCCATCGCGATCAGCTGGATCTGCGCGGCGCGCTCGAGCAGGTGCATCAACACGAAGGCTTCGGCGACGCTGCGGCCGACCGTCAGCACGCCGTGGTGCTGCAGCAGCAGGCCGTCGAGTGCGCCAAGCGCCAGCACCAGTCGCGCCTGTTCGGCACGGTCGAACGACAGGCCTTCATAGGCATGCCGCCCGAGCCGCCGATACAGCCGCAGCGCCGGCTGCGAACACGGCAGCAGGCCTTGCGGCAACGACGCCAGCGTCTGACCCCACAGCGTGTGCAGGTGCATCACGCACAGCGCGTCGCGGCGCGCCGCGTGCACGCAGCCATGGATCGCGAAGCCGCTCGGGTTGACCGGCACGTCGGGCCCGTCGATGACCCGGCCCTGCAGGTCGACTTTGACCAGGTTCGACGCCGTCACTTCGGCGTAGCGCAGCCCGAAGCGGTTGATGAGGTAGCGGCCGGGCTGGTCCGGCAGCGCCAGCGAGATGTGCGTCCAGACGATGTCGTCCCAGCCGCGCCGGGCGGCCAGCCGATACGCTGCGGCGAGGTCGGTGCGGGCGGTCCATTCGGTGGCGTCCATGCGAAGTACCCGGTCGGTTGTCGGTGAATGCGGTCGGTCGCGCAGTCGTTGGGTGCTTGTGTGAGACCGATCTGGCGATCTGGCGACCTGGCGACCTGGCGACCTGGCGACCTGGCGACCTGGCGACCTGGCGACCTGGCGA
>ENA-OFCE01001268-OFCE01001268.1-metagenomes-genome-assembly--contig:-NODE-1268-length-13353-cov-21.202060_pt1 | contig 13353 bp, 9 predicted proteins | sample MGYA00153388_OFCE01 | MGnify analysis MGYA00153388
GTGCCGTGTCCCTACAATGTTATTTTGGGTAGGGACACGGCACTGCCGTCTCCTCATTTTGGCTAAAGTATGGTAGGGTGCGTCGCTCGATAATAGTTGCTAGTAGCGAGAATTGTCGGTGGCGACGCACCTACGCATTCATAGAGGACAAAGGGGTTTTCTTCCCCGGATTTGGTATAACTGTCAACTGTCAACTGTCAACTGCTATAGATGCCATCCTCACCTTAATCAATAGTTTATTGAGTTCAACTTTTGCATCAGAATTTGACGGCAAATGACTTGTAATACTTGCCTCTTCCAATAGCTTAATTAGCCGATCGCACTCTTGTCGATAAAACTCGATATCAGCATCTTCCAGCACCGATTTTTCGTCACCGCCCAACTTTCTCGCAATCAAATCGGGAATGTACGACAACTGAAATTCATCATTAAGCTTCACCAAATTCGCCTCTATCTCCCCTGTTTGCATCAAATGAATCCCTGTCAGCAACACCCGAAAAACATACAGCAGCGGTTTTACCCGGCGCGGCCGTTCTTTCTCAAACAATTTCCATTGATTTTGAGCAAAACCGAGATAGTGGTGGCTGTGATGCTTCGTAATGCTGTTAAAGGCGATCGCCTTTAATTCCTGATGTTCGGGAGTAGTATAAACTATGAGTGGCGAATACAGTTGTTCCAAAACATAACCATTGCGCCGCAACAGCAAATCAAAAAACTTCTTGATATCGTGAGTAACTAAATCCAGTTCCAATTTATCGCGAATCTCAGAAACTTCGATGGTTTCTTCTCCTGTAATCAATCCGACTACTTCTGGTAATGGCAAAATATGAACTCCCCGCAAATCGAAGTCAGAATCTGCGGAAGGAAAGCCGTATAAATGGGAACCGCTGACAGTCGCAAACAGCAACGGATAAGGTCGAACCGAGATAATTTTAGCTAAATTAGTAATGTATTCTATCATGTTTTTTTAAATTTTATAAATGGTAATATCAATTCCGGTTAAACAATCGCAAATACCTGTAGGGGCGGGTTTTACCAACCATATATGTCTCAAATTAACGATCTCGTAAACCCGCCCCTTTTAGCCGATCGCACTTCGGCGCGCTTTAATCAAAAACTGATTAGCTTTCTCGTAATTTGGGCGTTCTGGTAAGGAAGTTGATGCAAAAGCGCGATCGAACTCTCGATGCAAATCCAACCGCCACCGATTCACCTCATCCCAGGACATTTCCTCGTTGCGGATAGATAGCAATTGCGATCGATAATCCTGCACTCTCACAGGCACAAAACCCTCCTTCAGCACCGTAATTCCCGACAGCAACAACCGAATCAAGTGCATCGCGTGCTTCGATCGCACTTCCCCAGTATTCCGCAAGTCTTGCTCCATTTTTTTAAATTGAGACAAAACATAACTATTGTAAGTTTGATAAACCAATTGAGATAGAAAGATTTCCCGAATTTCCAGCAATTCTTGTGCTACAGGAGAAACCGTTTCCACCAAAGGCGTGTACAAACATTCCAACACATTCGGATTAGCTTTTAGTGCCAAAATCAAAAACTTTTGCAGTTCCCAATAGCATTCCTGATTTTCCTTGTTTTCCAATTGTTCTGGAATGCCATAAAGCGACCAATGAAGCATTGCCGGTGGCTGATAAATCCCGCGCCTGTCTGTATCAGATTGCTCGTTATCGAGACCATAGGCTCTCGAACCAACAATGCAGCGGTAAATGACAGAATCATAAAGGTTATATTCTGCTAAAAAATCTCCTCCAGACTCCAATCCTTCGCTCTGAAACTGCTTGCGGATGCTGAGTTCGTGTCGCCGCAGACTGATTGTTGTTCCGTCTGGGAGTTTGACCAAATATGCGTGGGAATTGTCCGTAGGCGATTCAACGATGACGCCTACTAATCCCTGTTTCCAAGATTCGTTAGTTGCAGGATTTTTTACCTCGATTTTGGTAACAATCTGGGTTCCGGCGGGTACGATCAAGTTGAAATTTTGAGGAATATTGGCATTTGCCATCAGGGAACCTCCGGCGGGGGCACGAGTTACAATCTTATTGTAGCATATGTGTAGTATAAAGAATGGACTAAGTAACTAAAATTGAGAAGCGCCAGAGTTTTCGCGCCTTTGCTTTTGTAATTAATCGGGATATGAGGTTATTTCTGGGATGTCGGAAACAAATGGACGAGTTTTAATTTCCCTTAAACTGGGGCAAAAACCTGTTGTCTGAGCAGAGGAAGAGGTACAATAACCTTGCTTATGAATAACATCACCCACGACATCGTTGCCAAACTCTGGAATCTCTGTAACGTCCTCAAGGACGACGGAGTGACCTATCACCAGTACGTGATCGAACTCACTTACCTGCTGTTCCTTAAGATGGCCAAGGAGACCAGCACGGAGAACCAACTTCCAGACGGTTATCGCTGGGATGACCTGGAAGGTCAAGCCGCACTTGAGCGTCTAGAGTTCTACAAGCTGCTGTTGATCGACCTTGGTGATCGCGGTTCTACACTCGTTAAAGAAATTTTTACCAATGCCAGTTCTTCCATCAAAAAGCCCACCACATTTTCTACACTGGTCACTGAGATCGACAAGCTGGACTGGTACAGTGCCAAGCAGGAAGGTCTGGGCGATGTGTATGAAGGGCTGCTGGAGAAAAATGCTAATGAAAAGAAGTCTGGTGCTGGTCAATACTTCACACCCCGTCCGCTGATCGACAGCATTGTACATATCATGCGCCCTACGCTAGAAGACATTATTCAAGACCCGGCAGCAGGGACGGGCGGCTTTTTGATTGCTGCTAATCGCTACATACGCGAAAACGGCGACCCAGATAGTTGGACAGAAAAACAGCAACGCAAATACCGCCACAACACTTTCTACGGCATGGAACACGTGCAGGACACGCACCATTTAGCATTAATGAACTTGATGTTACATGGAATTGAATTTGACCCACAAGGGGCTGGTATCCGCTACGGCGATACGCTCTCGCCGGAGGGAGAAGCCTTGCCAAAAGCAACGCTAATCCTCTCCAATCCACCATTCGGTTCCAAGAAAGGAGGTGGCTTACCTACTCGCAAAGATTTTAATTTTCCTACCAGTAATAAACAGTTTTGTTTCCTACAACACATTTACCAAAGTCTTAAGCCTGGTGGTCGCGCTGCGGTGGTTTTGCCTGACAATGTACTGTTCAATGGCAATGCGGGGAAGCAGATTCGCGCTGACTTGATGAACAAGTGTAATCTACATACTATCCTGCGTCTACCGACTGGCATCTTCTACGCACAGGGAGTTAAGACTAATGTCTTGTTTTTTACTCGTGGCAAGAAGGAAAAAGGTAACACTCAAGAAGTCTGGGTATACGACCTACGTGCTAATATGCCGCAGTTTGGCAAGCGCACCCAACTCACCCGCAAGCATTTTGCCGAGTTTGAAGTTGCCTTTGGCGATGACGCATTCGGCAGCGCTGCGAGTCTTGCCAAGCGTGTAGATACAGGTGAGCAAGGGCGTTTCAGAAAGTTCACCCGCGACTGGATAGCAGAAATTGGTGACAGTCTGGACATTTCTTGGCTCAATGATGAAAGCGAAGGCGGAACAGATGAACTGTCTGAACCAGCAGCACTCGCACAAGAAGCGATCGGTGAACTGGAAGCCGCGATGGAACAACTGCGTGGAATTCTGGAGGAGTTGGGTGAGGAGGTAGAAGTGTGAATGCTTTACCAATGGGATGGGTAAAAACCACTCTCGACCAAATTGTTGATCGAATTGTTGGTGGAGGCACTCCATCCAAGTCGAATGCCTCCTTTTTCAGGGGTAGTATTCCTTTCATGACTGTGAAGGATATGACTCAACGTTTTCCCGTTGATACTCAGGATCACATATCTGAAAAGGCAATCGAACAAAGCGCAACAACGGTTGTACCCAGAGATACGTTAATTGTGGCAACTCGTATGTCGCTAGGCAAGATTGTCAGACCTAAATTTGAGACAGCAATCAATCAAGATTTAAAGGCATTATTCCTCAATGAAAACATTAACAAGACTTTCGTTGAATATTGGTGGCGACATAAGGCAAAATACATTCAAAGTCTTGGCACAGGGACAACTGTTCAAGGAATTCGCCTCGAAGCTATTCGTTCGCTATCTATCCATGTTCCCCCTCTCAACGAACAAAAACACATTGCTGATAAGCTTGACACACTGCTGACGCGGGTAGATACTTGTCGATCACGCCTTGAACGTATCCCCCTCATTCTCAAACGATTCCGCCAAACTGTCCTCGCAGCAGCAACGTCCGGGCAGCTTACGGAAGAGTGGCGGGACGTGCAAAGCCTTAACAAGATGGTACGTTGGGTTTCTCTTGAGGATGTTGCATTAGAGTTTAGCTATGGCTCATCCGCCAAGTCATCGCCATCAGGTTCTGTTCCCGTATTACGTATGGGTAATATTCAAGAGGGCAAATTAGATTGGAATAATCTGGTCTTTACTTCTGATATAAAAGAGATCGAGAAATACCAATTGCTCACTGGAGATGTACTATTTAATCGAACTAATAGTCCTGAATTAGTAGGCAAGACAGCCGTCTATAAAGGCGAACGACCTGCTATCTATGCGGGCTACCTTATTCGTGTTCGTTGTAGTGCAGATCTACTTCCTGATTATCTTAATTACTGCCTCAATAGCCCGGCAGGGCGCGATTACTGCTGGCAGGTTAAGTCTGATGCTATCAGTCAGTCAAATATCAATGCGAGGAAGCTAGCAGCATTTCAGTTTGAACTGCCACCTATAGAAGAACAAGCAGAGATCGTTCGCCGCACCGAAGTATTATTTGCTTATGCCGATCGCATCGAAACCCACTACCAGAAGGCCCTTGCTCAAGTCGAGCGATTGACATCAGCACTGCTATCTCAGGCATTTCGAGGTGAACTGGTTCCACAAGATCCTAATGATGAACCGATATCGGTACTTCTCGAAAGGATTCAAGCCGAGAAAGCCCGTATAGAGACTGAACGCAAGACAACACGCATTGTCCACCGCTCAACCAAAGAGTCCCCAAAAAAAAGAATGAAACAACCATCAGATTATTCGGAGGCTCTTCGTTCCACATTTGTGGAAATGGGGCGCAAAGCTGATGCTCGCCAACTTTTTGACCAAGCAGGGTTTAGCAAAGACGAGGTAGTGCAGTTTTATGAAGCATTACGTGCTACCCCAGAAGTATCAGTTGCCTTTGAAGAGGATCTGGAAGAAAGTCCGCAGCAACAAAGTTCAATTGTTAATAGTAAAGCTAAAAATTACACAGCAAAAGGGCATTTCCGCTTGGTGGAGCTTTGGTTGGACGATTTCAAGAACCTGACGGACTATACAGTTCGCTTTGACCCCTCCCATAGCATTGATATTGTGCTTGGCTGGAACGGCACCGGAAAATCAAATCTTTTTGAAGCCTTAGTCATTATTTTTCGTGATCTGCACGAATGGGTAGAGCAGAATCGGTGGCCAGACAAACCAATGAAGGGCTATCGACTACGTTACCAAATGGATGAACAAACAGTAGAGGTCTCTTGGCATCCAGCGGAAATGAAACGCCCCAATTTGAAGATGGTAGTATTTCAAGCAGGTACGAAAGAGTTAGACAACCTCAAAAGTATCAATCGAGGAAAACTACCATTACCCAGATTTATCTTCGGCTATTATTCTGGTCCCACAAATCGTTTGGCTGAACATTTTTTACCAATGAAACAGGCTCACTATGTTCGCTTACGAGAAGCGATATCAGATGATCCTGCCACCCTTACGCACCTCCTGGAGCAGCGGCGGTTCTTTTGCGCCGAAAATCATCACGCAAAATACGTGTTACTCGCCTTTTGCCACAAGGAAGATGCTGATATTAACCGCTTCCTTGAAGAAAGACTGCGGATTGTTGGTTTTGAGTCGGCACTATTTGTGATCCGCAAGCCACGTTGGGCGAAGAAAGGTCAAACTGCTGAAAATTTTTGGGGCGCAACCGGTATCATGCGTCGAGTTATGGAGCGGCTCCGGCGATTTGCCATTGCGCCTATGGTAGTTGAACAGACTATCCCAGACGGTTTTCGCTCGAATCGTGAAGACCACTACTACTTCTTTCTGCCTGATTTGAAGAGCTTGCACGCCTTTGCCGCTGAATACCAGGATGCGCGGACATTCTTCCTCGCTCTTGAGAGTACCGACTTCTCGGAACTGATCTATGACTTGAAAATTCAGGTTCGTGTGAAAGCGACCAATATGAAGCAAGTGCCGATCACGTTTCACGAGTTGAGTGAGGGCGAACAGCAACTGCTCATGGTGCTGGGCTTAATGCGCTTCACGAAATCTCACCAGTCTTTAGTCCTGCTCGACGAGCCGGATACGCATCTCAATCCGCATTGGAGTGTGGAATACCTAAAGCTGTTGACTCGCTTAATGAGCGACGATTCCAGCGAGTCAGAAGAACAACAGACGAGCCAAATTCTGATGTCAACCCACGATCCATTGGTGATCGCAAGCCTGTTCAAAGAGCAGATTCACCTTCTTAAAAGGGATTGGCAGACGGGTGTTTGCAGATGGGATCAGCCAACTGTCAACCCGCGTGGACTTGGATTTACTGGTATTCTCACGAGTGAGATGTTTGGGATGCGGAGCGACCTTGATGAAGAAACGCTCGCGGATCTGGACAATAAAGTTCGCCTTGTAGCTAAGGAGGGCTCCTTGACCCCGGACGAAGTTAAAGATATTGAAGAAATCAACAAACGTTTGGAGGCAGCGGGATTCCAGAAGGCATTCAGCGATCCCTACTACGCGGCTTTTGTCCGTGCATGGGGACGACGACACAGTGAGTTAATGGCTGGCGTTCGATTCCTCAATCCAGAACAACAGGAGGAGATTGATCGGATCGCACGGGAAGTTCTGGAGGAATCTATTGCGGAATTGCAAGCAGAGGCGGTGGACTGATGCGCTGGGTTGACATCGACAAAATTGAGCTTCCAGACGAATGGGAGAAACGGGCTGATGATGCCCTCAATCAATTGCGACAGGAAATCGAGGATGCTGCACAGGCTGCTCAATTGGCTGGGGAGGATATTCCGGCTGCACGAAAGACAGCGATTACAGAGGGATTGAAAAAAAAATCGCGCCAGCAAGTTTGGCGCGATCTCGCCAAGCCGTTATCCATTCTCCGAAATGGAAAGTGCTGGTATTCCGAGAGTAAAAACCCAACTTCTGACAAAGATGTCGATCACTTTCGTCCGAAGAACCGAGTAGCAGAAGATCCTGATCATGAGGGTTACTGGTGGCTCGCATTCCAATGGAATAACTATCGCTACTCATGTCAATGGTGTAACCAACGTCGCGTTGATAACGCAAACGGTACTAAAGGAGGGAAGTTAGATCACTTTCCAGTCGTAGGAAGTTTCAGGGCGCGGCTAGAAACAGATAACTGGAAGCAGGAAGAGGTTGAGCTTCTTGATCCGATCGACCCAGACGACTGGAAACTGCTAACATTTCTTCCCAATGGACAACCTACTCCTACAAAGAATAAAGGCACACGAGAACATGATAGAGCTGCAACTTCGATTTTGGTCTACCATCTTCACTGTAGAGAGCTTGTTGTTGAGCGAAAGACTTTGGCTTCGACTATTCGGAAACTTATTGAAAACATGGAAATGCTCCGTTCAAAAATCACTGATCTTCAAATAAGAGAAGTCTACAAAAATCAACAGAGGGAGCTTCTTCGGGCTATTGATGATGATTCAGAATACTCAGCGGCAGCATTAGCCTACGCACGGGCTGAGATATACAAGATGGAGTGCGGTGACCCGGTAAAGAGGCAGTGGCTCGAAGATATTCTCAATTTGAAGTGAGTATTAAAGGGGTTAAACTAACAACGCTGCTTGTTTGGGGGGATTTAGTCGGAAGTTCCCACGGAGAAATTTTGTTTAATGGGCAATACAGGATTTGAACCTGTGACCCCTTCCGTGTGAAGGAAGTGCGCTACCACTGTGCTAATTGCCCGTAGATAGCTAACATACCACACTAACTCCAGATTCGCAACTAAAATTTTCCCAAAAATTCAGTTGCACTCGACATAATGCCCATAAGACAGGCATTAGTCGAGCCTAGTATCAATCAACCACCCACCAACCCGCCGCTGGGCCGACAAACCGGACGACAATCCACCAACCAACCAACAAACTAATTCCCGTCCAGCTTCCGCGACTTGTCCACTTCACAAAATCTGCGCTTTGGGTTTTCGTGATCGGCAACCAGGGATAGATACGCTCTTCTTGTCCGAACTTGTCCCCGATCGCCTCTTTGCGACGTTTAGATTCGCCCATAATCTTTATTTGCTAATGAAATTTCAATTACAATACCTAAGAAAATTATAGGCCAACAGGTGATCTCAAGCCTGTGTTAGCCAAGTCGTATCCAAATAATCAATCCTCGCAAACGGACTCAAAGCTGCTAAAAATTGCTGTCCATAACTGCGGTGAATCACCCGGGTGTCGAAAATCGCCACTACGCCCTGTCTTTCTCGCACAGGCGCGATCGCCCTTTGCAACTCATTCAGTGCCGCCGGCAACAAATACAACCGAAACCAATCCTTGCGCTGCTCCTTATAATAAGCCACACGCGCCGTCACTAAAGGATTTTCCATTGAAGGAAGCGGCAAAGTGGCGATCGCCAGCAAGTGAGGCGCGCTCAATTCCCCCTGATGTTTGCGCCAAAACTCCCACCCAGTCACCAAAATCCCATTCTCGCTCACATCAGTCTTTTCTACCTGCACCCGAGTACCGAACTCAGAAGCCAAAATCGCCGCCAGCCGAGCCTTCAGCGGTACATCTCCCACAATCAGCACCGTTAAACCCGCCACCGACGCACTCATAAACAGCAAAGTCCGAATTTCTTCAATTAAAACTCCCTGAAATTCCGGTGTATTCGGCAGCGGTAGCCAGTTGGGAATGTACAGTTGAATTAATTCGCTTTGCCGATCAGGCGAAAACTTAACGCTAGTCAATTCAGGAAGTCCCAGCATTTCCCGAAAAATCGGAGCCTTCGGTTCCACATCCACCGCCCCACCAATCAACACCACAGCCCGATCGTCCCAAATTTTGCTCAAAACCTCAGCAACCCGAATCGGCGCGCAGTACAGCGAAAAAGACCCAGCATCCCGATTAATTTGCGCCCATCTCAGTTTTCCGTTGCTTTCCCACCGATGCCAAAAATTAGCCCAAGCCGTCGGAATTAGACGGGAAGATTCGATTCTTTCAAACAGCCCCATCAAGATATTTTGCTCTGCGGTTTCTAGCAAATAGCACTCATCAGGTTTCGCTGGATGCTGAAAGCAAGCCCGCGTTAACAGTACCCGCACTTGCAGAATTGCATCGGCTTCCTGGGGTACAGCCAGCATCAATTCATTCCAGTCTCCCGGATGCAAACTCGCCGTCAATTGCTCGCGCGTCCAAACTTCCAAGTCATCCACACCATCAATAATTGTCGGAATCTTGCTGTGTGGTTGCGCATTAGTCGCCAAGCGCGACGCTAGCCAAGATTGCGGATCTGCTAGCATTAGTCCTGGGAAATCGGTATTTTGGTCATAGGTGGCGATCCTCTTCGAGGGCTTCGCTAACGGGCGATCGGTTTGCAGCCACTCTTGCAATCGCGGAATTTCCACTGCTCTCAAATGCTCGATCGTCCGTGTCGGCGCCACTAAGATCGCAGGCTCCGGCCACATTAAAATCGGCATCAAATAACTGACTCGATACCGCTGTCGGTAAGCTCCTGCGGGAAGCCCCGTTTGGATCAGAGCGCTGCGCCCCAAACGCAAAGCCCGCGCCACGAGACGCGCCATTGTCAAGTGATGCGGCCACTGCGGCTCGGAGTTCGATCGCAGGAAACGGAGTAGCGAGTTGTGGACTTCTACCTCAATCAATCTATTTTGCAGTTGAGATTTCTCAATCAACATAATCAAAACTTGCCAAAAAATCAACTACCTTTTGACCGATCGGCAAACTGAATTTACTTTCCTGACTATTAGCACCTCGCCTACCAAAACTCGGATGAGAATTTACCATCAAAGTCTCCTGTCCCGAACTAATTAAAATAGTCTGGGTAGGTGACTGAAAAAACTTGATTTCCTGACCTGGATTTAGTGCTATTCGCAGCATTTTTATCACCTCATTTAAATTATCTCTCGCTGAGTTCAATGCTTTACACAACTGCACTATCCGTTTTTTCCCCAAATTTTGACTTTCGATAATTTTGCAGATCGCCATCAGATTTTTCTGAGTTTCCAAGGCGTCATTAAAAGGAATAATTGCTAAAAAAGCTGCTGCCAATAAATGCTCGTCGCTATCAAATCTAAAAGTGAGAATTGTCCGGCGGTAGCCGACTTCAATATTCGGAGGACAGCTCATTGGCCCGTAATTTTCAGCTATTTCGCTGTAAGCTGTCGCTAAAGTGCTGTTTGCTGAGTAATCTAAAAGTGCATCAACCACAATTTTTACTAATCCAGGCGTATGATTTAAAAATCTTCTCGATTCTGACGGCGAATTAAATTTTTGAATCTGAGTGCGATCGCCTGCGGGACTCATGTCAACCCACTCGCAAGTAATATCATCTGCAATAATCCCAAACCGGGGAACCAAATATAGTTTTGCCCCTGTTAAAGTTGCCCTCGTCAAATCAGCGCCTACCCAATCTGCGTTAATTAAATTCGTTTCCGTCAAATCAGCGTGAATCAAACTAGCATTAGCTAAATTGGTATTTCTTAAATCTGCTCCGTTGAGGTTAGCTCCGCTGAATTGAGCATCGCTCAAATCTGCGCCATTAAGGTTAGCTCCGCTCAAATCAGCCCATTTGAGGTTAGCTCCGCTCAAATCAGCACCGCTCAGATTCACCTGCTGCAAAGAAGCTTGTCTCAGATCGGCATTGCTCAAATTGACGCCGTTAAGTTCTGCTTTTGTCAAATCCGCGCCGTGCAAGTTAGCTTCAGTAAAGTTAGCTGATAAAGCCGAAGCACCTCTGAGATTTGCACCGGAAAGATTAGCACCACACAGGTTAGCTTCCGTCAGTTTTACCTCTCTTAAATCTGCTTCAGTCAGGTTAGCGCCACTGAAGTTAGTTTTGACCAGTTCGCAGCGGACTAATTCGCCTCTAATCAGGGATGCTCCGATTAATTGAGCTCCAGTTAAATCTGCTCTCACTAAGTTTGCTACGTTGAGAGTCGCCCCGTTTAAAATTGCCCGCGAGAGATTGGTGCTGCTGAGTCTCGCCACGTTTAGGTTAGCTTCGCTCAAGTCAGCTTCGCTCAAATTAGCACCGCTGATGTTGGTAACAAATAAGCTAGCCCGTTTTAAAATTGATTGGCTGAGGTTGATCCGGCTGAGATTAGCTTCATTCAGGTTGATTCCTGTGAAATCTCTCTCCCCTTCTGTGTATCTTTTGACGAGTTCAAATCGTTTGAGAAGTTCTTCAGCTTGCATTATTTTTACCTAACTGAAAGGGCGATCGGCTAACTTTTATATGTCATGAATAGAAATCATCTCAACTTAATTTATCCTATAGCAACCCCCAGGTTATTAGGAGGTTATTAATTGCTGAAGTCATTGCAAAAAATTGCATTTCCACATCGATCTTCTTCCTTCTTCCTTTGGCTATATTTACTCACCAAGTTGATAAAAGCTTTTGACAAACTCAACCACCGTATTTAGTGGCGGGGTTGTGAATCTTTGGGCTTTAATTGCAGGACTAATCGAAGTTTTGTTGACTCCCGGCAAATTTGTCAAGTTTCTGCCAAAATCTGGGTGGTAGTGAACCATCAAACTTTCGCCGCTGGAGTTAGACAGTACAGTTTGGGTAGGCGATTGGAAAAAACTTGACGCTGATTCGCGATCGAGCCGAATTGGCTGGATTTTTATTTCCCCTATTTTTCTAATTGTTTTGGTAAGAGCCACGTTCAATTGCACTACCAGATTTGAGACTCTGACGCCCAGGTTGTTGCCACTTTGGGGTTGAATCATCTTGATCAGAGTAATGAGATTTTTCTGCGTAAATGCTGCGTCGCTAAAGGGAATAATAGCAACGAAAGCTGTGGGAAATAGTTGCTCGTCCTCGTCTATTCTAAATGAGATAACTGTGCGCCGCGAATTAACTTCTATGCTCGGAGGATGGCTCAAACCCGAGTATTGAGCGGCAATTTGGCGGTAGGTAGCAGCGAGGACAAAGTTAGCGTCGGGGTCTAGGGGTCGATCGACAATAATTTGCACTGTCGGCGGTGTAGCATTAAAAAACCGTTGAGATTCTTCTGGGGTAAACCGCTGAATGTGACTGCGATCGCCATTAGGACTGAGGTCAACCCAATCACAGGTAATATCATCTGCTTTGAGATCAAACCTGGAAACTGCGTAAATTTTTGCCCCCGTCAGCGCCGCCCCCGTCAAATCTGCCCCTACCCAATCAGCGTGAATCAAATTCGCTTGAGTCAAATCCGCGTGTACCAGAGTAGCGTTCAACAGGTTGACATTACTCAAATTTGCGCCGTACAAGTTGGCCCCGCTCAATCTCGCTTCATCCAGGTCAGCACCCGTCAGGTTCGCCCCGCTGAGGTCAGCCCAGCGGAGATTAGCGCCTCGCAAGTCAGCGCCGCTGAGATTGGCCTGAGACAGATTAGCTTGTCTGAGTTCGGCATTGCAGAGGTTGACTCCTCGCAAGTCTGCCCTGCTGAGGTCGGCTCTGTGTAAGTTGGCTCGTTCCAAGTTAGCCGCTGTCAAGGAAGCTCCTCTGAGATGAGCTCCGCTGAGGTCGGCTTGCTCTAGATTGGCTTCTCTGAGAGTTGCTTCTCTCAAATCTGCTTCGCTGAGGTTTGCACCGCTCAAGTTAGCACCGCTGAGGTCGGCTCTGATCAGTTCGGCTCTGATCATTGTCGCTTCCACGAGTTGGGCTTCGCTGAGGTCGGCTCGAATCAAGTTAGCGACGTTGAGGATAGCGCCACTGAGGTTGGCTTTGTTGAGATTGGCACCGCTGAGTCTAGCAACATTGAGTTTGGCTTTTCTCATGTTGGCGTTTGACAGATTGGTGCCGCTCATGTTGGTGAGGCTCAAGATTGCCTCGCTGAAATTAGCCCCACTGAGATCGATCCTACTGAGATTTGCCTCGCAAAGGAGGATGGCAGTAAAGTTTCTTTCTCCTGCTGCATATTTGGCGATGAGTTCTTCGGCGTCCATGCTTTTGACTTTCCCTGATATGTTAGGCAGAACAAAGCTTTGTTGTGCCAACCTTTAATTGACGTACTCCCCGCGATAAATCGACGGGGATTCTCAAAGGTTGCATTTCGGT
>ENA-OFCE01001269-OFCE01001269.1-metagenomes-genome-assembly--contig:-NODE-1269-length-13347-cov-3.890009_pt1 | contig 13347 bp, 14 predicted proteins | sample MGYA00153388_OFCE01 | MGnify analysis MGYA00153388
GCACCGTCGCCTACCTCAGTCCCGAGCTGGTGGCCCAGGGCGTGTCCGACGCGCGGACCGACGTCTACGCGGCCGGCATCCTGTTCTACGAGATGCTCACCGGCAGCCAGCCCTACGTCGGCGAGACACCCATCCAGGTGGCCTACCTGCACGTCAACTCGGACATCCCGGTGCCGTCCGACGTCGTCGACTGGCTCCCGCCCGAGATCGACGGGCTCGTGAGCGCGCTTGCCGCGCGCGAGCCCGAGAACCGTCCGATCGACGCCGGCGCGGCCCTCGAGCTCGTCCGGCGCATCCACGCGCTCATCGACGACGAGACCCTCGCGCGACGCGCGGACGTCGCCCCCACGCTCGCGCTCCACCCGGCGATGATCGGCCCCGCCCGGTCCGGTGCGTCCGCGGCCTCGAACGGCACCTCGGCGCGCTCCCTGGCCGACGACGACGAGGCGGACGCCGAGGACGAGGCTGACGACACGACGCCGTCGGCCAGGGTCTGAACCAACCGGCGGACTCCCCGCCGCGCCCGCGTCGCCGAAGCCCGCTGAGGCCCGCGATCGCGCGCCGAGGTTGGAGGTCATCACCACGACGGTGTGGTGGAAATGAGCGGTCTTGCCCGCGGCGTCGGTGAGGGTGCCGAGCGCGTCGCCGAGCGCGATGCGGGCCGCGCGGTGCTGCTGGTCTCCCTCGAGCTCGAGGAGGTGCTCTCGCTCGCCGACCGCATCCTGGTCATCTTCGAGGGGCGCATCGTCGACGAGCTGCCGAAGACCCGTTCCGGCAAGATCATGCGCCGCCTGCTGCGCAGCATCGCCAAGGGCGAGGCCATCACGCAGGACACCAGCACGCTGGAGAACCCGGCCATCCTGGAACAGTTGACGCAAGCCAACTGAGCCTGCCAATCCCGGGCGGTGGTGCATCAGCTACATTGGACGGCTGCGCCACCGCCGGGTGGCGCCCAGGGAGTCTGCCGTGGCGTTTCTCATCATCGGCGTGCTGTTGCTGGCCGGCAAACTGGCAGAGATCGGCCCCATGGGGCAGTGGTCGTGGTGGGTCGTGCTGACGCCCTTTGGCCTGGCCACCGCGTGGTGGGCTGTCTCAGACAAATTGGGCCTAACCCAGCGCAAGGCTATGCAGCGCATGCAAGACCGCAAGGAGAAGCGCCGCGTCGAGGCGATGGAGTCGCTGGGCCTGAACAAGCGCCGCGTCAAGCAGGTGACGCGCGCCGAAGAACAGGTGGCACGGCGCGGTCGCGTCCAACGCTGCGCGTTCCTGCACAAACCCGCGTAACGGTGCGAACCCCGTTCCCGGCCCGATCAGCACCAGCGGCACGGCACCGTCCTGCGGCGGCGCGAACGGCGGGTTGGGGCGGCGGAGGTAGCCGAACACGCTCTCGCCCACCGCCAGATCGCGCATGTGCGTCGAGGCGAACCCCTGATGCACGCCGATCCCCGACCAGGCGGGCGCGTGGACGGTGCCGACGATCAGGTCGCAGGCGTCAGGGCTGACCAACGGCGACGAGGCGATCGAGTAGAAGCGCGGGGCGATCGCCGCCGAATGCTCGACGAACGCGTCGAGGCCGAGCTCGGCGGCGGGGTGCTTCACCAGCAGCCCGAGCAAAGTGAGGCGCGGGTCGGCGACCTCGACCTTCCACACGGCATCGCCGTCGAGCGCGGACAGTGCTGCCTTCGTATTCGGGCACCGCGTCGCGGCGACGACCGCCGCGAGCGCGCGGCGCGGCATCGGCTCCTGGATCTCGATGAAGTCGGTCAGCAATTGCCGCACGGTCACGGTGCGACCGATCGGCAAGTGGCGAAAGCGCCCGCTTGCCCCTGACGGCACGACCTGCATCGCGCCGGGGACGCCGAGCCGCTCGATCGCGAGGTCGACGTTCACCTTTGCGTTGCGCGCGTAGATCGCGAGGTGATCGCCCGCCGCATAGCTTTGCCCCTCGGGCAGATCGACGGTGATGAAGCGCGTCGAGCCGCGCGGCGGTTCGTCGGCGAAGTCCCACAGCCCTTCGGCGGGGCGCGTCATTTCGTCGTTGCGCGCGATGCGCAATTCGACCGCGTGTTCGGGCAGCACCGCCGCGCGCGCGTCGCGCCCATCGACGATCTGCAGGCTCAGTGGCGCGGCACGCGCGGTCTCGCCGCCGCTTGCGCCCAGCGCCTGACCCGCCCACAGCGGGTCTTTGCAACGCGTCAGGTGCCGTGGCACTGCTTGAATTTCTTGCCGCTGCCGCACGGGCAAGGTTCGTTGCGGCCCACCTTGACGGTGTCGCGTTTGACAGTGTCGACCTTGTAGCGCATCTCGCGCGTCAGGTCGTGCAGGTCGGCCACCGCGACGACCAGGTCTTCCATGGCGTCGTCCAGCGTGGTCAGCGGATGTTCCCGCTCAAGCGTGGCCACCACCTCGCGCTCTTCGTCGCTCTCGGCGGGCAGGTGTCGGTACAGGCGCGCCAATGCATTCATCACCGCTTCGTCGGGCAGTTCCATCAGATCGGGAAAGCTCAGCGCTGCGTGCTGGAAGCCAGCCACCCAGGGCATCAGCGACTGCGAGATCGGGTTCAACCCGGCGGCCGGGTCGATCTCGCCCTCGGGCACTGGTTCACGCGGATGTTCATCGTCGAATTCGAGCACCAGCGGATCGAACCAGCCGTCGTCCAACATGGCACGGTTGAGCGCCGCGTGGCGCCGCATGATCAGCGCCGTGGTGCGCTGCTGCCAGGTCGTGTCCACTTCGTCGGGCAGCGGTCGGCCGTCGAAGTCATAGACGTGGGCCAGCCAGGTCGCAGGTTGAAGCAGCACCGGCTGCACCAACACGCCGCACAGGTAGCCGTCGAGCATCACGACGTCCAGTGGTTCCAGCGGCTCGGGCGTGGCCAGCAACAGGTCGTCGAGTTCGGCGAATTCGGCATCGGTAAGGTCGTGCGATGCGACCGGCGTGAGTGGGCGATTGAGCTGCAGCGACATGGAACCTCCAACGCGAAATCCGACATTGTCCTCCGCGACGCTGCAACCGTTCACGCCGCTGCCGCAGTTGCCGTACCTGCGCTCGATGCAGCCGGTGCGCCGTGGTCGAACTCGGCCGTGTCAGCCAGACGCAGTTGTTCAGCGACGTCGATCAACTGTCGCAACAGCCAGCGGTGCGCCGCCGATCGTTCGTGCCGCACATGCCACAGCGCGTCGACGAACACGCTGCCTGGCGACAACGGCAGCTCGCGCGTGATCAGCCGATCGGCGAACCCGCTCACTTCCAGGAAGCGCGCCGGCAACACGGTCAACAGGTTGGAATCGACCACCGCCAGCGCGGCGGTGAAGAACTGGTTCACGGTGAGCGCGACGTCGCGGCTGCGATTCAGACTGGCCAGCGCCTGATCGACAAAACCGTGCGGCCGTCCCGAAAAGCTGACCAGCACATGGCGCGCGGCACAGAAAGCGTCGAGGCTGAGTTCGACCCCGGCGAGCGGATGGTCGCGCCGCATCGCGCAGACGTAGCGACTCTCCGCCAGTCGCTGATGCCGCAGCGTTGCGATATCGCCCAGCGCGACCAGCGCGGCCACGGCTTCCGGAAAGTGTCCGATCGCGAAATCGACGTCGCCTTGGGCCAGCAGATCGCGCGGGTCGCGGCTCTCCAGCGGCCGAACGCTCAGGTGACTGCGGACACCGGCCGCCTCGAAGCGTGTCATCAAAGGCGGCATCAACAAGGCGGCCACGGCATCCACCATTGCCATGCGGAAAACCCGGTTGTCCGTGGTCGGGTCGTGTACGGCGGGTTCCAACGCATGACGCAACTGCCCCAGTGCATCGCGCACCTGCGGCCACAGCGCCTCGCCAAAGGCCGTCGGCCGCACGCCTCTGGCAGTGCGTGTGAGCAAGTCCTCACCCACCGAATCGCGCAGGCGCTTCAAAGCGTTGCTGACGGACGGTTGCGTCATCGACAGCTGCTCGGCGGCACGCGTGATGTTGCCCTCAGCCATCACGGCATCGAACACCCTCAGCAAATTCAGGTCGAGCGTACGGAAGTTCATGACAGCCAATGACATTCGCATTGTGAATGCCTGCCATTCACGACATTCGCTCAAGGAGATCAGTGTTTACCCTACACTGCACTGCAACATCAATTCAGACGTCAAGGAGTAAACAGTCATGGCACACACCACTTTTCATGCCGGAATGCAGACCGCGAGCTCACCGAATTTCGCCGAGGTGCTGCACGAACGGCTGGCTGGCTTTCAGAAATCGGCGACGACGTTGCTCGCGCAGTTGCGTCCACCCGTCGCCCTGATGCGGCCGACTCGCGCGCAAGAAGCAGATCGCGTTCGGGCCCTCGCGTCGACTTACAGGACCAGCGACCCCGGCTTTGCTGACGACCTGTTCGCGGCGGCCGACCGGCATGAACTCAAGCAAGACGCCTGACAGCAAGCAATTCAACCTTCAAGGAGTTCAACCATGAACACCACCGCCCCGTCTTTCAGCGGTGTACTCGGCATCACGTCGACCGCGACGCCGGTCACCGCGTTCCCCTCGTTGGGAGCCGTATCGCGCAGGGTCGCACAGTGGCTGCGTTCCGGCCTGTCAGCCAGCCCCGCGCAGAGAGACCTGCAGGTGCGGTCAGCGCTGCTGCGGTTGGCCGACAGCTACGAAGCGACCCAGCCCAGCTACTCTGCGGATCTGCGGGCAGCCGCCACCGCCGAACCGGGCAGCCCGATCAGCCGGGCCTGAGCGGCGCCGGTCGCCCTTCGCGCCCCTCTGCCGCCTTGAGGACGGCAAAGTCCTGATCGTCGATTCGGACTTCGATCCGGCGCAAGGTTTTCACCAGTTCGGCGGGCAGGTGATGCGCGAGTTGTCGGAACAACTGCTCGTGCAGCAGCAACTCGGCGCGCCACTCGGTCGGGTCGACCGAGGTGGCCAGCTCGAAGCTGCTTTGGGTGAAGTCCAGGCCCGCCCAGTGGAGGTCGCCGTAGCGCGGCGTCACGCCGAACACCTGATTCTCGCCAGAGGCGCTGCCCTGGACGCGCTCGACGATCCATTGCAGCACCCGCATGTTCTCGCCATAGCCAGGCCAGATGAAGTTGCCATCCGGTCCCTTGCGGAACCAGTTGACGCAATAGATCTTCGGCAGCGGGTGGCCGGCTTGTTGGAGGCTGCGCCCCAGGTCGATCCAGTGCTGGAAGTAGTCGCTCATGTGATAGCCGACAAACGGCAACATGGCGAACGGATCGCGCCGCACCACGCCTTGGGCGCCTGCGGCTGCCGCCGTGGTTTCCGAGCCCATCGTCGCGGCCATGTAGACGCCCTCGTGCCAGTCGTACGACTCGGTCACCAGCGGCACCGTGCTGGAACGCCGTCCACCAAAGATGAATGCATCGATCGCCACGCCGTTCGGGTTGGACCATTCCGGGTCGAGAGCGGGGTTGTGGGTGGCCGCCACGGTAAAACGTGAGTTGGGATGGGCTGCCTTGGCCCCGGTCTGGCGCGCGATGTCGGGCGTCCAGTCCTGCCCCTTCCAATCGACCAGGTGCTCGGGCGCTGTCTCGGTCATGCCTTCCCACCAGACATCGCCTTGGTCCGTGAGCGCCACGTTCGTGAAGATCACGTCGCGCCGCAAGGTCTGCATGCAGTTGAAGTTGGTGTGCTCGTTGGTGCCCGGCGCCACGCCGAAATAGCCGGCTTCGGGGTTGATGGCATACAAGCGCCCGTCCGCATGCGGCTTGATCCAGGCGATGTCGTCGCCGATCGTCGTGACCGTCCAACCTTTCATCGCATCGGGCGGGATCAGCATGGCGAAGTTGGTCTTGCCGCAGGCGCTCGGGAACGCCGCGGCAACGTGGAACTTGCGGCCGGCCGGTGTCGTGACACCCATCACCAGCATGTGCTCGGCCAGCCAGCCCTGTTCGCGGCCCATGTTGGAGGCGATGCGCAGCGCGAAGCACTTCTTGCCGAGCAGCGCGTTGCCGCCATAGCCGGAGCCGTAGCTCCAGATTTCTTCCGTCTCGGGGTAATGCACGATGTACTTCGTGGCGTTGCACGGCCAAGCGCAGTCGGCCGCGCCGGACCGCAGCGGAGCACCCACGCTGTGCATGCACGGCACAAAATGACCGTCCGGGCCCAGCACCTCGAGCACCGCCTTGCCCATGCGCGTCATGATCTTCATGTTGACCACGACATACGGGCTGTCGGTCAGCTCGACGCCGATGTGCGCAATCGGCGAGCCCAGCGGCCCCATCGAGAAAGGCACGACGTACATCGTCCTGCCCTTCATCGCCCCTTTGAACAACGCCGCCTCACCGGTTTGCAGGATTGCCCGCATCTCGTCGGGCGCCATCCAGTTGTTGGTCGGGCCTGCGTCTTCCTGGCGCTGCGAGCAGATGTAGGTACGGTCTTCGACCCGCGCGACATCGCCGGGGTCGCTGCGCGCCAGATAGCTGTTCGGGCGTCGCGCCGGATCGAGCTTCAGGAACGTGCCCGCGGCCACCAGCCGCGCGCACAGTTGGTCGTATTCGGTGCTGCTGCCGTCGCACCAGTGCACCGCGCTCGCCTCGGTCAACGCGGCCATCTCCGCCACCCAGTCCACCAGCCGGCCGTGGTGCAAGCCCGCCGGCACGTTCCATTGCAAGCCTTCCATGACGGGACGATTCATGACGGGTCCTGAAGTTGTTCAAATGTGTCGATGAGCCACCGGAGAGGCATCGCCTGCCATACCCCTGGCGAATCGAGATCGGCGGGGGCCTCGCGTTGATCGAAGTTACAGCAGGTTTCAGCCCGCCACATTGATCCGTTCGGGTTTACACGGCGATAGCCGGAGGGCTTTGCCCGTTGCGCATCTTCCATTGATGGGGTCCATCTCTTGCGCTGCGCGCCCCTTCGTTCGCGTCCAAAACGGCCCAACACCAGGCGGCCCAACACCAGGCTTCAGGTTCCCGGTGCGAGCCCGGCGGCGACCATAATCAGCGTGAAATCGACTGCTTCGAGGTTGCGTCCGCGAGCGTTGCGCTGTAGCCGCTTGCTCACCTCGACGAGGCGGCCGTCGCAGCCGAACTTTCGCGCAAACCCATCTTGCTCAAGTTCATCTTGACGAACCGGACCCACATGCCGACGCCGCGCACCCTGGTCAGCCTGAATGTCGCCGTGGCACGTGCAGTTCAGATCAACGGCCGCAAGGTGATGTCGGCGATCGGCAAGACCGCCACGGCCGGTCCGGTTCAGGCGCGCCTGCTGGGCCTGGAAGGCGACGAACAGGCCGATCTGTCGGTGCACGGCGGCCTGAGCAAGGCGGTTTATGCCTATCCCGTCGAGCATTACCCGTTCTGGCAGACCGTGCGGGCGCAGGCCCGCGTGGCGCTGTGGGACGAGGCCCTGCCGCACGGCTCGTTGGGAGAAAACCTCACGCTGTCCGGGCTGCTCGAGTCGCAGGTCTGGATCGGCGACGTGCTGAGGTTTCCGAACTGCGCACTGGCCGTCAGCGAGCCGCGCTTCCCCTGCTTCAAGTTCAATGCCGCGATGGGCTTCAACCAGGCGTCGAAGTTGATGTCCGCCAATGCCTGGTGCGGCTTTTATCTGGCGGTGCGTGAGCCGGGCCTGCTGCAGACCGGCGAGCCGTTCGAGCTGGTGCCGGGGCCCCGCGACGTGGCGATCCCGGAGTTGTTCCGTGCCCGCACGGCGCGCCGTTCCGGTTGAACCGCGCCCTGGCGACGCGGCCGCAACCGGCCGCCACGGCGGCGGGCGTGTCGCGCCGAAGCCTCGGTGCAGAGGCAGTGAAGCGTCACGCCTCGACAGGCTGCAAGACGGGGTAGTCGGTGTAGCGTTCGGCGCCACCGCCGTACAGCGTCGCCGGGTTAGGCGGCGCCAGCGGCAGACCGTCGCGCAGGCGGCGCACTTGGTCAAGGTTGCCGATGAACGGGCGGCCGAACGCCACCAGATCGGCCGCGCCGCTGGCCACCGCCTCGATCGCCATGGCCCGCGTGTAGCCGTTGTTGACCATCCAGGAGCCACCGGCGTGGCCCTGCTTGTAGCGGCTGCGCAGGCCGGCGTCGTCGATTGGCGCGATGTCGCGCGCACCACCGGTCTGCCCTTCGACGACGTGCAGGAACGCCAGCTTCAGCGGGTTGAGCTGTTCGACCACAGGGTTGAACAGCGCCTGCGGGTCGCGGTCCGGTCCGGAATCGTTGACGGGCGTGACCGGTGACGAGCGCAACCCCGGCGAGCGGCGCCAACCTCGTCACTCACCGCCTGCACCACCTCCGGCAGCAGACGGGCGCGGTGGGCGATGGAGCCGCCGCACGCGTCGTTGCGGTCGTTGATGCTGTCGCGCAGGCTGTTCGAGCAGGTAACCGTTGGCCGAATGCACCTCGGCGCCGTCGCGACCGGCCTGCACGGCGCAGAGATGCCGCGTGCCGGTAGTCGGCGACGATGCGCGGAAGTTCGTCGAGGCACAGCGCGTGCGGCGTCGACACGTCCACGAAGCCGTCGGTCGTGAAGGTCTTGCCGATCGCCCGGCGCGCCGTGGGCGACACCGGCGGCTGTCCGCCCGGCTGCAGCGACACATGCGAGATGCGCCCTGCGTGCCACAGCTGCGCGACGATCTGGCCGCCCGCCGCTTGCACCGTGTCGGCGACGCGGCGCCAGCCGGTCACCTGCTCGGCGTTGTAGGTGCCCGGCGTGTCGAGGTACCCCTGCCCTTCGGCGCTCACCTGCGTCGCCTCGCTGATGATCAGCCCGGCGCCAGCGCGTTGCTGGTAATACTGCGCCATCAGCGCGTTCGGCACCTGCCCGGCGCTGGCCCGATTGCGCGTCGGCGGCGCCATCACGATGTGGTTGGACAGGCTCAGGTCGCCGCAGCGGGTCGCATCGAACCGGTGGGGCATGGGCCGGCGTGCAATGGAGTGAGGTTGGATGGTGGTCGGTCGCAAGGACAAACCCTTGTCCCATGCTTCGGGTCTGGCTGGTGTCGATGTGGCAGCGGGCGCAGTCAGCGTGACAGTCCGGTCAGGCCTGCCGCCCGCACCGGCCCGCGTACAGTGGCGGGTCACACACTCACCGAGGGCGTCCCATGCTGGCCTATCGACACGCCTTCCATGCCGGCAACCACGCCGATGTGCTCAAGCACACCGTGCTGACGATGGTGCTGCGCTACATGAACACCAAGGACAAGCCGTACCGGCTGGTCGACACACACGCCGGTGCCGGCGGCTATTCGCTGGAAGGGCGCCACGCGCAGAAAAAGGGCGAGTTCGAGCAGGGCATCGCCCGTTTGTGGAAGCGCGACGACCTGCCGCCGGCGCTGGCCGATTACATCCACCTGGTGCGCCGGTTCAACCCCGGCGGCGACCTCGAGCCCGGCAGCGCCGCGGTGCTGCTCGAGCAATACCCCGGCTCGCCCGCCTTTGCCCAGATGCTGCTGCGCCCGCACGATCAGCTGCGCCTGTACGAACTGCACCCGACCGACCACCGCATCTTGCAGTCCTACATCGGCGAAGCGCGGGGTGCCGAGGTCTACGACACCGACGGCTTCGAGGCTCTGAAGGCGCAATTGCCGCCCAGCACGCGGCGCGCCGTGGTGTTGATGGACCCGAGCTATGAAGGCCACGGCGACTACAGCCGTGTGGTCGCGGCGCTGCGCGACGGCATCCATCGCTTCGCCGACGGCGTCTACATGGTCTGGTACCCGCAGGTGACCAAGCTCGAGGCGGCGCAACTGCCGCGGCGGCTCGAGGCGCTTTCGCCCAAAGGCTGGTTGCACGCCCGCCTGACGGTGCAGCAACCCGACAGCCAGGGTTTCGGACTGTCCGGCAGCGGCGTGTTCATCATCAACCCGCCGTACACGCTGCACGCGCAACTGCTCGGGTTGCTGCCGTATCTGGTCGACGTGCTCGGCCAGTACGACGGCGCCAATTACCTCCTGGAGCAGCGCGTGGCCTGATCGGCCGCCGCACCTCGATGTTGCTCAGGCCGTTCAGCCGCGCTGCGCTGGTGCGCGTCGCGCCGTTCGCCGCGTTCATGCTGCTGCTGGCAGCGCGCGGCGCGGTGCCGGCCGACGGCTCCTGGGGATTCGACGGCCGCTCGCTGTACGGCCTCACGCTGCTCGTGGTCGGCGCCATGCTGGCGTGGTTCTGGCGCGACTACGGCGAGCTGACGAGACAAAACCGGCCGGGGTTGCGCGACTGCCTGCTGGCCGTCGCGGTCGGTGTGGCGGTGTTCCTGCTGTGGATCCAGCTCGATGCCGACTGGATGCGGTTGGGCGAGCCGACCGCGGGCTTTCGTCCGCTCGATGCGCAGGGCGCCCTGAATTGGCCGCTGGTGCTGGTGCGATGGCTGGGCGCGACGCTGCTGGTGCCGGTCATGGAAGAGCTGTTCTGGCGCTCGTTCCTGATGCGCTGGATCCAGGCGCCGCAGTTTCAGTCGGTCGATCCGCGCCGGGTCGGCCTGAAGGCGGTGGTGTTGTCGACCTTCGTCTTCATGCTGGCGCACACGCTGTGGCTGGCGGCGATCGTTGCCGGTCTCGCCTATGCCTGGCTGTATCGGCACACCGGACGGCTCTGGGTGGCGGTGCTGGCGCATGCGGTGACCAACGGCCTGCTGGGCGCGTGGGTCGTGCACACCGGGAACTGGCAATTCTGGTGAGCGCGCGCGGGTTCATACACCGCGCTCACACGCCACGTACTGACACGCCGCGGACTCACACGCCGCGCGCGCGGTCGGCCTTGAATTGGGCTGCATAAGCGGCGAAGCGACCCTTGTCCAGCGCGGCGCGGATCTCGCTCATCAGGTTCAGGTAGTAGTGCAGGTTGTGGATGCTCGCCAGCATCGGGCCGAGCATTTCACTGCAGCGGTCGAGGTGATGCAGGTACGCCCGGCTGACACCACCGACGGTGCCATGCCCGTCGGGGCCGGGCCGGCCCGCGCAGGTGTAGCAACGGCAACTCGGATCGACCGGACCGGCATCGGTCTTGTGTCGCGCATTGCGCAGCTTCAGGTCGCCGAAGCGCGTGAACAGGTGGCCGTTGCGTGCATTGCGGGTCGGCATCACGCAGTCGAACAAGTCCACGCCCTGCGCCACCCCCTCGACCAGATCTTCCGGCGTGCCCACGCCCATCAGATAACGCGGCTTGTCGACCGGCAGCCGGTGCGGCGTGTGCGCCATGATGCGCAGCATCTCGTTCTTCGGTTCGCCCACGCTGACGCCGCCGATCGCGTAACCCGGCAGGTCCAGCTCGACCAGCGCAGCGAGCGACGCTTCTCGCAGGTTCTCGTGCATGCCGCCCTGCACGATGCCGAACAGCGCGTTCGGATTGCCCAGCCGCACGAATTCGTCGCGGCTGCGCGCGGCCCAACGCAGGCTCAATTCCATCGAGCTGCGCGCCTCCTGCTCCGTCGTCAGTCGGCCCTGGTTCTCATACGGCGTGCACTCGTCGAACTGCATCACGATGTCGCTGTTCAGCACGGTCTGGATCTGCATGCTGACTTCGGGCGTCAGGAACAGCTTGTCGCCGTTCACGGGCGAGGCGAATCGCACGCCTTCCTCGCTGATCTTGCGCATCTCGCCCAGGCTCCACACCTGGAAGCCGCCGCTGTCGGTCAGCATCGGCTTGCGCCAGCCCTCGAACTGGTGCAGCCCGCCAAACTGGCGCAGCACGTCCACGCCCGGACGCAGCCACAGGTGAAAAGTATTGCCCAGGATGATCTGCGCACCCATGTCGAGCAACGAGGCCACCGTCACGCCCTTGACCGTGCCGTAGGTGCCCACCGGCATGAAGATCGGCGTCTCGACCACGCCATGGTTCAGCGTCAGTCGCCCGCGGCGCGCGTGGCCTTCGGTGCGGAGCAAATCGAACTTGAGCATGTGAAACGAGGCACCGATGAAACACCGATTGTCTGGGTGAAACCGCTGCGGCCGCGCGCGCTTTGAGACGTTTGCTTGCTGAGCAGCCATCGCTCTCACGCGGCGTACGCCGTTCTGCACGTCCGTCGTCCCATTCACGGGTCGCCCTGGCGCCCGAGGCGGGTCAACCTCGTGCTGCGCGCCCCAGCAGCATCGCATCCCCGTAGCTGAAGAACCGGTAGCGTTCTCGCACTGCGTGCTCGTACAGCGCCATCACGTGCGCATGCCCGGCCAGCGCGCTGACCAGCATCAGCAGCGTGCTTCGCGGCAGGTGGAAGTTGGTCAGCAGCAGGTCGACCACCTGGAACTCGAAGCCGGGTGTGATGAAGATGTCGGTGTCGCGGCTGCGGGCTTGCAAGGTGCCGCCGAGCGCGGCCGATTCGAGTGCGCGCAGCGTGGTGGTGCCGACCGCCACGATGCGGCCGCCGGCGGCGCGGGTGCGGTCGATGGCCTCGACAGTCGCTTCGTTCACTTCAAACCATTCGCTGTGCATGCGGTGCTCGGCCAGGTTGTCGGAGCGCACCGGCTGGAACGTGCCGGCGCCGACGTGCAGCGTCACGGTTGCCCGGCCGACGCCGCGTTGCGCCAGCGCCTCCAGCACCGCGGCGTCGAAGTGCAGCGACGCCGTGGGCGCGGCGACCGCGCCCGGCCGGGCTGCGAACACGCTTTGGTAGCGGCGCTCGTCGTCGGCGCCGTCGGCGTGGGTGATGTAGGGCGGCAGCGGCACGTGGCCATGGCGCTGCAGCAGCGTCAGCGGGTCGTCCGGAAAGCGCAGGTGGAAGAGCGATCCGTCCGGGCCGCCGCGCCCGAGCACCTCGGCCTCGAAGCCGGCGTCGCCCGGCGAGCGCACGAACTGCACGCGGCCGCCCGGCCGCGGCGACTTGCTGGCGCGCAGGTGCGCCATGACCTCATGTTGCGGCAACACGCGTTCGACCAGCGCTTCGACGCTGCCGCCGCTGGCCTTGTGGCCGAGCAGCCGCGCCTTGATCACCTGCGTGTCGTTGAGCACCAGCAGGTCGCCGCGCCGCAGCAGGTCGGGCAGGTCGCGAAAGGCCCGATCGACGAAGGCGGTGCCGCGCCCGTCCAGCAGCCGCGAGCCGCTTCGTTCGGGGCTCGGATGCTGGGCGATCAGCGCGTCGGGCAACGTGAAATCGAAGTCGCCCAGAGTCCAGCGGCGCAGAGGGTCGGGCGGTTCGGTGGGCATGCCGGCGGGGCGCGGTGGCGCCGCAAACTTCGGGGTGGGAAGGGGGCAGAATTGTCCCATGCCGACCGCAGCCGCCACCCCGTCCACCGGACGCGCCGGCGCGCCGGCCCGGGCCGCGGCACCACGCGACAAGTCGGGCCCGCAGAAGGCCATGGAAAAGCTCGGACTGCTGCGCGACATCGACCTGGCGCTGCACCTGCCGCTGCGCTACGAGGACGAGACCCGCCTGACGCCGATCGGTGCGCTGCGCGACGGCGACACCGCACAGG
>ENA-OFCE01001271-OFCE01001271.1-metagenomes-genome-assembly--contig:-NODE-1271-length-13343-cov-21.986454_pt1 | contig 13343 bp, 7 predicted proteins | sample MGYA00153388_OFCE01 | MGnify analysis MGYA00153388
AAGAAGGACTAAAGTCCTCACTACAAACCTCAGTAAGAAGAAGGACTAAAGTCCTTACTACAAACCTCAGTTTCCAACCGCCGAGGATTTTAATAAACATGAAATAATACAATACCTAAAACCTCAATTCATATTCAGCAGTGACGCGATTGTCTCCTTGAAAATTAGTCGAACCTCTGAGCAAAATTTGGTCGCTGATCCGATACCGCAAATTAAATTCAGTCGGCTGATTTGCTGACAAAACTCGAATAATTGATGCTGAAATATTACGGGTGATATCAGCCCCAACTTCTAAACCTAAACCAAGTGAACCTGCACCGGCAGTCCCAGAACTCGATCGCCCTCCTTGTACTTCGTTACCTCTGATCCGAGTCGGAAATAGGCGAAATTCGCTCAATCCTGTGGCGTTGGTAATCACAGATTGCAGGTTGTTAAATAAACCGCCACCGGCTAAATTGGCGATCGCCAGTGTACTGTCTCCCTGTCCTAATGTCTGCACGAAACTGCCCCCTAATAGCGCTACAATCTCTGTGGACGATCGACCTGGAGAGCTCCTCAACTCCAGATTTTCGGCCAACTGGGAGGCTTTACCCTTGACTAATGCTTGAATTCGGACACTCCGCACGCTGCCAAAACCTGTAGGTTCGTCGGCTATTTCAGATGCGACAGATGTTCCCGGAGTGCGGAACCGCGTTACTTCCTGCACCGAAGTTGCCAATCTCACATCCAGCGTCGGATCGAGTCCTTGTGCTGGTACAAAGGTAGCAGTCTGCGGGTATCCTCGATCGAGTCTAAACTGCGTGGTAAACAAATTCACCGAACCAGAAGTCAACCGAATCGTACCCTCCGGGCGAATATCCTCTAAAGTTCCGTTGACTGTCAAACCCCCAGTCGCCTGAAAATTCAATATCGGTGCACTCGTTACCCGAACTCCCCGCCCCAACTTTAGTTGCAAATTGTTTAACCCAATCTCAAAGGAAGGGGAAGTCGGAGTCGCAGAGGAAGGGGAAACCTCAGTAGTGGGAGAAACAGAAACCTCAGTCGCACTAGAAGCAGAAGGAGAAGCAGAAGTGGCCGCAGCTAACGAAGTTCCACCACCTGCGCTGGGCAGAAATACTTCACCCTCGTACAGTTCAATATTACCGCTCAACTGCGGGCGCAAAGCCGTGCCTGTTGCTTGGACTTGACCGACTACGTTACCACGATACAATCCTCTGAGATTTAGGGCTAACTTGTCGAGATTCACTGCTAAGGGATTAGCAGAATCGACATCGCCCTCAGCAAAGGGCACAGACAGCGGAATCACGCCCTGGGCGACTATTTCGCCCTTAGTCAACTGTCCGCGAATTCTCTCTACCCGAATTCGATCGCCCTCAAAGCGCACCGCCCCAGTCAGCCCTGTAATCGGTTCTGGGAACGCCCGCGCTCGGACGGTGGCATTTTCAAAATTGGCGATTCCTTGCGCTATGGGCTGTTGCAGCGTCCCTCCCACGCGAATTTGCACCTGTCCCTTACCGCTGACCCACGCAACTTCTGGAGTCAATACATTAATAATTGCTAATCCTTCATTTTGCAAATTCGCCCTCAAATCGATTTGATTACTGTCGGCTTTGACTGTGGCAAAAGGCAACTCAAAAGGCAAACTTCCGGCGACTTCAATCGGTTCGGTCTGAGTTACCAAAGCGCTGCCGCCAAAATTCAGGCGGGCGTTGCTATAACTAAAACTGCCGTCGGCTTTTTTAATCGGTTCTCCGTTTAGCGTCCCGTCAAGCAAACTCAATTCTCCAGCGAGTTGTGGATTTTCCAAACTGCCGGCCAAATTTGCCCGCAAATTCAAATTTCCCGTGACATCCACAAAGGGTAATTCGATTAGTTTTGCCAACTCTTCCACCGGGACATTTTCGATTCGCAACTGCCCGGATTGAGCTTTCTGCCCGAGTTGTCCCGAAAAGCCGATCGCACTTTTGCCCGATCGAATTTCCAACGGCAAAACAGTTAAAATCCCGTCCTGAAAACTGCCCTCAATACTGAACTTTTCGGCGACATATTTGCCCCACCGCCAGTCATCGCCTGCAACGTTAAATTGAGCCTGCACGCCCGTTCGCAAAGAACCTGCGACAGCAATTTCCCCGCCAAAAGTTCCCTGCAATTGAGATAAGGGAGGCAATTTTTCCGATGTTTTAACAGCCTGCTGCTGCTGCAAAATTGCTTCGATTTCTGCCAAGCGACGCAACTGTTCGATTAACGGGGCTTCCGGTTCTCCGACTGCCACAGTTTGGACATCGCCACTGTTACCATAAACCGGAGGTTTTAAGCCTCGGGCTAAATCGCCTAAATTGAAATATTGCAAAGCGGCTAAAACCTGCTGCAAATCGCCTTGCTGGATGTTAACTTTTCCGGCAAATTCCGGGTTTGCGCCTGCTTTCACATTGCCAGAAATTAAGTATTGACCGCTACCTTGCCGGAATATGCCGTTAGTCAAAGTAGCGCTGCCGTTAGCGTAGCTAAATTCGGCTTGAAAACTGTCACCTTTAATGTAGCCGATCGCAGGTTGGGCGATCGCAATTTGTCCGCTTGCTTGCAAAGTCGCCGGATTTAGCGGCATCTTCCAACCGGGCACATTCACTTGTCCAGAAACCGTACCAGTTATCGGCCCTAAACCAGCATCTTTACCCGGTGATAGATTCAAAGCTGCGAGGGGAAAGTCGCTTAAATTGACTCGCAAAGTTTCGCCCTCAGTTTGGCCGCTGGCGATGGATTCCCCGCGTTTGACTAAGAAAGATGTCGGCAGGAAAGATTGATTTAAAGCGATTTCAATTTTGTCGTTGACGCCGGCCAAACGCAAATCCACACTTTTGCCAGAACCCGCATTCACTTTCCCAGCCAGTACCGGATCAAAAGCGACTTGATTTACAGCTAAATTCCGCACTTCCATGTCGCCAACTAAGCTGAGGGCTGCCAGAGTTCCGGTGAGGCGGCCGGTAAAATCGACATTGCCGCGTAGGGGCTGATTATTCTCTGAAGGATTTTTGACACCAATTGGTGTCAAAAATCCGAGTTGTTCAGTTGGCAAGGCTGCCAGGTTAAAGTTGGAGAGCCTGACATTCAAATCTAGATTGGAAATTGAGGGCAATCCTTTACCTGCGAATTCGACGTTAACCAAGCCGTTGGCTGTCAAACCGGGAGTTGTAGCTTTCTCAATTTCTATCCGTTTGCCATCCCAATTAAATATGGCGTCAAAAGGTTGTTTCAGAAACGGCAATTCTGAGATGCGGAAACTGCCGCCGGCGCGAACATTTTGCGGGGATGCGGCAATCGGGCCGGACAAATTGACATTACCGTTAAATAGTCCTCGAAGTAAGGGGAGATTTTGGGCTTGAGAGACTAAACCTCCGGCTTGCAAGCTTTGGCGCTGAGATTCAAAGGCTTTCTGGAAGCGACTTAGGGCAATTTGTCCGCCAGAAATGGATGCGCGCCAATTCCCAGATTCGGCGCGGCCAACCGCATTGACAATACCGCCGCCGTTGGCGAGTCGAATTTGTCCGTCGCCCTTGGCGGTGATGCCGTTGGCGGTGAGATTATCTACACTTCCCAAAAGGCGGACTTTGCCGTCGAGGATGCCGTCGATTTCTCGCGGTAAATTGGTTGTCAGCAAACCGGTTTGTTTGAGGGTTTGTTCCAGATTGGCTAGGGCGACGCCGTTGGTTTCTAGGGATGCTTGCCAGTTACCGTTTTCCAATTTGGCCGTAGTGTCGATCGCCCCTAGTCGATCGGCCAAAATCCGTCCTTCCCCACTAGCACGAATTCCCTTCGCTGTCAAATTATCCAAACTACCCGCTGCTTGGAATTGGCCGTTAACTCTGCCGTCAAATCCTTTAGGCAAAGTCGCGGTGAGAGTAAACAGTTGAGTATCGCGGATGGTTTTTTCTAAGCGACTGAGAATAACTCGATCGAGATCCGCGACAGCTTGCCACCGTCCAGCATCCAATTTTCCCTTAAAATCAACCGTACCGTCGGCAATCTTTAATTTACCGCTGCTGTTGACAGAAACATCGGCGACGGTTGATTTGTCAAGACTTCCCGCCGCTTGAATTTGATTCGATATTTGTCCGTCAATCGATTTGAGATTTTGGATTTTGGATCTTAGATTGTTGATATTGGCGACTATTTGGGGATTGTCAGCCGTGAAAGCCAAGCCCACATCTAACAGTGGCAATCCTAAATTTACCAGGCGGCTGATGGAAGTGCGATCGGTTTCTGCGGTTCCTTGCCAATTTCCGGCGGTCAATTCTCCTTTAAAATTCACACTGCTGCCGGCCAGATTGAGTTTGCCACTTCCGCTGGCATTGATGCTGTTCGCGGTCAAATTGTCAAGACTTCCCGATGCTGTAAATTGACTCGATAGCAGTCCGTCAATCGATTTGAGATTTTGGATTTTAGACTTAAGATTGTTGAGATTGGCAGATTGCTGATTTTCGGGATTGAATGCGGCAGCCACATCTAACAGCGGCAGTGTCAAATCTACCAAGCGGGCGATAGAAGTGCGATCTGTTTCTACTTTTCCCTGCCAATTTCCCCCGGTCAATTCTCCTTGCAGATTGACATTGCTGTCGGCAATATTCAGTTTGCCGTTGGTGCTGAGATTGATACCACTAGCGGTTAAATTGTCAACATTTCCCGAGGCTTGAAATTCACCAGCTAGCTGTCCGTCAAGGGATTTGAGATTTTGGGTTTTGGATTTGAGATTGTCGAGATTGGCGGGATTCTTCAGTGCTAAAAATGGTAAGCCGATATCAATCAAGCGATTCAGAGCAACTTTGTCAGTCTTACCATAAGCTTGCCAGCGACCTGATTCCAGTTTGCCATTCACATCAACAATACTATCAGCAATATTCAGCGTTCCTTTGCCCGTCGCCGCGATCGCATTTAAACTCAAATCGTCCAGAGTTCCCGCTGCTTCGGCGGTGCCGGTGAACAAACCTGCTAATTCAGGAGGTAAATTAAGTCCTGGTACGAGTGGCTGTAAACTGTTTACTGCCACGCGATCGCCTGTTATCAAAGCTTGCCACTGACGGTCTTTGAGCGCCGCATCCACATTCACAGTAGCGTCGCCAATTTTCACAATTGTATTTTGCAAATCCGCCGAATTGCGCCCGGCTCGAATTTCACCAGCAGCGGGAAAAGTCCCCTGTGGTGCTTGCCATTGAGCTCTAGCTTGAACGTTATCTAACGGCCCGAAAACTTGAGCTTTTGCAGAGATACTGCCAATTTTAACAGCAGCCGGAATCGGGAGAGCGTAAATTTGGGCGATCGCATCTGCGGGCAAGTTTTCGGCTTGCAAATCAAAGACTAAACCCGATCGCGAATTCTGACTTCCCAACCCGATCTCAACTTCACCTTTGCCACCAATTTTACCACCCGCCGTCGGCACGACCAACATATCGCTCAAAGTCAAAGCTAAAGAGGAAAACGGGGGAATTGACGATTGAGAATTGGGAGTCGGAGTTTGAGCCATTCTCCCGCGTTCCAGTTTAAAATTAGTGCTAATATTTTTTAATTGCAGGCGATCGACCGTAGCGGGTTTTGTTGATGCGATCGTACCTGCCAAGATCGGCTGTGCCGCAGTCCCAGTCAGCTTAGCATCTACCTTCAATTCCCCCGCCACCGGCACGGGCAATACTACTTTTTGACCTAATTCTTGTTCCAGTGCGCTGACCACATTTGCCACAGCCACTGGTTGCACGTTTGTTACCAGATCGAACCGAGCTTGTTCGAGATCGAAATTAGTTCCAGTTGCAACTGTTCCTGCTATTGCAACCGGAATTAGGCCGTAATTTGCCGTCAAACTATCGACAATCAAATTAGTTCCCTGAAACCGCAATTGACCGCTGCTATTTTGTACGATCTGTTTCAGCGGAGCAATACTCGCCTGCACTCCAGCAAAACTAGCCGTCCCGGTAATTCCAGAGAGTTGATTATCTCGAACTTGCAAGGTCAAATTGCCATTCGCCAGACCTTTTTGTAAAGAAATGCCGGGAACCTTTAGCAAGCGGGCGAGGTCGGTCAAAGGCAAGTTTTGACCTTGCAAAAGCACGTTAGTTTGAGCCGCAGACAACAGAGAATCAGCCTTGACTGCAAAATTGTCATTATTAGTAAACTGACCGTTTAGCTCGTAGAGAACGCGCTGATTTTGCTCGCGAAATAGAGCGCTGCCATTTTTAAGACTTACCGAAATCGGAGCCGAAGTTTTCTGTCCGACTGCGGGACTAGGCACCAAAACTGCGCCGAGATTTTCGACTCGCACGGCATCAATTTCAGTTTTAAATAAACCCGGAGGTTTTTGCTCGGGAGTGGGAAGATTAACCCAGCGGCCTCGATCGTCCTGTTCGATATAAGCCTTGGCTTTGACTAAAGTAATATCTAATTTGAGAGTGCGATTGAACAGCAGCGGCCAAATTGAAAATTGCACTTCCACTGCTTCTGTTGAAGCATAATCTGGATCGGTAGCAGTTGCAGGTAAAGTCGATCGGCCAAACCGCAAACTTGTCGGAGAGAATCGCTCCAAAGATCCGATTTTTATGGGCCGCTTCAGCGTCTGACTAACCTCAGATTCCACAATCGGAGCTAACTTTTCGCGCACCCACGCCTGAGCTACCATCGCCCCAATTAGGCCGAGAATACCCAATCCCGTACCGCTAAGCAGCAGCAGACGCCACCAACGGCGATGGGGACGGGGTGCGAGTTGATTTTTGTCATCGTCCGAGTTTGTCATGGGTGTTTCTCAGAGCTTTTGAGAATTCAGGAAATCAGCGAATGTTCGATGCGGTAGAATTGCTTTGATTGGCAAATGTGTCTTCTGCCTTTGTATAGACTCAGAACAGAGGCTAGAAGTGCCGATCGATCCAACTTCAAGACTCGCGCCTTACTCCGGGGCAGACTCCAGAAACCTTAACCGAACTCCATCAAAACACGCCACACCAACTAAAACCGACAGTCAATCTAAAATCTAAAATCTAAAATCGCCCGATCGCTTCTAAGATAAAAAAACGGTGGTTAAGAAGGTCTTTAAAACTTATGCGAGTGTTCGTCTTACTCTTCAATGCCCGCACCGAGAATGAGGGAATTCATACCATACAACTCGGCGATCGTAACAAAGTTCTGATGTTTGAGTCAGAAGACGACGCCACCCGCTTTGGCGTGATGTTGGAAGCTCAGGATTTCCCCGAGCCCGCTGTCGAGGCGATCGACGATGAGGAAATTAAGGAGTTCTGCGACAGTGTTGACTATGATTGGGAATTGGTGCCAGCGGGGGCGCTAGCAATTCCGCCAGAGGACAATGTAACACAGACTCAGTGGCAGGTCGATGGGCAGCCGGAGTCGGAGCCGGAGCCGGATTCTGAAGTTTCCCAAAACGAACTGGATTCTATGCGCCGCCGACTCGAAGGACTTTTGTAATAGTCATTGGTCATTAGTCATTGGTCATTAGTCATTGGTAAGCTGTTGTGCATTTAAATCGTAAAATATGAAAAATTTAGAAGAAAGAGGGCATCTACTGACGGAACAGGTGAATCCCAACAGCGCAAATTTAGACCAACTCAGTTCGATCGAATTAGTGGACTTGTTCAACGCAGAAGACGCGCAAACATTAAGCGCCATCGCCCGGGCCCGCGAAGATTTAGCCAGGGCGATCGACATCGGCGCCGAGTCTCTGCGTCAAGGAGGCCGCCTATTTTACGTCGGTGCGGGTACTTCCGGGCGTTTGGGGGTGCTAGATGCCGCCGAGTGTCCCCCCACCTTCTGCACGCCACCAGAACTCGTACAAGGCATAATTGCCGGGGGTGCGGGAGCTTTGGTGCGGAGTTCGGAGGATTTGGAGGATCGGGCCGAGGATGGGGCTGAGTCGATCGCCCACCGTCACATTAACAATCTTGATGTAGTTGTCGGGATTACGGCTGGGGGTACAACGCCATTTGTAGCGGGTGCTTTGCAGGCGGCGCGCCAGCGCGGGGCGAAGACAGTGTTTATGGCCTGCGTACCCGTCGAACAAGTGCATTTTGAGGCTGATGTGAATATTCGGTTGTTGGTTGGCCCAGAGATAGTGGCGGGTTCGACGCGCTTGAAAGCTGGTACTGTCACAAAAATGGCTTTGAATATTATTTCCACTGGCGTCATGGTGAAGTTGGGGAAGGTTTATGGCAATCGGATGGTTGATGTGGCGGTGACAAACAAGAAATTACGCGATCGGGCTTTAGGGATGCTGCAAGATTTGACTGATTTGAGTCGGGATGAAGCGGGTTTTTTGCTCGAAAAAAGCGGCAAGTCTGTAAAATTAGCTTTGATGATGCACTGGACTGGTTTGGAGAAGCAAGAGTGCGATCGAATTCTGGGAGAGTTTCAAGGGAATTTGCGATCGGCCGTAGCATCAGTAGGATGTTAGATTTGAGATTTTAGGTGTGAGTCATCTAAATCCTGGTTATTAACCCCTTTATGATGTAGCAGCAAGTTTATTTCTCCCCCTCTTCCCCTCTCTGTTATTTCTATCGCTATCTGGAGGACTTGAAGATGATCAGTCAATCTGAAAGCCTGATTAAAAACACCAAAAAAGCTATCAAAAATCTGTTATTTGGATTGGTATGACCAAAATCCGCAAGGTAGATATTCGAGGCTTTAAATCCATATACTCAACAACGATCGAACTAGGTAGAGTCAATTGCTTCATCGGAGCCAATGGAGTAGGCAAAAGCAACCTGCTGGAAGCCCTTGGTGTCTTGGGGGCAGCAGCTAATGGGGTCGTGGATGATGAAAGCTTATTGCGTCGTGGCGTGCGGGCTGGATTGCCACGCCTGTATAAAAGCTCCTTTGCCACCGAACGCACCCCCGCTCACATCGCCATTGAGGTGGCAGGTGAAAGCAACGAAATCTATCGTGTTTCCTTGCTCAATCCCCTCGATTCCCCCGAACCCGCTTGGTCTTACAAAACCGAAGTCCTCAGTGACGGAGAAAGGGAGATCGTTTCGGGTGGTGTTCGTAGCAAGAAAAACCTCAACGAGAAGGCTGGACTGGCTGCATTGAAACTGGTAGACCTACAACCAACCAATCCCGCTGCCCAGTTAATGCAGCGCCTCCAAGAGTTTGCGATTTATTGTCCCAACACGCCCACGCTACGCGGCATCGTACCCGATCAACAATCCCGTGCGCCCGTCGGTTTGAGTGGCGGACAAATCGCTGAGGGTTTTGCCGCTTTACGCAAGCACTTAGACAATGGGGAAGAAGAGAGTACCGACATCCTAGAGCAGGTGCTAGAACTGATCGACTGGGTAGCAGATATCCAGACCACCAGCCACGGGGCTACCCTATTGTCGCCCAAAGTGCCACGCACTCAGCTACTCCTGAAATTTACCGATCGCTTCATGAACCAAAACCGTAACGAGCTAACCGCTTACGATGCCAGTGAAGGAGCACTTTATCTGATTTTTACCGCCCTGCTCTGTCTGCTACCCCAAGCTCCCCATCTGCTGGCGCTCGATAACCTAGACCAAGCTCTCAATCCCCGCTTACTGGTGCGACTCATCTCCCGCCTATCCGGTTGGCTCCACTTCAACGATCGCGATCGGCAACTGCTATTTACAGCGCACAACCCCGCCGCCCTAGATGGGCTAGACTTATCCGATCCTGAAATTCGCCTATTCGTCGTGGAACGCAATAGCAATGGACAAACCTGCGTGCGTCGCCTAGAACTAACCGCCGAACTGACAAGCCTCAATCAACAATACCCCCTATCTCGTCTGTGGCTGATGGGACATCTGGGAGGCGTGCCCAATGTCTGATTTACGTATTGCCCTAGTAGCCGAGGGGCCGACGGACTATGAGGTAATTCAAGCAGCCCTCAAATCCGTGCTAGCCAAGCCGTTTACGATGGTACTACTGCAACCAGAAGCTACTCAAGGCATTATGGGGACAGGTTGGTGCGGTGTGCTCAAATGGTGCCAAGCGGCGCATCAGCGGCATCAGCGACATCATGGTTCAATAGATACCGATCCCACTCTGGTGGGCTTTGATTTAATCATCATCCATTTGGATGTTGATGTGGCGAGCAAGCAATATGGTGACTGCGGCGGAGCGTTAGCAGCCATCGCCCAAGATAGTAACTGGGGAAGTCTCCCCTGCATGCAGCCCTGCCCGCCAGTATCTGATACAGTAGACTTCCTAGGTGTAGTGATTAAAAGCTGGTTGGGACAGGTAACACCAGGCGATCGAACATTATTTTGTCTACCTGCCCAGTCTTCAGGTACTTGGTTAGCTGCTGCTGTTCTGGATTCATCTCACCCATTGCTGGCTAACGGCGAGTGCGATCTCACGCTAGAGTCGAGACTAGAGCAACTCCCCAAGGATCGACGCATCAAGAAAAAATTAAGGGATTACCGTTCTCATGCTCCACATATTACGCAACAATGGTTACAGGTCAAGCAAATCTGTACTCAGGCAGAAGATTTTGAGCATCTTGTTTTAGCAACAATCAAGTCCATGCTGTAGAAAAGTTGATAACAATACTTGAGGTCTGTTTTAAACAGTTGACAGTTGACAGTTGACAGTTGACAGCGAAGTGATAAAAACGGAGATTTAAACTCCGTTTTTATCACAATCTGCCTTCATGCTGGGGCTTCAAACCCTTGCTATTCGGTGAAGAAATCCGGTTTCTGACTCCCAATTTATGGTTTCTTCTTAGGAACCTTTAAAATTTTGTCCTTCGCCATCTTATCAACAATTAAGTCGCTGATAATTTGAGCTCCGTGGGAGGTGAAATGCACCCCGTCATTAACTTTTACATAACCTCGTTTACCCGATTTATCAGAAACTACGGGAATAAATTTGCCGCCTTCTGCAAAAGTATCCCAAGTAGAAATAAATTCGATTTTTGGTGAAGTTTTACTCGCACTTTTATATATCTCATTCATCACTGGAAACTGTTGGATGTACTGAGATTTGTTAGAGATTGATTGACCAACCCAGTAGACTTTTCTCACCGAAGATGAGTTAAGTAATTTAGCATACTTATCTACTCTTTCTTGATAAGTTTTTTGCCACTCTGGAGTCATGATTGCCCGATATTTTCCTTGGGAATCAGTGATATCTTGAGTGTCATTACCTCCAAACAAAACTATCACTACATCGGGCCGATAATCCTTGATGATTTCGGTGGTTCTGGCATACCAATCGTAGTAATCTATGCGATTTAATCCGCTTGATGCTTTGTAGTCAATCTTCGTATCGGCGATATTATATTTTTCCTTTAAACTAGACTGGAGTTGAGTTCCTAAGTCGAACATTACGGAATCTCCAATAAATAAAAATTTGCGATAAGGTATGGTTAGTTTAGCTTTAGCTACAGTTGGTTTTTTAGCAAGTTTTTCGGGTTTAACTGCTGATTTTATTGCGGTTTTGACTGGGGCATTTTCTGTTTTTTGGGGGATGCTATCAAAGTTAATATCTTTGATTTTGCTCCAAAAATCTTGTTCGGATTTCCTGAAACCGTCTATTTCAATTTGGCGCGCTGCTTGTTTAATTTCGAGGCTAGCGAAAGGAGTTGAGGAAAAACTTTTTAGAAATAAGGATAAGTTGGTAAATATTAAAGTTAGAATTACAGAAGTAACAATTAGTAAAATTTCTCGGTCTCTCATATTGCTTAGAAATTAAAGTAGATAAAAGGCGGGACGGTGCTGGGCCCTAGCATCAAAATAGCATACACGAATAGCGAAACTAAGACAACTCGAAAAAATATGTTTTTCAAGGAAAATACGGTTTGGAATAGTTGGGCGATACGATCGCCCCACAAGTTGATCGCGCCAATGACTGCAATTACTAGGTATAATTGCCAAAAGTTGAATTGAAAAGTTGCACCCGAAAAACGAACAATTCCCTGAAAAAACCTGATAGCAGTTTCCCAGTTGGGTGTGCCGAAAAATACCCAGCTACAAGTAACAAAACTAAAGGTTAATAGCCAACTGCCAAATTTAGCAAATCTGGGAAAGGAGTATTTGAATTTGAGGTCGATCGCCTGCGGGATATCTTTACATAGGTGGTTGACAACTAATCCTAAACCGTGAACTGCTCCCCAGACGATAAAGTTTAAACCTGCGCCGTGCCAAAATCCGCCGATCGCCATTGTTGTCACTAAATTTAGGTATTTCCTTAACTTGCCGTATTTGTTGCCGCCCAAGGGGAAGTAAACGTAATCCCTCAACCACTCGGAAAGACTGATGTGCCACCGTTTCCAAAATTCTTGCAAGCTGAGCGATCGGTATGGCATATTAAAATTGGCGATCGGTTTGAAACCCAGCAAACAAGAGATGCCATTTGCGAGATCCGAGTAGCCGCTAAAATCTACATAAATCAAACAGGAATAGGAAATTGCTGCGAGGATTAAATCGATGCTGCTGTATTGCTGGGGGACTTTGAATGGCAGTTGAGTGAAGTTAAATAAGAAGCTGGATAAAGTATATTTTTTGAAGAGTCCAGACAAAATCAAAACTATAACTTCTTCGATTTGATAGTCGTATTTTTTGGGTGAATTTAGCTGCGTGTAAAATTCGCGAGGCCGCGAGATTGGCCCGGAGGCAATTTGAGGGAAATAGGTGATGTAGGTGGCGTAGTCTACAAATTTCGGACAGGGAATTTTTTGCTGGTAGCAGTCGATTAAATGGGAAATCATTCTAAATGTGTAGAATGACACCCCGACGGGAGCGATTATTTGCAAAACTTGAAAGCTAGCTGGAATTTGTAGCTGGTTGAGTACGTCAAATAAGGAAGTTACAAAGAAGTTGCAATATTTAAAGATGCCGAGGTTAGCTATGTTGAAAATTATGCCGGAGATTAAAGCAAGTTTTTTATATTTACCGTTACAAACAGCTCGGAGAATGATATAATTATAGACAGTACCTAAAATTAGGAGTAAAAGAAAGTCGAAACTCCAGAAGGAATAAAATAATAAACTCGAAAGCAGCAAGACAATTTTATACAGATCGACTTGGGGTTTCAAAGAGACGATCGCGCTAAAAATAATTAGGAAAAATACTAAAAATTGGTAAGTGGGAAATAGCATAAATCTCAGTCAATAAAAAAATGGAATCGGACAATATAGATATTTGGCAAGCACGCAGCAGTGCCGATTAGTGTGAACTTAAACTCAAACCCATTCATAGACTGCTGTTTAACTATTAAATCTAGATCCCCCCTAGAGAGGGCGGGCACTCTTGGCACCGCCCCTAGGTCGGGGGGGACAGGAGTCTTTTCAAAGTCCCCCTTCTTAAGGGGGATTTAGGGGGATCTGGACTCGAATAAAAGCG
>ENA-OFCE01001274-OFCE01001274.1-metagenomes-genome-assembly--contig:-NODE-1274-length-13316-cov-7.374331_pt1 | contig 13316 bp, 9 predicted proteins | sample MGYA00153388_OFCE01 | MGnify analysis MGYA00153388
TCGAGCCCGCCCCAGGGCGCGGCTGGCTGCTGTCGGCGCGCTACAGCGCGCCGTTCTAAGGGACACAGCGCTCAGACGCGCGTAGCGTCTCGTCCTTGGGCTTTTCGTGGTCGATCTTGCGCAGGAACTTCAACTACTCCGCGGGAGTGTGGCGTCGCTGGCATTGGCCGATCACTGGCCGATCACTGCCCCGTCCAGCACATTGAGCGCAGCGAACAGCGCGGTCGTGCCGTTTTTCTTGTAGTCGTGCGTCATTGTCTGCGCGCGACCCTCATTCATTGGCAAACTCGGCACCTTGACCGGGGGTGCGCTTGGAGCGCACCAGCTTCGTCAGCTCGACTTCCTGCTCATCCGTCAACTCAACCGCTGGGGCAACTCGCAATTGCTCGCTCCAATGCACACCGAAGTAAAGCGTCGGCGGTCTGAAATGCATTTAGGATTCTCAAGAGTCGAACACTAGATCAGCGGGTCTGGCGGAACAGCGTGAAGGTGTCGTCCGGGGCCGTGAAGCGCAAGGACTTGCCGTCGGCGGCCAGCGTCAGCGTGAACCCCGCGCCAAAGCCGTTGTTCACGGTGCTGGTGGTGTCGTGCAGCCCGGCGCACAGGTTCGTGTCGAGCGTGGTGCCCAGGCCGACGAAAGCCCCGGTGGCAGCGTTGTACTGGTAGGTGCCGCGCTCGTACCCGGCGCCGCCGCAGCTGGCGGGTTGGACATCACCCACCGGGTCGGTCATCACGTAGCTGCCGTCGGCGAAGAAGAAGAGGGTCTGCACGATGGGCGTGTCGCTGCTCGCGGCCGACCACGCGCCCACCAGGCCGGCGTTGTCGTTGGGCATCCAGGCCAGCGCGCCCCGGTTGTAGGTGCCGGTTCCGCCGGCGCTGGCTTGCCCCTGCTGCGGCGTGTAGTGGCGAAGCAGCGTGTCTGCCGTCAGCGTGGCGCCGCTGGCCGCGGCCGGGATGTCCAGCGCCGCAAACAAGGCCTGCGTGGCTTGCAGGTTCGGCCGGATCTGCTGGGTGGTCGTCGGCTTGCTGCGCGCGCCGTGCCAGATCTGGCCGTCGCGTTCGACCATGATGCGGGCGTACTTCAGGCTGGCGGCCCGGGCCGGTGGGTTGGCAAAGCGCAGCACGCGGGCATCGCCCCGCGTCTCGATGCTGTAGCTTCCCGTGCCGGCGGCTTCGCAGTTGCGGGGCGACCCGTCGCTGGCCCGGCGCGGGCACAGCCAGTACTTGACGCCGTTGTCGCTGGTGAAGGACGCCCGCAGAGATTGAACGCCGCCCCTGAAGTAGGCACTGCCGCTGGTGTCGGCATAGCCGGTGCTTACGTCGCCGAGGCCGATGGTGCTCTGGCCCCACCATTCGTTGGGCACGTTGCCGGCGGGCGTACTGCGCGCGCTGTAGACACAGGGCGTGCCGGTCAGCCGGGCAATCATCTTTTCCAGTGTGAGGTCGGCGTCGTCCTGGAACTGCAGTGCGCTCACGGTGCCCACGCGGTTGCAGTCGGCGCCGTTGCCGCCAGCCACCGCGGCGTTGTAGAAGAAGACGACATCGGCCGTGGTGGTGTTGTACGAATCGGGCAGCGCCGTGTCGGTGCCGGTGTAGTGATGCAGCTGGGAGCCGACCGGAAAAGTCCCGGCCAGGCGCGCCGCGTGCACCACGGGGTCAGGGCCCCAGGCGGCGAAATCGCCCGCCGTGTCTTTCAGCGGGTAGGCCCGAATCTCGCTGACGACATCCGCCATCTTCATGCCGCTGATGTCGCGCACGGTGCGCATATTGCTGGTCCTGGTCGCCTTGCAATAAAGCGATTCGGAGCGGCCCTTTGCATCCCAGCCGGTGGCTTCGTTGACGTGCTCGCTGGGGCAGTTGAACCACTCGGAGCCTGTCCAGACCACCTGGTTGCGGGCCCAGTTGTTCAGGCCTTCGCCGTGCTGCTGGTAAAAACTATTTGCGCCGTTGCCGGCGCGGGCTTGCTCGCGGTACTCGGTGAACTGGCGCTTGCCGCCCACCACGGTGTTCTGCGCCGCGGTGGCCTTGAAGACGCGGAAGTTGTAGTTGCCGGCATCGGTGTAGCTGAACCAGCGCAGCGTCATGCCGGCCGCTGGCGCGGCGTTGGCTTCTTCCGGAAACGGAGGCATCTTGGCCACGGCCACGGCCGCGGCGACGCTGGTTGCCGAGAAGCCTTCGCTGCTGTTCAGCGCGCCGGCCGCCGTGACCAGGGCACGTGCCTGGTCGGCGGGCGAGCCGGCCTGCGCCACGGCGGGGTCGGCTACCGCTGCGGCCACGCTGGGCAGCATCGTCATCAGATTCTGCTGGATGGCCCGGGCCACGTCGGCGCGGGCCAGCACACTGCCGTCGGCGGCCTTGGCGCCTGCCGTGGACGTGAACTGCTGCTGGGTCAGCAGCACGAGCAGCCGCGCTGCGGCTTGCGCTGCGCCGTGGCCGGGGGACGTGTTCGTCGTGAAGTCGGCCAGGGGCGACACCGCCAGGCCCAGCATTTCCTGCACCGCTTGCTCGGCGGCGGCGGTGGCTTGGCCGCTGACAGCCGCCTGCACCGCCACCACCGTGCTCAGCGGGCTGACGACCGCCGGCCGGTCGGCCGGCGCCTGCATGCTGAAGGCGACCGGCACGGGGCCGTGGTCGACGTCGACCGCGTCGGTGCCCACGAGGGCGAGCACCGGGTACTTGTGGGCGTCCTCGGCAGGCAGCGTCAGGGTGGCGGACCCGTCGGCGGCCGTCACCGCGCTGGGCTCACCGCTGTCGCACAGGCCGTTGCCGTTCATGTCCAGGCACACGGTGGCGCCGCGTATCGCGCCGTCGATCACCTTGACGGTCTGCAACACGGTGGCGGCCATGGCAGGCGGAGGCGCGGGAGTCGGCGCCGTGTCTTCGCTGCCGTCACCACAGGCGGTCAGCAGGGTGCCTGCGGCGAACAGCGCCGCAGCCAGGGCCGCGGGACGAAGCGAGCTGCGCAGTGGCAGCGAATGGCGTTGAGCGAGTGTCATGATGAATTCCCCAGGGGTCGAACCGGATGCAGATGGGCGCTCGCCACGCAGACCGTGGCTGGACGCCGTCAGCGCTTCAGTTCAGAAGCGTGCGGGCAGTGTGTTGACGCGGTCGCGCCGCGGCATCCTCAAGTCTGCAGAGATGGGCGCTAAAGCCGCGTGCGGCGTCGTATGAGCTGTGGAGGGAACGCCCGTTCATCGGTGCAGCGGGCCGCGGCCCAGGCGGCTGCGACGGCACACGGCACACGGCGCTACTCGATGTCCAGCGGCGGCCGCCAGTCGGCCAGCGGCATCACGCGCCAGCGGCCGGCTACCGTGCCCACCAGCAGGGCGGCGGCGGCGATGGCACCGACCACGCCCAGCTGCGGCCAGAACACGCCGTCGTAGGCCCCGAACAGGCTGGCGCGGAATGCGCTGACCACCCAGGTCAGCGGCAGGTAGGGGTGCATGGCCTGGAAGGCCTCGTCGTTCAGCTGGATGGGCAGCAGGGCACCGGCCGCCGAGACCTGCACGATCAGCAACAGCACGGCCACCACCTTGCCCAGGTCGCCCAGCAGGCGCACCAGCGCGAAGACAATCAACAGAAAGGTCAGCGACGCTGCCACCAGCGTCAGCGCGAACAGCCCCGGCTGCGGCAGGGGCACGTGCAGCACGCCCACCAGCATGGCCAGCATCAGCAGCGCCTGCAGCAGCACCGCAGCACCCGGCAGCAGCAGCTTGCCCAGCACCTGCGCAGTGCGGGGCAAGCCTTGCAGCGGTTCGGCGATGCGCCGGAAGTGGACCAGGAAGGCCGCCATCACCGCGCCCACCCACAGCGCCAGCGGCACGAAGTTAGGCGTCAGCGCGATGCCGTTGTTGGGCACCGGCGCCACCACCTCCACCACCGGTTCCACCGACATGGCCAGGCCCTGTGCGCTGCCGCCGGGGCCGTCCACCGCCTTGGGCAGGGTGCCACGCAGCAGTTCCAGGCCCACGCCGAGGCGACCCGCACCGTCGCGCAGCCGCGACAGGCCGGAGTTGAAGGTCTCGTGGCCGGCGGCCAGTTGCCGCAGGCCGCCGGCCAGTGCGTCGCTGCTGCGCGCCAGTTCGCGGGTACCTTCAATGAAGCTGTCCAGGCGCTGGTCTTCGGGCAGCCTGGCGGCCACCAGGCTGGCTGCCGTGCCGGCGCGCTGGGTGCCGTCGATCAGACTGCCCACAGCTTCGTCGACCCGCTGCGTGGCCTGCAGGAGTCGGTTGCTGCCGTCGCGGGCGGTGTCCAGGCCGTTCACCAACTGCCGGCTGCCGTCTTCCAGCGGCGCCATGCCTCCCACCAAGCCGCTGCCGAACAGCGGCACATCGTCGACGGCCGCCTTGAGCCCGGCCAGGCCGGTGCCTAGCTGGCGGCCGCCACTGGCCAGCGCCTCCAGGCCGCGGCCGAGTTCACGTTGGCCGTCGGCCAGCTGCCGCGTGCCCAGGCGCAACGCGGCCAAGTCGGTGTCTGACGGACGGCGTGCATCCAGGCCGCGCAGCATCGGCCCGACCTGGCGCAGGCCGCTGGTCAGCAACGGGGCGGTCTCGGCCAGCTGTTGCGCGCCTGTGTGCAACTTGCTTGCGCCCTCCATCGCCACGCGGCTGCCGCTGGCCAGGCCGCTGCCGCCTTCGTTCGCCTTGCCCAATCCGGCGTTGAGCTCGACGGCGCCTTGATGCAGGTCGGCCAGCGCCCGGCGCAGCGTGTCGAGATTGCGCTGCGATCCCGCCGCCGTGGTCAGCACCAGGTCCCAGCGCGCCTCACCGAGCATGGTGTTGACGCGCTGCGCGACCTCGGGGGCGAAGCGCCGCGCGAAGCCGGCGCTGCTGTAGTTGTTGCCTTCGGATGTGTAGATCGTGAGCTTGGCCGCGCCGGGCGCCTCGCCAGGCACCGCACGGCGGCTGAAGTCCGCAGGCACTTCCAGGATGAACGCCAGATCGCCTTGTCGCACCCGGCGCCGGGCCTCGGCGGGGTCGTCGTAGCGCTGGTACGCGAACAGCCCATGCGCTTCGATCGCCGTCAACACGTCGGCGCCGAGATTGAGGTCGCGGTCGCGGTAACGCGCGCCGGTGTCCAGGTTGACCAGACCCGCTGGCAGCGCCCGCGTGTGCGAGGCCGGGTCCCACATGCTCCACAGGTAGATGAAGGCGTACAGAGCTGGCACGAACAGCAGGCCGACGCCGGCGATGGCCAGCTTGCGGTGGCGTTGCAACAGCAGCCACTCGTAGCGAAACACCTCGCGGACCGCCCGCCACCACGCCATGACCCCACGCCCCCTGTCCATGGCGCGATGCGCGCCTGCGTCAAGGCATTGTGCAGCGCGGCCCATCGTTGTCGCTGACTTGCGTCTGCTATGTCTGGTGCGGTTCAGTGCACAGGTCGACCCCCCGGCGCTGGCGCCAACCGCGCCACACCCAGGTGTACAGCGCCAGGTTGATCAGTATTACCCCCGCCGCGAGCGCCCACTGCGTCGGACGCGTCAGGCTCTCGGGATAGATCAGAGCCAGCAGGTAGTGCTCGAGGAAACCGCCCTGGTAGCCGACCTGCCCGGCCGCGTGGCGCAACGAGTTTTCAAGCGGCGTCAACGGGCAGATGGCGCCACTGGCCGACACCCACACCCCCCAGCCGGCCGCCGGCAGGTGCACCAGCGGCCACCAGCGCCAGCGCAAAGCAAACACTGCGCCCACCAGCACGAAGACGATAAAGCCAGCGTGCAGCAGCAGCACGGCGTCGGCGGCCAGCCGGGCGCTCAACGAAGGGTTCTGTTGGGTTGCACGCCTGGTCGATCAGCCGGCCTCGGACCGCGCATCGATGCCGAAGTCGGCCATCACCCGCGCATACCAGGCGTCGTCGTCGAGTGCGCCCCACTCGACCCAGGCCTCGTCGCTGAGCGCGGCGCGCCATTGAATGAAAGGCGCGGCGCTGGGTCCCACCGGGTGCCTGAACTGCCAGCTGCCGCCGTCGGCGATCTCGACCAGCTTGTCGGCCACCGCGCCCGGCGGCGTCGGCTGCTTCAGCGCGGCGGCGAAGAAGCCGGCCATGCGCCGCTTGTTCGGGTAGGCCGACATGCTGAAAGCCCCGTCGCCGGCCCCGCTGATGTCGCGTGCCATGTCGGTGTCGATGATGCCGGGCTCGACCACGCAAACGCGGATGCCGAAGGGCTTGACCTCTTGCGCCAGGCACTCGGACACAGCCTCGAGCGCGAACTTCGACGCCGAGTAGGCGCCGAACGGCGACAAGGCAAGCTTGCCTGAAATCGACGTCACGTTAGCGATGCAGCCGCTACGCCGCGCGCGCATGCCCGGCAGCACGGCCTGGATGCAGCGGATGGCGCCGAAGCAGTTGGTTTCCATAACGTCGCGGAAGTCCGACATCGGCATCTCTTCCACCGACCCCGTGCGCTCGATGCCGGCGTTGTTGACCAGCACCTCGACGGGCCCCAGCTCGGCCTCGACGCGGCGCACCGCCTGCTGCACCGAGGCATCGTCGTCCACGTCCATGGTGAAGACCGAAACCGCCAGCTTCTCGGCGGCCGCGATACGGCCAAGTTCGGGCGCGGCGGCCGGGTTGCGCATGGCGGCTGCCACGGTGTGGCCGGCGCGCGCAAAGGCCAGTGCGGTGGCCAGGCCGATGCCTCGGCTGGCGCCTGTGACGAGGATGGTGCTTATGGTGGACTGCTCCGTTGCTGGGGATGGCGGGGGTGGGGTCATCAACTGCATGCGAAGTCTAGGCCCCAGCCTGGGGATGCTTCCGCCGCGAGTCCGCGATCAGGAGGTCTCCGTCGCGCCGCCCGCCGCCACCCACGCGCCCTGCCGGCATTGCGTCACCGCCCCGCTGTCAGGGTCGATGCGGAACAGGTGCAGCCAGCCATTGACCACCAGGTCGCGCACGACCGCGTGCGCAGCCATCACGCTGTCTATTGATGCCTGAGGTGCCTCGACGAACACGCTCAAGCGCAGCGGGGTGTGGCGCAGGGTGTGGCCGTCGTGCAGTGATTGCATCGGCAGCCCGATGCGCAGGTCGCCACCGTTGCCTTCGAACACGCCCAGGTGGCCGCCGACCACGTTGTGCAGCACCTTGTTGCCGCTGCCATAACGCCGGTTGTCCACGGTGCTGGCGTGGTACTGCAGGTTGATCCAGTTGGTGACGACCATCGGCGCGGTCATGATTAAGGTCAGCACCCCCAGATCGGGGTCCAGGCGATGGTCGTAGTCGTGCAGGAAACTGCGGCCGGCCAGGTTCAGGTGCCGGCTGCGCGCACGCGGTGCCACGATGAAAGCAGCGCAGTCGGCCAGGCCCCATTCGGGCCGCACCTGGGCCCAGTCGTTGGCGCGTTGCAGCACGGCCTGCTCCAGCGCCTGGGCCTGCGCCGCGTCGGCCAGGTGGGCCAGGCCCAGGCCGGGCGCGCGTTCGGCGCGGGTGCGTTCACCGGCAGACAGCAACCAGCCGCGCAGTTGCTGCAGATCGGGCTGCAGTGCCGCGGGCACGGCGTCGGTGTCATACAGCAGCACTTGGTCGGTGGTGGTGTTGTGCAAGGCGGGCAGGAAGTGCGTGTCGGCGGGGATGTCGATGCCCAGGTGCCGCAGGTGTTCGCGCACGAACAAGGTGTTCAGCATGTCGGCCAGCACGCGGGCGTTGACCTCGCCGGTCTGGCCGCCGCAGGCGCCGCAGTCCAGGCCGGCGGCATGCGGGTTGTTGGCACTCTGGCTGCCATGGCCGGCCAGCACCACCAGCCGGGCGAAGCCGCCCACCAGGCCCATCGCGCCCAGGATGCCCTTGGCCATGGTCGCGGCGGCCGCCGGGTCGCTGGACGCCAGGCGCAGGCACGGCCGCAGGTCGGCCGCGGCCTGTTTTGGCAGGCCGGTGTCTTCCCAGCGCGCGGGGGCGGTGGTGGACGGCAGGCTGTCGGCCAGCAGCTTGGGCGCATACAGCAGCCCCATGCTTTCGACGAAGCTGAAGGCCGACGCCGGTGCGGCGCGAAATTCGGTCCAGCGCTGGCGCCACTGCAGCGCGTTGCGCCGCTTCGTCGCCAGCACCTGGCCCAGGCCGGTGTCGCCGTCAGCGCCGGTGTCTTCGCTCACGCAATGCGCAGGCGCCAGCAGACCCGGCAGCTGCGGACGCGTCAGCGCGCTGCCCAGCGGCGAATACTCGATGAATAGGCCGAAGAAGCCGGCAAAGCCACGCGTCTGCACGCTCGGGCTGACGGACTCCAACGCGCGGCGGAAGACTTCCGAACGCACGTCGATGCAGAACAGCGCCTGCACCGCCGGCCGTTCGGCGGCAGGCGATGCAGCGGGTGCAACGGGCGCCTGGCTCAAGCCCTGCACCAGCGGCTGCTGGTAAGCGATCTCGACGGCATGCTGCAGCAGCCAGTCGGTGCGCTGGGCTTGCTGCAGCTTGGCTATCGCCAACGCGGCGCCGCCCCACTGCGCGGCCCAGCCGGCGGGCACGGTGCCCTGGGGCGCGTCGTCGAACAGCAGCCATTCCCAGGTGAGGCGGATGGCCAGCAAGTGCTCGATCTGGTCGTCGTCGCGGCCGCCCAGGCGCGCCTGCCAGCGCTCGTAGGCGCACCACGCGCCCCAGCCGCCGATGGCAGTCAGCACGGCGCTCAGGTACGCCTCGCGGCCCTCCTCGGCGATGCCCAGGCCTTGCAGCGCCGCGGCGATCAACGCCTGCGGTGCGCTGGGCAGGCCGGCCAGGCGCTGGCGCAACGCGGCGTGCCCGTGGTGCCAGGCCAGCCCGTGGTCGGCCGCGAGCTGCTGGCACCAGCTGTCGAGCAGGCCCTTCGAATGGTCCATGGCCCAGGCGGCCTGGTGGCGGTCGAAGTAGGCCGCGCAGTGCTGGCTGATCTGGTGGGTGACGAGGTCGGCCCAGCTCAGGCCCGGGCGCGGCGAGGCGACGCGGTCGCGCAGGTCGGTGACCAGCGGCAGACGCGACAGCGGGGGTGACTTGCCCTCGAGCGCGGCCACCAGTCGCACGATTTCACCTGCGATCTGCGCGCGCTGAACTTCGGGCGACTCGGCACCGCCGGAAGCTCCCGATGCGGCCGCCTCGGCTGCCACCGCGGCGCCAAGATGCTGCTGCTGCATCCGCCCCGCGGCCCACTGCGCGCGGAACCATTCGCGCGGCATCGTCAGCCGCGTGCCTGCCAAGGTGCCCAGCGCGGCGGCGGCCTCGGGCATGGGCCGGCCGACCCAGCCCCAGTACGGGTTGACGGCGATGAACTCGTCCAGCGGCCAGGTGGGCGCCACGCGCGCGGCGGCGGTGGCGATGTGCCCGGCCAGGCGCTGCGCTTGCAGCACGGGGGTGTCGACGACGGCGTTCATGCGCGGGCTCCGGTGGGGGTGGTGTCGAGCGAGGTGCTGGTGTCGATGGAAGGCAGCGCCGCGGCCGAGGCCACTGGCCCGGGCGGGCGCCACAGGCCGAAGGCGATGCGGTTGAACAACTCGTCAAGAAACAGCCCGCCGTAGAACCAGGGGTACAGCCAACGCGTTAGCGCGCCTTGCGGCGCCACGGTGATGAGGGACTGCAGCAGAAACAGCGCCGCGAAGGCCAGCGCCACACCCAGCCACAACGCGGTAGGCGCCGTGGCTGGGGTCGCCGCAATCGCCGGGTAGGGCATCAACCAGGCCGAGGCCGCCGCGTGCAGGCCGAAGTAGGCCAGCGCCACCGCGAAGGCCCCCGCGCCCAGCGCCGGCAACCACAGGCCGCCCAGGCGCAGCGACTGCCCGTTCACCAGCGGCACCAGCGCCAGCGCGACGATGCCGGCCAGCACCGCCACCGCGGGCGGCACGGCGCCGTGCCCCGGCAGCAACTGAGCGAAGACTGCCGCGGCGGCCAGCACCATGGCCAAGCCCACCAGCGCGCCAGCCGCCAGCGCCAACGGCCCCGGCGCGACGGCGCGCGGTGTCAGCTTGACCAGCAAAGCCCGGCGCACTGCACCACCGGCGCCCAGGAAAGCGTGGGCCTTGTACAGCGAATGCGCCACCAGATGCAGCAGCGCCATCCCCCACAGGCCCAGGCCGCACTGCATCAACATGAAGCCCATCTGTGCGGTGGTCGACCAGGCCAGCATCACCTTGATGCTGATGCGCGTCGTCATCACCAGCGCGGCCAGCACGGCCGTGGCGGTGCCGGCCACCACCAGCAGCACCTGCGCCGCGGGCACCTCGGCGATCAAGGGTGCAAAACGGATGAGCACGAAGCCGCCCAGGTTGACGACCCCCGCGTGCAGCAGCGCCGACACCGGCGTCGGCGCTTCCATCACCTGGATCAACCAGCCGTGGAAGGGCAGCTGCGCGCACTTCAGCAGCGCCGCTAACGCTACCAACAGCACGGCGGCTTGTGCCGCCAGCGGCAGCCGCTGCGTCGCCACGGCCAGCGCGGTGATTTGGTCGATGTGCATCGTGCCGAACGCCAGGTACAGCAACGCCGCGGCGGCCAGCATGCACAGGTCGGCCATGCGCCCGACGATGAACTTCTTGTGCGCGGCCACCACCGCCGCGGGCCGGTCGCCGTAGAAGGTGAGCAGCCTGTGCAGCGCCAGGCTGGTCGCTGCCCAGGCCAGTGCCAGCACCAGCACGTGGTTGGTGGCCACGACCAGGCTCACGGCGGCCAGCGTGGCCATCAACCAGCGCACGTAATGGCGCTCTTGCCGTTCGCCATTGAGATACGGCTGCGAGTAGCGCACGATGACCCAGCCCACGAACGACACCAGCAGCATCACCACCGCACCCACCGCGTCGGCGCGCAGGCCGTGTCCCGACCCGGTGTGACCGGACAGCACCGCCACCAGCAACAGCGCCGAGAGAACCGCCGCGGCAGCCGTGGCCACGCGCGCCCAAAGCCAGGCCGTGTCGGCGCTCGAGCCCGGCCGGGCGAGCAGCGCTGCGGCACCGGCGCACAAGGTGGGCGCCAGCACGAGGCCGGCCTGCCACAGCGGGAGGGTGGAAATGGAATCGGGTTGCATGGGCATGTCCTGGTCGGATGCCGCGACTGTGCCCAGCCTTCACCATTCCGTAAAACACATTGTTAAGCACAATACGTTCATCCATACAGAACGGACGCGCCATGTCACGCCTGAACTTTCACCACCTGCATTACTTCTGGGCCGTCGCCAAGGAGGGCAACCTGACGCGGGCGGCGGCACTGCTGCACGTGTCGCAATCGGCACTTTCGGCGCAGATCAAGCAGCTCGAAGAGCAGCTCGGCCAGCCGCTGTTCAACCGCGTGGGCCGCGGGCTGCAGCTCACCGAGGCGGGCCAGCTGGCGCTGGGCTACGCCGAGTCCATCTTCGCGGCCGGCGCAGAGCTGACGGCTCTGCTGCGCGAAGGCCGGCGTGACGAACGCCAAGTGCTGCGCATCGGCGCCGTGGCCACGCTGTCACGCAACTTCCAGGAAAACTTCCTGCGCCCGCTGCTGGAACGCGCCGACGTGGAACTGGTGCTGCAGTCAGGCACCCTGGCCGACCTGCTGGCGCGGCTGCGCGTGCACACACTGGACCTGATCTTGTCCAACCAGCGCGTGCACGCCAGCACCGACAACCCCTGGCGCTGCCAGCGCATCGCGCGCCAGCCGGTCAGCCTGGTCGGCAGACCGCGCAGCAAGAAGCGCGCCTTCCGCTTCCCCGAAGAACTGGCCGAGGTGCCGCTGCTGCTGCCCGGGCGTGACAACGACATCCGCGCCGGCTTCGACCTGATGTGCGAACAACTGGGCATCCGCTACCGGCTGCGCGCAGAGGTCGACGACATGGCCCTGCTGCGCCTGCTGGCGCGCGACAGTGACAGCGTCGCCCTGCTGCCCACTGTCGTGGTGCAGGACGAATTGCGCAGCGGCCGCCTGGTGGAGTACGGCGTGGTGCCCGACCTGCACGAAAACTTTTATGCGATATCGGTGAAGCGGCACTTCGAGCCGCCGCTGTTAAGGGCGCTGCTCAAGCAGTCCGAGGCCGCCGTGCTGGGGGCCGTGGGGGCCTTCGACCTCGTACAAGCGGGCGAGACGGTTCGTGTGTCGCGCAATGGCAGTCCCATTGCTGACATCGGCCCGGTGCCTGCCGCCGTGCCGTCATGGAAGCAGCGCCGTGCCGAGCCGCTGCGCGTGCCAGGCGCCGAGATCGCCAGCCTGATCGCGCAAGACCGCGACCGCTCACCCACGGAACCGACCTGATGCGCGTGTTCTTCGACGTCCCGGCCTGTGCCAAACGCTATGTCGAAGAGCAGGGCTCCGAGCAAGTGCTTCAGTAGTGCGACCGAAGCACCGAACTGGCTCTGTCCGTGGTGGTGGTGGTGCCGGAGCTGATTTCCGCGTTCTGCCGTTTGCGCCGTGAGGGCAAGCTCAGCCCTGCATGGACGCCATCCACGTTTGACTTGACTCCCTCTCCCGCACGCGGGAGAAGGGGGGCAAAACGACGCACGCAGAAGAGTTCTCAACCTCTCAGCGCACCATCAAGCGCGCCCCGCCACTAGCGGCTGCGGCCACCTCGCCCACCACAGCGGCATCCGCGAAACCATGGCGCTTGAACACCGCCATCACCTCGTCCACCGCCGCCGGCGTGCACGACACCAGCAACCCGCCGCTGGTCTGCGGGTCGGTCAGCAGCGCCTGGTCGACGGCTGCGAAGTCGGCAGGCAGGCTGATGTCGGCGCCATAGCCCGTCCAGTTGCGGCCTGATGCGCCAGTGACGAAGCCGCGCTTGGCAAGGCTGCGCACCCCCGCCAGCAGCGGCACGGCGGCCCAGTCGATCTGCACTTGGCAGCCTGCGCCGCGGGCGAGTTCCAGCGCGTGGCCGGCCAGGCCGAAGCCGGTGACGTCGGTGAGCGCGTGCACGCCGGGCAGCGCGGCCAAGTCGGGGCCGGGGGTGTTGAGCTTGGTCGTGTTGGCGATCATCTGCGCGTAGCCGGCCTCGCCCAGTTCACCCTGCTTCAGCGCCGCGCTCATCACGCCCACGCCCAGCGGCTTGCCCAGCACCAGCACGTCGCCGGCGCGGGCGTCGGCGTTGCGCTTGACGCGGCTGGGGTGCACCAGGCCCATCACCACCAAGCCGTAGATGGCCTCGACCGAGTCGATGGTGTGGCCGCCGGCGATGGGGATGCCGGCTTGTCTGCACATCGAAGCGCCGCCATCGAGCACTTTGCCGATGGTCGTCACCGACAGCACGCTGATCGGCATGCCCACCAGCGCCAGCGCCATGATCGGCCGCCCGCCCATGGCGTAGACGTCGCTGATGGCGTTGGTGGCGGCGATGCGGCCGAAGTCGAAGGGGTCGTCGACGATGGGCATGAAGAAGTCGGTGGTGGCGATCAGCGCCTGCTCGT